>Ga0164242_10010252_pt1 | contig 10048 bp, 10 predicted proteins | sample OricomgcompostMG_FD_108783 | JGI IMG/M metagenome (GOLD analysis project Ga0164242, IMG submission 108783) | Miracle-Growth compost microbial communities from Emeryville, California, USA - Original compost - Miracle growth compost (MG) ... | reverse complement strand
CCTCCACCAGCCCGAGCTTGCCCATCTCGCGCCACGCCTTGTCGACCTTCGTCAGCAGCGACCCCGACGCGATCGGGATCACGACCTGCTCCGGCAGACGCCAGCCGAGCTGCTCGGCGATCTCGTAGCCGACCGTCTTCGAGCCCTCGGCGTAGAACGGCCGGACGTTGACGTTGACGAACGCCCACGGCAGCTCGCCCGCGACCTCGGCGCACAGCCGGTTCACGTCGTCGTACGAGCCCTCGACCGCGACCAGCGTCCCGCCGTAGACAGCGGTCGTGACGACCTTGCCGGCCTCGAGGTCGTGCGGGATGAAGACCACCGACTTCAGGCCCGCCGAAGCGGCAGCCGCCGCAACCGCGTTGGCGAGGTTGCCGGTCGAGGCGCAGGACAGTACGTCGAAGCCGAGCGCGCGCGCCGCGTTGGCGGCAACGGCGACGACGCGGTCCTTGAAGGAATGCGTCGGGTTGCCGCTGTCGTCCTTGACCCACAGCGACTTCATGCCGAGCTCACGCGCGAGGTTGTCGACGCGCACCAGTCGCGTCATGCCGACCTCGGTGTCGACCTGTGGCGCCGCGGGCAGCAGACCGGCGTAGCGCCACATCGTGTGTGGACCCGCCTCGATGGACTCGCGGGTGACGAGCCGCTGCAGATCCTCGTCGTAGGCGATCTCCAGCGGACCGAAACACATCTCGCAGACGTGCGACGGGCCGATGTCGTACTGCGCGCCGCACTCGCGACAGACCAGGTGAGAAGCCGAGCCGAACTGAGCGGTGCGCTCAAGCACCGAGCTACCAGACATCAAAGAGGCCTTTCCGCCCTCATCTTCCCCACGGACGGTTGCCCGAAGGCCGGACTTGGCACCTGCCCGAAACGGGTGGTTGCCGGGGCTTCAGCGGGCCGGATCCCTCTGCCCCTCTTGATGAGTGCGCAACCGGGGTCGCGCAGCCCTAAGTGTGCCACAGGCGTGCCAGCACTTATTCGGGCGCAGGTGGCGTGACCGCCACGATGGCCGCGGGCATGTCACCTCCGCTCGCACTACGCTGCGGCGGTGGCCGGCGCCCGGGTGGTGATCGCGTCCAATCGCGGTCCGCTCAGCTTCCGGTACGACGGCGCGGGGCGGCTCACCGGCTCGCGCGCCGGCGGCGGCCTCGCCACTGCGATGACCTCCGCCGCAGCAAGTCCTGACACCGTCTGGCTGTGCGCCGCCCTGTCCGACGCCGACCGCGAGGCCGCAAGCACGAGCCGCGACCATCGGATCGACCTCGTCGGGCACGACACCGGCGGCGGTGCGGTCGTGATGCTGCCGCTCGATCCAGCCGTCATCGCCGGCGCCTACACCCGCTTCTCGACGAGCACGCTGTGGCACCTCAACCACGGCCTGATCGACGTGGCGACGCTGACCTTCGACGCGACCTGGCGAGGCGACTGGGCGTCCTTCGTCGACTACAACCAGAGCTTCGCTACGGCTATCGCCGGCCTCGCCGCCGATGGCGCGAAGGTCCTCGCGCAGGACTACCACCTCGATCTCGTTCCCGCGATGCTCCGCGCGCTGCGCCCCGACCTGCGGATCGGCCACTTCACCCACACCCCGTGGGCGTCCCGCGAGGACTTCGCCCGACTGCCGCGCGACGTCGCGGAGGCGCTGCTGGTCGGCGTCCTCGGCGCCGACAGCGTCGGCTTCCACTCACCGCGTTGGGCGGCTGACTTCGGCGCGTGCGCGGCCGACGTACTGGGCGCGTCGTACGACGAGGGGCTCGTCCGCTACGCCGGACGCGACGTCCCACTCCGCATTCATCCACTCGGCGTCGACGCAGGCCCGCTGCTCGACCGCGCCGCCGAACCCGACGTGCAGAAGCGCGTGGCGGGACTGCGCGAGCTCGTCGGCGACCAGCAGGTGGTGTCGCGCGTCGACCGCACCGAGCCGGCGAAGAACATTCATCGCGGGCTGCTCGCGGTCGCGCAGCTGTTCCGCGATCATCCCGAGCACGCCGGTCGCGTCGTGCATGTCGCATTGGCGTATCCGAGCCGGCAGGACGTGGCGGAGTACCGCGACTACACAGCGGACTGCATCGCACTCGCCGCCGAGATCAACGCGGAGCTTGCGACCGACGATTGGACGCCGGTGGTGTTCGACGTGCGCGACGACTACCCGCGCTCGCTCGCCACCTTGCGATGCTCCGACGTCCTGCTCGTCAACTCGCTTCGCGACGGCATGAACCTCGTCGCGAAGGAGGGAGTGCTGCTCAGCGACGACACCGCTCTGGTGCTCTCACGAGAGACCGGCGCCGCCGACGAGATGGCTGCCGGGGCATTCCTCGTCGACCCGCTCGATGTCGAGGCGACCGCGGCGGCGCTTCATGCAGCGCTGACGCTGGCGCCCGCCGAACGCGCCCGCCGGCACGACAGGCTCGCCGCTGCCGCTACCTCGTTGCCGCCGCGCGCGTGGCTGCAGGCGCAGCTCGCCGCGCTGGACTGACCACCCGTCAGTCCAGCATCGCCACCAGGCCGGCGAGCCACGCGACCACCGCCGACGGTCCGGCCAGCACCATGTCGGCGCGTTCGGCGACCTGCGGCGGCGCATCGGGGTCGTTCGGATCGACGCTGGCGACCGCGAGGCCGGCGATCTCGCCGGCCTCGCGAAGCGCGTCGATCGCATCGAACGCCGGGAGGTCGCCGAGGTCATCGCCGATGAAGACCACGATCCTCGCGCCGGTCTGCTCGACGAGCGCGCGCAACGCCGCGCCCTTGTCGACGCCGGGCGGCCGAAGCTCGAGCACGTAGCGCCCGGGCACGATCTCGAGCCCGCACGCATCCGCCAGCCCCTCGAGGGCCGGCTCGAGCGCCGCGAGCTCCGTGTCCGGGTGCAACGCGCCACGGGTGTGCACCGCAAGCGAGTGCTGCTTGTCCTCGACCCGCACTCCCGCGTCTGCGCCTTCGAGCACGTCAGCAAGGCGGGCGCGCGCGACGGCGATGCCGGGCACCGGATCGGGTGAGGCGACCACCCCGCCATGCCATTGCTGCAAGCCGTAGTGGCCCAGGACGCGGATGCCGGCGACGTCGCCGACCCCGGCGAGCTCGACGACTTCCGCCGCGCCGCGCCCGCTGACGATCGCGACCGCGCCGAGACGGCTGACCAGGTCGGCCAGCACTTCGCGGGCGCCGGGTGCCGCGCGCGCGTCCTCAGGTCGCGCGACGATCGGAGCCAGCGTCCCGTCGAAGTCGACGGCGACGAGCGACGAGCCCGGATCGGCGAGCAGTGCCGCGAGGACGTCGGGTTGGCTGGTCATGCGGCGACTACGAATGCCAGTCGGCAGTGAGCACGAGCGTCAGGCCGTGATAGTCGAACTGCGCCGCTCGGTTCGGGCGGATTCGCTGGATTCCCGAGAACTGCCGTGCCAGATGGCGGGCGGCGTCGTGGTCCTTCGGCGAGAAGTAGAGCGTGGTGGCGGCCAACGTCGCCCTGATGTTGCCGACGACGGGCACCGTCCACCCCTTCGCCGCAATCTGCGACGCGACGCCGTGCGCGAGCCCTGTGATCCGGGTCGTGTTGTAGACGCGCACCGGGGCCATCGCGGTCCGTGCCGCAGGCGGGTGGTGCCGAGTGGCGGATTCGCTCGGCGTCGGCGGTGGGTGGGTCACCATGACACTGGGGGTCGAGGTCGTCGAGATGGTCGCGGCCGGCGTGGTGGTGGGCGCGACGATGACGCCGGGCCCCGGACCGGTTCCTGGCGAGTGCCCACGCAGGACGATCAGGACGACGACGGCGACCGCGACCGCGGAAACCGCCGCCACCGGGGCGAGCAGCCGCCCGCCGAGCCGCTGGGTCGGTGCCGCGCGATGGCGTCCCACCCCGGCTCTGCCGGGGTCTTCGCCACCCCACTCGCTCACGCGCAAACCCTACGGTCGGAGGAGCCCGCCAGGCCGCTGTGCCGCTCGCCAGGCCGCACCGAGCGCCGCGCGCTCAGGCACGCAAGAGAAGGAGGACGAGGCGACCGGCGCAGCGCGTCGCGGATCAGGCCTCGAAGCCCAGCCGGCGGGCGGATCGCTGACGCTGCCGTGCCGCCCGCATCCGACGCAGCCGCTTCACCAGCATCGGGTCCGCCGCGAGAGCCTCGGGCCGGTCGAGCAGTGCGTTGAGCACTTGGTAGTAGCGAGTGGCCGACATGTCGAACAGGTCGCGGATCGCCTGCTCCTTGGCGCCGGCGTACTTCCACCACTGCCGTTCGAACTCGAGGATCTCGACGTCCCGCTGGGACAGCTCATCCGCACCGGACTCGCGGCCGGAAACCGCTCCAGCAGAGCTCATCGGTGCACCTCCCGGCACGATCGTCGCACGCCAAAACTACAGCGATGTCATTCTGGCACGACCGTCGGCCGACGTCACGCAAGGGCCCGACTCAACCTCCCGGCGGGGTGAGCGCCGACAGCGCGACGGTCAGGGATAGAGGCCGCGGGTGCGGTGGGCTTCCGCGACCCGCCCCACGCCGATCATCTGGGCCGCCGTACGCAGCGAGACGCCCCGCTCCTCGGACAGCGCGGAGACCTCGGCGTAGGAGCGCTCGAGGATCGCCCGCAGCCGGTCGGTGACCTCGTGCTCGGTCCACCAGTAGGCCTGCAGGTCCTGCACCCACTCGAAGTAGGAGACGGCGACGCCGCCGGAGTTGGCGAGGATGTCGGGTACGACGACCACGCCCTTGCTCTCGAGGATCGCGTCCGCGTCGGGCGTGGTGGGGCCGTTGGCGCCCTCCACCACGAAGCGGGCCTTCACCGCGTCGGCGTTGCCGTCGTGGAGCACGCTCTCGAGCGCGGCCGGGACCAAGACGTCCACGTCGAGCTCGAGCAGCTCCGCGTTGGTGATGGTGTCGGTACCGGGGTAACCCGAGACGCTCTCCAGGCCGGCCCGCACCTCCCGCAGCATCTTGGCGGGGTTCATGCCCATCGGGTTGTAGGCGCCGCCTTTGACGTCGGACACCGCGACCACCTTGCACCCCGCGTCGTGCAGGTACTGCGCGGCCAGTCCGCCGACCTTGCCGAATCCCTGCACCGCGACCGTGACCTCGCGCGGGTCCACCTTCGCCTCACGCAGCGCGGCGAACGCGGTGATCATCACGCCGCGGCTGGTCGCGCCGCCGCGCCCCTCCGAGCCACCCACACTGACCGGCTTGCCGGTCACCACACCGGTGACCGTGTAGCCCTTCTGCACCGAGTAGGTGTCCATGAACCAGGCCATGGTCTGCTCGTCGGTGCCGACGTCGGGTGCGGGGATGTCCTTCTCGGGGCCGACGATCGGGAAGATCTCGCTGGCGTAGCGACGCGTCACCCGCTCGAGCTCGGTCTGGCTGTAGAGCCGCGGGTCGATCGTGACCCCGCCCTTGGCGCCGCCGTACGGGATGCCGATCAGGGAGCACTTCCAGGTCATCCACATGGCGAGGGCGCGCACCTCGTCGATGTCGGTCGACGGGTGGTAGCGGATGCCGCCCTTCGCAGGCCCCCGAGACAGGTTGTGCTGCACCCGGTAGCCGCGCAGCACCTCGATGTTCCCGTCGTCGCGGCGCAGCGGGATGCTCACCGTCATCTCGCGGCGCGGGGTCGCGAGCAGCTGATGCGTGCCGTCGTCGAGCCCGAGATGCTTGACGGCCTCCGCGAGCTGAAGCTGCGCCGACTGCCAGGCCGACTGCCGCGCGCCGCCTGCTCCCACCCCGCCATCGTGCCACCAACGGCGGGCGCTGACGTTTCGCGGCCAAATGTCCAGGGCCATTCGGCTTGATTGCCGCAATCCCGTGCCGATTGGTACGCGTTCGCGTCACGTCCGAAGTGGCGCATTCTGCACATGGAGGACCCGTGGCTCACCCCGCTCGCCACGCCGACGCCGACGGTCGTCGTCGCACCGCCTGGCGTCCGCTCGCCGTCGCTGTCACCGGTGGCGCTCTGCTCATGACCGCCGGCTTCGGCGTCTGGGCATCGCTGGACGCGACCGCGTTCAACACCACCCCTCAGGACGTCAGCTCCGGCACGCTGTCCCTGAGCCTCGATGACAACGGCGCCGGCTTCACGAGCGCCATCACGAACATCGCCCCGGGCGATGTCGTCAACCGGTACGTCGACCTCACCAACGACGGTGACCTCGCCGCGCAGGGCCTCACGCTCGCGGTCGACTCGACCGGCAGCGACGCCACGCTCGTCACCGACGGCACCACCCCGCCGACGAAGGCGCTTCGCGTCACGGTGAAGTCGTGCTCGACGACCTGGGACACCAGCAACGGCACCTGCAACTCCTCCGGGACGATCTCTCCGCTGCTCGCCGCGACGCCGCTTTCCGGCCTGTCTTCGGCGCAGTCGCTCATCGCCGGGGCGATCGCCGTCAACGAGGTCGAGCACCTGCAGGTCTCGGTGTCACTACCGGACCAGAACGAGACGACGGTCAACGGCGCACCGCCGGCCACGACGATCCAGGGCCAGTCGGCGACCCTCACCTACACCTTCCAGGAGTCGCAGCGGGCGGGCACCATCACTGACAGCTAGTGACAGAACGCCGTTGCGGCGCCACGGCATCTGGTCGTGGCGCCGCAACGGCGACAACCCAGAGGACGACGCGTGAGGCGCACCCGGATGCGCACCAGCCTGCTGGCAGCAACGGCAGCGCTGGTGCTCACGATCGCCTCACCCGCCTTGGCCGGCGAGAAGGCCAAGAACAGCAGGACCCAGACCGTAGGGAGTGCGTCATGGGGAGCAGCAGGATCGACGACCAGCGGGTCGCCGGCAATCGGCAGCCCGTTCACCCTCCACTGGTCGGTGTCGATCCTCGGCGTGAACCCGCAGTTCTTCAACGTGGTGAACACCGGGGCCCTCGCCCTCAACGCCGAGACGTACACCACGACGATCTCCGGCGGACCGAAGATCGTGTTGACCGCCTGCGTCGGGGCGGACTGGAGCACCGTGCTCGGCCTGCTGGGGACGTGCTCCGGCACCCAAGTCGCACTCGGGGACTCGAGCAGCGGACCGACAGCAGCCAGCGTGCCGATACCCGCGGGATCCCACGTCAGCGTGAAGGCGGCCGCGACCGGTCTGCTGGCGTTGGGCAACTACACGACGTCGATCAACGTGTCGGTCAGTCGCGCCCAGGCCCGAGCGGCGGTGACCACGAACAGCTAGCGCCGCGAGTCCGGCGTACGACGTCGGAACCACGCACCGGGAAGGTGGCGCCGCGAGTACGACGCAGCACGGCGACGCTGCCCCGCAAACCGGCCGGCCCCGACCAAGTGCTCGCGGGGGTCCCGCGACCGCGCCCGACCGGTGAGGTTGACCTCCCAAAAGCCTCGGGCCCCGCGTCAGACGAAGCACGCGGGGTGCTCCAGAAGCTGTGGCGAGCCCTCACCGCCGTACTCCTGATCGCCGCGGCCGTCGCGTCGGTGACGGCGATGGTGACCGTGATGTCACAGCATCTCGGGTTCGCTCCCGTCCTGTCACCGAGCATGGAGCCGACGTTCCACCCCGGTGATCTCGTCGTCACGAAGCCGGAACCGGCGAGCGCCGTGAAGGTCGGCCAGGTCATCGCCCTGCCGGTGCCGTCCGCACCGAGCCAGCGCTACGTGCACCGCGTCATCAGCGTGACGACCAAGGACGGCAAGCCGCTGGTCCGGACCAAGGGTGATGCGAACCCGGCGCCCGAGCCCTTCAGCCTGCGGATCGACTCCCCCACGGTGCCCGTCGTGGTTGCGACGGTGCCGGAGCTGGGACACGTTTCGGTGCTCTTGCAGCGGCCGAACCTGCGAATCACGGTCATGGTCATCACCGTGATCGCCATGTTGCTCGCAGCGTGGCGCATGCTCGCGCGGCCGGTCTTGCGAGGCGGCAAGCGCCGCGCGTAATACTTCAGCTGTGCGCTCGCGATCGATCGCGATCCTGGCTCTGGCCGCCGTGCTCGGCGCCGGCAGCAGCGCGTCGGCCGCAACGACGCACCGGCGCACGACCACTGCCCCCGCCGAGAGCGGCAAGACGGTACGGCTGCACGTCGGCGACAAGTTGCGGGTGCACCTCGGTCCGTCGTTTCGGCGACCGACGTCGACCGACCGTGCAGTGATCCACCGGATTCACTACCGAGGCGGCTACCCGACAGCTGCAGACGCGCACGCGACGTTCAGGACGCGGTCAACCGGACGTGCCGACATCACCTCGGTGACCGATGCGCGCTGCCTGCATGCTGAGCCGCGCTGCATGATCGCCCAGCAGAGCTGGGTCGTTCACGTGATCGTCAGGCCCTGACAAACGTCCATGTCGCAACCTGCCCGAAGCCTGAGTTCTCGGCGAACTGCACCTTGTGGATCTTGGCGCGCTTCGGCACTTCGAACACGAGGTAGCCGAGCGCCGAGTCGCCGGTCTTCAGGCTGATGGCCGCGTCGAAGGGCTTGCCCTCCCGAAGCGACCCGACCAGGAACGTCGTGCGATAGGAGTTGCCGCGGCTGTCGACGACGCGCGCGCCATTGGCCGGCGAGTCGACGTACTGCACGCTGCCGGTGTTCGTGATGCGGAACTGCGCCGCGAAGTAGCGCTTGCCGGCACTCGGGCCGAAGAACGTGTCCTTCGAGTGCGCGTTGTTCACGAACCGTAGGAAGCTGACTCTGATGCGCTCGCCGGTGATCGTTCCGTTGAGCGTCAGCGTGCGACCGGACTGCTGCGTGGGTCGGGCCGCACCGGGCTGCGGGTGTTGCGCCGCGCCGTGGGTGTCGCCACCGATCGACAGCGGCGGAATCGACACGCTGACGGACGGGACGGAGACGTCGGGCGCTCCGCTGCTCGACGACTTGAAGACCCCGGTCGCACCCAGTACGACGAGCAACGCAACGGCGGCCGCGACGGCCCCCGCGCCCTTGCCGCCCGACGGTCGCCGAACCGGCGCCCGCGCCGGCGGCCTGGGGGTCCCGCCCCAGGTGGAGGTCGTCGGCTGGGAGAGCCCGAGGTTGACGACCTGCGGTTGCGGCGGCAGCAGCTCCTGGTAGGCCGACCCGTCGTCGTAGCTCACCGTGACTGCGTACGACGGGGCGGTCGCATGGGAGGCGGGCTTCCCCGGCTGTCGTTGCTCGCCCGGGCGAAGCGGCGCGAGCGGCTGCATCGGGACCAGCTGCGCCAGTGGCCGCATCGGCGGGTACGGCCGCATCGGCGTCAACGGCCGCATCGGCTCGAGCGGTGCCCGCGGCGAAAGCTGCCTCATACCCTGCCGGCCTGCCACTGCTTGACCACAGCTCCGACGAGCACGGCGCTGCTCAGCAATGCCACCCAGAGCCCAGCACCGGGAGATGCACCGATGGATTCATCGAAGAAGTCGGAACGGTCTCCGAACACCCGAATCAGGTCGTACAGCGAGGTCGCAAGACAGATCAAGCCGAACCCGCCGCCGACGAGGTAGAGCCGCGGACGACGCGATGATGCGGCGACGAAGGCACCGGCAAGAAGTGCACCCACGAGAACGACCTTGCCGTCCCCGGTTTGGATGCCGTCGACCGAGAACACCAACACACTCACCCAGGGCAGCAAAGTTCCGAAGACCGTGAGGGCAGCGGCGATGAGCGCCACCCACAGCGGCCGGCTGAGAAAGCTCCCGAGCGTTCGCGGCGCTGCTTGTCCGTGCCTTCCCTCGTCCTGAGGACCGACGGGTTGCGGGAGCACTTCGTTCGGCGCTCCCACGTGCGGCGGAGGTGGGGGTGGCGACACCGATCCAGCTGGCCGCGTCTCAGCGGTCCAAGCCGTCCCGCCCCACCACCGCTCGAGCTGCGGATCGCCGTAGTCCGGGTACCACCCCGGCGGCGGAGGCTGTGCCATCGTCGCTCCTCCCCCCGCGCGACAGCGCCCGGTCAGGCCCGGGTCAGAGCCCCGTGTCCGGATTGAACGGACGACCGCTCGCTTACAAGGCGAGTGCTCTACCACTGAGCTAACGGGGCAAGCGGCTCAAGGCTAGAGGGCGTCCCGTGCCAACCGTTCCGCCGCTCCAGCCGTCTCTCCAGCGTGACCGGTGAGCGGCTGAGCCGTCGGCGAGCCCTCGGTCTGCTGG
>Ga0164242_10010251_pt1 | contig 10049 bp, 6 predicted proteins | sample OricomgcompostMG_FD_108783 | JGI IMG/M metagenome (GOLD analysis project Ga0164242, IMG submission 108783) | Miracle-Growth compost microbial communities from Emeryville, California, USA - Original compost - Miracle growth compost (MG) ... | reverse complement strand
GGCGTCACGTGATGCATGCTGTTCGCCGGATAGACGATCGCATCGCCGGCGGGCAGCTTCACCTCGTGCGCGCCGTACGTGTCCTCGATGCGCAGTTCGCCACCGTCGTATTCGTCGGGTTCGGACAGGAAGAGCGTGATCGATATGTCCGTGCGCACCTTGAGGCCGGAGCGCAGCACGCGCACCGCGCCGTCGATGTGCGAACCGAAGTTCATGCCACCCGCGTACCGGTTGAAATGAGGCGGGTACGCGCGGTTCGGCAGCGCCGCGCTGATGAAGAACGGATGGCGCTCCACCACCGCGAGCACGCGATCGGCGAGTTCGCGCGTGACCGGCGAATTTTCGTCGAGCTGCTCGTTGTGCTTGACTTCCGCGCCGTGATAGCCGGCCGTCGCGCGGCCGTCGACCCACGGGCTATCGGGGCCTTCGAGCACGCCCCGGATGTGTCGCACGGTGTCGGCGTCGAGCAGGCCGGGAATCCGGATGAGCATGATGATTCCTTTTGCCCGGCCGGACGCGGCTGCTTCGCTGCGCGCAGCCGGCCGGGCGCATTCCGGCCTTAGTAGAACCGGTAGTTGAAGGTGGCCAGCAGCGTGCGCCCGATGCCGGGCACCGCGCGTCCGCCATCGGACGCGATCAGCTGGTCGTAATAGAGCTTGTTGGTAATGTTCAGCAGGTTGAGCTGAACGTCGTACCGCTTCGCATGGTAAGCCGCCATCGCGTCGACGCGAACATAGCCGGGCACCCTGACGACGTTGTCGGTGGCCGGGTAGCGGGCCGACATGTAGATCGGTCCGCCGCCGATTTCCCAGTGCTCGACGGGCTTGTACGTGACCCACAGCGTCGCCATGTGGCGGGGCGTGTTCGGCATGGTGTTGCCCTGCGTGCCGTCGAGCGCCTTGACGATCTGGCCGTCGAGGTACGTATAGCCGCCATAGATCTGCCATTTGCTGCCGATGCGGCCGCTCGCGCCGATCTGGTAGCCGCGTACGCGCGTGTCGCCGTCGAGCGAATAAGTGCCGTCGTCGTTCTGCGTTCGGGTGTTGGTCTGCTCGATCTGGAACAGCGACTGCGAGATCGACAGATTGCCGTCGAGCAGGTCCCACTTGCTGCCGACTTCGTACGACTTGCTGTGCTCGGGCGCGAGGTTCTGCGTCCCGGACGTCAGCGTGAGCGCTTCGAGCGACGGGTCGAACGACGTGCCATACGACACGTAGTACGACTGCCAGTCGGTCGGCTGATAGATGAGGCCCGTCCTCACGCTCGTGAAGTAATTGGTCTGGCTCGCATAGGCCGGCGCCGACGTCGTGTTCGTGATGTCGGCCTGGAAGCGATCCCAGCGCAGGCCGCCGACGACTTTCCAGTGTTCGCCGAGCGAAATGGTGTCGTTTGCGTAGAGCCCGAACGAATTGGCCGATGACTCGGCGCGATTGTCGAGCGTCGTCACCGCATCGGCGGGTCTCGGGTTATACGGTGGATTGACGAGCGGCACGATCGCGAGCGTGCCGAGCGGCAAGCCGGGCGCGGTCGCACGGTAGCCCTGATTCGAGTAGGTCTCGTGACCGAAATCCACCCCGGCGACGACCTTGTGTTTCATCCATCCGTTGCCAAGCGTGCCGGAGATGTCGGTCGAGTTGTAGACCGAATGATCGTTGATCTGCCGGTCGCGGCTCACGAGGCCCACGTAGAGCGACGACAGCGGCAGATCGGTGAAGTCGCCCGCGCCCAGTTCCGGCGACGTCGCGTCCGGCCCGGTGAACAGCCCGCGCTTCAGGCTGGTTTCGCGCGCGTCGGTGGATGTGTGACTGAACTGGGTCTGGTTGCGCAGCACGAAACCGCTGTCGAAGCGATGCGTGTAGCGGCCCGTGACGGTCTGGTCGTCCTGGATGGTCCGGTCGTCGGTGAAGCCGTAGAAGGTGTGGCGACCGACCGGCGCGGGCGCGCCGTTGACCGACTGCACACCGTAGTCCGGCATGTCGCGGTTGTGCTGGATCAGCGCGGACAGCGTGAACTCGTTCGGTGTGCCGATGCCGAAACTGACCGTCGGTGCGATGCCGTAGTCCTTGCCCGACATCACGTCGCGCGTGCTGTGCAGCGACTGGCCGAACGCGTTGATCCGGAAGGCCGACGTATCGTTGAGCGGCTGGTTGAAGTCGATCGACGTCCGATAGTGGTCGTCGGTGCCGATCGTCGTCGAGACCGATGCGGACTTCGTCAGATTCGCCTGCTTCGTCACCTGGTTGATCACGCCGCCCGTCGAGCCGCGGCCGAAGTACAGCGACGACGGACCGTACAGCACGTCGATCGACTCGAGATCGAACGTATCGCGATAGTACTGGCCGCGATCGCGGAAGCCGTCGAGATAGATGTCGTTGTTCGCGGTGAAGCCGCGCAGGTTGATGTTATTGCCGATCACGCCGCCTTCGGCCGCGCCGATCGTGACACCCGGCACGTTGCGCAGCGCGTCGGAAAACGACGTCACGCCCTGCGACTGCAATAGCTGCTGGTTCACGATGGTCACCGCCTGCGGGATGTCGTGCACATCGGCAGGGACTTTCGTGACGCTCGTGCGGCTGGTCTGAAAGCCCGCCTGTTCCGCCTGGCCGTTCACCTGAACCGCCGGCAGCGTCTGTTCGCCGGCGAGGTCGCCGCTCTTCGGCGTGGCGGAGGCGGCCGGAGTGGCAGGAATGGACGACGCGGCGACTGGCGCGGCGGTTTCGTTCGTCTGGGAAAAAGCAGGAGTGGCGAAGGGCGCGCAAAAAAGGCCCATCACCGCAACGGCTAGCGGAGTTCTTGTCAGCATTGGTCTCTCGGACGTGAAGGTGTCACTGAAGCGCCCCGACCCACACATCCCTGGCTACGCTGATGCCCCTTACAGGTAACGGCTGATGCTGCTGATTGATGCGGATTCACGGCGCTATTGTCGTTCTGCTCAACCGGCCCGGCTGGCTGGCTTCCCATCGCAAAGACGACGGGACCGTTGGCTGGCAATAGCACCTGAATGAGAATCGTTACTATGAACGATGAGTCTCATTATTTCAATAAAAAAATCCCTTCAAACTGCTTTCGTATTTTTCTGGCGTCGCCGGAATATTCCTCAGCAAATCATAATGAAATGGAGCGAAAATCCGGTGAGGCATTTTGTTCTGGCTTTTAACAATAGTTTGAATTCTCGGGTTTCGCGCTTCAGGCATGAATGCGTCTATCGGCTTTGCTGGGCCGGATAAGGAATGGCTGCTGAGGCGGGGACTATAAGCAACTCCAGCAATGCATTTGAGAGGGAGGCCAAGACCGACGGTGATTGCCCACGCTCCATGTTGCTAGTGCCAACAGGCGAGACCCTGGCGCGCTCAAATCTGCCGTTTCGCTCCCCCAGACGGCGCATTGCATCAGCTTGGGGCCCCGGCAACCAGGAATCTACGCGATGCGATCCGGCGCCGGTCGATGCCGCGAACCGGTGCCGGCACCAGAGCTAGAACCGGTGAAGAATCCCGAGCTGGATGCCCGATGTCTCCATGCCGGGCTCCACGGCGGGACCGCCGTACAGCGAGCTGGCCTGCTTGCCCATGTTGTCGAGGTAGGCGACCTGGCCGTACAGGGTCGTGCGCTTCGACAGACTGTAGCTGTAACCCAGTGCATACATATTCGCCTGGTGTCCGGACTCCGACCCGCGCCCGCGATTGAACGTGACCGCCGCGCGTATCGAGCCGAAGCCGACCTTGTACGTCCCGCCGAACCCGAAATTGATGAATTTGGCATTCCCCAGTTCTTTCGTGTTGCCGCGTACCATCACGACGAGCGGACCGAACGTGTACGAGCCGCCGAGCGTCATGTAACGGTAGCGATCCGGCTCGGTATAGGTCTGGCTCCACGAACCCAATACGCTCAGGGGGCCGCCCGAATAACCGAGGCTGCCGCCGACGTAGCGGTTGGTCTGGTCGCCGTTCGACGTCGATACGGTGATGTGGGCGTTGATACCGAAGCGATTGTCCGGCAGCAGGTACGAGATGCCGTTGCTGGTGCGGGCGCCGGTTGTCGGCGCCTGGTTGCCGGGTTCCGACGGGGTCGGGCTCGATGCGGCGAATCCGCCGAGGCCCGTGTCCCAGAACGGGTCGTACGTCCAGTCGGCGAGATACGTGGGCGTCATGTCCCGACCGAGACGAAGTTCGCCATAGGGCGTGAAGAGGCTGACGGTCGAGCGCCGGTCGAACAGTGTGTTGGCGGTCTTGAGCGTGCCGTTGTTCGGCGAGAAGCCGTTTTCCAGCCAGAATCCGGCGGCATACCCACTGCCCAGATCCTCGCGGCCGATGAAGCCGAAGCGCGACGGCACCATGCCGTTGCTGACCAGCGCGGCGCTGTGCTGCGATCCGGCCTGATAGTACGTGGCGGCCTCGTCGATAATGCCAAATATCGTGACGCTGCTCTGCGCCATGGCGCTCATGGAGAGCGTCATCAACGCAACCGGGACGGACAGTTTTCTTATCATGGCAATGGCCTCTAGCGGTCGGTAGTGTATTTCTTCGATTTCTATAACGTTAGTAAAGCGAAATAAGCAACATGGAATGACGCGGTGAATCGATGAGGCCTGGCCCTTCAGGCTTCGGCGAGCGCGGCTTCGAGGATGTCCAATCCCTCGTCGAACGTGGCGTCCGCAATGGTGAGCGGGTAAAGGAACCGGAGCACGTTTGCGTCGATTCCACAACTCAGCAGAATCAGCCCTTTGTCGGCGGCACGGCGCACGACGCGCTGCACGAAGGCGGCGTCCGGCTTGCCGGTGTCGGGATCGGCGAATTCGATCGCGACCATCGAACCGGGACCTCGAACGTCGACGATCCGGGGCGTCTTGCGCCTGAAGGTCGTGGCCCGTTCGGCGAGGCGTTGGCCTAGCGCCGTGGCGCGTTCGCACAGCTGCTCTTCGGCGATCACGTCCAGGACGGCGAGTCCGGCCGCGAGCGCGAGCGGATTGCCGGCATACGTGCCGCCAAGGCCGCCCACTTCGGGTGCGTCCATCATTTCCGCCCGCCCGCAGACTGCCGAAAGCGGAAAGCCGCCGCCCAGGCTCTTGGCCATCGTGATCAGATCGGGCACGACGCCGCTGTGCTCCATCGCAAACCATTTGCCGGTGCGGGCAAAGCCGCACTGGATCTCGTCGGCGATCATCACGATGCCGAGCGCGTCGCATCGTTCGCGCAGGCCGCGCAGGAACGCCGGCGGCGCCGGATTGAAGCCGCCTTCGCCCTGGACCGGCTCGATGATGATGGCCGCTGTGCGCGCCGCGTCGAGTTCGTATTTGAACAGCGCATCGAGATTCGCAAGGGCCTGTTCGGTCGAGATCCCGCGGCGCTGGTCGGGGAACGGCACGTGATGGACCTCGGGCGGCAGCGGACCGAAGCCCGACTTGTACGGCTTGACCTTGCCGGTGAGCGCCATGCCGAGCAGGCTGCGCCCGTGGAACGCGCCGTTGAAGGCGACGACTGCGGAGCGCCCGGTTGCCGCGCGCGCGATCTTGATTGCGTTCTCCACGGCCTCCACGCCAGTCGAGAAGAACGCCGTCTTTTTCGCGTGGTTGCCCGGCGTGAGCGTGTTCAGCCGTTCGGCAAGCCGCACGTAGTCTTCATAGGGGGCGACGTTGTAGCAGGTGTGCGTGAAGCGCTGCATCTGTGCGCCGACGGCCTCCATGATTCGAGGATGGCGATGGCCGGTGTTGAGTACGGCAATGCCGCCCGCGAAGTCGATATAGCGTTTGCCGTCGACGTCCCACAGCTCCGCATTGCTGGCGCGCTGCGCAAAGAAGTCGTTAAAGACCGAGATGCCGCGCGGCGTCGCGGTCAGCCGGCGCTGATGAAGACTGCTGGTGGTCGGAGTGGATTGGGACATGGATTTTCGTCAGGAAGAAATCGGTTTAATAATTCGCGTTATGCGTAATTCGCAATACTGATTTATCGAATTACTCATTCAGACAATGAAAAAGAGGAGAGGGCGACGCCATGATGCCGGCGTTGCCCGCGTCGGCTTCTAGCGATACTTGTCCAGCAAGGCAGCGGCGTTGGTCGAGAAAATCCTTTCGATCAGCGCGGAAGACACCTCGGCCAGTTGTTCGTGCGGCACCGGCAAACCCATCGAAAACGGCCAGTCGGAGCCGAAGAACACGTGATCGTCGCCGTGCATGGCGGCAGCGAGAACGAGCGCCGACGGGTCGTGAGTGATGCAGTCGACGCACACGTGGCGGAACACGTCGCGCGGGCGCCGGGCACCGGTATCGGCGCCGGGGCGGCCGGTGATCTGGCCGCGCTCCAGCCTGCCGGCGACGGCCGCCGTCGCGCCGCCTCCGTGCGCGAGGCACAGCGTGAAGTCCGGATGGCGGTCCAGCACGCCGGACAGCGCGAGGTGAGCCGCAGCGAGCGCGGTTTCCACCGGGCTGCCGAGCAGATTGTGCAGATAGAAGCGGTCGTAGCGGCCGTCGCATCCCTTGCACGGATGCAGGAACAGGAAAGCGCGCGCCGCGTTCAGTGCTTGCCAGAGCGGCTCGTAGCCGTCGTCCGACAGCATCACCTGATGCTCCGCGGAGCCCGCCGGCATCGCGAACAGCGCGGCGGCGCGTTCGCGCCAGTGCTGCACCGTCGCCGCGGCCAGCGCGGGGTGCTGGACCGGAAGATGGAACATGGGCTGCAGGCGGTCCGGATAGCGCTGCGCGACGTCGTGGAGCGCGTCGTTCATGCAGGCCGTCCAGCGAGCGGCCTCGTCCGCGTCCAGCGAGAGCCGGTACAGCGGCGGCGGAATCGAGATCCACGCGCGTGCCACGCGCTGCTTGTCCATCCATTCGATCAGCGCTTCGGCCCGGTAGACGGACGGCGAGGCCAGCACGTAGCCGTCGATATCGAGGGCGTCGCCTCGCCAGTGGATGCCGTTCAGCCCGGCGGTCCGCGCCGGCGTGAGCGGCACCAGGTGGCAATGAATGTCGAGCGCAACAGGTTGGTCCATGACGGTCCTCATGCGGTCGCGTAGCCGACGATGGCCTTGATTTCGAGGAATTCGCGCAGTCCGTATTCGCCCCACTCGCGTCCGTTGCCCGATTGCTTGTACCCGCCGAACGGCGCGCCGCGGTCCACCGGCGGATAATTGATATGCACGCTTCCGGCCCGCAGTGCGGCGGCCACTTCGCGCGCGAGGCCCAGGTCGCCGCCCTGGACATATGCGTTGAGACCGTAGGGCGTGTCGTTCGCGATCTCGATGGCTTCCTCGACGCTGTCGTAGGGGAGAATCGACAGCACGGGCCCGAAGATTTCCTCGCGGGCGATCCGCATCGAATTGCGCACGTCGGCGAATACGGTGGGCTTCACGTAATAGCCGCGCTCGAGCCCGTCGGGACGGCCAGGGCCGCCGGCCACCAGCGTCGCGCCTTCCGCAATGCCGCTTTCGATCAGCGCCTGCACCTTGTCGAACTGCGCGCGGCTCACGAGCGGGCCGAGCTGCGTGCCCTCCGCATCGGGCGCGCCGGTTCGCCACGTCGCGGCGGCCCGGCGCGCGATTTCGATCACTTCGTCCTGGCGGTCGGCGGGCACGAGCATCCGGGTCGCCGCGCTGCACGATTGGCCGGTGTTGCTGAAGCAGCGGGCGATGCCGAGGGTGACCGAGCGCTCCATGTCGGCGTCCGGCAGCAGGAGGTTCGGCGACTTGCCGCCCAGTTCCTGGGCCACGCGCTTGACGGTCGGCGCGGCGGCCTGCGCGACCTGCACGCCGGCGCGGGTCGAGCCGGTGAACGACACCATGTCGACCAACGGATGCGACGCGAGCGCCGCGCCGACGCTCGGGCCGTCGCCGTTCACGAGATTGAAGACGCCCGGCGGCACGCCCGCGTCGTGGATGATTTCGGCGATGATCAGCGCCGAGCGCGGCGCGATTTCGCTCGGCTTGAGCACCATCGTGCAACCGGCCGCGAGCGCCGGCGCCACCTTGCAGATCAGCTGGTTGACCGGCCAGTTCCAGGGCGTGATGAGCGCGCAGACGCCGACCGGTTCATGCGCGATCAGCGTCGTGCCCTTGCGCGTTTCGAACTCGAACGTTTCCAGCACGCCGATCATTTCGGCCAGATGATTCGGTCCGCTAGCCACCTGCGCGGTCGACGAGAAGGCGAGCGGCGCGCCCATTTCCTCGGTTACGGCGCGGGTCAGCTCGTCGTGACGGTCGGCAAATCCGGCCTTGATGCGTTCGAGCAGCGCGATGCGGCTCTCCCGGCTCCTGACGGAGTAGGCCGGAAACGCGCGCCGCGCGGCCGTTACGGCGCGCTCCACGTCAGCCGCCGAACCGAGCGCGACGCGGCCGGCCGGCAGTTCCGTGGCGGGATTGATCAGGTCGACGAACCGAGGCGAGACCGGCGCGACCCATTGTCCGTCGATGTAGAACTGGTCGAGATGCATGGCGAAATGTCCTGGTGCCTGATTAAGGGAAGATTTGCGGGCGGGCGACGCGACACGTGCGTTATGCGTCACTCGCCGAATACGTCGCGATACACGCGCAGCCAGTTGCCGTGCGTGACCTTGTCGACATCGGCTTGCGCCAGGCCTGCACGCAGCAGCGCATCCGGAATCAGGTTCAGGTCCGAGAACGTCCGGAACCAGTCCGGCGGCGGCGCCTTGCCCGGTTTCGCGGCGGAGCCGGCGCCGTAGTCGATACCGCGGGTCCAGCGCCCCGAGCGCATCCAGTCGTAGTCGGGCTTCGTGAAGTTGTGGCTGCGGTCGGTGCCGATCGCGACGTGATCGACGCCGGCCAGCTCGATCGTGCGGATCACCATCTCGGCCCATGCGTCCGCCGTGGAGCAGTAGTAGTCGCCCGTGATGTTGCGGTAGGCGGCGCAGCCGATCACGCCGCCGTTGTCGGCCAGCGCGCGCAGCACGTCGTCGGTCTTGTTGCGCCTGTGCGAAAACAGCGAGTCGGCGTTCGCGTGCGTGATCGCGACCGGCTTCTTCGAGAACCGGATCGCATCGAGCGTCGAGCGGTTGCCCACATGCGAGAGGTCGACGAGGATGCCGGTCCGGTTCATCTCGCTGATGACTTCGCGGCCGAATCGGGCGAGCCCCGAATCTTCGGCTTCGTAGCAGCTTCCGGCCAGCTCGTTCTGGTTGTTGTAGGTGAGCTGGATTACCCGAACGCCTAGTTCTGCGAACAATTCGACGAAGCGGATGCGGCCCTCCAGCAGGTTCGAATTCTGGTAGCCCATGAGGATCGCCGTGCGGCCGCTGTCGACGATTTTCCCGATTTCGGCGGAACTCGTCGCCTGCGCGACGAGGTCGTCGTTCCGGCGGATCAGGTCGCGCCAGTCGGCCAGTGCGTCGAGCGATTCGAGCGTGCCTTCCCAGAAGCCGCACGTGTTGGTCACGCAGCCGATGCCGGCCGCGCGCAATTCCTCGAAGCTCTCGCGATTGAAATGGCCGCACTGCAAGCCGTCGATGATCATGATTTCCTTTTCCTGTTGACTGTGCGGGCGGACGCGGCCGATGCGGTCCGCTGTCGCCCGTATTGAAATGGGGTGATTGCGCGTCAGTGGCTGGCGATCCGTGCGGCGAGGCCCGTATCCGTGGTGCGCAGGTCGAGCAGCACGGCCTGCGCGGCGTTGTGGCCCGCGATGCCCGACACGTAGTTGCCGGGCCACGTCCCGTTGCCGCTGAGATACAGGCCGTGGGTCGGCGTGCGATACGCGTGCAGGCCGACCATCGGCCGCATCCAGAAGCTGTTCCACGGCAGCGTGTCGCCGTGCGTGATGTTCGCCTCGACCAGCCCGTAACGTCGCTCGAACTCGACAGGATCGATGCAGCGATAGTCGGTGATCAGGTTCGGCAGATCCGGCATCCACTGACTGAGCGTCGCGATCGAGCGCTTCACGAGCACGTCGCGCTGGCTTTCCCACGTGCCCTCGCGCAGGTGATACGGCGCATTGCCGACGTTGATGCTGAGCACGTGCCGCCCCGACGGCGCGAGTCCGGGCGAACTCATCGACGGACACAGCCCCCACAGCACGGGCTTTTCGGAGAGGCGGCCGAGCAGCATGTCGG
>Ga0164242_10010250_pt1 | contig 10050 bp, 12 predicted proteins | sample OricomgcompostMG_FD_108783 | JGI IMG/M metagenome (GOLD analysis project Ga0164242, IMG submission 108783) | Miracle-Growth compost microbial communities from Emeryville, California, USA - Original compost - Miracle growth compost (MG) ... | reverse complement strand
GTGCGTGCCGGGCGGCGCAGTCAGCCCGCGTTGCGGGCGGCGCGACGTGCGGCGAGCTCGTCACCGGCGACCGGCTCGGTGCCCTCGGCGCCGGCGCGCTCGCTGGGCAGCTCGGAGAGGCTGCCCTCGATCTCGCGCCACACCCCGCCGATCGCGATGCCGAAGACGCCCTGTCCACCCTGGAGCAGGTCGATGACCTCGTCGTTGCTGGTGCACTCGTAGACCGAGGCGCCGTCGCTCATCAGCGTGACGCGGGTGAGGTCCTCGGTGCCGCGCTCGCGCAGGTGCTGGACCGCGCTGCGGATCTGCTGCAGCGAGATGCCCGCGTCCAGGAGCCGCTTGATGATCTTGAGGATCAGGATGTCGCGGAAAGAGTAGAGACGCTGCGAGCCGGAGCCCTTCGCACCGCGCACACTCGGCTCGATCAGGCCGGTCCGCGCCCAGTAGTCGAGCTGGCGGTAGGTGATGCCGGCAGCGTTGCACGCGGTCGGACCGCGGTAGCCCAGGTCGCTCGGCAGCGGCGAGACGTCATCGCTGAAGAGCAGTCCCTGCTCCTCGGCCTGCTCCGCCGCGAGGGCCGCCTCGGCCCGCGGGCCTGGCTCCTGCTCGTGCTCGTTCACGCGATCCTCCGTGGTCTACTCCGGTGAGCGTAACCCCATTCGGGGAAGCCGTCGCGATCTGTGGACCACAACGGTGGAGTTACACCGGAGACAGTTCAAGGTAGGACCGCTGCGACCCCGGGTCAAAGACGCTTGCGGCGTGTCGCAACCCTCAACCTCAACTTGAGACTCAGGGTTGCGCCGGGCCCCGCTCACCGTGACTCGAAGTCCTCCGGCGTGACCTGGTCGAGGAACTCGCGGAACCGCTCGACCTCGTCCTCCTGCTCGGCCGGTACGGCGACGCCCGCCTCGGCCAGCACGTCCTCCGAGCAGACCACCCGGGCGCCGGTGCGCAGGGCGATGGCGATCGAGTCCGACGGCCGCGCGGAGACCTGCACGCCGGAGGCGAGGACCAGGTTGGCGAAGAAGACGCCGTCCTTGACCTCGACGATCTGCACCTCGGTCAGCTCGTTTCCGGTGGCCTCGAGCACGTCCTTGAGCAGGTCGTGCGTCAGCGGTCGCGGCGGCACCACGCCCTGCTGAGCGAAGGCGATCGCCGTCGCCTCCACGGCGCCGATCCAGATCGGCAGATAGCGCTCACCGGTCACCTCGCGCAACAGCACCAGGGGCTGGTTGGAGGGCATCTCCACTCGGACACCCAGGACGTCTACCTCACGCACGCTTCCACCCTACTCCGCCGATCTCCACGGACCAGCGGCCGGTCAGGGGCGCTTGAGGCCGGTCTTGACGAGGGTGGCGTGCAGCCGCACCGACAATGCCGCCACCTCCGCCGCGGTCTCCTCGGCGCGGGCGCGCGCGGCCGGGTCGTTGGTCCGCAGCTGGGGCGCCACGATCTGCTGGACCAGCCCCACCTCGCGGTCGGCGGCCGCCTTCATGCCGCGCAGGTGGCGCGGCTCGATGCCGAACTCGGCGAGCTCCTTGGCGGTCTGTGCGATGACCAGCGCATCGGTGTCGTAGTGTCCCCGCACCGGCGTGATCAGCCGGGCATCCTCGAGCTCGCGCAGTAGCTCATCGCTCACCTCGGCGATCTTGACCAGCTCCTTGCGGGAGAGTCGCAGGTTGTCGGTACGGCGGAACGACTCCGCGCTCGGCGTACCGTCCGAGGAGAGCGACACGGTGGGCACGGTCGGGACGACGGGCGCAGGCTCCGGCGGCTCGAGCCCACGGTCCATCGCGTCGAGATGCTCGGCGATGACCTTCTTCGGCAGGTAGTGGTCGCGCTGCATCCGCAGCACGTAGCGGATCCGCTCCACGTCCCGGTGGGAGAACTTGCGGTAGCCGCTCGCGGTCCGGTGCGGCGAGATCAGTCCGTCCTGCTCGAGCAGCCGGATCTTCGGGATGCTGATCAGCCCCGGGAAGTCGGCCCGCAGCAGGTCGAGCACCTGACCGATGTTGAGCAGCTCGGCGCCGTCGCCTGTTCGCTCGACGGCACGCTGTTCTGCAGCCACGCGACCGGACCTCAGCCCTCGGCGTGGCCGGCGTAGTAGACCAGCCGGTACTTGCCGATCTGGACCTCGTCCCCGTCGCTCAGCGCGACCTTGTCGATCCGGTCACGGTTGACGTAGGTGCCGTTCAGGCTGCCGACGTCGGCGACGGAGTAGCCCTCGGCGGTGCGCTCGAACTCGGCGTGCCGACGCGACACGGTGACGTCGTCGAGGAAGATGTCGCTGTCGGGGTGACGGCCGGCGTCGACCGACCCCTTGTCGAGCAGGAACCGGCTGCCCGACCCCGGGCCGCGCTGCACGACGAGCAGCGCACTGCCCTCCGGCAGGCCGTCGACGGCGGCAGCGTCCACCGGGCTGAGCACGCGGTCGGAGGTGTCGGCGCGCGGGTCAGCGATCTGGATGGTCGCGGTGCTGTCCGACGCGGCTGCAGGCGCGGCGAGCGCCGAGCCGCACTGGGAGCAGAACCGAGCGTCGGCAGGGTTCTGATTCCCGCAAGCGGGGCAGATCATCGGACTCCTCCTCGTCTGACCCTCATTCCCATGGTGAGGGTGGGACGTACGTGGCGAACCTATCAGGTGCGCGGGCAGCGGTCAGGCCTGCAGCGTGGCCTCGTAGGCGGCCGCGTCGAGCAGTCCGTCGACCTCGTCCGGAGAGGCCGGAACGACCTCGAAGAGCCAGCCGCCGCCGTACGGGTCGTCGTTGACCAGCTCGGGGGTGGCGTCCAGGCCGGAGTTGACCGCGACCACCTCGCCGGAGACCGGCGCGTACACGTCGCTGACCGACTTGGTGGACTCCAGCTCGCCGCACGTGTCGCCGGCGGTGACGGTGGCGCCGACCTCCGGGAGGGAGACGTAGACGATGTCGCCGAGCGCGTCCTGGGCGAAGTGGGTGATGCCGATCCGGATGGATCCCTCGTGCTCGCCCGGAGTGCGGATCCATTCATGCTCGCTGGTGTACTTCAGATCCTCCGGGTACAGCGACACGGCGTGCTCTCCTGCGGTTCGTGGGTGCCTGCGCGGCTTCGGGCGGTTTCGGGTGGTGCTGCTCCGACCCTACTGCGTCTTGCGGACCGCGGTGATGTCCACGGTGGCCAGCTCGCTGACCTTCACCTGGGCGCCGTCGTCGGCGAGCTCGTCCTCGGGCCCGCGGGCGAAGGTGACGGCCCCGGAGAGCGTCGCCGGCTCGCCGATGGCCTCCACCGTGTACGGCGGGGTCAGCAGCTGGCCGTCGACGTACAGGCCGTCCGGGCCCTGCTCGAACGCCGAGCTGGCGACCAGCCGCACCTTGCCGTTGACCTGCATCGCCTCGGCGCCGGCGGAGCGGAGCTCCTCGACCAGGTCGAGGAACGAGTCGACGTCGACCTGACCGACCGACTCGGTGATGCTCACCCTGATCCCCGGGCCGGTGACCGGCACCTGGCCGGCCAGGATCTTGAGGGTGTCGACCTGGCTCTGGGCCTGGTCGAGCGCCGCCTGCCGCTGCTGGGTGTCAGAGGTGAGCTTGGCGCGCGTCTGCTGCAGCCGGGTCAGCTCGCTCTGGGCACGCTGGCTGGTGCCGGCCAGGCCGCTGAGGACGTCGATCAGGTCCTGCTCGCGGTAGCCGGCATAGGTGGAGTCGTGGTCGTTGCTGTTGACCTGGGTGACGGCGCCGAAGCCGACAGCGGCCAGCAGCACGGCGACCACGACCTGGCTGCGGCGGGCGTGCCCGAGCGCGTCCAGCAGCCGCCCGCGGCCATTGGGCTGCGTCGGCTGCTGGCCCGTCTGCTGGCCCGTCTGCTGCGCCGTCGGCGGATCGGGCTTCGGCTCCGGCTTCGGCTCCGGTGCGTCAGGCATGGAACAGGTGCCTTCGGATGGCCGCGACGTTGGCGAAGATCCGGATGCCCAGCACCACGATGACGCCGGTCGAGAGCTGGCCGCCGACGCCCAGCTTGTCGCCCATCCACACGATGCCGGCCGCGATCACGACGTTGCTCAGGAAGGAGATCACGAAGACCTTGTCGTCGAAGATGCCGTCGAGGAAGGCGCGGAGCGCGCCGAAGACGGCATCGAGTGCGGCGACGACGGCGATCGGCAGGTACGGCTCGAACCCCACCGGCACGTCCGGACGGAAGATCAGGCCGAGCACGACCCCCACGACCAGCCCCAGCGCTGCGATCACGGCTTCTCCTTCTCGTTCGTCGGCCTCGCGTCGGCGCGCGCGTGCAGCAGGACCAGCATCGAGCTCGGCGCACTCGGCAACGTGAGGCCTCTCTCATTGTGCATGGTGAAACCCATCCCGAACTGCCGAGTCAGACTTCCCAGCCGGATGCCGGACGTGCTCTGGGCGAACCTCGCCTGCAGGGTGTCCACGTTCCCCAGTGCCAGCACGGTGTACGGCGGCGAGAGCGAGAAGTCATTGATCCGCACCACCGTGCCGGAGTTGCGCAGGGAGCTCAGCACGGTGACGCGCTGGCCGTTGACGGAGATCGCGCGGGCGCCGGCCTGCCACAGCCCGTTGACCAGCGCCGCGAGGTCGGAGTCACGGACCTGACCGTCGCTGCCGGACGGCGCGTCGTCGAGCACCGCCCGGACGCCGTCGCCGCTCATCGGGCCCCAGCCGGTCTCGGCCAGCAGGGCGTGCTGGGTCGCCGTGGTCTGGCTCAGCCGGTGCCCGAGGTCGCCGTACCGGGCGTCGTCTCGGGTGGTGGAGGCACGCAGGCTACCGATCTGCTTCTGCAGGTCCGCCACCGCCGCCCGGCGGGTGTTGATCCGAGAGATCAGCTGGTCCTTGCTCTCGGTGTCGATCGGGGCGTTGCGGGAGGTCTGCACCGCCGCCACCGCCACCAGCAGCCCGAAGAGCAGCACGACCGCCATCGTCAGTGCGGTCCGCGACCGGTTCACCGGGGCGGCCTCCTGCACCCGGTGCTCCGCGACGTGCTGGTAGTCCTCGTCCAGCGACTGCCGCGTGATCATCTCGAGCAGCGGCATCACCGTGCGGTCGTGGCCGGGCGCGGGCGAGTAGCTGGCGTGGACCGGACCGTGCGCGGGCGCCCGCACCGGCCCATGGGCGGTGCTGTCCCACTGCGTCGGCTCGGTGGTCCCGCCGGTGGTCCCGCCCGTCGGCTCGCTCATCGGGCGACCGCCCTCGCCGGCGGCGTGGAACGCAGCAGCTGCCGCGTCTGGACGGCGTACAGGATCCCGGCCCACCAGTAGAGGCCGATCCCCCAGATCGCGAACGACCAGCCGAAGACCCGGCACAGCATGGCGAAGACGCCGTCGCCGTCGGCCAGCAGGAGCAGCGGGAAGGCGTAGAGCAGGTTGAAGGTGGCTGCCTTGCCGAGGAAGTGCACCGGCAGGGTGCGGAAGCCGCGGGTGCGCAGCAGCGGCACCAGGCCCCACATCAGCACGTCGCGCAGCGGCAGCGCGACCGCCAGCCACCACGGGATGAAGTGCCGCAGCGCCAGGCCGATCACGACCGCGAAGATGTAGAGCCGGTCGGCGACCGGGTCGAGCAGCTCGCCCACCCGGGAGGACTGGTCCAGCCGCCGGGCGAGGTAGCCGTCCAGCCAGTCGGTCACCCCCGACGCCACGAGTACGGCGACGGCAGCGACGTCCTGGCGCGGGCCGAGGACCAGCCAGAGGAAGGCACCGATCCCGATCAGCCGCAGCACGCTCAGCGCATTGGGAAGCGTCCAGACGCGATCGGTCCTCGGCTCCCGGGTGGCGCTGTCGTGCACGCGCAACACCCTAAGGGTCAGCGCCCCGGATGGAGGCGTCAGAGGCTCGGCACCTCGTCGGCGTGGGCGGCATCGCGGATCTCGCCGACCAGCTCCTCGATCACGTCCTCGAGCGTCGCCAGCCCGATCGTGGTGCCCTCCCGATCGACGACCCGGGCCATGTGCGAGCCGCGCCGCTGCAGCGTCTCGAGGGCATCGTGCAGGGCATCGTCGGGAGTCACCGTCGCGAACGGCCGGATCCACTTGTCGTCGACCGGCCGCTGCCTCCTCGTCTCGTCCGGCTCGAGGACGTCCTTGATGTGCAGGTATCCGAGCAGCTCCGGCGTCGCGGCGGCCCGCTCGCCCGCCTCACCCGGCCGACCCGGCTCGTCCTCGACCACCGGGAAGCGGCTGAAGCCGGTGGCCGCGCACAGCGCTTCGATGTCGGCGCCGGAGGCGCCGCGCCGTACTGTCGTGAGGGTGTGCGTGGGGAGCAGCACACCGGCCACGGTCTTCTCGGTGAAGCCGAGCGCCCCGGCCAGCCGGTCGTACTCCCCCTGCTGCAGCAGGCCCTCCCCGCGGGACTCCTCCACCATCGCGGCGACCTCCTCGCGGGTGAACGTCGAGGCGACCTCCTGCTTCGGCTCCACCCGCAGCAGCCGCAGCGTGCCCCGAGCGATGGCATCGAGGACCACGATCAGCGGCCGCAGCACCCGCACCGCGGCGTACATCAGCGGCGCCAGCACGAGCACGGCCCGCTCCGGCAGCGCGAGGGTGACGTTCTTCGGCACCATCTCGCCGAAGACGACGTGCACGAAGGCCACCAGCGCCAGGGCGATCACGAACGCGATCGGGTGGGTGGCGCCCTCCGGGACGTGGGCCGAGCGCAGCACCGGTTCCGCGACGTGGGCCACCGCCGGCTCGGCGACAGCACCGAGGATGACCGAGCACACCGTCACGCCGAGCTGGATCCCGGCGATCATCGACGCGACGTCCTCCATCGCGTGCAGCGTCCGCCGGGCGAGGGCCGAGCCCTCCTGGGCCTGCGGCTCGATCTGGCTGCGCCGGGCCGAGACCAGGGCGAACTCGGTGGCCACGAAGAACGCGTTGAGCAGCACCAGGACCAGCGCCACCACCAGCGCGAGCGGCGTACTCACAGTGCCACCACCCGCAGCGAGAGTCGGTCGATCCGCAAGCCGTCCATGTGCTCGACGGTGAGTACGGCGGTCCGAAGCCTCGGCTCGTCGGGGTCGCTGAGATCCGGCACCATCACCTCGGCGCTGTCGCCGCGCAGCGGGATCCGGCCGAGCAGGCGCAGCACGAGGCCGGCGACGGTGTCGTACTCCTCGCCCTCCGGCAGCGCGACGCCGGTCAGGTCCTCGACCTCGTCGGGACGCAGCAGGCCCGAGATCGACCAGGTCCCGTCTCGCCGCAGGCGGGCGCGGGCCCCCAGCGCATCGTGCTCGTCGGCGATGTCGCCGACGATCTCCTCGATCACGTCCTCGAGGGTGACGATGCCCGCCTGGTCGCCGTACTCGTCGAGCACGATCGCCATCTGGAAGCTCTCCTTGCGCAGCAGCGCCAGCAGCGGGTCCAGCCGCAGCGAGTCGGGCACCAGGATCGGCTTGGCCATCAGGTGCTTGACCCGCGTGGTGGCACGCTCGTGCACCGGGAGGGCGACGGCGTTCTTGACGTGCACGGTGCCGACGACTGCCTCGTGCTCGTCGAGCACCGGGAAGCGGGAGTGTCCGGTGCGCCGCGCCAGCTCGATGACGGCGGCGGCCCGGTCACCCTCGTCGAGGCTGTGCTGGCGCACCCGTGGCGTCATGATCTCGCCGGCGGAGCGGGTGCCGAACTCCACCGAGCGCTCCATCAGCTCGGCGGTGTCGGCGTCGAGCGTGCCCTCGTCGGCGGAGCGCTGGATCAGCGAGGTCAGCTCGGTCGAGCTGCGTGCGGAGCGCAGCTCCTCCTGCGGTTCGATCCCGAAGCGCCGCACCAGCGCATTGGCGGTGCCGTTGAGCAGCCGGATGGGGCCGGCGTTGAGCGCGGTGAAGAACCGCAGCGGGCCCTGGGTCGTCGTCGCGGTCGCCATCGGGAGCGCGAGCGCGATGTTCTTGGGCACCAGCTCCCCGAAGACCATCGTGACCACGCTGGAGACGATCAGGCCGACCGCTACCGCGATCGGCGCCACCGCCGACTCGCCGACGCCCACCGAGCGCAGCGGCGAGTCGATCAGCCCGGAGACCGCGGGCTCGGCGAGCCATCCGATCGCCAGGTTGGTCAGGGTGATGCCGAGCTGGGCGCCGGACAGGTGGCTGGAGAGGGCGCGGAGCTCCTGCTGCAGCCCGGCAGCGGCGCCGTCGCCGGCAGCCACCGCCTGGTCCACGGCCGCCCGGTCGACGGTGACGAGCGCGAACTCGGCCGCCACGAAGAAGCCGCAGGCGGCGACGAGCACCAGGACGAGGACGAGCAGGAGCACGGAGGTCAACACAGGTCCGGCCCCCGCCGGAGATGGTGGCTGTCCATGGTGCGATCCACTCTATCGGGCGGTCGCAGGGACCGGCCCCGGCTCGGCGTCGCGCTCGCTGAACGGCGCGCCACCGCCCAGCGTGTCGCTCACCGCACGCCCGTCCAACACCCGGTACGGCGCCCCCGCCCGGGTCGCCGCGGCCTCCAGGGCGAGCGCGATCTCGGCGCCACCCAGGTGCCCGGCAACCACCACCAGGTTCCCCTGGCGCCGCCCGCGGAGCGTCGCCGACTCAGCGGTCACCACGACCTCGGGCAGGGTGGTGCGGATCCCGGCCAGGACCCGGCGGGCGTGGCGGAACGGTGCGGCATCGACCAGGTTCGCGACCAGGCGGCCGTCCGGGACGAGCACCCGTCGTACCGCCGCGAAGAAGTCCGCCGTGGTCAGGTCCGCCGGCAGCCGGCCCTCGGCGAAGGCGTCCAGGATCACCATGTCCTGCGACTGGTCCCGGATCGCGGCGATGCCGGTGCGGCCGTCGACCGGCCGGATCTTGATGCCGCTGCGCGGCGGCAGCGGCAGCCGCACCCGGACCTGGTCGATCAGGCCGACGTCGGGTTCGAGCACCACCTGGGCCGAACGGGGCCGGGTGGCGGCGACATAGCGGGGCAGCGTGAGCGCGGCCCCACCGATGTGCAGGACCCGCAACGGATCTCCCATCGGCCCGCTGGCGTCGATGACGTCGCCGATGCGGCGGACATAGTCGAACAGCAGCCGCGTCGGGTCGGCGAGATCCACATGGGACTGATCCATGCCGGACATCCGCACCAGGAAGGTGTCGGGTCCGTCCGCAGGCTCGATCTGCACCGGGTCGCTCATCCTCGGATCCTCGCAGATCGCGGCCGGGACAGCCCGCCTCAGATCACCCGCAGCCGCCCGCCCCCGGGACACGGGCGGCCACGGGCCCCGTCGGATCGGCACGCACTGCGCGCCGCCCTCTTCTTACCCGGTGCCGCAGGCGTCAAACCTGAGCTGGCTCATCGGGCCACGCGCCCTTGCCGCGAGGACGGCCCGGCCCCCGGGCCAGGCGCGGGTGCGGGTGCGAACGTCGCGGCCAGATCGGCCAACCCGTCGAAGTCGGCGACCTGGTGCGGGGCGGGCAACGTGGTCGCGGCGGCCGGGTCCCGCAGCGTGCCCTCGTCGGCGTCCTCGAGGATCAGCTCGAGCGCCTCGACCTCGGCCCGCATCCGCAGGATCCGGTCGTAGGCGGGATGCTGTCGCACCCGGGTGCCGCCGTCGGCGGCGTACCTCGCCAGCGCGTCCACCAGCTGGTCGGCCGCGGGCAGCAGGCCCGTGACCCGGCGCAGCACCGGCAGTGGCGCCTCGTACTGCACGAGTCTCGGTGGCGCATCGCGCACCACCTCGTAGGCGTCGGCGACATCGTGCCGCACCACCCGGCCCGTCGGCCGCAGTCGCTCGTAGTGGACCTCGGCCCGCAGCAGGGTGGCGAACGCCGCCGCCAGCAGGCAGACGGTGATCGTCACCACGACCAGCTGGTGGCCGTCCGGATCGGTCGGGTCGCTGCGCAGCCGGCTGGCCAGCACCACGGCGGCGACCGCGCTGACCACTGTCGCGACGAACGTCATCGTCGGCACCCACACCGCCGCGCGGCGTTCCACCAGGACAGCGGCGGCCGCCTCCTCGGGCGTGAAGACCGCTCGGGTGAGGTGATGGGCGTAGTGGGCGCGGCGCAACCGCTCCTCGACGAGCACCTCGAACCGGGACGGCTGCGCTTCCTCCGCGTCGTCCTCCGCGTCGTCCTCGGTG
>Ga0164242_10010249_pt1 | contig 10050 bp, 9 predicted proteins | sample OricomgcompostMG_FD_108783 | JGI IMG/M metagenome (GOLD analysis project Ga0164242, IMG submission 108783) | Miracle-Growth compost microbial communities from Emeryville, California, USA - Original compost - Miracle growth compost (MG) ... | reverse complement strand
TTAGAAACTCTTTCAACTCATTTTGTTCTAAAGTCCGCACATCAGCCACATGAGTTCAACGTTTCGCTTGCACTCCATTCTCTATAAAAGTAAACTTAAAGCCAAAATCTGAAAAACTTGATAACACCAACAAATAATTCAATCAACCGAACTTCATTATCTTCCGAAACTGCTTGATCCAAACAGAAAAACTCCGTTTGACTTCGATCTTTTCCTTGTATGAATTTCATACTTAAAGATACGATAAATCACTTTTTTAATAATGTAAAATTCAATTTATTTATGAAAAAGTGATTGTGGGTAAAGTGAAAGGTTTTTAGACAGTTTGACGTTTTGCGGCTTTGCGAAGGTGGCGATTTTCACCACTAAACTTCAAACGAAGCACTAAATTTTGATTAACCACTTCACTGTCATTCGAAGCACTGAACCGCCACTTTTGCAAAACCGCTGTTGTGCGTTCGGTGTTCTTTTTTCGGTCGTCTGTCAGCGTTGGCAAAAGACATACTCTTTTGCAATTTTTGGTTGCAGCGTTGGCTTGTGTGAAACGTAAGTTCACGAACACCAAAAACAAATTTAAAACCCGTGAGTAATTGCAAATGTGTATGGCTTTGTGTGTTGGCTATTCATTCGTTCAGATTGTTTTCAGTCCAAGTTGTTTCAAAAATTCGTTATGTTCATTCCTAGACTTTGTTGCTTTCTTTTCTATTTCAGTCAGTTTTTCATTCACTTCTTCTAAGTCAATGATGGGTTCCGCTATTGCAGTACTGACGTAACGTGAGATATTCAAGTTGTAGTCGTTATCAACGATTTCCTCCATTGGTACTCTTCGAGCATATCGTTCTACTTTTTCTGGTCGGTTTTGATATGTCTCAACGATTTTTAGAATATCATTCGGGTCGTCTTTTGTTCCGTCCCCATCACGCAATACGTTCTGACGTTTTTCCTTTTTGTAATGCTCACTTGCATTGATGAATAACACATCATCTTCTTTTTTACACTTTTTCAACACTAAAATGCAAACTGGAATTCCCGTTGAAAAGAATAAGTTAGAAGGTAAGCCTATAACTGTGTCAATATTATTGTCCTCCAATAGTTTTTTCCGTATACTTTGTTCTGCTCCACCTCTAAACAAGACTCCGTGTGGTAGGATAATTGCCATAGTACCTTCTTCACTTAAATAATGAAAACCGTGTAACAAAAAGGCGAAATCCGCTGCTGACTTAGGTGCTAAGCCATAATTTTTAAAACGGAAATCTTCGTTCATAGATTCAGAAGCATCCCAACGTAAACTAAAAGGCGGATTTGCTACGATAGCATCAAATTCTACTTTTTTTGCTGGGTTCATTTCGTTTAAAATATCCCAGTCATTTTTTAAAGTGTCACCGTGAAAAATTTCAAATTCTGAATCTTTTACTCCGTGAAGTAACATATTCATTCGTGCCAAGTTGTAGGTGGTAATGTTTTTTTCTTGACCATAAATCCGGCTAATTGTTCCACCGCCAGGTTGGTCTTCAATTTTATTTTTAACGTTGAGCAACAACGAACCAGAACCACAAGCAAAATCCAACACTTTATTTAATTTTTTCTTTTTACCTGTTTTTGGGTTTTGGCTGTCCAAGGTCACTATCTCTGAAAGAATGGAGGATATTTCCTGTGGTGTATAAAACTCACCTGCTTTTTTGCCAGAACCTGCTGCAAATTGCCCAATCAAATATTCGTAAGCATCTCCAAGGGTATCGCTGTCTGTAGAGAAACCCGAAATACCTTCTGCAATTTTTGTAATTATTTTACAAAGCTTTTCATTTCTAGCTTCATAGTTCTTTCCTAATTTTTCAGAATCTAGGTTAATTTCAGAGAACAAGCCTTTAAAAGCACTTTCAAAGGATTCGTTTTCTATGTATTTAAAACCCTTTTGCAGTGTTTTTAGCAAATCTTCGTGCTGTGTTCTTGCCAGTTCTGAAATGCTGCTCCATAAATATTGCGGCTCTATCACATAATGTACTTTTCTCCGCATTTGTTTCTCAAACTCTACCACATCGTTTGGATTAGCTTTATACCAAATGGATAGCGGTGTACGTTTATCGTTTGCATCTAATTTTGGATAGTCGGAACCTAATTCTTTTTGAACCGAAGCTTCATAATTATCTGACAAATAGCGTAAGAATAGGAACGAGAGCATATAATCACGAAAATCATCCGCATTCATTGCACCTCTTAAACTATCTGCTATACCCCAAAGGGTTTTGCCTAATTCTTCTTGTTTTTGTTTTGCTGTCATTTTAACTTCTTTATTTCTTCATCAATATCGCCCAATTCTTGTGCTTCTGTTTTTAGTCTATTTTGATGAAATATTTCATAATTTTCTTCTGCTAGTTTATCGGCTACTTTCTTTGTGATACTTCCTGCGTTTTTAAGAATATCTTGGTTGTTAAATTGTAGAAAAGCATCCAGTTTTTCACGCCAGTCTTTCATAAACATTTGCCGCTTATTTTGGGCTTGTAATTCAGCAAAATCCAAATACATTGTTACGATACGATTTAGGGTATCTAGCTCTTCTTTGTTCAAGTAGTTTTTTGAAATGGTGACATCTTGCTTTCTCACTTTAGCACCTTTAAAAGAGGTTAAACCCATATTGTCTTTAGATGCATCACTTCTATTCGCAATAACTTCGGCAGCGGTTTGCCCAGTAGCTGCATAAATGAGCTTGTTTTGCACTACCTTAAAAAATTCTTGCGTTTCTTCGGCTTTGGGCGTGTAGTCAACTGCTAATGCGTAAATATCGGTTATCTTACGATAAAAGCGTTTTTCGCTAGAACGAATATCTCGTATCTGCTCCAGTAATTCATCAAAATAATCTTTGCCAAAAGGATTGTCCGGATTTTTGAGTTTTTGGTTATCAAGTACAAATCCTTTTCGTATCAATTCGGTTAATTGCTTGGTAGCCCACATTCTAAAATGCGTACCTCTAATTGAATTCACACGATAACCCACAGAAATTATCATATCCAAATTGAAGTACATCACGTCTTTGGTTTGTGTTTTACCGGCCATAGCACCGTGTTGAGTGGTTGTTGCAATTTTTGCAACAACCAATTCTTCTTGTAGTTCGCCTGTTTCAAAAACGTTTTTGATATGCCTGGAAATACCACTTTTATCTATGCCAAACAGTTCTGCCATTTGGTTAATAGTGAGCCAAATGGTCTCGTCTTTGAGCAATACATCTACTTTTACCTCACCGTTTTCGTTGGTGTAAAGCAAAAAATTATTGGTATTTAGTTCTTTACTCATTGTCAGAATTTGGATTTATAGGATGAGTTGATTTTAGGATTTCTTTCTTATACGCTTTGTTTTCTTGATGATTTACATTGTACACCCGTTTAAACTCCAAGCTTTTTGAACCAAAATTGATAAGTAAGCCAATGGGCAAATTATAGGCTTGGCAGTAGTTCATTGCTTGAGCCAAATGAACATCTTCTAATTGTATGAGTGCTTTTATTTCTACCATAATATTCTCAACAAAAAAATCCACTCTACGAGTACCTATATTGTAGCCCTCATAGTAAATATCCATTTCCATTTCACGGTCAAACTCCAACCCTTGTTTTCTCATTTCAATAGCTAAAGCACGTTGATAAATAACCTCTTGGAAGCCATTACCTAGCGTACTATGCACTTTCATAGCACATCCAATAATTTTATGCGTTAACTCTTTATCTTTCATTCTAATCCTATCATCTATTAATCTTAAAAATCATAATTCTGACAATTGAGGAAACAACTGCTGCAACAAGCCTTTTTTATGCCCTTGCAAGGCTTCTATTTTTTGGATTTGTGCTTCTATCAAATCATCTGCTGCGGAAAGGCAAGCGGCTATTTTTTGTTGTTCTTTGGGATTCGGAATGCTGCATTTTATCTGAGAAAATTCGGTTTTGTTAATTATAGGCAAAGTTGAAGTAGCGGGTATCGATTTAATAAAGGGTGTTAGTTTGACTAATAGGTAATAAACAAAATCACTCACAATGTTTTTATTCGGAATTACGGAGTTGATTTGTTGATTGGTGATACTTTCTTTGGTAGTTATCGCAATTTTTCCGATTGATGCAATACAGGTATAAACAATGCTACCAATAGGTAATATTTTCATTTTATCTGTTCTACTAACACTTCTGTTTGTTGTTTTTTGATATTTATCTTCAGAAATATCCGTAGGTGTAATGAATAAAATTTCACCATTCCACAATGATTCGTCTTTTGTACTTGGTGTTTTACCTGTTACTATTCCTCCAAGTTTTCCAATAGTCGTCTCCTGCCAATCCCCATCTTCCTTAAACTCAGGGAAACGAAACTTAGGTTGCCCTTCGACTCCGCTCAGGGTGACATCACCTTCTTGTGGAAATAACTGTTGCAACAAGCCTTTTTTATGGTCTTGTAAGAGTTCTAGTTTTTCGGTTTCTGCGGTGATGACTTCATCTAAAGAAGAAAGGCAAGCAGCTATTTTTTGTTGTTCTTTGGGGTTTTTAGGATAGTAAAATTTGACTGCCGAGAAATCGGATTTATTTATTAATGGTACAGCTTGTTGTGCTGCTAAAGAAGCTATATATGCTGCGTTTTTCTCCAATAATGAATAGATAAAATCATTGGAAGTGGATTTAAATGGAATTAAAGAATTTATTTGCTGATTAGTCGTGCATTCAATTTTATTTTGAGCCAACTTTCCAATTGTTGAACCGATACAAACGAATAGGATACTATTTTTTGGAATAACTCGTGATTGCGAGAACCCTTTTTCACTTAGCGTTTTTATTGTTTTGTCAATATATCTGCCATCTGAAATGTCTGCTGGTGACACAAAAAGTTTATCACCTCCATAGTTTTCTAAATCAGCGGTTTTTGGTGTACTTCCTGTTACTACCTTAGCTACTTCATCTAATCTTTTCTCATCCCAATCCCCAGCCTGTCCAAACTCAGGAAAACGCAACTCTGGTACTATCCCTTCGGCTCCGCTCAGGGCAAGTTTTTTTTCTTCCTTATTCATAAGCGTTTAATCCTGCTATTTCTCGCCCTTGGGCTAGTTTGTTTAATAAAGGCACTAGGTCTTCCATTAGTGCTAATTCTGCCACTCTGCGGTCTTTCCAACCTAGTTCTAAGGGTGCTAATAAATCGGTTAGTTTTTCACCATCAAAAATCATTCGGTGCAGTATTTCATCAATAAAGGTTTTTAGGTTTTCATTTTCCAAATGGTGTTTTTGGGCAATGGCTTTTAACTCCTTGGCTGCTTTTTCGTCTTTAAATTGTTGGTAGCCTTTTTTAATTTGATCTTCAGTGAGTTTGTCACCTATTTCTAAGGCGTTGATATAAGCTATGATGTCTTCACGTTCGTCTTGTAGGTTGGCACTAGAGCTGAGTAGATTTATAATCTGCTCTTTGGTCATTTTAGCCTTTTGGCTAGGTTTGTTGTGTAAGTTTTTGGCTACCAAGCCAATGATGTAATCGTAATCGATAATGGCAGAAGAGAAGAGTACAAACTCAAAATCCAATTGATTTACGCTATCGGGTGTATCGGGTTTGTTTTGTATTTCCTTTAAGCGTTTTGCGGTATCGAGATAATTGCTCTTAAACGAACGGAAATCTTCGTTTGGCAATACCGCTTCAATGGTCTCGGCTTGTTTTTCTTCCAAGTCGGTGTATTGGTCAAGTTGTGTTTTGAGGCGTTGTACTTCCTTAAACGTGTTAATGAATTGGGCACGAGCTTCATCGCCTTTTAGGTTATCCACTTCGTGGGGTACACATTCCAATCCGTGCGACTCCATAAATTCTTTCAAATTACTTACCGCTTCTTGGTATTTTTCTATCACTATGGGTGCAGCTTCTACCAACCAAATTTCTTTAGCTCGCTCCACATCGGCACCAGAGAAAAGAACCATCGCCTTGTCCACCGCATCTTCTTGCTGTCTAAAATCTAAAATATTTCCTGCAGGCTTATTGCCATTTATCACACGGTTGGTGCGAGAGAAAGCTTGAATGAGACCGTGATATTTTAGGTTTTTATCTACATAGATGGTATTTAGGTATTTAGAATCAAAACCTGTCAAGAGCATATCTACCACAATCATCACATCTATTTTGTCTTTGTGTGGCACGTCTTTGTTGGGGTATTTCTGCGACTTGATGCGATGCTGCACATCTTGGTAATAGCCATCAAACTCCGTAATCTTATGGTTGGTGCCATACTGAGTATTGTAGTCCGCAATAATTTGAGTTAGAGCTTCTTTCTTTTTGTTGGGCTCTATTTGGTTATCGGCTTTTTCCTGTTCTAAATCTTCTTGTAGCTGTTCCACATCTTTATTGCCTTCGGCAGGTGGCGAAAACACGCAGGCAATATTTAACGGTCTGAAATTTTCATTGACTTGGGCAAATTCGCGTTGGTTTTGCTTGAAAAGGTGGTAATATTCAATGGCATCAGAAATGGAAGACGTTGCCAAAATGGAGTTAAACCTTCTATTGTCTGTAGCTTTGTCGTGTTTTTCTAAAATGGCTTTAATCACGGCCATTTTATGGCTAAGGCTATTAAAGTCGGGTTGGCCTTTTGCCGTAAAATATTCAATATGAAAAGGCAGTACATTTCTGTCCTCTATGGCATTGGTGATGGTGTACGAATGCAATTCTTGTTGGAAAACGTCTTTAGTTGTTTTGTAAGAAGCTTGTTGCCCTTCAATGGTTTTGTAGGTAGCGTTTTCTTCAAAAATGGGTGTTCCTGTAAATCCAAAAAGTTGTGCATTAGGAAAGAACTCTTTTATCGCATCGTGATTGTCGCCAAATTGAGAACGGTGGCATTCATCAAAAATAAACACGACTCTTTTATCTCTTAAAGGTGCTAACCTATCGTAATATGTTTCTTTGTTGTCTTCCTTTTGCTTTACATTACGTTTACTATTCTGATTAAGTGCTAAACCAAGTTTTTGAATGGTGGTTACAATTACCTTATCTGCATAATCGGTAGATAACATTCGTCTTACCAAAGTTTCGGTGTTGGTGTTTTCTTCCACACTGCCTTCTTGAAACTTGTTGAATTCCTGTCTGGTTTGTCGGTCAAGGTCTTTTCTATCAACAACAAACAAACATTTTTCAATATCAGGATTATCTTTTAAAAGGGTAGAAGCCTTGAAAGATGTCAATGTCTTGCCACTTCCTGTGGTGTGCCAGATGTAGCCGTTACCTCTATTTTGGTGAATGCAATCTACAATGGCTTTCACCGCATAGATTTGATAAGGTCGCATCACTAATATTTTTTGCTCGCTTGCTACCAAAACCATATAACGACTTATCATTTGCCCCAATGTACATTTAGTCAAGAACTTGTCGGCAAAGTCGTATAGGTGATTGATTTTTATATTGTCTTCGCTTGCAAGCGTATAAACTGGCAAAAACTGTTCGTCTGCATTAAATGCAAAGTGCTCATTATTGTTATTGGCAAAATAGAAGGTTTTGCTTTTGTTGCTCACAATAAACAACTGCATAAAGCACATTAACGAATTGGTGTAGCCGTTCCCAGCATCATTTTTATAGTCCACAATCTGCTGCATAGCTTTGTTAGGACTTACTTCCAACGTTTTTAGTTCTATTTGAACCACAGGAACTCCATTGATAAGTATAATTACATCGTATCTATGGTTGCTGTTTTTAGTGTTGATACGAAGTTGATTTATGACTTCAAAGTCATTTCTGCACCAGTCTTTAATGTTTACAAGGGTATAGTGTAACGGTGTTCCGTCCTCACGAGTGAATGTATTTGTTTTTCGCAAATAATTAGAAGAAATGAAAACATCAGGATTTATGATTTCTTCCCTTATTTTGTCAAATTCAGAATCTGTTAAATTTACTCTGTTGAGCTTCTCGAATTTTTCTCTAAAGTTTTGTTCTAGAGCGTTTAAGTCTCTAATATCAGGACGAGATGTGTATTTTAAGTCTTGTAGTTTGCCTACAAGCCCATATTCTATGTCAGCTTCTTTAACTATGTCCATTCAATCTTCCTTTATTAATGCTTTTACTTCCACCTTTAAGATTTTTGAAATCTCAAATAGTGTTTCCAAACTCGGTTGTCTTCTGTTCTGAACGTAAGAGTTTACCATATTGTAGCTCTTTCCTAACTGTTCAGCCAACCAGATTTGTTTTATTCCTTTTTCTTCTAAAACCTCTTTTATTCGGTTCATTTTTGAACGTTTTCATTCAGTCTGCAAAAGTAAGAACAATTATTTAATATCTCATTAAATGATTAGATTATCAATCATTCTATTTGGGTGAGCGTTGGCAAAAAACAGCTCTTTTGGTTTTTTCAGCGTTGGCTTTTGTGTCGGTAAAAACCTAATGTGCTGTTTGTGCGGTTGGCTTTTTACACTGACGCACAACGTTTTCGGGCTTGGCGAAGGTGGCGATTTTCACCACAAATGTTGATGCGGAGAACGAAAGTTGAATTTTGCACTTTCGTTGACACGAAGCCGTTCAGCCCGCCTATTGCCAATACGATGTTGTAGGCAGGTTGGTTTAGTTTCTGCAATCTATCATTATTGTCCCTGCGTTATTTATATAAACGTCATTAACTCTCTTATCGTTTTTGTAATGACTTTCCAAATCTTCTTCTAAGTCTTTGTAAACATCATCACTTACAACTTTTAAAATTTTCACGTTGATAAGTCGTCCAACAGGCATAACTTGATATTGACCGTCAGTAGTTGTTTTCATATGTTCTGTTCCACCCAGAGCACCATAACTACTGTAGGTTGTTTGTAGCGATTCTACAAAGGAATCTGTCAGCTCAAACAGCTCCTTTTTACTGGGCGAACAACTTACTAAAAAGCTAATAAGTGTGATATAGATTAATTTTTTCATTGTCTTTTATAGTTTGTTTTTATTAAAAATTTTGACTAATACATAATCCTTGTCAAAATCATCTACTGATAATGTTGTCTTCAAATTACAGCCACTTGAATTATACGAAACAGGAGGATTGCCAAATCTGTCCGTACTTCTATAAAAGCAATTCTCTTTTTTCACCACGACAAAAACCGCATTATTATTAATATCATCTTTTGAAATTGATAAACCGCAAGAAAACCTAATTGTTGAAGTATGAGCGAAATCATTGCCATAATCAGCATCATTCCCTAGATAAGAGCCGTAGTCTTCCCATCTGTAAAACCGATATTCCAATGAGTTGATTAAAGTTAATATACCATTTTCAATTTTATACACAGCTATCGGTGGTAATTCTGGCTCTTTGACTTTTGAAGAAACTGAAACATTTGCCAATACATAAATTTCGCCTCTTTCAGCATCTCGATAACGCCAGCTATCGTCATATCTATCAAAAACAAAATTACCACCTGTATTAATAGAATTAAATTTTACAGTTACATCACCGGCACTTACTGAAGAGTTTTCCTTTAAAACTTTGAACCCTAATGTTCTTTTTCGTTCTTCTTCTTCTTTTTTCGCTTGTTCTTGTTTTTCAATGTCTGCTATCAAAGATTTTGCCTTCTTTGCTTCATCAGTTTCTCCAAATTTTGCAATTAAATCATTAAACTCTTTTTTGGCATTTGCAATATCATTTTTTGAAAGAAATTGTTGTCCTTTTGATAGTCTTACTTGTGGTGTGTTCTGTAATTCTTCAACAGTTTTTTTACATTCTATCAATTCCGCTTTGAGTTTGTCATATTTTGACTGTTCGACTCCGTTGTTACAACTTGATAGAAGCAATGCAACTGCGATTGTAAAAGTAAATTTGTTCATCTTTTGAATTTTAATTTGGTTGTACTTCACTTTCTTGCTGTGTTGTCGGGCTAAACTTGCCTACAACGGCAGTTCGTCTAAAAACCCAAATTAGATTCAAAAACGCACTGATTTTTTGGTAAATATAAGCGATTTAAGGATAACTTTTTTAGTGGATTTAAAAAAACATTAAATGTAAATTGAAATTTTAAAATGCTCATAAGTGTCTTAAAAATGCTCGATATAGCTAAAAAATTCTTTGCGAGTTTCTTTAGAAACTCTTTC
>Ga0164242_10010248_pt1 | contig 10051 bp, 11 predicted proteins | sample OricomgcompostMG_FD_108783 | JGI IMG/M metagenome (GOLD analysis project Ga0164242, IMG submission 108783) | Miracle-Growth compost microbial communities from Emeryville, California, USA - Original compost - Miracle growth compost (MG) ... | reverse complement strand
GTCGGCCGAGCGAGCAAGCTCGCTCGGCTCTCCCCTCAATCGCCTCTATCGCTCCGCGCTCAAAGGCTCAATCGGGTCGGCCGAGCGAGCAAGCTCGCTCGGCTCTCCCCTCAATCGCCTCTAAACTCGCTGGAGACGAGGAAGTAGGGAGCTCGAGTTCATGGCAGATTCGTCGTTCGATGTCGTCAGCAAGGTCGACAAGATGGAGGCCGACAACGCGGTCAACCAGGCACGCAAAGAGGTCGAGCAGCGCTACGACTTCAAGAACGTGGGCGCCTCGGTCGAGTGGAGTGGCGAGAAGGTGCTGCTCAAGGCCAACAGCGAAGAGCGCGTGAAGGCCATCCTCGACGTGCTGGAGTCGAAGTTCATCAAGCGCGGCATCTCGCTGAAGAGCCTGGATGCCGGCGAGCCGTATGCCAGCGGCAAGGAGTTCCGCCTGGAGGTCGCCCTCAAGCAGGGCATCGACCAGGAGGCGGGCAAGAAGATCAACAAGCTGATCCGCGACGAGGCCCCGAAGTCGGTGAAGAGTCAGATCCAGGGCGACGAGGTGCGCGTCTCATCCAAGAGCCGCGACGACCTCCAGGCCACCATCGCGCTGCTCAAGAAGGCCGACCTGGATGTCGACCTGCAGTTCGTGAACTTCCGCTGACCCCAGCCCGAACGTCCATCCCGCTCGTCGACAGACGAGCGCACGAAGCACGGAGCACGAGCCCGGATGCCCCTCCCCTCGACCGACACCACCGTTCTGTACGCGTCGGGCGGCGCCGAATCGCTCGTCGCCGAAGCCGTCGTGCTGCATCTGCAGCCGTACGGGAACGGACAGGAGATCGTGCTGCTGGATCGCACGCCCGCGCATCCCGTCGACCGCGGCTGGCCCGACCAGGGACCCGATCTCGGCTCCATCAGGGCGGACGGGCGCGAGCTGCCGCTGGTGGATGTGGTGGTCGGGGCCACGGACGGCACGAACCTGTTCGTCGGAGATGACGTCCCGGTGCGCCGAGGCACCGAAGGCTGGGCCTTCGTGGTCGCGCACGTGCTCGATGCACCGAGCCGCATCGCGGTCGGCGACGACGTGATCGTGAGCGTGGATGCGACGCACCGGCAGGCGCTCTCGGTCGGGCACACCCTGTGCCACCTGGCATCCCTGGCGCTGAACGCGGCGCTGGCCGACCGCTGGAGCAAGCCGGCACGCGAGGACGCGCTCGGCCGCGCGGACTTCGACCACGAAGCCATCCAGTCGTCCACCATCGTGCCGGATGGATCCGTCGACGTCTTCCGCCTGAACAAGTCGCTGCGACGCAAAGGATTCGCCACAGACGGACTGGGCGATGCGCTGGATGCCGTCGCCGCAGAAGCGAGGGAGACCCTCACGCGGTGGATCGCGACGGACGCCGCAGTGCGCATCGAGCGCGACGGGGACGGCCTGGGCGATCCCCGCTACTGGGTGTGCGAGCTGCCGGAGGGAACCGCGCGCATCCCGTGCGGTGGCACGCACGTCTCGTCGCTCGGCGCGCTCGGCAGCGCATCCGTCGCCCTCGAGCTAGGCGACGATCAGGGAACGGCGACACTGACCATGAGGTGCTCCGCCGCCGGCTGACGCCGCTGCGGGCCGCCGTCGCTCAGGGCGCGCTGCACGATCCGCCGAGAGCGCCCAGCACGGCCGGGTAGGTCACCTTATAGCCCACCGGTGACGACACCCAGGCGCTGGTCACGCCCGTGCTCGGCTTGTACATGGTCCACAGCGAGATGTAGATCGTCTGACCGAGGATGCTCCCCAGCAGCCCGGAGAGCAGCGTGCTGCTCAGCGTGGTGGTGTAGACGCCGCCGACCGGACCCGTCGTCGCAGACGTGGTGGCGCCGAGCGCCTCCGTTGCGGTGCCGAGGCCCGTCTTGCTGACGCCGAACGCGATGTCGGCCGTGGTGTACTGACCGCTCGACGGCAGGGACCACTTGATGGTCACCGCCGTGCTCAGAGCGGCGCCCGCGCAGCCGCTGACGACCGGCGGCGCCACCGTTCCGGAGGACACGGATGCCGTGCTCTGCTGCTGCGTTGTCCAGCTCGCGTCGGTTTCGGCTGGATGCACGACGAGCGCCGCCAGCGTGCCGAGCGCCGCCGCGCAGACCAGCACTCCCCTCCCGATCCGACGCCGGATGCGATGGCGCGGCCCCCGCCCCATGCGACGCCGCATGCCACCCCGGATGCGGCGCCGCTCAGCCACGACGCCAACCCCTCGCCAGCGCCGCTGCCGCGAACCCCGCGCTCACCGCGGCGAGCGCCAGCAGCGCGGCGGCCAGGGGCACCGACCCGGTGTCGGCCAGCGCCTCCGTCCCACTCGCCGCGTCGTCGCCCGCGGCGTTCACGGTCAGGCGCACGAGCAGTTCTCCCGAGGTGTCGATCGGCGCATCCGGTGCCACGGCGACCCTCGCCTGCACCCAGGTTCGGGCGGGCACAGGGCGAGCGGGGTCGGTCAGCGCTGCCGGCGTTCCGGGAAGCAGCTCGGCAGCAGTGGCCGGAAGGATGACGCGCTGGCCGCTCGCGCACTCCGTACCGAGCCATGGACTGGAGCAGCCTCGCACTTCGAGCTGCGCATTCACCGTCGTGCCGTGCGAGAAGAACCCGCCCTGGGAGGTGACGACGCCCACCAGCGTTCGCACGGGCATCCGGTGCACCGTCACACCGACGTTCCAGAGCGCGGGCGCGCCGGGTCGCACCTCGTGCACCGTTCCGCCGGCGTCGCCGGAGAGCACAAGCGCCGCGCCGCCGGCGTCGGTCGACGGCATGCCGAGCGCGGCGGCCGGCGGCAGGAACGCCGCACCGACGACAGCCACCGCACCGGCAGCCGCCAGCACCGCGCCCGCGACGACCGTTCGCCGTTTCCCTCTGGTCATCCGGCGCCCCTTGCCCGTACGTGCCTGCCGCCCGTCGTGGTGTCGCCGCGTGGCCACAGCACCCACACGATCAGGGAGGAGACCGCGATCGTGAGCACACCGAGGACCACAGGATTGCTCAGCCACACGATGACGTACGCGAGCCCCGGCATCGCCACGAGCACGAGCCGAACCGAACGCACCGTGTAGGGCGAGGGATCCGCCGTCGGATTGGCGTCGCCTTTCAACGAGAGCACAGTCGTGCCGGCTGGCCCGGCGTGCGTGCCGACGACGCGGTGCGTGACCGGCAGCAGCCCGGGCCGATCCACCGTGACGACCTGCCCGATCCTCGCGTCTTCCGCCGGGATCTGCCGCACGATCGCGAGGGAGCCTGTGGGGATGTCTGGCGCCATCGAGCCCGTCTTGAACATGATCAGCGTGATGTGGAACACCACGGCCAGCACGACGAGCACGATGCACAACGAGCCGAGCACGGCGGCCACGTCGAGCACGGTCGACCTGGCGATCGAGGCCGCCCTCGACCAGCCGTGCGAGCCGGATCGCTCGTTCGACGGTTCCGTGATCACCGACACGCTCCGCCGGGTGGTCACGAACTCGTCCCCAGGAATCGCCACGTGGCCTGAGCGCCCGACGCTTGCACCGAGTTGGGGGCATCCGTGCTCAAGCGCACCTGGAAGCAGAACCACGCAGGAGCGCCTGGCGCACCAGTGCCACCGGCGGCCAGAGGTGTGCTGTTGGCCGGCACGGTCGACGACAGTGCGGCCCAGCCGACCGCGTCGCCGACGAGCCAGTCGGAACCGGCCGCCGGCGCGGACGTCGCCGAGCAAGCGCTGCTCGAGGCCCGGTAGACGCGGTACTGAAGCGAGGGTGCCAAGGCTCCCGCCACGCCGGACGGCGTCTGCAGGGATTCCGTTCCCGACACGGATCCCGTCGTGGCATGGATGCCGAACGAGGCCGCCGTCGCATCCCCCGGCATGAGCGCTCCCGCGCTGAGCGACAGCGTGGCGGGAGTCGTCGAGTTGTCCGACCAGCTCGTTCCGCCGTTCACGGTCGACTCGGTGCTGAACCGGCTCGTGACGAAGCCGCCCACAGCATCGTCCTGCGCGGTCCAGGCGGCGACCGTCACTGCCGCGCCCGCCCCCAGCACGAGCCCTCCCGCGAGGAGGGTTCGCACCAGGGCCGGTCGCGATGGCCTCGAGGCCACGTTTCTCAGCTCGTCGACTCGGGCTGTCGGCTCAATTCGTCGATTGGGCCGCGAACTGCCAGGTGGCGCCACCCGCCTGGCCTTGCGTGACCCCGGCTCCCGCCGTCACCGCGAGACACAACTGCACGGCGGTTCCGTCGTCGGTGCTCGACGCCGCGTGCGTGAGCGACACGGTGGGCGATGTCGGGCCGACGGAATCCAGTGCCGTTCCCGCGGGGATCAGACTCTGTCCCGACGCCGCCGCGTTGCACGTGTCGTCGGCAGCCAGTTCCGTCATGGCGTACGTGAGTCCTGCCACAGTCCCGGTCGTGCCGGCAGAGCTCACCGTGACGGTGGCGTCGCTCGTCGTCCCCGCACCGAGCCGCAGCCAGTACGGCGCGTACGTCGTGGTGCTCGGCGACAGATCGTCGGCCGCGTCGAACGACAGAGTGGCCGGAGCACCCGCCGCATGCAGCGCATAGTTCGTCCCGTCGGGAGAGCCCTCGAAGGCGAAGGTTCCCGCCTGGAAGTCGCCGGTGGCGAAGTCGGAGGCGTTCCACGCGGCCAGCGTGACTGCCGCTCCCACCCCCAGCACGACTCCGCCGGCCAGAACCGCCCGAATGATCCCTTTTCGATTCCGCGTACGCATCATGACGCACACCGCCCCCACTGGCCGCTTGCCCCGAATACGCCGTCCCCTCACGGCATCAGTCAGCTAAGCAGACGGCGGTGTTCGCCTCTATCCCTCGTTCGGGCCGCGCATTCAGTCGGACGAGGGCGCCGGCCGGTTCGACGCGCGCACCATCTCGTCGCGAGGAACGACCTTGATGCGCGCACGGCCGCGGGCCGCGCCGAGCGCCTGCTCGTGGGCATCGAGGTTGTGCCAGCCGTCGAGGTTCGTGTACTCGACGCCGCGCTCGTTCAGGAGCGCCACGATCGCCTCCTCCGACGGATCGGCGGGCGTCCACCAGTTGCCGAGGTCGTTGATGAGGTGCGAGACGGTCTCCATCGCATCCGACTTGGTGTGACCGATCAGGCCGACCGGACCTCGCTTGATCCACCCCGTCGCGTACACGCCGTAGATCTGCGTGTTGTCCTTGGCGTGCAGCACCTGACCCTCGTGGTTCGGGATGACGCCGTGCCGCTTGTCGAACGGCACGCCGGGAAGCGGCGAGCCGAAGTATCCGACCGCACGGTAGACGGCCTGCACGGGAATCTCGCGTATCTCGCCGGTGCCGTACACGCCGCCCTGCCCGTCGGGAGCCGTGCGCTCGTAGCGGATGGCGCCCACCCGTCCGGTGCCGTCGTCGACGAGCTCCGTCGGCCTCGCGTAGAAGTGCAGGTGAAGACGACGGGATGCCTGCCCCACCTCGCGCTGCCGCCACTGCTGCAGCACCCGGTCGATCACGAGCACCTGCTTGTTACCGGCGATCACCTCGCGCGCGTGGTCGTCGTAGTCGAAGTCCTCGTCGTACAGGATCATGTCGACGTCGCGCAGCTCGCCGAGCTCGCGCAGCTCCAGCGGCGTGAACTTCACCGATGTCGGGCCCCGCCTGCCGAACACGTGCACGTCGGTCACCGGCGACGCCGTGAGCCCCTCGTACACGTTGTCGGGGATCTCGGTGGGCAGCAGGTCTTCCGGATGCTTGGCCAGGATGCGCGAGACATCCAGCGCCACGTTGCCGTTGCCGATGACGGCCACCGACTGCGCATCGAGCGGCCACGTGCGCGGGTAGTCCGGATGCCCGTCGTACCAGCTGACGAAGTCGGCCGCCCCGTACGACCCCTCGAGCTCGATGCCGGGGATGTCCAGGTCGGCATCGCGCACGGCACCCGTCGCGAAGATGACGGCGTTGTAGTGCCGCTTGAGGTCGTCGAGCGTGATGTCGGTTCCGAAGCGCACGTTGCCGAAGATGCGGATGTCGCCGCGGTCGAGCACCTCGCGGAGCGCCGTGATGATGCCCTTGATGCGCGGGTGGTCGGGTGCCACGCCGTAGCGCACGAGTCCATACGGCGCCGGCAGCTGGTCGAACAGGTCGATCGACACGTCGAACTCGCGCTCCGCCTTCAACAGGATGTCTGCAGCGTAGATACCGGCGGGGCCGGCACCGACGATGGCGAGGCGGAGTCTGGTCATGACGGGTTCCTTTTCGTGCTTGTCGAGCTTGTCGGCGTGGAGGGCGCTGCTGGCGTGCATGACGGCATCCGTTCCCCCGAAACGGGCTCAGCTGGACCGTTCGACGATCGTATCGGCGAAGCGCGTGAGAGCCCTCTTCACCGGTCCCTGCGGCAGCGGGGCGATGGCCTCCACCGCTTCACGGGCCCAGCGGTGCGCCTCGTCCATGGTCTCCTGCGTGACGACGTGCTCCCGAAGCGCGGCCACGGCGTCACTCACGTCCTTGCTCTCCGGGGCCCCGAGCACCTCGACGTCGAGGCGTTCCAGCAGCGCCGCCGCGTCGGCATCCCGTTCCGCACGCTCGCGCAGCTTCAGCACGGGCAGGGTGGCGACGCCCGCGCGCAGGTCGGTTCCCGGTGTCTTGCCGGTCTCGTCGCCCCTTCCGGAGAGGTCGATGACATCGTCGATAAGCTGGAAGCCCACTCCCACCTTCTCGCCGAACTCCATGACGGGCCGGATGTACTCGTCGGGCGCGCCGGAGAACATGACGCCCATCTGCGCAGCGGCGGCGACCAGCGAGCCGGTCTTGTCGGCGAGCACGTCGATGTAGTGCTGCACGGGATCGTCGCCCTCGTTCGGCCCGATGGTCTCGTGCAGCTGGCCGAGGCAGAGGCGCTCGAACGTGTCGGACTGCAGGCGGATGGCGCCCTCGCCCAGGCTCGCAACGAGCTGGCTCGCGCGGGCGAACAGCAGGTCGCCGGTGAGCACCGCGACGGAGTTGCCCCAGACGTGTTGTGCGCTCGGCACGCCTCTTCTGGTCTGCGCCTCGTCCATCACATCGTCGTGGTACAGCGACGCCAGGTGTGTGATCTCCACGGCCTGCGCCGCGACGATCACGTCGGGAGTGGCACCCTCTCCGAGCTGGGCCGTCAACAGCGTGAGCATCGGCCGCACGCGCTTGCCGCCGGCGTTCAGGAGGTAGCGGGCCGTGACATCCGCGATCTCGTCGGCGTATCTGACCTGTTCGCGCAGTCCCTGCTCGACCAGTTCGAGTCCGGCGTCGATGCGTTCCGCGAAGCGCTTGTCCTTGCCCGAGGCGAAGATGCGGTCGCTCAAGCCCAGCTGACTCGACAGCGTGGTTCCTCGCCGGGCGAGGGGCAGCGATGGCACTAGAGGTCACCCTTCGATGCTGGGCCGGTCGGCGACTCCCCTGGCGGAACGACCGCTTTGCCGTTCGCGGGCACGAAGCCGCGGTGCAGCGCGACGATGCCTGCCGTGAGGTTGCGGTACTGCACGCGTTCGAATCCTGCTCGACCGATCATGTGCGCGAGCGACTGCTGGTCGGGCCAGTCCCTGATCGATTCCATGAGATAGGAGTAGGCGGCCGGGTTCGACGACGCGAGGCGGGCGAAGACGGGCATGCCGTAGCGCAGATAGGCGTAGTAGGCACTACGGATCACGGATGCCGGCGGCCGCGAGAACTCGCAGACCACGACCCTGCCGCCCGGCTTCGTGACCCGGAAGAACTCGCGCAGGGCGGCATCCGGGTCGACGATGTTGCGCAGTCCGAACGAGATCGTGACGGCGTCGAAGCTGTCGTCGCCGAACGGCAGGTCTGTGGCGTCGGCCTGCACGAACTCGATGTTCGGGTTGCCGGCCTGCCTGCGCTCGCCGACCGCGATCATGCCGGGCGAGAAGTCGGCGGCGACCACCCTCGCGCCGGAGCGGGCGAGGGATGCGCTCGAGGTACCGGTACCCGCCGCGACATCGAGCACGAGCTGGCCGGGACGCGGATCGACGGCTCGCGTGGTGGCGATGCGCCAGAGCGACGCGTTGCCGACGGACAGCACCGCGTTCGTGCGGTCGTAGCCGACCGAGACTTCATCGAACATCGCGGCGACGTCCGACGGCTGCTTGCTCAGGTCGGCCCTACTCACCCCATCAAGCTTAGGGGCGATTGAGGGGAGCGCACCGCGAGCTCGCTCGCGGGGCCGACCCGACTGAGCCCTTGAGGGTGCACAGCGCCCGATAGGGGCGATTGAGGGGAGAGCGGCGCGAGCTCGCTCGGGCCTCGCCACCGGATTGAGCCCTTGAGCGGCGCAGCTGCGATAGGGGCGATTGAGGGGAGAGCACCGCGAGCTCGCTCGCGGGGCCGACCCGACTGAGCCCTTGAGGGTGCACAGCGCCCGATAGGGGCGATTGAGGCGAGAGCGGCGCGAGCCCGTGAGCGACCTTGGTGCCAGCGCAGGGTTCCGCGCACCTGACGGCGGCCTCCAGGGCACAGACGTACGCTAGAACCGTGACCGTAATCGCGACCCGAATACAGGCGTTGACGGTCGAGACCACCCCACTCGACGACGTCAGACACATCCTCCCCTTCACCGACGCGCGCGCCCCCCTCGTCTGGCTGCGCAAGGGCGAGGGGATCGCCGGCGTCGGCGAGGCTCTGCGGCTCGAGTTCACCGGTGCCGACCGCATCGCTCAGGCATCCGCCGCGTGGAAGCAGCTCGCATCCGTGTGCACGGTGAACGATCCGGTCAGAATGCCGGGCACGGGTCTGGTCGCCTTCGGCACGTTCGCGTTCGACGACGAGAGCTCCGCGACCAGTGTGCTGGTGGTGCCGCAGGTCGTCATCGGTCGTCGCGAGGGTCGCTCCTGGATCACGCGCATCCGTCACTCCGACGACTCCAGCATGCCGTCGGCTCCGCACCCGCAGCCGTTCGTCGCGGAGTACCGGCTCACCATGCTGCCCGGAGCTCTCACTCGCGAGGCATACAAGCGGGCGGTCGCCGTCGCCGCGGATCGCATCCGAGGCGGCGAACTCGACAAGGTCGTGCTGGCCCGCGATCTTCGCGCGCACCTCCCCGCGGAGTCCGACGTGCGGCGCGCACTCGTCGAACTCGCCCTGGGCTATCCGCAGTGCTGGACGTATGCCGTCGACGGCATGCTCGGTTCGAGCCCGGAGACCCTGGTGCGCGTTCATCGCGGAACCCTCGACGCGCGCGTGCTCGCGGGCACGAGCGCCCGCGGCAGGGATGCGGCATCCGACCACGACTCCGCGACCGATCTTCTGCGCAGCACCAAGGACCGCGAGGAGCACGCCGTCGCCGTGCGCAGCGTGGTGCGTGCGCTCGCCCCGCACACCTCCACGCTCGAGACGAGCGACGAGCCGTTCCCGCTCAAGCTGCCCAACCTGTGGCACCTGGCGACGGACGTGTCCGGCACGCTCAGCGACGGATCCGGTTCGCTCGATCTCGTGGCCGCCCTGCATCCGACCGCCGCCGTGGCGGGCACGCCGACCGACGTGGCGCTGCGGCTCATCCGCGAGCTCGAGCCGTTCGATCGTGAACGGTACGCGGGACCGGTCGGCTGGATCGGCGCCGACGGCGACGGAGAGTGGGCCATCGCGCTGCGCGGTGCGCAGGTGTCCGCCTCCGGCGACATCACCGCGTACGCCGGCTGCGGCATCATGGGCGATTCCGTTCCCGAGCGCGAGTTGGCGGAGACGAGCATGAAGTTCCGGCCGATCACCGAGGCCTTCCAGTAGCTCCGGCCTTTGGTAGGGCGACGCTGAAGCTCGCCACCCACCATCGCGCGTGCCGCCGGCAACCTCAGCGCGGCAGCGGAACCTCGACGATGCTCGTGCCGGCCGGCGGAGCCGACAGTGCCTGATCGAGCTCGCCGCGCGTCTGCACCAGTCGATAGCTCCACCCGTATGCCCCCGCGAGCGCGGCGAGGTCGACCCGCTGCGGGGTGGTGAGCACACGTCGCATGGCCTCGGCCGGAGCGGTCGACGCCACCTCGAGCGAATCGAAGATCGTGCCGCCGCCGTCGTTGCCGACGACGACCTGCACCGTGGGCCG
>Ga0164242_10010247_pt1 | contig 10051 bp, 7 predicted proteins | sample OricomgcompostMG_FD_108783 | JGI IMG/M metagenome (GOLD analysis project Ga0164242, IMG submission 108783) | Miracle-Growth compost microbial communities from Emeryville, California, USA - Original compost - Miracle growth compost (MG) ... | reverse complement strand
CGACCGCAACCGGGAGCGCTACCAGTTCCTGCGCTGGGGTCAGACCGCCTTCGACGACTTCAAGGTCGTCCCGCCGGGCACCGGCATCGTCCACCAGGTCAACATCGAGCACCTGGCCCGCACCGTCTTCACCCGTGAGGTGGACGGCGTGCTGCAGGCCTACCCCGACACGTGTGTCGGCACCGACTCGCACACCACCATGGTCAACGGCCTGGGCGTGCTCGGCTTCGGCGTCGGTGGCATCGAGGCGGAGGCGGCGCTGCTCGGCCAGCCGGTGAGCATGCTCATCCCGCGCGTGGTCGGCTTCAAGCTGCACGGCGAGCTGCCCGAGGGCTCCACCGCCACCGACCTGGTGCTCACCATCACCGAGATGCTGCGCAAGCACGGCGTGGTCGGCAAGTTCGTCGAGTTCTACGGCGCCGGCGTCTCCGCGCTGCCGCTGGCCAACCGCGCCACCATCGGCAACATGAGCCCGGAGTTCGGCTCCACGATCGCGATCTTCCCGATCGACGAGGAGACCATCACCTACCTCGAGCTCACCGGCCGCAGCGAGGAGCAGCTCAAGCTCGTCGAGGCGTACGCCAAGGAGCAGGGCCTGTGGCTCGACCCGGCCGCCGAGCCGCGCTTCTCCGAGAAGCTCGAGCTGGACCTGTCCACCGTCGTACCGTCGATCGCTGGCCCGAAGCGGCCGCAGGACAGGATCGTGCTCAGCGACGCGAAGACGGCCTTCCGCGGTGCGCTGGTCGACTACGCCGGCGGCACCGGCGCCGGCACCGGCACCGAGGCCGGGTACGACGAGGCTTCGGCGGAGTCCTTCCCCGCGTCGGACGCGCCGGCCTACCACGGCGACATCAACGGCTCGCCGGCTCCGTCGGACCACCTCTCGGCCGCGCCGAAGGACGGCGGCCGCGCCAGCAACCCGGCCGAGGTGACCCTCGAGGACGGCACCACGTTCACCCTCGACCACGGCGCCGTCACGATCGCCGCGATCACCTCGTGCACCAACACCTCGAACCCGTCGGTGATGATCGGTGCCGCGCTGCTGGCCAAGAAGGCGGTCGAGAAGGGCCTGTCTCGCAAGCCGTGGGTCAAGACCACGCTGGCCCCCGGCTCGAAGGTCGTCTCGGACTACTACGACAAGTCCGGCCTGACGCCGTACCTGGAGAAGCTCGGCTTCAACCTGGTCGGCTACGGCTGCACCACCTGCATCGGCAACAGCGGCCCGCTCATCCCGGAGGTCTCGGCCGCGGTCAACCAGAACGACCTCGCCGTCGCCGCGGTGCTCTCCGGCAACCGCAACTTCGAGGGTCGGATCAACCCCGACATCAAGATGAACTACCTGGCCTCCCCGCCGTTGGTCGTCGCCTACGCGCTGACCGGCTCGATGGACGTCGACCTGTTTAACGAGCCGCTGGGCAACGACACCGAGGGCAACCCGGTCTTCCTCAAGGACATCTGGCCGTCCCCGGCCGAGGTCGAGCAGGTGATCGCCTCGGCGATGTCGGCCGACACCTTCGCCAAGGAGTACGCCGACGTCTTCGCCGGCGACGAGCGCTGGCAGAACCTGCCGACCCCGACCGGTGACACCTTCACCTGGGACGAGGAGTCGACCTACGTGCGCAAGGCGCCGTACTTCGACGGCATGGACAAGACCCCGGCGCCGGTGACCGACATCGAGGGCGCGCGGGTGCTGCTCAAGCTGGGCGACTCGGTCACCACCGACCACATCAGCCCGGCCGGCAACATCAAGAAGGACTCGCCCGCGGGCAAGTACCTCACCGAGCACGGTGTCGAGCAGCGCGACTTCAACTCCTACGGCTCCCGCCGCGGGAACCACGAGGTCATGATCCGCGGCACGTTCGCCAACATCCGGTTGCGCAACCAGATCGCGCCCGGCACCGAGGGCGGCTTCACCCGTGACTTCACCCAGGGCTCGAGCCCGGCTGAGGCACCGGTGACGTTCGTCTACGACGCCTCGCAGAACTACCAGGCCGCCGGCATCCCGCTGGTCGTCCTGGCCGGCAAGGAGTACGGTTCCGGATCCTCGCGCGACTGGGCCGCCAAGGGCACCGCGCTGCTGGGCGTCAAGGCCGTCATCGCCGAGAGCTACGAGCGGATCCATCGCTCCAACCTGATCGGCATGGGCGTGCTGCCGCTGCAGTTCCCCGAGGGCCAGAACGCCGACTCGCTCGGCCTGACCGGCGAGGAGACCTTCGCTATCACCGGCGTGACCGCGCTCAACGACGGCACCACGCCCAAGACGGTCAAGGTCACCACCGACTCCGGTGTGGAGTTCGACGCGGTCGTCCGCATCGACACCCCCGGCGAGGCCAACTACTACCGCAACGGCGGCATCCTGCAGTACGTGCTGCGCAACCTGCTCAACCGCTGACGCTCGACGTGGGAGGCCCCGGCAGCCGGGGCCTCCCACGTTCCGGGTCGGTCAGCGCAGCCCCAGTGACTCCAGCACCGGCAGGACCAGCCGGGTGCCGACTCCGGCGTTGGCGGTCAGCCACTCCTGCAGGTCGGGATCGCGCAGCACGCTGGACTCGCGCAGCGCGTCCAGGTGCTCGTCGTCCATGGCGAGGACCAGCTGGACCAGCACCGGTGCCAGATCGAGCCGATGGCTGTGCATGGCGACCCGGTCGATGATGGCCGAGTCCAGGGTCGCGGGCACGTTCACCAGCGCCTTGAGCACGTCCTGGTCGACCGTGTGCAGCGCGGGCAGGATCGCGGGCCAGACGTCGTGCTCGGCCACGGCCTCGACCAGCGACTCGCGGGCGTTGTCCTCCACCACGCCCACCTGGCCCACCAGCCGGGCGCAGCTTTCCGCTGACAGCGAGGTGAGCAGCGTGACGGCGGCGTCGTAGGCGTGCGCTGCCGAGGCCGCCCGGATGACGTCGGCCAGCACCTCGTCACCGATGCGCCGGGCGATCGCGTCGAGCGCAGCCGGCTCGTCGGTGAACAGCGCCACCTGGAGCAGGTCCGCACCGGTGGAGCCCTCCACCACCCCCATCGCGACGTCGGGGGAGACCACCGCGACGAACCGCGCCAGCGTGACGTGCTCACCCGCGGCCAGCAGGCGTCGGCCGACGTCGACCACGAGGTCGTCGGGCAGCCCGCGCACGATCGGCGCCACCCGGGCGGGATCGAGCGAGACGGCCAGCTTGGCCAGGAACGACGGTGCCAGGTGACCGGCCAGCCGGGATGCCTCCCGGGGGTCCAGCACGCCCGCCACCCGGGCGCTGAGCGCCGGGCCGAGGGCGACCTCGGCGATCTTGGCGGTCAGCGGCACCGGCAGCATCCGGCTCAGCGCGGCCAGCAGCTTGACCCGGTCCTCGTTGCGGGCGAAGAGCGCGCCGGAGACCAGCCGGCGCAGCTCGCGCAGGTCCTCGGGGGCGCTCGCGGTCAGGAAGGAGATCTCGCCCTCGGCGACGCCCAGCTCGCGGGCCAGCTTGGTGACCTCGATCCGGCTGCGCAGGTCACCCATGGCCACCTCCGAAGAGCAGCTTCTTCGCCGCCGGTCGCAACAGCTTGGGGACGAAGCGCAGCGCCTCCTCCAGGCCGGCGTCGAACGCCTGGTCCTCCTGCGTCATCGCGGTGCCCAGCAGCGTGTCGAGATGGGCCAGCTGGCCCCCGTCGTACGCCGCGAGGGCGGCCAGCCGGTCCGGTGGTACCGAGAGCCGGCGGGCGAGTGAGTCGAGCTCGGTTGTCATGGTGCCTCCCTCTGTGACGGCATGCACACTACCGGCCAGTAGGGTGCGCGTCGCTACTGTGGAGACATGCTTGTCGCGTTCAGTGTCGCCCCCGCCGCGGGCGACGAGTCCGGGAGCGTCGCGGCGGCGGTCGCGGCCGCCGTCCAGGTCGTCCGGGAGTCGGGTCTGCCGCACGAGACCACCTCGATGTTCACCACCGTCGAGGGCGAGTGGGACGAGGTGTTCGACGTGGTCAAGCGGGCCACCGACGCCGTCGTGGCCGTCTCGCCGCGGGTCAGCCTCGTGCTCAAGGCCGACATCCGGCCCGGCTTCACCGGCCAGTTGCAGGCCAAGGTCGCCCGCGTGGAGGAGATCCTCTCCGGTGGACAGTGAGGTCCGCCGCTACCGGACCGGGGATCGCGAGGTGGTGCTCGACCTGACCCGGGACGCGGAAGAGTACGCCGCCGGCCGGGGAGACGGTCTCCTGCACCTGTTCGTGCCGCACGCGACCGCCGGGCTCGCCGTCATCGAGACCGGGGCCGGCAGCGACGAGGACCTGCTCGCCGCCCTGGAGACGCTGCTGCCCCGGGACGACCGGTGGCGGCACCGGCACGGCTCGGCCGGGCACGGTCGCTCGCACGTGATGCCGGCGCTGATCCCGCCGTACGCGAGCGTGCCGGTGCTCGGCGGGCGGCTGGCCCTCGGCACCTGGCAGAGCATCTGCCTGGTCGACCTCAACGTCGACAACGACGTGCGCGAGGTGCGGTTCAGCTTCCTGGTGGGCGCATGACGAGGTTCGCCTCGGTCGCACTCGTCGATCGTCGCGGCTGGATCCTGCTGCAGGAGCGCGACGAGCACGCCGTGATCGCGCCGGAGCGCTGGGGCCTGACCGGTGGCCACGTGGAGCCGGGGGAGGAGATGCTGGCCGCCGCGGTGCGCGAGCTGGAGGAGGAGACCGGCATCGTGCTCGAGCCCGAGGAGCTCCACCTGGTCGGCGAGTACGATGTCCACCACGTGGAGACCGACAGCGACGACACGCTGGCGTTCTACGCGGCGCCGACGACGCTCGGCGACGGCGACGTGGTGCTCGGCGAAGGCCGCCAGATCGTGTTCGTCGACCCCGCCGTCGTACCGACCCTGCCGCTGACCGACTCCGCCCGCCAGGTCTTGCTGCCCTTCCTCGACTCCGCGCTCTACGCCGGGATGTGCCGGTGAGCGACGCACTGCGGGTGCTGCCGGTGCCGGCCCACGGCTGCGAGGACGTGCTGGTGGCCACCGACGGCCCGGACGAGGGCTGCGTCTACACCGGCACCGCCGACGGCGCGATCTGGCGGATCGCCCACGACGGCAGCCGGCTCGACCGGATCGCCGACACCGGCGGCCGTCCGCTGGGCATCGAGTGCTATCCCGACGGCCGGCTGCTGGTCTGCGACTCCACCCTCGGCGTCCTGCTCGTCGACCCGCGCGACGGCGCCGTGGAGCGGGTGCTGGCGAGCGTCGACGGCCGGCCGATGCGGTTCTGCAACAACGCCGCGGTGGCGGCCGACGGCACCGTCTGGTTCTCCGACTCCTCCACCCGGTTCGGCCAGCCGCGGTGGCGGGACGACCTGGTGCAGGACACCCGCACCGGCCGGCTCCTGCGGCTGGACCCGTCGGGGCAGGTATCGGTCGTCCTCGACGGCCTGGCCTTCGCCAACGGCGTCGCGCTCGCGCCGGACGGGTCGTTCGTGGCCGTCGCCGAGACCGGGGCCCGCACCGTCGTCCGGCACTGGCTCACCGGCCCCGCGGCGGGCCGCCGGGACCTGTTCGTCGCCGAGCTGCCCGGCCACCCGGACAACATCGCCACCGGCTCGGACGGGCTGATCTGGGTGACGCTGGCCAGCCCGGTCAATCACGTGCTCGAGCGCCTGCAGCGCATGCCGATGTGGGTGCGCCGCGGCGCCACCCGCGTGCCGGAGCGGCTGCAGCCCCGGATCGCGCCCAGCGTGCGCGTCCAGGCCTACGACGTCACGGGCCGGCTGGTGCACGACCTGGACCTGCCCGCCCGCGACTACGCGATGGTGACGGGGGTGCGCGAGCACCATGGCACGGTGTGGCTCGGCAGCCTCGAGCAGCCCGCGGTGGCCCGCGTCCGGCTCCTCGATGCGTAAACTCCGGAACATGCGTGTCCTCGACAATCTCGGTACACCGCGTGACCTGCGCGGACTCGACGACGGACAGCTCACCGAGCTCGCGGCGGAGATCCGCGACCTGCTGGTGACGACGTGCGCCAAGAACGGCGGCCATCTCGGCCCCAATCTCGGCGTCGTCGAGCTGACCATCGCGATCCATCGGGTCTTCGACTCGCCACGTGACCGGATCGTCTTCGACACCGGCCACCAGGCCTACGTGCACAAGATGCTCACCGGTCGTGCCAGCCGGTTCGACCGGCTGCGGCAGGAGGGCGGCCTGTCGGGCTACCCGAGCCAGGGCGAGTCCCCGCACGACATCGTGGAGAACTCCCACGCCTCCACCTCGCTCAGCTACGCCGACGGCCTGGCCAAGGCATACCGGATCCGGGGCGAGGACCGGCACGTGGTCGCCGTCATCGGCGACGGCGCGCTCACCGGCGGGATGGCCTGGGAGGCGCTCAACAACATCGCGGTCGCCAAGGACAGCCGGCTGGTCATCGTCGTCAACGACAACGGCCGCTCCTACCAGCCCACGATCGGCGGGCTGACCACCGCGCTGACCACGCTGCGGACCAACCCGCGCTACGAGAAGGTCCTCGACCTGGTGAAGCGGCGGCTCAACGCGGTGCCGGGCGTCGGCGCGCCCGCCTACGACGTCCTCCACGCGATGAAGAAGGGCCTCAAGGACGCCGTCGCGCCGCAGGGCCTCTTCGAGGACCTGGGCCTGAAGTACGTCGGCCCCGTCGACGGGCACGACCGGGCCGCGATGGAGCAGGCGCTCAAGCAGGCCAAGGGGTTCGGCGGCCCGGTGATCGTGCACGCGATCACCCGCAAGGGCTTCGGCTACGACCCCGCCGAGCGCAACGAGATCGACCAGCTGCACCAGACCGACCCGTTCGACGTGGTCACCCACCAGCCGGTGCCCAAGGGCCGGATCTGGACCGACTTCTTCGCCGAGGAGATGGTGGCGTTGGGTGCCACCCGGCCCGACCTGGTCGGGATCACCGCGGCGATGCTGCACCCGGTCGGCCTCGACCGGTTCGCGGCGGCGTACCCGGAGCGGGTCTTCGACGTCGGCATCGCCGAGCAGCACGCCGTCACCTCGGCGGCCGGCCTGGCGATGGGCGGCATGCACCCGGTGGTGGCGGTCTACGCGACGTTCCTCAACCGAGCCTTCGACCAGGTGCTGATGGACGTCGCGCTGCACCGCTGCGGCGTCACCTTCGTGCTGGACCGGGCCGGCGTCACCGGCAACGACGGCGCCTCCCACAACGGCATGTGGGACCTGTCCATCCTGCAGGTCGTGCCCGGCCTGCGGCTGGCGGCCCCGCGCGACGGCGTACGCGTGCAGGAGCTGCTGCGCGAGGCCGTCACGGTCGATGACGCGCCCACCGTGCTGCGCATCCCCAAGGGCGCCCCGCCGGCCGAGATCCCCGCGGTCGGCAAGGCCGGGGGCGGCGACGTCCTGGTCCGCAACGGCACCCGCGACGTGCTCGTGGTCGGCGTCGGCGCGATGGCCGGGGTCGCGGTGGACGTGGCCGAGCGACTGGTCGCCCAGGGCATCGGCGTGACGGTGGTGGACCCGCGCTGGGTGATGCCGGTCGACCCGGCGCTGGTCGAGCTGGCCGGCCAGCACCGGCTGGTGGTTTCCATCGAGGACAACGGCGAGATCGGCGGCTGCGGCGCCGTCTTGCTGCAGACGCTCGCCGCCGCCGGCGTCACCACTCCGATGCGCATCCACGGCATCCCGCAGGAGTTCCTCGACCACGCCAAGCGCGAGGCCATCCTGGAGCGGGTCGGGCTGACCGCCCAGACCATCGCGCTCGACACGATCACCCGGCTGGGCGCGCTCGACGCCGTCCCTGCGGTGGTGGCCGCCCCCGTCGAGAGCTGACCGCCCGTGCGGCGGACCGTGACACGTCGAGGCGCCGCGGCGTGTGGCGGCACCGGACATGGGAAAGGGCCCCGGTCGAACGACCGGGGCCCTCGCCCACTCAGGGAGCAACTGAGTCTTCCTCTGGACGGTCCCCAAACCGCCGTGATGCTCCGCCAGTCTAACCGCGCCGCGGTGATCCGGCTCAGTGGAACGCCGCGCCGGTGATCCGCTGCGAGATGCCCTCGCGGTCCAGCAGCTGGGTCAGGCCGCCGTTCCAGAACTGGAAGCCGGCCCCGGTGATCATCGCCAGGTCGATGTCCTCGGGCGCCTCGACGACCCCCTCGTCCAGCATCCGGCGGGCCTCGTCGGCCAGCGCTTCGAGGGTACGGCGCCGTACCTCCTCCGCGCTCAGCTGCGTGGAGCCGACCGTGAGCAGCGCCTCGACCTCCGGGTCAAGGGTCTTGCCGTCGGGTCCGTAGAAGCTCGACTTCTTCGCCTCGACGACCCTGCGCAGGTTCTCCGAGAGGTAGAACCGGTCGGGGAACGCCGTATGCAGCGTCTCGTTGTTGTGGTAGGCGATCGCCGGGCCGACCAGCGCGATCAGCGTGTACGGCGGCATCGGCGTCACGCCCGCGAACGCGCTGTCCACGACGCCGATCGGAGTGCCCTCGTCGGCGATCCTGGCCACCTCGCCCATGAACCGGCCGAGCAGCCGGTTGACGATGAACGAGGGGCTGTCCTTGACCAGGACGGTGGTCTTGCCGAGGCTCCGCCCGGTGGCGAACGCGGTGGCCAGCGCGACGTTCGAGGTCCTCTCGCCACGGATGATCTCCAGCAGTGGCATCACCGCGACCGGGTTGAAGAAGTGGAAGCCGACCACCCGCTCGGGGTGCTCGAGGTCGGCGGCCATCTCGGTGATCGAGAGCGAGGAGGTGTTGGTCGCGAAGACGGCGCCTTCGGGCGCGACCTTCTCGGCGTTGGCGAAGACGGTCTTCTTGACCGACATCTCCTCGAAGACCGCCTCGATGATGAAGTCGGCGTCCGAGAACGCCTCGGCGTAGTCGACGGAGGCCGAGACCAGCGCCTTGAGCCGGTTGGTGGCGTCCTGCGACGCCCGGCCCTTGGCCAGCCGCTTGTCGAGCTCGGCGTGGACGTAGGCCACCCCCTTGTCGGCGCGCTCCTGGTCGAGATCGACCAGGACCACCGGCACCTTGAGCCGCTGCACGAACAGCAGCGCGAACTGCGAGGCCATCAGACCCGCGCCGATGATGCCCACCTTGGTCACCGGCTGGGCCAGCGACGTGTCCGGAGCGCCGGCCGGGCGCTTGGCCCGCTTCTGCACCAGGTCGAAGGAGTACAGCGAGGCCAGTAGCTCCGGCTGACTCGCCGCGGCGGCGAGCGCGTCGTCCTCGGCGGCGAAGCCCTCGTCGCGGGTGGCGGTCTTGGCCAGGCCGAGCAGCTCGACGGCCTTCTTGGCAGCGGGTGAGGCGCCACCGGTCTTCGCCCAGGCGAAGAATCCGGCGTTCTTGACGGCGGCATCCCAAGCCTCGCCGCGATCGATCTCCGGGCGGTCCACCTTGACGGAGCCGTTGAGCACGCCGTCGGCCCAGATCAGCGACTGCTCCAGGTAGTCGGCGCCGTCGAAGATCGCATCGGCGATGCCCAGCTCGAACGCCTCGCGGCCCTTGAGCACCCGGCCCTGGTTGAGTGGGTTCTCGATGAAGACCGTGGCAGCGCTCGCGGGCCCGATCAGGTTCGGCAGCAGGTAGGCGCCGCCCCAGCCGGGGACCAGACCGAGCATGACCTCGGGCAGACCGACCGCGGGCACCGTCTCCAGGATGGTGCGGTAGTCGGCGTGCAGCGCCACCTCCAGGCCGCCACCGAGGGCGAGGCCGTTGATGAAGCCGAACGACGGCTTGCGCACGCCGTTGGAGCCGTCGGTGAGCTTGCGGAAGACCGCGTGTCCGAGCTCGGCGATGGTGCGCACGCCGTCGGGACCACCGGCCCGCAGCGTCGACAGGTCAGCGCCGGCGGCGAGGATGAAGGGCTTGCCGGTGACCGCGATGGCCTCGATCTCGTCGTCGGCCAGGGCGGCGTCGTAGGCGGTGTTCAGCGACACCAGGCCCCGAGGGCCGAACGTGTTCGGCCGGGTGTGGTCCAAGCCGTTGTCGAGGGTGACCAGGCCGAGCACCTTGCCGGAGGGCAGGGTCACCTTGCGCAGGTGGGCCTGGGTGACGACCTCGTCGTCGGAGAACAGCTTCTCGACGTCGGTCAGCAGTGTCTCGATGGCGGTCACTTGCTCTCTCCGT
>Ga0164242_10010246_pt1 | contig 10051 bp, 8 predicted proteins | sample OricomgcompostMG_FD_108783 | JGI IMG/M metagenome (GOLD analysis project Ga0164242, IMG submission 108783) | Miracle-Growth compost microbial communities from Emeryville, California, USA - Original compost - Miracle growth compost (MG) ... | reverse complement strand
TTTAAATATAAGAAACAAAGATGTGATAGAAATTCCCCCCCCCCCCCCCCCCCCCCCAAAAAAAAAAAAAATGGCCGTCCAACGCTGTCACGCCTACGAGAATCGGCTCTCTCCAACACCTCTACGACTTCTGGTCAGCTTCCTATGTTGCAGATCAGAGTCTCTTGAGAATATCATCTTCAATATACAGTTGAGCACGCCCCTTACGAGTACGCCATCACAACGGTCGAGATATACATCGCCACTGCGACCTCCAGATCAACCCTCGGACTCCCACGCAGTCTTATACCGGCGGCACGCCGCCCATGCGGTCGAATGTGCGGATGACACCAATCGTTGTCCGCTTACAGGACCCGATAGCGCTTGTGAGACGGTTGAGTCCGCTGAGCAGGAACAAGGCCCGGAGCGCCGACCCACCGTTTATTTGTCCCTGTCAACATCTGAGCTTTGGTTCCTATTGCCAGACGTTGTGGTAAACGTCGTGGAGGTGATGTCGTAAAAATCCAGCCGGTGATCATGGAATACTACCAAGGAACCTAAGAGAGGAGAGATCCCACAGACCTTGCGGGTCATTAAACTGAGCGTCGATAAAGAGACAAATTAGGCGAACTCGCAGGTAGCATCAGGTAGAGTTTCTTTGCGGCGTATCTAATAATTGACTTGGTATCCTCTTATTTCTTGACAATGAAAAGCCACAGTCCTATCGGAACTTCCCCCTTTTTCTTCTCCTCCTCCGTTACCAACTTTGCAATCTCGCCTCTCCATTGGGGCTTCTGCTCCTCCGTCCAGCTCCTGGCAGCCATGCCCAGCCAGAAGGGCGTGCTGAACCTGTCCAGAAAATCATCCACGGTGTCAAAGGTGTACTGGAAGTCTACCCTTGAATGCTGTACCTTGTCGGCCTCGAATCCCCCAGCAAGCAAGGCGTTCCTACCGGTCTCCATCTTGTCCCACTTCGTCATCTTGAAACGCTCCGCAACCTCAGTGTACCCGATGGCCTCATTGGCGCCGACAAACATGCGCTCCACCCAATTCTCTCGCCAGGTCGTGATCGCGGCGTGGCCTCCCGGCTTTAGCACCCGTCGGATCTCCGCCGCCGAGGCACTAGCTTTGGTATCAAGGATGAAGAGAGCAAAACTCATGATGACAATGTCGAAGGTGTTATCCTGGAGTGGTGATAGGTCGGACGCGTCACAGACGAAGGCCGAGGCCGTGTGCCAGTTCCGCGCTGCCTTATTCTCGTTGAAGGCGGTGATGAAGTTGGGACCAACGTCAACGCCGGTGATCTTGGGCGGTTGGAGACCCTTTGCCTCGCACTGCTCGTAGATCACTCTAGTGACGGAGCCGGAGCCGCAAGCCAAGTCCAAGATGTGCATGTCGGGGCGGAGGGGAGGGAGGTGGTCGTTGAGCATGCAAAGAATTGCGTGCCGCGCGACATCAATGGTAGCCTCCTCGTACAGGTGGGCAAACGAATCAAGCGACATCCTGAAAGTACTTCTCAGGAGAGGGAGTGACTAAATGGCTGGATGATTTGCTTGGTCTTGTTGACAGCGTTTTGAATCTGGGATAGTGCGACCGGTCATGTAGAGAATGGGTTGATGCTAGGCGACAAAGGATAGTAGATATCTTTAAGTTGCTATCGCGAGAGTTATAACACTTGTTGTTCAACAAAGCAAGCAGCAACTTAACTCTTTATAGAAGTACTGAAACCCACGCTCAGCCAATCACACAATCGCTCTTAGCGTGTTACAGTCAACCGCTGGCGTTCGCACGACCACCTCGGAGAGTTTTCGGAGCCTTCAGGTGAAGAGACATCACACCAGCACTAAACATACTCCGCCCAAATCCTCTAAAGAATTGATGTTGACCGTCTTGCATGTGCATACATGAATTGGCTACTAATACTACAACCCTGTGTTCGTGGCTAACTCTAGTGGCGTGTATACAAAGGAAGAGACACCTGGACGGTATGGGTAAAGCATGATGGCCAGGAATTAGTGGTTATAAATAACCTCGTCTTCAGCAGAGTTCGGGTTCAATCCGCGGACCGCTTTAATAGAGTAACCCGCCACGGCAATGACAGTAGCTTCACTGCGCGCTGTCGTGAGTATCTATCTAGTCGTCGACAACCCTCCCGAACTTACCATCCATGGCTGGCGCCCCATCGTTATTCTCCCATCCAACAACCCTTCTACTATTCCTGATTTGTGATCTAGAGCAAGACCCGGCCATGGACGAGTAGCTCGGTGGGAAGCGGTACTTAAAACATTGTAGCGCAACGAACATCTAACAACCAAGGATTAGAGCAGTGGTTTTACTATATGAAATGGAAGCGCATTTTCCATGGTCGAACTTGATTGCAAGGTTGACTACAATGGCGAAGATCCTCCTCGCGTGAAGGCGAGCATTCTCAGTCATCGCGTCTGTACTAGCAGAAATCCCCCTCATGAAATCCCTAGCTCGCGGCAAAATGCCTCCATCCTTGGCTCACGGCCGAGATATTGTGTGAGCATCTCCATCTCATCTTGGGTTCCACCCTTTGCTAACACAGCCATCCTAAATCTCCGTCCTTCCTCAGGATTCATAGGATCGAATGCAAATTTAGCTTCAAAAATATCAGCCGCATAGACCCTTGAGCTAGGAACCGGTCAGTGACTGGTGGTATTACAAAATGAGGGGCCTGCCTTACAACAAGTAACTGTAGAATCCGGCATCGTATCCCTCCATCAAGTGTGGATAAATGGCCCAGCCATGACCCCAGCTGTGTCCCTTGCCCAAGTCGGATAGATCCTCGAGGCGGCACATGTCCCTGCGCAGTTTGTTGTATGTCATTGACAAATCTAGGTTGGCTAGTTCCTCCCCCGATTTTGCTGAATGAATTTCCATGTCAAAAACGGATATGGCTAACTGTCTCAGGTTTGGTACAGCGGCATTTATATTCTTCGTCGCCACGAGCTTCGCAACGGTCTCGTCTGACAGTCTCTCGGGCGGCTGCACGCTGCCATTGGCTTTATCCTTCCATGTCTGAAAGTATTCCGGGGTTAGGTAGGAATAATGCCTTCCAATTGCCTTCAGAACAGACGGAGTCCAGAACCAGTATTCGAGCAGCTGACTAGGTGCCTCACTAAAATCATGGGCGGTACCATCGGGGCCATTGAGTCGCGCATACGTCGTCGTGCACGCAAGATCGTGCATGCAGTGGCCTAGTTCGTGGAATAGAAGTACTATCTCATTGTGTTGCAGCAGGCTGGGGCGTTCTCTAGCCGGCTTGGGAAAGCTACAGAGAAGTGCCGTCGCTGGGTATTGGCCAGGGATTCCCTAGGGTAGAGTTGGAGGGGTTATCTCATGGCGTTTGTGGGAAACTTACTGGGACCAAATTAAGAGACCATGCGTTATTCGATTTTCCTTCGCGAGGATAAAGATCGAGATAGAGATATCCAAGAAATTCGCTTCCTAAGTCTTCGGCATTCCAGACCGCATAGATTTGAACATCATCGTGCCAGACCTTCCCACCTCCATCAATCTCCGAAAACCGAAGCCCCATAACTTTCTCGAATATGCCCAGCATGCCAGATACGACCGAGCCGTAAGAGAAGTATTCGGAAACGCTCTGCTGGTCAATTTCATAATCCTTCTTCAGCGACATGGTGTGGTAGAAAAGATGATCCCAGATGAAGTACCGACCATCGAACTTCTCCCCCCGGGCTTCCATATCTTCTCGTTTAAGGTCCTTCAGACGGCGAATTTCATCTTGGATTGTCCCTTCGAGGCCCTCCTGTAGTTGCGCGAGGAACCTGCCGACGGTTTCGGGGTTCTGAGCCATCTTATCGCTGGTACTAAACGCCGCATGGCTGGGATATCCCAATTGTCTCGCAGCCTCATCACGGAGGATAACTGCCTCCTTGAGAAGAGGCGCGCTCCCTGCCATCGCATTATCGACGGCGATGAACATGCGCTTACGGGTCTCCGCGCGTTTGGCAGATCGCAAAATGGCGAGGTAGTCGGAGTTTCCAAATTCTACTTTCAGTAGCCCTTCATTCTCGCCTTCACCTACCTCAAACCTACCCAAGACACTCTCGTCCATCCCATCCAACTCATCTCTACAAAACCAAACTCCACGTCCTCCGGATCTTGCCTCTTTTAAATTACCCTGAAATTTACTCTCAAGTTCGCCGATCCTCGTTTTGATCTCCTTAAACCTCTCCCTGTCCGACCCCCGAGGCAGCGACAGACCATTTGTCACATGCTCCCGTCGCACTTTCTCCAACCACCGCCTCGTGTCGCCATCGAGCTCCTCCGTTCTACTCTGTAGCACGGCATCCACTAGTGCGAACAAGTCCTCATTCATCGCCGTCTCGACTTTAAATGCCGCAAACAGTACCTTCGCCCGCTCCGAGGCATCGCGTACGGCGGGAATGGGCGATACGCCACTGTAGGTTTCGAGGAGGCGCGACGAGGTGATGAGAGCGTTCTCAGCTTCAGCGAGAAGAGGAATGACGCTAGCGGCGGTAGCGGTGCTAGGGTTCACTGTCGCTGTCAGGGTTGCGTGGAGCGAGCGGGTGCGGTTGATAATCTCCTGTGCGGAGGAGAGGAGGGCGGGCGGCGTTGTGGATACGACTGGCGGCGGATGTGGAGGTTGGGGGAATATATTTGTAAGGGTGTCCATCGTGATCATGGGTGGAGTGCTTGATAAACTTTCTTGGGGATGAGTACGGTGCTAGCCAAGTTGGTCCAGTTCTTCATAAGAAGTCAGACGGTAATGGGATGGAGGTGTCTCCCAGTTCGGTTGCTAGAGGCGTAGAAAGGCTGATATCAACTATTGACGGTTCACATAATGTAACAGCGTATGCTAGACAAAGGTTGGGGTCGATATTGTTGAAGGATTTTCAGCCCGGCTCCTCGGAAATATAAACCCAAGACTACTTCACATGGCACATGTTTAGATGAGGGCTTGAGCGCAGCTTCAAGTACAGAGTAAACCTGATATATATAAACCACCTGAGCAAGATACAATAGTCTAAATAGCTGAGGGGGATGTGGTCGTCGGCCCATCGTAGGATCTGTATAGGGGAAACTAAGGGAAACAAGGGGACAAAGGGACAGAGGAAAGAGGGATCCTCAACCCTAGCGCTACCGGCCGGAGTAACGATTGGCTGAGTTGGTATTTCGAAAAGTACCTTTGCATATCCGCTCCGCAATACCGTACGTAAGAGGTCAGGGCTAGCGGAGAAGCGAAGAAAATAGTACGAGTACGTTGGGCTATGAGTAAGCCACCATGAGCCCGCATGTGCCAAGAATCGCCATTGGGCTTCGCCGTGTATCTCAACACATTTTCATGGTGGGATGTGGCGGGTAAAGAAGCAATGAATGGTGTCAAGGCGCTACTTGCCAAACCTGAAGGCTCATAGTTGTCTGATTATTAGTATTTCGTACGTTGCAGGATGTCTGAGCGAGAGTGGACACTAAGCTAAACGGGAGCACCAACACGAAGATGCAGCCACAACATTTCTCCATCAAGTACAAACTATCACAAGAACACGAGAGCAAGGTTCATGTTCCTGAAGGATTTCGTGATAATGTAGAACTCTTTAAGCCCCTTTTACAGGATTTGGTACTGTATTTTAAAAATGAAGCCACTCGTTGTTGTTCGACGTCTTAGACATCATGATCGGTTATGTACAGTCGATATGACCATTCCAGTCTCCTGAGGGTAGGACCCGACTTGATACATAAACTATTATGTCCTCGTCCCTTACAGCCCGGCCCTCTCCTGAATACATTTAACACGGCCTAGGGAATGAAGCATCCTCGATCTTCTCATGGATGATTCCTTGCCCTGTTTGGGTGCCTGCGGGTGGGAGAAAGGGTACGTCGGACTACTAGGTATTTACCTTCTAGGACACCTTCAGCCTAGATTTGGTCAAACGTACAGATGTTGAAGCCAATTACAGAGCCCTTTTCTGATGCAATGTCCATGCAGTTGGCGTTCGCTCTTATTTACCGACCGGGAAGACGCAACGATCACGCAAAGCAAGAAAAACACCTACAGATATCACAGAATAAGAAAATAGGGCGATGGGCTTTCTATTTTAACACTATTCCCTCCGGTCACTCTTGAATCGGGCGTTTATATCAGATTTTTACCATCCTACCAGTCCCCGGCGATGAACGATAACTTGCTACACGCCAGACGCAAGCTAATATTGGTTACTCGATGGGTTCGGCAGCGTGTCGGAGGTGAGTAAATCGATGAATGCAACGCCGAGATATTGAAGAATCTCTTGACTAATTTACTGTAGTTATCATGACTTGTGAAGTTTAGCCAACCATATCTCATGGCTACTTGACCCTTTACGATACCAAAATTACAAAAAGAAAAGAACCAATCCGCGATGCAATTTTAGAATAGTTATAATCGTTACAGACAGACCCAGGTATGTTGGGCTAGACTTAAGCTTTAGACCGGAGCGCTCCCAGCTATTTAGACCAGAGTTAATTACATTGTTTTTCTTAAAAAGCCAATGGCAAACGCCAGGCATACCTTATACAAAAAAACCCCACACATCGCGGCCCCCTTCCGCAGTGAAGCCAAGCCATACTCCGGATGATCACCCGCCCGGCAAAGGGTAGCTAAACCAATACCGGCCTGTACCTTCGGACTAGGGCCCCGGGTCCGAGAACGTCAGGAACGGTCTCAGCCCTGGCGGGCGCCACAGACGCCTAATCGCGGGAATTTGGCTCGCCGGGCGGGCCTGGAACGGATACGCTACCTGATTCGGACCGATTTCCAGCGATTGCAACACGCCCTCCCTCATTCATAAACCGCCCGATTTTATCAGCCCACCTATTCCCATTGGTAGACTGCCAAGTGAGGATAACCATACCCTCATATTCCACTATTGTCGGGAAGGGAAGGATCCGAAGACGGAAGGCTGGCGCCGTCATAATAAAGGAGTTTAACAAGGCCAACGCCGCAACCTCCGTTGGGAGTATGAGTTTTCACCGTACCCACCACGACGGTTATGCGTCTGCTTTAGTATTATGCCACGTCGATAGATGGGCTCTCGCAGCCGGCCGAGGCTATCGCGGTAACCATACTCAGTGGAGAGCAAATCTCGCAAGGCTAGACCTGCGAGTTGCTTGTGAATTCACAAATGCTGACAAAAATGAAAGAGCAATGTTACAAATACGCACGCAAGATGCCAATTTTCTCCACTTGGATTCAGATAACAGGAGTCATGACTAGTAGTGGGTAGGGACTCGGCTGGCCTGGATGTAGATCCGGGCTAGAGTGCCTCGTGGCCGCCATCGACCGAGTGATAAGGAATCGCAATCCCATATGTAGATATCATCATTCACATTCCAGGCTGCCCTGGTCGAAAACCGGGCTGTGATACAGGTCCTGCAGGGACTTGAGGGCTGCACCGACCAGGGCAGATAACGAACTCCAAAAGTGTGGTGGGATGTGGATGGGCCGATCCCATTGGTGCGGAGCTGATGCGCACTTGCATCACGGCAGCGCCGAAGCGGCGAAGGGAAAACTCCGTCCCAGTTGGCTTGGCTGTTCCCCCATGTCCTAGTGCTTGGCACAGGCCTGTCGCATGCCCGATGAGATGCCTCCTATTCGTTGAACATCACTAACGGAAGCTAGCTTAGTGTCAACTTTAACAACCATTGATCGCCGCCGCTCAACCTTCCGATGCGTCCTTACCTCAACCGTGGTCAATGAAAAGTACTTTCTCAAGAATCTCAAGAGGACCTCTCTCCTCTCACCAGTATCAACGAGCCCGGCCTCTGGTTTATTTGGCTCCTAGGAAGGCGGTGGGTTTGCCATCACGGGAGGGAGGTAATGGGCTCTCGAGAATGGAAAGGGCGAGAACTCCTCCTCATTTTTGCTGTATTCTCCGCCGCTTCAAGATGCTCAACCCCACCGATTTTGAACAAAGGGGTACTTACTTGGCAGTAGGGAGACAAAGATTCGCACTCCTTTACCTACCCACACCGAGGTCAAAAGCCCCCACCGGACCGAAAATTGCCTAGACCTTGGCGCTAAGTGGGCTCGTTGGCGCACCCCAGATTGACCAAGCTGAATCTCGATCGGCCTAGTTTCCTTAAATCTCAGCGATCAGGTCTAGCCCGTCTCCGGGGGCGACATTTAGGTTCCGGAGGAAAGAATCCAGTCTCGCCGTAGGTAGCGTGCAAAATGATATATTACTATTATTTCCTTAGAAGCTCGAGCCCGCTTGCTTCAAATTTCCGGTTCGGAATGCCAATTTTTTTTTTTGTGAACGACTATGCAGTGCCGATGGGATCTGCAACAGCAACGATGACGACCAAAGCTGTTTACCCAGTGTCGGAGGCAGCTCGCGAGCGAGAGACATTCCAGTACATGTGTCCTACGGACTTCAGTGACAATTTTGGAACCGCCGCAGCTGTCCGAACTCCGTCGACTCCAACACCGAGGGCGTCCTTAGTCCCATCATCCACCGCTGACTCTGGCCTGACTGCATTCGCCGAGCTTGGGCTTTATCGGTTGAACGGAACTCGTTCTCTCATCTGCCTCTTCGACCGCAGCTACCAGCACATCCTCGCCGAGGCAATACGTTCTTCGTCTTCTGTCTCCGCTAACCAAAGGGCGCCCCTGACACTCGGTGGCACTTCGATCCCCCGCACAAGTACCGTATGCGAACATGTCCTCGCCAACCGCACGGAGAGCCCTATCGGCGGTTTGCCGGTGTCGGTATTCCCTGACCTCGATGCGGATCCCCGGTTCCGTCACCGGAAAGACCCAGACTGGCGGTTCTACGCCGGGGTGCCAATCCGATCGCCCGCAGGAATCAGCATCGGAGTTTACTGCGTGATCAATACCGAACCAAGACCGGGGGGGCTGACAGAAGAGGAGACGAGCTTCTTGCAGTCCATTTCGCCGACTGTGATGAACTACTTGGATTTCAGGAGATCAAACAAGTGGTGTAGACGGGAGGATCGCATGACATGTGGACTTGGCAGCTTTGTCGAAGGAAAGGCAACGCTGACTCCATCGTCGGAGCAGCCGGGAAGGACCTCGTTTTTCGATCATCCGGGCGTGGAAGAAGGATTGCTAAACAAGAAACTCCATGCTATCCACATCCCAAGCTCCCACGAGCATGGAAGTACCAACAACGAGATCTCGAAGACATCCCAGTCATCCCAAGGGGAGCCCATCGGCACGGTGACACCACCTGTCGCCTGCACATCTACAGGCCCTCACGACAACATTAGCACTTCAAAACCTACTCCTGCCGATGTCTTACAGAAAGAAGTGGAATGTGTCTTGTCAAAAGCGGCCAACATCATCCGGGAATCCGTCCAAGTTGAGGGTGTTGTCTTCCTTGACGCCAGCATCAACTCCTTCGGTGGGCTCGTCGGAAAAGTACCGGAATTGACCATTCCCGAGGGTCTACGGTCTCTCAACCCGAGTAGCGACGATGGTCTACTTGACCAGTATTGGCGTCCCGATGAACCAACTTGCAAGGTGTTAGGATTCTCGACAACTGGGAGCTCGTCGATCAATGGCGATGCTCCACTGCCCGACCACACCTCCCTACCCGAGAGATTCCTCCAAACCTTGCTCCAACAATACCCGCGTGGTCACATCTTCAATTTTGAGGCCGATGGGACACAGTCGGATCACCTGAGATCAGACGCCGATATCACCCCACCAGCTTCCCCACAGTTCCAAGGACCAGATACAACAGACGGCGAGGATTTAAAGGGGGCTGACGCACCTGGGACAACACATCCGAATCGGAGGGCCACTTCATCGCTCCTCAAAATCTTCCCCGGCGCCAGAAGCGTGGCTATCGTCCCGCTATGGGATCCGCAACGCAACCGATACTTCGCCGGCGGCTTGGTCTGGACCAAGACCCCCGCGCGTACCTTCACGGTGGACAACGAGCTCAACTACCTCAAGGTCTTCAGCATGGCAGCGATGGCCAGGGTGTCCCGATTGAACACCCAGGCAGCTATCAAGACCACAACGGACATCCTGGGTTCCATAAGCCACGAGCTAAGA
>Ga0164242_10010245_pt1 | contig 10051 bp, 11 predicted proteins | sample OricomgcompostMG_FD_108783 | JGI IMG/M metagenome (GOLD analysis project Ga0164242, IMG submission 108783) | Miracle-Growth compost microbial communities from Emeryville, California, USA - Original compost - Miracle growth compost (MG) ... | reverse complement strand
CCTGGATATGGATTTCCCGACCTGCGCTACTGCTTCCCCACGATCCCCACCTCCGTTGGAGAAAGTTGAATTGTTCGGATCCTGTGATGTTCTCTGCTGCCAAATATTTTCTTTTTTGGAGTTTTAACATATACGTAGGTTTAATTAACGAAGAATTACACTACAATGCCGGGGAAGGTCGTCATCGCCCGGCTCCCCACGAAGAGCAAGGCGGTCCGTGAGGAGGTGAGAAAGTTACATAGCCAAACCTCATGGACTCGAAGCTTACATACAGATGCAGTTTGTCCAGAGGCTGGCTGACGCAGCCGACTTCGCCTACAAAAATGAGCCCGGCGTTTTGAAATACGCGCCAATGGTTCCCCGCGACGATGCCGACGACACGACTGTCTTCGTGGTGGAGGAGTGAGTTCCCATCCCGTGCTTCCTCTTGGTCCCATAAAGATAGAAGCTGATCGAGCGCAAGATATGCAGATGAGGCAGCATTCGATGAGCATATGGCGCAACCTCACGTCCAGTCAATGGTTGAATGGATGGGAACCGGTAATGTCCTAGGAGGAGAACCGAGGCTTTTCGACCTACAGTACCTCGATGGCTTTGACTTCTCCCGAAAGGAAGTTGCCGGCGTCCAGGATCCATTCGTGGCCTTCGCCGAGTTGGACTACAAGCCCGACACTGTCCAACAATCGATCCCGTATTGGAAGGCGGTTGTGGAGACTGGGCGCCAGGACGAGCCCGGGACATTGGTGTATGGCATTCTGAAAGACCCCAAGGAGTCGAACAAGTTGTTTGCCTTGGAGGTGTATGAGAGCAAGGAGTATTTGACAAACGTCCACGTCCCGAGTAAGGCTATTCAGGAGAGCATCAAGAACACTAAGCACCTGAGGGAGGGACTCAAGCACGAATTCTTGAAGGTCCGAGGTGGTTATCTTTACAAAGCCTAAAGCATATTATCTAGATGGTGCCAGGCAAACTACCTACTTAGATCTTAGCGAATCGCACATATGAAGTTGAGCATCAATGACTACGTCGGATATTATGAGACGCCACTTGTAAACAAGCTTGCCTCTATTTTACGGGTGATGATTACCAAGTAATGAAAGCCAAGAGCCGCCGACCGCGGCCCTGTACCAAAAAACTGACAGGCTTACATGTCGTGTCATTGAGGGCATTGCCCCGCGACACCGCGGGGTGGGTCGAAGACTGAGGGGCGATAAGGCGGAAGATAAGTCCCACGGAGGGGTTGATGAATCATTAGCGTCGAGAAACCTGTGTCAGTCCCCGTTATTTCCAGGTCTCAGGACCCCAACATCGCTGGATGTTTACTAATGAGCGTGCTTCGTCCAGTCGGTACTGGATGAAGTGTGCCAGGCGATCTCGGGATCGGCTCAGGAGGGCTCTAGCCTACTTTCCCGGCCCCAAGGGTTTGTAGTATATCAACGCGCTCTTCCTCTGAAGAGCAATGGTTCTTGAACGTCGTGAATAACCCCCCCTCCCTCCCCTTCCCTTCCTCCATACGTATCATCCTCTTCTTTAAGTGAGCTGTGAATTCGTAGCAAGATGGGTTCAATCAACAACACAGCAAATGGCCAGCCCAAGAGGCCTATCCGCATTGCCGGATGCTCCGGTGGTGAGTGAGCCGCGACCTCACCCGTTGAGACTCATCAGACAATATCGATATCGGCGCTGCTAACGAGATCTCAGGTGTCTATGATCGTAAGCGAGCGATCCACGACATGGCCAAGTTTGAGGACGTCGACGTCATCACCGGAGACTGGATGTCTGAGTGCAACATGACACTGAGAGGCTCCGACAAGAGGGACCGACTCGCTCAGAAGACCATGACTTCGGGCTCGACTGTTGTCGCTAAGGGCTACGAGCCATACTTCCTCGACGAGCTCGACCCGGCTATCCCCTGGCTTGCGAAGAAGGGCACCAAGATCGCCGTAAATGCCGGCGCCAGTGACGTCCACGGCCTGGCGGAGGCCGTGAAGGAGCTGATTAAGAAGCACGGCGTCGACCTCAAGGTCGGTGTTGTCGACGGCGACGACGTGACTGATGCTGTGTTGGATCTCTACAAGAAGGGTAGGTCCAAGTGCTTCCAATGCTGTCGGCGGTACTATATACTCACATGGGCTTAACTACCTAGGCGAGAAGTTCCTCAACCTACCCGCAAACAAGGCCATCCAGGACTGGGGATTCGACCCCATCTGCGCCCAGTGCTACCTCGGAGGCACCGGTATCGCCGCGTGCTTCGAAGCCGGTGCAGACATCGTTCTCTGCGGCCGAGTAGCAGACGCGTCCCCGACCGTCGGCGCCGCCATGTGGTGGCACGGCTGGCAGCGGGAGGAGAACATCCAAGAGCTGGCGGGTGCGCTGATGGTCGGCCACATCATCGAGTGCAGCACCTACGCCACCGGCGGGTACTACTCCGGCTTCAAGGATCTGGGCGTCAACGACACTGACATGGGATACCCGATTGCGGCCGTCGACGAGAAGGGTGAGGCTGTTATCACCATGGAGAAGGGCAGGCATGGCTTGGTCAACATCGCTACTGTTGCTAGCCAGCTTCTGTACGAGATCCAAGGACCGCTGTACTACAACTCAGACGTCACTGCGTCCATTGAGAATATCGTTTTGACACAGGTTGGAGAGAATGCCGTCCGCGTGACTGGTGTCAAGGGGCTGCCCGCACCGGCGACCACCAAGGGTTAGTAGAACCTCAACTCCGCCCTCGTCGCTCCCGCGATACCGTGAGACTTGGAGGAAGCTAACACCTGTTTAAACAGTCGGTATCACTGCCAAGGGAGGCTACCAAGCCGAGTTCCACTTCTACCTCACCGGCCTCGACATCGAGGAGAAAGCCGCCATGGTCGAGCGCCAGACCAAGGCCCTCATGGGCGACCACGTCACCAAGTTCTCGTGCCTCCGCTTCATGGTCGCCGGTGGCGTCCCCTCAGACCCTCAGTCACAAGAGGAGGCGACCGTCGACATGCGCATCTTCGCGCAGACCCGCGACGAGGGCATCCTCTCGGGCAACAACTTTGTCGACTCGGACCGCGGCTCGTTCGCGCGCTTCTGCATCGAGAACCTGCTGCAAGGCTACCCGGGCAGCACCATGGCGCCGGACATGCGCACCGCCATCGGCCGCCCCTTCTTCGAGTACTGGGTCAGCCTGATGCCGCAGACCTTCGTGCACGAGACGGCCCACCTGCCCGACGGCACGGTGGTCGAGATCCCCTCGCCCAAGATCGTCAAGACCTACGAGCGTGAGCAGGTCAGCTATGACACGGTGAACCCCGTGGATCTGTCGAGCTACGGCCCCACGACGCGCGCGCCGATCGGGTACGTGGCGATGGGGCGGTCGGGTGACAAGAGCTCCAATGCGAACTTGGGGCTGTTCGTCCGTCACGACGATGAGTGGGATTGGTTCCGAACGGTGCTCAGCACGGGCAAACTGCGTGAGCTGCTCGGTAAGGATGATAAGGGCAAGCAGATTGACCGGTGCGAGTTCCCGAACATCCGGGCCGTTCACTTCTTGCTCAAGGACCACCTTGACAGAGGGTTCAACTCGACCAGTAGCTTCGATAGCCTGGGCAAGAACCTGTGCGAGTACATCCGCTCCAAGCACATTGATATCCCAAACAAGTTCTTGGAGCGCGGGAGGATCTGATGGGTTATGAAAAACTACATATTGCATATATATCCGCTTCAGTTTGTATAGCCTAGACAATTCATAGCATAAGATAACAGAAGAGCTTTAAGTTTTGTAAGAGTACCATGACGGTCAGCTATCCCCTGTAACCACGCATGGACAATTAACCGGGGAACTACCCTCGACTTCACTTGACAAAATGTCGACATCTTACCCGGTTACGCATATCCCAGGCCGTGCTGTGTAATAAGCCGGCGACCGATACCCGCAACTTGTATATAACTTCAATGGATATTGCCGAAATCTATAACTCAGCCCGCTGGCAACCTAATCCAACACAAATGCGAGTGACGGTATCTCTGTCGTGTAAACGTACATATCGTGCAGGATCTAATAGTAAAAGGAAATGGTATCCAAACTCTTCGAGCAATCTTCACCTCCAATCTCAAGAGTCTGTCGTTTCCGCGTCTCGCCCAGACTCCAGTCCCCCCGCGGACACAGATGACTTCTCCCCGTTCTTCTTCCTCCTGAATCGGCTCTTCGACCCCGACTTCGACTTCGAAGCCATGCGCTCCGCCATTTGGGGGAAAAGGAACCCGGGCGGGAAGCACGCAAGTAGGACACAGGCGATGAGAAGCATGCTACACCGTCGTTAGTTAGGACATGTTTTTCGGGGCTAGTAATGGTAAACCCGAGGGGGAAAAGGGGACTCACAAGCTTTCGAGGGCAATGAAGGATGGTTCGTCCTGCATAATCTTGTTGCCCCAGCCGCCAGCCATCTCCGCGATACTACCATCAAAGTCAGTCTCGAAGCATGTTCGGAGGGCCAGACAGAGTTGGGGCGGGGGGGTGACAAAACTCACCGGTAAATGCAACGGATCAAGATCGCCGCATAGGCAACCGCAACGGCAATGGTAAACATCCTGAATTTCTTATCATTCCACATCGCGAGAGCCTCCGGAGTGGCATCGGGTCCCCTAATCCACTTCTTCACGCGGAGGTAGTAATCCGCGCACACGGCGCCGAAGAACGACAGCACGGCGACCTGGAGGCAGATGCCCGCGATGATGGCGCGGTTGCCGCCCTGCAGCAGGGCCGGATGCTCGTAGCCGGCGCTGGCGGCCAGGGCGCCGCCGATGGCCTGGATGAGCAGGCAGGAGACGTCGAGCGGCAGGAAGATGAAGGGGTACAGGCCCGGGCGCACGCGTGAGAGCTCCGGGTTGAGCGAGAGGCAGACGTGCTTCAGCGTCAGGTAGATGGAGATGCAGATGAGGGTCGGGCCCAGGATGATGGCGCATATCTGGGTTTGGAACGCGCTCGAGTTCCAGGGGTTAGCGGTTAGGGGGACTCGAGAGGCGTAGCCTGGAGGGAGTCAGTAAGACCGAGATCCAAGAGAATGCGCCGCGAGTTGCTTCAAGAGAAGCCTAGGAGGACGATGGTGTTCTCGTAGATAGATAGCATACCGGCGAGTTCTAGGAAAGCCCCAGCCGTGACGAAGGCCATGTAACTCCATGTCTTCTTCCACGTCCCAAGCACCAACGTTATGAGGCCAGACAGTCCAAAGCCGAGTGCGAAGAAGATGTTTAGCCCCTTAATAGGATAGTATCCAAGTGTCGTGGCCTCGACCGGACATAGTGTGCTGACTTCCTTGCAGGTGTAAAACGGCCGCCCCGTATGATTCGTCCCCGCCATCTCTTTTTCTTTTTTTTTCTTTGCAACGGCCGTACGTGAATCGAAAACAGGGACCACGAAGCCACGGCTGAGAGTGACAGCAGCGCAACGTCTCGCAAACAGTCCGCGCAAAGTTGGGGCGAAAACGAGCACTTGCGACTGTGTAGGCGACGTGGGAAAGGACAGAAAAAAGGGAGATAAAGACAGGTAAACGGAAATTCAACTTGAACTTCGCGAGGTTGCAACATAAACAGCAGCCGCACCAACAATAGTCACCTCCGAGTGGGTGGGAGTGTGGGTGGGGGCATCTTTAACCCATATTCCTATGTACCTCCTACCCCAATCCCGCATGTAAAAACTCCTCCATCCAAACCCAAAAAGGGTAGGAGGAATGTGGGAGACGCTTGGCTTTTCGTTCTCGCAAAATACGCTCGTTGGTCTGGACTTGTCGCTGTGTATCCACTGTCCACCACCGTGGCGGGCAGGGCGCCGGTAAATCGCCCTAAGGTGATCGGATCCCCGGAGAGCCGGGCGGGGACATATCTCCAAGTGCCTCTCATTGGCTGGCTGCGCTGAAGGAACCACGTTCTTGGAAACCGTTCCCTCGGGCGGTAATTGTCCTACATCAACGCGCCGGGCTCTCGGAACATCAACAAATGGGTATAAATCCGAGTAGACTGCGCTATCCAGTGCCTTCGATCAATTACACAAGCTCATGGATAGAAACCGAGAATGGCTTGAACAAAGAACGAGGCCGCTGGACATGCCCCGCAACGACCAGGTACCCGATCGCCATTCCCGACGGGACCCGACCGGGGGACGGGGCGGGAACCGGGCCAGGAATTGCCCCGAACTGCATTTGAACGCACGGGCGAGGGTTAATTATTAGGTACCTTAGTCGTACACTAACGATGGGTCTCTTGGCGTAACCATCCCAAAGGGTCCAAACTTCGCTGCACCTCGAGCTTGCCGAGCTCTTGGCCCGCGGAGAAATATCGATAATTAGATCTTCACGAGGAATGAGGAGCTTGGATCACTCCACTTCTACCTTAGATCATGATCATGTCTTCAAGAGTTCACGGTCACCTTAATCGGTGTGTTTTAACAGCACATAGATTTGTATCTAATATGTTGCTACCTCTCTAGGCTGCTTACTCCTTGCCTCCTAGATATCTATACACAACACTAAAGTCCCTTCCCTTACACCTCTCCTCCTGCCCAGCAGTATCATACACCTCATCCGCCTTCGCCGCGAGCTCCAACTTCGCGCCGGCCTCCTGCGCTGCCACGATCGCGAGCCGGAGGTCCTTCTTCATCAGCGCGATGCCGAACCCGCCCGAGTAGTCGCGCCCCGCCGGCGCGGTCGCGACGACGCCGGGAACTGGGTTGTTCACCTCGCTGGGCCAGCACTTACCCGTGCTGACGTTGATGACGCCGGCCAGCACCTTGGGGTCGAGCCCCCACCGGATGCCGAGGTTCATCGCCTCGGCCGTGGCGATGTTGTTGATGGCCAGAAGGTAGTTATTCGCCAGCTTGGCCGACAGACCGGTGCCCTGCGGTCCGCAGTGCAACACGCGCTTGCCCATCCGGTTCAGCACGAGCTCGGTCCGCTCGACCAGCTCCTCGGGCGCGCCGAGCATGAATGTCAGCGTGCCCGCAGTGGCACCTACTACACCGCCAGACATGGGCGCGTCTACAAAGGCGCCCCCGCCCGACGGCAGCGCCGATGCCACCGATGCTGCGACGGCTCGGGAGGATGACGGGTCGATAGTCGAACAGTCAATGAAGAGGCGTGGCTTCGGCCGGGCCTTAAGGCCCGACTCTAGGATAGCCCCGTAGGCGCTCTTGACATGTTGCGGCTCGGGGAGACATGAGATGACGGTGTCCTATTGCGGCCGCACTTGTCAGTAAAGTTTTCCGCTGTTTTGGAATGCGTAAGGTTGAACGGATTGTGAACGTAATGTTTTCAGAGGATTGGCTTTGTATAATTTAAAAATCACGGGTAGGACGGCGAACCGACCCCAACTTAGATCATAGATAGAACAACAAGATCATCATATAAACGGGCAGTGTGCTTGTCGGGGTGACAGCGAAGATTGTGACTTACGGCATCTCGGGCAGCGTCCGCTGTGTCAGTGGCTAGCTCAACGGACGCCCCTCCGGCTTGCGAGGCCTTCATCTCCTGTGCCAGCTTCTCCATCGCACCCTTGTTGAGGTCGAAGATCCGAACGCTGTCGGTAGGGGACAGCTTGGACTGCAGATTTCTGGCCATTTGGTAACCCTAGAAGATGGAGTTAGAAACGTATGCCGAGTTCAGCTCGAGGTTGTACACACCATCTGCCCCAGGCCGATGAAGGCGTAGTTGTCCAGCCGCCGAGTCGTCGTTGAGAACGCTCGGCGGTGAGGCTGGAGCTGCCTCCATAACCGAATGTTGGCCTTCATTATTGCTCGACTGCTTCTGAAGAGGAAGAATATCCGTCGGAAGCTCCAAGAACGAAGATGACCGTTGTCATTGTTTTGGGAAGGATGCTTTGGTTGAGCAAGGGAGAAGATCGAGGGGTACGGTTACCCGGAAGCCGACCATTGCCGGTCTTAACCATTGCCAACAAATGGGCCGACAGCAAGGCCAGCGAGCTCCATTGTGGGTATCTGCTTCATCATAGTGATTCCCCGAGAGGTTGTTCCATACAGGATAGAACCTCAGGTGTCTCAAAACAGAGATGACGGATATCCGTCATTTCGATTTCGAGTCTTTGGGATTCAATTTCCGCGTGTGAAAAATATTCTCTAGGATCGAAAAGCAAGAGCGGGAAGAGAAATCATTTTTCTCCCCAGCTGGTGCGGCCAAGAGGCGGTGAAGCGACAAGATTGCGGCAGAAAGCTCTGCAGCCCAACAAGGGGCAGCGAACAGGGGTGACGACTTTGGGGAGACATAATGGGCCTCATATGTGTCGCGAATGCTGGGAATTTTAGCCAATTCGATTTCGAGGTAAATTAAACCGCACTCAAGCCAGGCATCGAGAAGCAATCGGTTCCGTCTGGGGATTTACAAGCGGGTAGGTATATTTGTAGTTATTCGTCCATTAAAAACACATATCTCGTCCGTCGCAAAAGCCTACCCATCATCCAGCTGATTGATGCTTTGGCTCTCGAAACATCGAGCTCGGACACGAGCAAAGGCTCCTCCTTCGTTTCGATACAAAAAGTGCAATACGATTTTAAAGTGCAAAAGTAGCGGCTGGCCCTCATCCAACTCCTCTCTCCCGCTCCTCGAGGACGGCCAGCCAGCCACTGGGGTTGGGGGGTATGTTCAAAGCAGACTAAATGGGATGAGATCCCGACGTAGAAGTTCCAAGAAAGAAGACGCTCCACCGTGACGTACTCCAGTTGTACTCGCCATCACCTCATATACCTTGGAATGGGTTATATTTTTAAAGCACACCCATGACGTACGGAATGAGGGCCCTATGCACCAAAATTAGCACGGTTCCCGAGATAATGAAGACATTTGTTGGATCAGGGGGAATGCAAGCTTACCCAACAGCAACTGTCGCACCAATCCCGATAAATGCCCTCTTCCTAATACGCTCCTTCTTGAGGTCGACTTCTGTCTTGACCTTCTTCGCTTTTGGTTGCGCCGCCGCCGCCGCGCCGTCGGTGCTCTCCTTCTCGGCCTCACCATCCTCCTCAATCTCGCCAGCTTTGCGCTTGGATTTCGTGGCGGTTTGCGCAGGCGATGCGGCGGCCGAATCGGCCACGCCTTCGGTAGCCGCCTTGACCATCTCCTTGGCCTCAGCAATCATACGGGCGGCATCCTCAGCCGAGGGAAGTTCACCGGCGAGCGGCACCTCGATCTCGATCTTGGTCTGCGTAACCTCGTCTCCGTCCTCGTCAACCTTGACCTCCCGCTCGGCCTCAATCTTCAACTTCGGGTCCTCCTCAACCGGAGCGAGAACGACGGCCGGAGCCTTCTCGATCGACTCGACCTTCACGTCGTCCGCTGAGGTCTTCGACTTGGGCTCGCCATTCGTCAAGCTGGACGAAGCAGATTCCTTCGCGCGACCGTCTTGCGACTCGGAAACCGAGGATTGCGATGAGGAGATCTTGGTGCTCCGCTTCCTCGGGGTTGCAGTGCCACGCTTGCTTCCCGTTGATTTTGTGGGGCTGGCGGAGCGGCGAGCGCGAGACGGGCGCGTCGGTGTAGGCGGCGCAAGCGCAGGGCGGGAGGAAAAGAACTTGGGCGGGGGCTGGATCTTCTTCGACGGGCTGCTCTCGGACACACCAGAGACATGAATATCCGAGGGATCGAGGAGCGCGCGGATCCACGGAACGACACGGTACTCCTCGGCCAGGTCCAGGGCTTGGTCGGGAGGGATCCAGACATTGCCAGCCGTCTCTTCGTGACTAGTAGTCGGGAGAGACTTGATGTACCTGCGCTCCGTCTCCTCCTCCTCCACGTCGGCGTACGGGAAGGTAGCCTTGAACATGCCGGTAGCGGAGACGAAGCCGTCACTGCTGCGGCGCATCAAGAAATAGCTGCTCGGGGACGACTTGAAGATCCCCGAGACGATGCCCTTGGGAAGAGGCGCTCGGAGATGGGCATAGTCGAAGACACCGAGGCAGGCTGGGTCGACGTCGGCATCCGGGGCAATGGCAACCATGCGCGGAGTGAGCTGAGTCTGGCCTAGGCGGCGGCGTGTGATGAGGTCGCTGTCTGTTTAAGAATAT
>Ga0164242_10010244_pt1 | contig 10051 bp, 9 predicted proteins | sample OricomgcompostMG_FD_108783 | JGI IMG/M metagenome (GOLD analysis project Ga0164242, IMG submission 108783) | Miracle-Growth compost microbial communities from Emeryville, California, USA - Original compost - Miracle growth compost (MG) ... | reverse complement strand
CCACGGGCGAACCGCTTCTCGACGAAGTACTGGCCGGCCATGAGCACCGACGTGAAGAACAGATACCAGATCGACGCGACGATCAGCAGCGGGATCGGCGCGAAGATCGTCGCCGAGATGTCGCTGGTACGGCCGAACAGGTCCATCGAATACGGGATCGCGACCACCAGCGACGTCGTCTTCAGCATCGAGATCACTTCGTTGCCGGTGGGCGGGATGATCACGCGCATCGCCTGCGGGACGACGACGCGACCCATCGTCTGACCCCACGACATGCCGAGCGCGGTGCACGCCTCTTCCTGCCCCGGGTCGACCGAGAGGAGACCCGCGCGCACGATCTCGGCCATGTAGGCCGACTCGTTCAGCGCGAGGCCGATGACCGCCAGCATGAAGAGCGGCGGCGTCCAGGTGATGGTGAACTCGGCCCAGGTGTGCACGAACGGGATGCCCACGTACACCGTCTTGTAGATCAGGGTCACCAGACCCCAGAAGACCAGCTGCACGTAGACCGGCGTCCCGCGGAAAACCCACAGGAACGCCCAGGCGATCCACTTGAGCACGGGGTTGGGCGACAGGCGCATGACCGCGAGGACCAGCCCCAGGATGATGCCGAACAGCATCGCGAGCACGGTCAGGGCGAGCGTGATGAACGCGGCCTGCGTGACGCGGGTGTCGAAGAGGTACTTGCCGACGATGTCCCACTGGAACGCCTCGCGCTGTGCCGCGTCGAGAACGAACAGCAGCACCAGGAGGATGAGGACGACGGCGACCGTGTTGCGCCACGGATGCCGCAGGCGCACCGCGCGGATCGTCTCCGCCCGCTCGGTGTGCACTGCGGCCGTGTCGACCGAGGGAGTGGATGCCGCGGCATCCGCCCCCTCGGGTCGTTGGGTGTCGGACATGACTACTGCTTCGACGCCGCGTTCACATCGGCGGTCGTGACCGCACCGTCTTCGACGCCCCACTTCTGGAGGATCTTCAGGTACGTACCGTCGTCGATGAGCGACTGCAGCGTGTTCTTGATCACGTCGGTGAGCTCGCCGCCCTTGGCGGTGGCGAAGCCGTACGGCGCGATGTCGAACGTCTCGCCGGCGGCCTGGATCTTGTCGGACTTCTGGTGGATCGCGTACTCGGTGATCGGCGAGTCGGCGCTCATCGCGTCGACCTGGCCGAGCACGAGGGCGTTGGTCGCCCCGTCCTGACCGTCGTACTTGAAGACCTTGATGGCGTCCTTGCCCGCGTCGGTGCAGGCCTTCGACTTGGCCGGCAGCTCTTCGGTGTCTTCGTAGGTGCCGTCCTCGACCGCGACCTTCAGACCGCAGGCGTTGTCGGGGTCGACGGTCTTGCCCTTGACCGACGCCCAGAGGATGCCGGCGTTGTAGTAGTTGACGAAGTCGACCTGCTTCTCGCGCTCGGTGGTGTCGGTGAACGACGAGACGCCGAGGTCGTACTTGCCGCCGACGATCGACGGGATGATGTTGTCGAACTTCGCGGCGGTGTACTCGGCCTTCACACCGAGCTTGGCTGCCATCGCGTTGGCCAGGTCGATGTCCCAGCCGATCGGGTTGCCGGCGTTGTCCTTGTACTCGTTGGGCGCGTACGTCGGGTCGGTGCCGATCTTCAGCACGCCGGCGGATTTGATCGCGTCGGGCAGCGTCGCCGCCAGTGCATCGTCCTTGGTGACGCCGTAGCCCGACGCATCGGCGCTGGCAGAGCTGTCTCCGCCGCCGCCCTGCGGGTTCTCGGTGTCTTGGTTGTTCACGCATCCCGTGAGCAGCAGCGCGGCGGCGACGACAGCCACCGGCAGGGCGAGGATCCTTCGCATTTCTTCCCTTTCCTCATCTTCGAGGCGCCGGCCCTCGGGCGAGGTCGACCCCTGAAGTCTAAAGACAAGAGTGCCGCATCCAGATTTCGATTCGGTTTCGACGACCGTGGCGTGGCGTTCACCCGGCGTTCCCCAGGCCGTCATGCGCACCCGGTCGAGTGGGTCTCGCCGGGCCCCCGGCATCCACTCTTCCGAACAGGAGTCACGAAGAATGAACCGTTCCTCCAGGTCTGTACGCAGATCTGCACGGCGCCGCGCCGTCGGCGTGATCGCCGTCTCCGCGGTCGCCGCCGGCACCCTGCTCGCGGTCGGCGCCGGTGCGGCGTCGGGCTCGAGCGCCTTCACGCCCCCGTCGCACCGCGTCTCGGCCGACAAGACCAAGGATGTGCGCCAGGCGATCGTCGGTGGCAAGGCGAAGAACGTCATCCTGCTCGTCGGCGACGGCATGGGCGACAGCGAGATCACGATCGCCCGCAACTACGCCTACGGCGCGGCGGGCGAGCTGCCCGGCATCGACGCGCTGCCGCTGACCGGCTCGTACACGACCTACTCCGTCTACAAGGACGGGGTGAACAAGGGCAAGCCCGACTATGTCACCGACTCGGCGGCCAGCGGCACGGGCTGGGCGACCGGGACGAAGACCTACGACGGCGCGATCTCGGTCGACGTCGACGGCAATCCGCTGCCGACGCTGCTCGAGCTGGCGAAGGCCAACGGCTTCCGCACCGGCGACGTGTCGACCGCCGAGATCCAGGATGCGACGCCGGCCGTGCAGGTCGCGCACGTCGACCAGCGCTCGTGCTATGGGCCCGACAGCTCGTCGTGCGGCGACGACGCCCTGGCCGCAGGCGGGCTCGGCTCGATCTCCGAGCAGCTGCTCGACACCCGCGCCGACGTGGTTCTCGGCGGCGGGCTCGCGTCGTTCCGCCAGCGAGCTGCGGCCGGTCAGTGGAAGGGCTCGACGCTGCTGCAGCAGGCGACCGCGCGTGGATACCAGGTGGTGACGGATGCCGCCGGCCTGGCCTCGGTGAAGAAGGCGAACCAGTCGCAGCCGGTGCTCGGCCTGTTCACCGACGGCAACTTCCCCACGCGCTACGCGGCCACCACCGCGACCGTGGGCGGTGCGAACACGGCGGTGACGTGCCGGGAATCGGCTGACCGCCTGCCGACGTCACTGTCGCTCGCGTCGCTGACCGACAAGGCCATCGACCTGCTCTCTTCAGGATCGAAGAACAGCGGCAAGGGGCTCTTCCTCCAGGTGGAGGGCGCGTCGATCGACAAGCGCGACCACGCCGCCGACGCGTGCGGGCAGATCGGTGAGACGCTCGACCTCGACGAGGCCGTGCAGGTCGCCCTCGCCTTCGCCAAGAAGGACAAGAACACGCTCGTGCTGGTGACCGCCGACCACGCCCACTCCAGCCAGATCGTGGACTCGACCCCGCCGACCTCACTGTCCACCGCGGTGACCACCGCCGACGGCACCGTCATGAAGATCTCGTACGGCACGGCATCGGCCGGCGGCTCGCAGCAGCACACCGGCACCCAGCTGCGCATCGCCGGGTACGGCCCGGGCGCCGCGAACGTCGTGGGACTCACCGACCAGACCGACACGTTCGGGACGATCAGCCGCACGCTCGGGCTGTCTACCGATGCGGCCAAGCTGAGCAAGAAGGCCTCGGTCTCGTCGGGCTATGCGACGCCGGGCCGTAAGGTCACCGTGCGCGGCACCGGGTTCGCCGGCGACCGGCAGGCGACCGTGACGTTCGGCGACGAGACGCAGCGCGTCGACGTGATCGACGGCGCGGTGTCGGCGACGTTCACGGCGCCCGTGCCTTCGGGCCGCCAGCAGGTCGTGAAGGTCACGGTCACCGGCAGCCAGACCGGGGTCGCGAAGACCGCGCGCATCACGGTGCGCACGTAGGGGCATCCGCTCTCTCCCGGGGTCGGGGCCTCCGCGGTCCCGGCCCCTTCGCGTGCGCGGCGGCCGCGGCATCCACGTCTTCCCACCCGCCCCCGCACCCCGCCAAATTCACATGAATTTGTCCCACGCACATCAAACCTCCGACCGGTTTGATGTGCACTCGACAGATTCATGTGAATTTGCCCGCCGGGCACGGGGCGGCGCGGTGTGACGAATGTCACGGTGAGGTCGTGACGGGCGTGTGCGGGCTCGCGAGCCTCTGCGTTCGAGCATGGAGACATGCAATCGACAACACTCACGACCGGACGCGAAAGGGATGCCGCAGCCGCCGGCACCGCGCCGGCGATCTCAGCGAGCGGCCTGACCAAGAGCTTCGGGCGCGTCCGCGCCGTCGCTGGCGTCGACCTGCACGTCCAGCCCGGCGAGGTGGTGGCCTTCCTCGGCCCGAACGGCGCCGGCAAGACGACGACGATCGACATGATCCTCGGCCTGTCGCAGCCCGACGAGGGCGAGATCAGCGTCTTCGGCACGACCCCGCGCGGCGCCATCGCCCGCGGCTACGTGTCGGCGGTGCTGCAGACCGGTGGGCTGCTCAAAGACCTCACCGTCCGCGAGACCGTGACCCTCACGGGCAGCCTGTTCAGCGACACCCGGCCGGTCGACGAGGTGCTCGGCCGGGCCGGCATCCTCGACATCGCCGACCGCATGGTCGGCAAGTGCTCGGGCGGCCAGCAGCAGCGGCTACGGTTCGCGATGGCGCTGCTCTCCGACCCGGGCCTGCTCATCCTGGACGAGCCGACCACCGGCATGGACGTCGAGGGCCGCCGCTCCTTCTGGCAGGCGATCCGCGCCGACGCCCAGCGCGGGCGCACCGTGCTCTTCGCGACGCACTACCTCGACGAGGCCGACACGTACGCCGACCGCATCATCCTGATGAGCCAGGGTCGCATCGTCGCCGACGGGCCGACCGCCGAGATCAAGAACCTCGTCGCCGGACGCGTCGTGCACGCCACGTTGCCGGGGGTGGATGCCGTGGCTTTGGCCGCGCTGCCGGGTGTCACCGATGTCGAGACCCAGGGCGACCGCATCACCGTGCGCACCACAGACTCCGACGCGTTCGCGCGTCACCTGCTCACCGAGACCGCCGCGCATGACGTGGAGATCTCATCCCAGAACCTCGAGAGCGTGTTCCTCGCGCTCACCTCGGAAGGAGCCCGGTCATGACCACCGTCACCGCCATCTCGCTGGAACGCAAGGTGCCGCCGTTCGGCGGGTTCAACCTGAACTTTCTCGGCATCGAACTGAAGCGCCGCTTCCGCAACTACCGGACGATGATCTTCACGGTCATCTTCCCGGTCGCCATGTACTTCATGGTCGGGTATCCGAACCGCAACGAACCGCTGACCGGCCAGCCGATCGCCGACGGCGGGCTGTCGGTGGCCGCGTACATCATGGTGTCGATGGCCGTGTACGGCGCGATGATGTCGGCCACCTCGTCGGGCGCGGGCGTCGCCCTCGAGCGATCGCTCGGCTGGAGCCGTCAACTGCGCCTCACCCCGCTGAACCCGGTCGCGGCCGTCGCGACCAAGGTGATCGCCGGCATGCTGTTCGGGCTCATCGCGATCGTCGCGACCTACCTCGGCGGAGCGCTGACCGGCGTGCACATGAGCTGGTCGCAGTGGCTGGTCTCGGGGCTCGTCGCCTGGCTGCTGGGGGCCGCGGTCTTCACCGCGCTGGGCCTGATGATGGGCTACCTGGTGCCGGGTGAGAACGCCATGCAGCTCACGAGCCTGGTGATCGTGTTCCTGGCCTTCCTCGGGGGACTCTTCTACCCCGTCAACATGATGCCGCAGGTGCTGCAGGATGTCGCGGCCTGGACCCCCGTCTACGGCATCGGCGAGCTCAGCCGGGCGCCCCTGACGGGCGAGGGCTTCGATCTCGGTGCGCTGCTGAACGTGCTGCTCTGGCTCGGGCTGTTCGTGCTCGGCACTGCGCTGCTGTTCCGTCGCGACACGAAGCGGGTCTGAGCCGCGGCATCCCGCGGGTCGTACCTCGTCTCGCGAGGTCGCACCCAATCCCGCGAGGTCGCACCTCGATTCGCGAGGTCGCACCTTGGGAGCAGGTGCGACCTCGCGCATTCACGTACGACCTCGCGAGAGCAGGTGCGACCTCGCGAGAACAGGTGCGACCTCGCGAGAACAGGTACGACCTCGGCGCGGGGGCGTCGCAGAACCTAGGGTGAACACGATGGATGAGCACAACGCCGAGCCGCGCACGCGCAACGCCGACCCACGGCCACGCAACGCCGACCCCCGGCCACGCAACGCCGACCCCCGGCCGCGCAACGCCGACCCCCGGCCGCGCGACGCCGAGCGCCGCCTCCGCGCGGCGGGTCCGCCGTGGCCGGTGATGCCACCCGAGATGGGAACCGGCGCGTTCATCCGCATGCGCAGTGTGCTGTGGAGCCGCGGCTCGATCAGCTGGTACGTCGGCGGCGGCATATCGCTGCTCTGGCTGATCAGCACGGGCCAAGAGATCATCGAGCAGGCATCCACAACAGGGTCGGCGACCATCGGCATCCTGCTGGTCATCGTCTACGGCATCGGTTTCCTGCTCGCGGTCCCGCTCGGCTGGGGCCTTCCGACACGCTGGCGCCTGCTGCCGGCGATCGGGCTGTTCGCCCTGTCGTTCTCCCTGTTCCCCTGGCTGAGCTGGGACGTCTGGTCGCAATGGACCTATGTCGGCGTCGTGGTCGGCATGATGGTCCTCAGCTGGCGCACCACCCTGACCCTCATCGTCGCCCTTGCGGCGCTGGGCCTCTTCTTCCGCGTGGGAATCGACGGGTGGACGGAAGACATCCTCTGGGGTCCCGCCATCATCTTCACGATCTCGCTCATGATGGCCGCGTTCGCCCGCACCTTCGCGGCCATGAACCAGCTGCGCACCACACAGGATCAGCTCGCGCAGCTCGCCGCCGAGCGCGAGCGGGGTCGCATGGCCCGCGACATCCACGACATCCTCGGCCACTCGCTCACCGTCATCACCGTGAAAGCCGAACTGGCGAACAGGCTCATCGAGGTCGACCCCGCCCGCGCGAAGACCGAGGTCGGCGAGATCGAGCAGCTCGCGCGCGGGGCCCTCGCCGACGTGCGCACGACGGTGGCGGGCGCACGCGGGGTGAACCTGCCGGCCGAGCTGGTCGTCGCCCGCGCTGCCCTCGAGGCCGCGGGCATCGCTGCCGAGATCCCGACGGCGACGGATGCCGTGGGCCCGGCTCACCGGGAGCTCGCGGCGTGGATCGTCCGCGAGGGGATCACCAACGTCGTTCGTCACTCCGGCGCGACGCGGTGCGCGGTGCGCCTGGGCCCGCACTCGGTCGAGATCGCCGACGACGGCGTGGGACCCGTGGCATCCAGTGCCTCGTCCACCGGCCTGGCAGGCCTGCACGAGCGCGTCGCCGAAGCCGGCGGAACCCTGACCATCGGCCGCAGCGACCTCGGCGGCTTCAGCCTGAAAGTGAACCTGTGATCACCCTCCTCATCGCCGACGATCAGGCCCTCGTGCGTGGCGCGCTCTCGGCCCTTCTCGCCCTCGAGCCCGACATCGACGTGGTCGCCGAAGTCGGCCGCGGTGATGAGGTCGTGGATGCCGCCCTGCGCACGAACCCTGACGTCGCCCTGCTCGACATCGAGATGCCCGGACTCGACGGCATCGCCGCCGCGGCTCAGCTGCGCGAGAAGGTGCCGGGATGCCGCGCGCTCATCGTCACGACGTTCGGCCGGCCCGGCTATCTGACTCGCGCGATGCGCGCCGGAGCCGCGGGCTTCGTCGTCAAGGACACCCCGGCCGCCCAGCTCGCCGACGCGGTCCGCCGCGTCTCACAGGGGCTGCGCGTGGTCGACCCTGCGCTGGCGGCCGAGTCGCTCGCGCAGGGTGAATCGCCCCTGACCGAGCGCGAGACCGATGTGCTCGAGGCCGCGCGCGCGGGCGGTTCGATCGCCGACATCGCGCGCATCCTGCACCTGTCCGAGGGCACGGTGCGCAACCACCTCTCCAGCGCGATCGGCAAGACCGGCGGCCGCAACCGGGCCGATGCCGCGCGCATCGCGGAAGACAACGGCTGGCTCTGAACACGGGGAGACAAGAGTGGATGCCGCAACCCGCGGCATCCACTCCCGCCATCGCCTGACGCGGTCAGCTCGTACGTCGACATGCGCCGACCCTAGCGGCGGCATCCGACACGCGCTCACCTGTTCTTCGCGCACTACTGTGCACTGCGTGGTACTGTCTCTCGCAGAAGACAGCGAGGGGTCTATGGATACGACACAACTTCTCAAGGGTGTGCTGGATGCCGCGGTGCTCGCCGTCGTGCAGCACGACGACGGATACGGCTACGACATCGTCCGACGTCTGCGCGACGCGGGGCTGGGCGAGGTCGGCGACGCCTCGGTGTACGGCACCCTGCGCCGGCTCTACACGGCCGGCGCGCTGTCGAGCTACGTGGTGCCGTCGGACGGCGGCCCGCACCGTAAGTACTACGCGATAAGTCCCCGGGGCCGCGCACTGCTCGACGAGCAGCGCGACGACTGGGCGAAGTTCTCGTCGGTGATGACGGGACTGCTCGCCGACAGGCCCACTCCCGCTCTGCGCACGATCGGAGAGAACCGATGACCACGACCACCGCGCCTGCCGACCCGATCGCCGCGTTCGCGGCGGCGGTCCGTGCCGAGTTGCGCGATCTGCCCGCCGACGAGGTCGACGACATCGTCGACGGCCTCGAGTCCGACCTCGCCGAGCAGGCATCCGAGAACGGCGAGGGCTTCGAGTTGCCCGACGCCGCCGCATATGCGGCCGAGCTGCGACAGGCAGCAGGGCTGCCCGAGCGTCCGGACGGCGTAGGTGCACGTCAAGCCCTCGGCGCACAGCTGCGCCGCCTGCGTGATCGCACGATCCGCGGCATCCGCTCATCCCGCGTCGGTTCCGGCCTGCTCGACTTCGCCGTCGCGCTGCGACCTGTCTGGTGGCTGGCGCGGGGATGGATGCTGTACGTGCTGGTCTTCGGTCTGACCGGGCTCTTCTACGGAACGACGATCGGCGTACCGATTCCGGGCAATGTCGGCGGGCTCTTGACACTCGTTGTCGCGATGCTCGTCAGCGTGCAATGGGGCCGCGGTCGCTGGCGGCCGGGCGCGTGGACGCGTGTGGGGCTCATCGTCGTCAGCACCGTGACGGCGATCATGCTGCCGTTCGTGATCGGCACCGCCTTCGGGCAGGTGCAGAGCTGGCGCAACAACGCGACAGGGGCGTACACCGTCTACGATCAGGCACCGCCCGGTCTCGCGGTCGACGGACAGCGGGTGCGCAACATCTTCGCGTATGACGCCGACGGCAACCCTCTCACCGAGGTGCAGCTTTTCGACCAGAACGGCAATCCGCTGACGACCGTGGGCGGGCAGAACCCCACGAGTCCCGTCGACGACTACTTCGCCTACGGCGGAGGGCCGGTGCCCGTCGCCATCACCCAACCCGGACGCGCGCCGGTGTGGAACGTCTTCCCGCTCGAAGAGGTACCGGCCAACACCTTCAACGGAGACAGCACCAACGCACAGCCCGCCACACGGCCGTTCGCACGGGTCCCGTCGCTGCAGCGGCTGCTCGCGGCATCCCCCGTTCCGACGCCCGCGCCGACGGGTGAGGTGTCGTCGCCTGCGCCGACGGCTGGTACTCCGACACCGACTGCGGTGCCCGACGGGGCCGCGCAGGACGATCAGACGGGGATGGATACCGCGGCCGGCGCCGCCGCCGACGACGGGGGTGCGCGATGACACCGGCGCAGGCCGTACCGGTGTCATCGGTCGCCCCTGTTCCCGCCACGCCGCGCGCGGACTGGATAGGGCCCGACCTCGTGAGCGGTGAGGGGATCGTGAGCGTCGACGTGACGTTCCTGGTGCGAGACGCCCTCGCCGGGCACCGACCGATGGCACCGCCGGTGCGGGAGCTCTGAGACCGCTCAGCCCCGCGCGGCCCACCAGTCGCGCAAGCGCCGCTCGGCCTCTTCGGGCCCGAGGACACCCTCGTCCAGCCGCAGGTCCAGCAGGAACCGATAGGCCTCGCCGACGACTCTCCCCGGCTTCACGCCGAGGATCTCCTGGATCTGATTGCCGTCGAGGTCGGGGCGGATCGCGTCGAGCTCCTCCTGCGCGGCGAGCTCGCCGATCCGCTGCTCGATGTCGTCGTACGCGGCGGCGAGCATGTGGGCCTTGCGCTTGTTGCGAGTGGTGACATCGGCCCGGGTGAGGATGTGG
>Ga0164242_10010243_pt1 | contig 10051 bp, 16 predicted proteins | sample OricomgcompostMG_FD_108783 | JGI IMG/M metagenome (GOLD analysis project Ga0164242, IMG submission 108783) | Miracle-Growth compost microbial communities from Emeryville, California, USA - Original compost - Miracle growth compost (MG) ... | reverse complement strand
TAACACCGATCACGGCTATTCCATCTATTCATTGTGATTATTGATCGGTCCCTTCTACTATGTGCTTGTCACATCGACAACTCATGAGAGGAGACCGAACAATGTCCGTGATCAACACTGAAATCAAACCGTTCAAGGCCCAGGCATTCAAGGACGGCAAGTTCATTGAAGTGACCGAAGCCGACCTGAAAGGAAAGTGGGCTGTCTTCTTCTTCTACCCCGCCGACTTCACCTTTGTCTGCCCGACCGAACTGGGCGACGTAGCCGATCACTACGACGAATTCCAGAAGCTGGGCGTGGAAATCTACTCCGTATCCACGGATACGCACTTCACCCACAAAGCCTGGCATGACAGCTCTGAAACCATCGCCAAGATCCAGTACACCATGATCGGCGACCCGACCCTGCAAGTCAGCCGCAACTTCGAAGTGCTGCGCGAAGATCAGGGCCTGGCCAACCGGGGCACTTTCATCGTCGATCCCGACGGCATCATTCAGGCTCTGGAAATCACCGCCGAAGGCATCGGCCGCGATGCTGCCGACCTGCTGCGCAAAGTGAAAGCCGCACAGTACGTCCGCAACCACCCCGGCGAAGTCTGCCCGGCCAAGTGGAAAGAAGGCGAAGCCACCCTGGCTCCCTCTCTCGACCTGGTAGGCAAGATCTGAGACCACCCAGTGGTTTTTACCGCCCAGGCCCCAGGGCCTGGGCTCCTTCCCCCACTGCCAAACGCTCAAGGAGATTGTGAGATGCTCGATAGCAACCTGAAAAACCAACTGCAAGCCTACATGGAGCGCATCACACAACCGCTCGAGCTGGCTGCATCCCTCGACGACAGCGCCAAATCGGAAGAATTGCTGGAGCTGTTGCGGGAAATCGAATCCATGTCCGACAAGATCAGCTTGCGGACCGATGGTGACGACGCGCGCAAACCATCGTTCAGCCTGAATCGCCCCGATGGCGACATCAGCCTGCGGTTTGCCGGTATTCCCATGGGACACGAATTCACGTCGCTGGTGCTGGCGCTGCTGCAAGTCGGCGGCCATCCGGCCAAAGTCAGCGAAGAAACCCTTCAGCAAGTGGAGGCGCTGCAAGGCGACTTTCACTTCGAAACCTACTTTTCCCTGTCCTGCCAGAACTGCCCGGACGTGGTACAGGCATTGAACCTGATGGCGGTGCTCAACCCCGGCGTCAAACACGTCGCCATCGACGGCGCCCTGTTCCAGCAGGAAGTGGAATCACGCCAGGTGATGGCCGTACCGAGTGTGTTCCTCAACGGTGAACCCTTTGGCCAGGGCCGCATGAGCCTGGAAGAAATCATCGCCAAACTGGACAGCAACGCCGGTGAACGCGATGCGGAAAAGCTCAACAGCAAAGAGACCTTCGACGTTCTCGTCATCGGTGGTGGCCCCGCCGGCGCCGCCAGCGCCATCTACGCGGCGCGCAAGGGCGTCCGCACCGGTGTCGCCGCGGAACGCTTCGGCGGCCAGGTGCTCGACACCCTGGCGATCGAAAACTTCATCTCCGTGAAGGAGACCGAAGGCCCGAAACTGGCCACCGCCCTGGAACAGCACGTACGCGACTACGACGTGGACATCATCAACCTGCAACGTGCCGAACGGCTGATTCCCGCCGCCACCAATGAGGGTGTACACGAAGTGGAGTTCGCCTCCGGAGCGCGCCTCAAGGCCAAGACACTGATACTGGCCACCGGCGCCCGCTGGCGGGAAGTGAACGTTCCCGGCGAGCAACAATACCGGGGCCGCGGCGTGGCCTACTGCCCGCACTGTGACGGGCCGCTGTTCAAAGGCAAGAAAGTGGCCGTGATCGGCGGCGGCAACTCCGGTGTGGAAGCCGCCATCGACCTCGCCGGGCTGGTGGAGCACGTCACCCTGCTGGAATTCGACAGCAAGCTCCGCGCCGACGCCGTGCTGCAGAAAAAGCTGCACAGCCTCGACAACGTGACGGTCCACACCAGCGCCCAGACCACCGAGATCACCGGCGACGGCACTCGCGTCAACGGTCTGCTCTACAAGGACCGCAACAGCGGAGAAGAGCACAGGGTGGAACTGGCTGGCGTGTTCGTACAGATCGGCCTGGTGCCCAACACCGGCTGGCTGAAGGGCACGGTGGAGCTGTCTCCCCACGGTGAAATCATCACCGACGCACGGGGCGCCACCTCCGTCCCTGGCGTCTTCGCCGCCGGCGACGTCACCACGGTGCCGTACAAGCAGATCGTCATCGCCATGGGCGAAGGCTCGAAAGCAGCCCTCAGCGCTTTCGACCACCTGATCCGCCAGTCCGTGACCGAAGCCGCCTGACTTCTTGCCATAACTAAAGCCCGGCCCTGCTCAGACAGGGTCGGGCTTTTTTATTCCCTTTAGCTGGCCCCCCGACGGCCCCCCGACAACACAATTTCGCTCAGAGGGGAGTGGCCCCATCAGGCAGGGCCTCCTGGGACCGTTGAAGACAGGGATGTCTGAAACGAGCCCCCAGGGATGGGTTCACGGCGTGTCCCAGGAGGCCCTGCCTGATGGGGCCACGGGTTCGGAGTCCCAAAGAATACACACCCCAGAAAAGACAAAACCCCCGAAGCAGCTCACTGCATCGGGGGTTCGTCAAAACCCGAAACGAGAAACCGGACGATTACTCGGCTTCGACAGCCTCAGGGCGATCCACCAGCTCCACATACGCCATCGGCGCATTGTCGCCCGCACGGAAACCCATTTTCAGGATCCGCAGGTAGCCACCAGGACGAGCCTTGTAACGCGGACCCAGCTCATTGAACAGCTTGCCCACCATTTCCTTGGACCGGGTACGATCAAACGCCAGCCGACGGTTGGCAACGGAATCTTCCTTGGCCAGAGTGATCAGCGGCTCCGCAACACGGCGCAGCTCCTTGGCTTTCGGAAGCGTAGTCTTGATCGCTTCATGTTCGAACAGCGACACAGTCATGTTACGGAACATGGCCTGCCGGTGTGAGCTGTTCCGATTCAGTTTTCTGCCGCTCTTGCGATGACGCATGATTCTGTTCCTATCTTCTGGGACACTTCACAGCGTCCACGACAAACTCGATTAGCGTAATTTGGTGTTCAGCCGATCATCATCACGGAGGCTGACCGGCGGCCAGTTATCCAGACGCAGACCCAGCTCCAGCCCTTTGGTGGCCAGCACATCCTTGATCTCGGTCAGCGACTTCTTGCCAAGGTTGGGAGTCTTCAGCAGCTCCACTTCCGTACGCTGTACCAGATCACCGATGTAGTAAATATTTTCGGCCTTCAGACAGTTGGCGGAACGCACCGTCAGCTCCAGATCGTCCACCGGCCGCAACAGAATCGGATCGATTTCCTCACGTTCCTGCTTCGGCTCCGGCTTGGCGTCCTGCTCGAGATCCACGAATACGGAGATCTGCTGCTGCAGGATGGTGGCCGCACGGCGAATCGCCTCTTCTGGATCAATGGTGCCGTCCGTCTCGAGATCGATTACCAGCTTGTCCAGGTCGGTGCGCTGCTCCACACGAGCCGCCTCAACCACATACGCGACACGGCGCACGGGGCTGTAACTGGCGTCCAGTTGCAGATGACCGATACCGCGAGTCTCGTCCTCGTCGCTCAGACGGCTGTCAGCCGCCTCGTAACCACGACCCTTGCGCACCTTCATGCTGATACGCAGTTCCGTATCGCCGGTGATGGTGCAGATCAGGTGATCCGGATTGACGACCTCGACGCTGTGGTCGCGCTGGATATCGCCAGCCGTGACCGCACCCGGCCCTTTCTTGACCAGCTCCAGAGTGACTTCCTCACGGCCTTCCATCTTCAGGGACACACCCTTGAGATTGAGCAGGATGTTGATGACATCCTCCTGCACGCCCTCGATGGAAGAATACTCATGCTGAACGCCATCGATCTCCACTTCGGTGATCGCGCACCCAGGCATACTGGACAACAGGATACGGCGCAGCGCCGTGCCCAGAGTATGGCCAAACCCACGCTCCAGAGGCTCCAGCACGACCTTGGCTTGCGTCTCGCTGATCGCGTTGACCGCGATCGAGCGGGGCGTGAGAAATTCGTTCACGGCGGTCATAGAGATCCCTCAGACAGTCTTTACTTGGAGTACAGCTCGACGATCAGGTTTTCATTGATCTCTGCAGGCAGATCGACACGCTCCGGCAGGGCCTTGAAAACGCCTTCGAACTTCTTCTCATCCACTTCCACCCAGGTCGGGAAGCCGCGCTGCTGAGCCAGTTCCATGGCGTTTTTGACGCGCAACTGGCTCTTGGACTTCTCACGCACGGAGACCACGTCACCGGCTCTCACCTGATAGGAGGCCACGTTGACGCTCTGGCCGTTGACCAGAATCGCGCGGTGGGCCACCAGTTGCCGGGCTTCCGAACGGGTCGCACCGAAACCGAAGCGGTAGACCACGTTGTCCAGACGGCCTTCCAGCAGCTGCAGCAGCACCTCGCCGGTAGCGCCACGGGAACGGGCGGCCTTCTTGTAGTAGCTGCGGAACTGCTTTTCCAGCACGCCATACATGCGGCGCACTTTCTGCTTCTCGCGCAGTTGCACGCCGTAGTCCGACAAACGCCCCGGGCGACGACCGGCAGCGGCTTGCCCAGGGGCCTGCTCCGCCTTGCACTTGGACTCAAGAGGGCGAATGCCGCTCTTCAGAAAAAGATCGGTGCCTTCACGACGGGAAAGCTTGCACTTGGGACCGATGTATCTTGCCATCTCGCTCTGACTCCCGTTACACGCGGCGTTTCTTGGCCGGACGACAGCCGTTATGAGGAATCGGCGTCACGTCCTGGATGTGAGTGATCTTGTATCCGCAGGCATTGAGGGCGCGAACCGAAGACTCACGGCCAGGTCCCGGACCTTTCACCCGCACTTCCAGGTTCTTCAGACCATAATCCTTGGCGGCATTGCCGGCGTTCTCGGCAGCCACCTGAGCGGCGAACGGGGTGCTCTTGCGGGAGCCCCGGAAGCCTGCGCCACCGGACGTCGCCCAGGACAGTGCGTTGCCCTGACGGTCGGTGATGGTGATGATGGTGTTGTTGAATGACGCGTGAACGTGCGCGATACCGTCCGCAACGGTCCGTGTCACTTTCTTGCGACGTGCGCCACTATCTCGTTTCGCTTTAGCCATGCTACTTATCCAGATTCAGGACTTACTTGCGGATCGGTTTCCGCGGTCCCTTGCGGGTCCGGGCGTTGGTCTTGGTTCGCTGGCCCCGCAGGGGCAAACCACGGCGATGACGGATGCCGCGATAGCAGCCCAGGTCCATCAATCGCTTGATATTCATGTTCACTTCCCGACGCAGATCGCCTTCGGTATGGAACTTCGCCACCTCACCGCGGACCACATCAAGCTCATCGCCAGAGAGGCTGCCCACCTGGACGGTGGGATCAATACCGGCCAGCTTGCAGATCTGCTGGGCACGGGTACGGCCAATCCCGAAAATATAGGTGAGGGAAATCACCGCATGCTTGTTGTCCGGAATGTTAACGCCTGCAATACGGGCCATCCGAATATCTCCGATTCACAAATCGCGGGGTGCCAGGCTCTGGCGCTGAAAGGCGGAAGAGTCTAGCGTTACCCCGTCTGAATTTCAACCAAACAATAGGAAAAAGAAGGTTACCTTAACCCTGGCGCTGCTTGTGCCGTGGCTCGGCACTGCAGATCACCATCACGCGACCCTTGCGACGGATCACCTTGCAGTTGCGGCAGATCTTCTTCACAGAAGCCTGAACTTTCATTGCACTCGCCTCGCTCTATTAACGCACCAGACCGGTGCTGCCATACCCCTTCAGGTTGGCCTTCTTCATCAACTTTTCATACTGAGTGGACATCAGGTGCGCATTGACCTGCGACCAGAAGTCCATCACCACCACCACCACGATCAACAGCGAGGTGCCACCCAGGTAGAAAGGTACGTTCCAGACCGCCTGCAGACCCAGGGGCAACAGGCAGACCAATGTCATGTAGACCGCCCCGATCAGGGTCAAACGACCCATCACCGTGTCGATATAGCGGGTCGACTGCTCACCGGGGCGAATCCCGGGAATGTAGGCGCCCGATTTCTTCAGGTTGTCCGCTATGTCCTTGGGATTGAACACCAGGGCTGTGTAGAAATAGCAGAAGAACATGATCGCCAGCGTGAACAACAGAATGTACAGCGGCGTACCAGGCATCAGCGCATCGCTGACGCTACGCAGCATCTGCCCCATCAGCGAATCCGAATTGGCGCTGCTGAACCACTGCGTCAGCGATGCCGGAAACAGCAACATGGAACTGGCAAAAATCGGCGGAATTACGCCCGCCATGTTCACCTTCAGCGGCAGATGGCTTTGCTGCGCCGCATAGATCCGCCGGCCCTGCTGACGGCGCGCGTAATTCACGGTAATGCGACGCTGTCCGCGCTCCATGAACACCACGCCGAAGATCACCGCCAGCACCACCACGAACACCAGCAGCATGCCCAGCAGGCTCAGATCGCCTTGACGAGCCGATTCGAACGTCTGCGCAACCGCCCCCGGCAAGCCGGACACGATCGAGGCGAAGATCAGCATCGAAATACCGTTGCCGACGCCACGCTCGGTGATCTGCTCACCCAGCCACATCAGGAACACGGTCCCGGTCAACAACGTGGACACCGCCACGAAGTAGAAACCGCCAACCTGCATGGATGTGGCTCCTTCCGGCAGCAGGGTGATGCCCTGACTGGCAAGACCGGCACACACACCAAACGACTGAACCGCCCCCAGCAATACGGTCAGGTAGCGAGTGTACTGGGTCAGCTTGCGCCGTCCCTGCTCGCCTTCCTTGCGCAGCTGGTCAAGGCTGGGCAGCACCGGCGTCATCATCTGGATGATGATGGCGGCGGTGATGTACGGCATGATCCCGAGAGCGAAAACACTCATGCGCTCCAGGGAACCACCGGAAAACATGTTGAACAACCCCAGGATGGTGTCCTGGTTGTTGTTGAACATCTGCTCCAGTGCATCCGGGTTCATCCCCGGCACCGGAATATGCGCCCCGATGCGGAAGACCAGAAAAGCTCCCGCCAGGAAGCCAAGACGGCGCATCAGCTCCCGGGCAGCACCACCGCGGCCGGTCGTGTTCTTGTTCAGCGTATGTGCACGGTTCTTGGCCATAGCCCCGCCTATTATTCCTCGACTTTACCGCCAGCCTTTTCCACGGCTTCGCGAGCACCTTTGGTGATCGCAACGCCACGGATGGTCAGCGCACGGTCAATTTCGCCACGCAGGACGATCTTCGCGCGTTTCTTGTCGGAACGTACCACACCGGCCCTCTTCAGAGAGGCCAGGTCCACGACATCGCCTTCCACCTTGGCCAGTTCAGCCAGGCGAACCTCGGCGGTATCCATGGCCAGCTTGGAAACGAAACCGAATTTCGGCACGCGACGCTGCAGCGGCATCTGGCCGCCTTCGAAACCAGGCTTCACGGTGCCGCCGGAACGGGATTTCTGGCCTTTGTGGCCACGACCGCCGGTTTTGCCCAGCCCGGAACCGATACCCCGGCCGACCCGCTTCGCGGACGGTTTGGCGCCTTCGGCAGGATGCAGATCATTGAGACGCATCGCTTACTCTCCCTCTACCTGAACCAGGTACGCGACTTTGTTGATCATGCCGCGAACCGAAGGGGTGTCTTCCACTTCGACAGTATGACGAATCCTGCGCAGCCCGAGGCCGCGCACACAGGCCTTGTGGCTTTCCAGCCGCCCGTAGGTGCTTTTAACCTGCGTTACTTTGATTTTGTCAGCCATGTTACGTTCCGCCTGTCTGCACTTAGCCGAGAATCTCTTCAACGGACTTGCCACGCTTGGCGGCCACGGATTCCGGTGAGGACATCTGTTTGAGGCCGTTGAAGGTAGCACGTACCACGTTGACCGGATTGGTTGAGCCGTAGCACTTGGCCAATACGTTCTGCACACCAGCCACCTCCAGCACGGCACGCATGGCGCCACCGGCGATGACACCGGTACCGTCATCGGCAGGCTGCATGTATACCTTGGAGGCGCCATGCCGGGCCTTGATCGGGTGCTGGATGGTGGAACCGCGCAGCTCCACCTGGATCATGTTGCGGCGAGCCGCTTCCAGAGCCTTCTGGATAGCCGCAGGCACTTCGCGGGCCTTGCCGCGACCGAAGCCTACCTTGCCTTTACCATCTCCCACCACGGTCAGCGCGGTGAAGCCGAAAATACGGCCACCCTTGACTACCTTGGCAACCCGGTTCACTTGAACCAGCTTCTCCTGGAGACCTTCGTTGGGATCAACTTTCGCCATAACCAAGCACCTTAGAATTCAAGCCCGTTTTCGCGCGCGGCCTCGGCCAGCGCTTTTACACGACCGTGATAACGGAAACCGGAACGGTCGAAGGCCACACGGGCCACGCCAGCATCCTTGGCACGCTGAGCAATCAGCGCTCCAACTTTGGCGGCGGCCTCGGCATTGCCGGTTACGCCGTCACGCAATTCTTTCTCGACCGTACTCGCCGTCGCCAGCACCTGATCACCAGCCGCACTGGTAACCTGCGCGTAAATATGGCGCGGAGTGCGATGTACGCAGAGACGAATCTGACCGTCTTCGCGGATCTTCAAGCGGGTTCGCTTGGCCCGGCGCAGACGTGCAACTTTCTTGTCCATCATGGCTCTAGTCTCAACGATTATTTCTTCTTGGCTTCCTTACGGCGCACTTGCTCATCAGCATAGCGCACCCCTTTGCCCTTGTAGGGCTCAGGCGGGCGGAAACTCCGGACATTGGCGGCAACCTGACCTACCAGTTGCTTGTCAATGCCTTTGATGACGATCTCGGTCTGAGTCGGCGTTTCAATGGTGATGCCTTCCGGCAGTGCATAGGCCACCGGATGGGAAAAGCCAAGGGTCAGGTTCAGCGTCTTTCCCTGGGCCTGGGCACGATAGCCCACACCGTTGAGGATCAACCGGCGCTCGAACCCTTCCGATACACCAATCACCAGATTGTTGACCAGGGCTCGCGTGGTCCCGGCAAGTGCCCAGGCCTGTTGCGATTCTTCACGCGGCTTGAGCGTGAAAACCCCTTCGTTGACCGAAACTTCGACCAGCTCGTGAACTTCATGTTCCAGACTGCCCTTGGATCCTTTCACGGACACCTTCTGGCCATCGATCTTGACTTCGACGCCCTTGGGCAGTTTTACCGGATTCTTCGCTACTCTAGACATTGCTGCACCTAAACCCGTCTACACCGATTGATCAGGAAACTTCACAGATCAGTTCGCCACCGACATTGGCCTGGCGTGCGGCTCGATCCGAGATAATGCCCTGGTTGGTGGACACGATCATTATGCCCAGGCCACCTTTGACCTTGGGAATCTCTCCGGCGCTCTTGTAGACGCGCAGGCCCGGACGGCTGACACGGGCGATCTTCTCGATGACCGGTTTGCCCTCGAAATACCGCAGCTGCACGGTCATTACCGGCTTCTTGTCGCCGGACACCGTGAAACCGTCGATATAACCTTCTTCCTGCAAAACTTTGGCAACGGCCTCCTTGGCCTTGGAGGAAGGAACTTCCACCTTGGCTTTCCGGGCCATTTGCGCATTGCGAACACGGGTAAACATGTCCGCCAGGGTATCTTGCATGCTCATGCTGCAATCGCTCCGCTATAACTCAATTACCAGCTGGATTTGACCAGACCGGGAACATCGCCACGCATCGCTGCTTCACGCAGCTTGATGCGGCTCAGACCAAACTTCCGGTAGTAGCCGTGCGGACGACCGGTCAGGCGGCAGCGGTTGCGCTTGCGTGCCGGTGACGAGTCACGCGGCAGCTTCTGCAGCTGCATCTGAGCGTCCCACTTCGCCTCGGGTTCGGCATTGGGATCATGAATGATCGTTTTCAGCGTCTGGCGCTTGGCGGCGTAGCGCTCAACCAGTTTGGCACGCTTCGCCTCCCGGTTTTTCATAGAGACCTTTGCCATGACAAATCCTCTCAGCCCTTCAGCGGGAAGTTGAAGGCGCGCAGCAGCGCCCGTGCTTCATCGTCGGTTCTGGCCGTGG
>Ga0164242_10010241_pt1 | contig 10054 bp, 9 predicted proteins | sample OricomgcompostMG_FD_108783 | JGI IMG/M metagenome (GOLD analysis project Ga0164242, IMG submission 108783) | Miracle-Growth compost microbial communities from Emeryville, California, USA - Original compost - Miracle growth compost (MG) ... | reverse complement strand
GGCAGAACCGGGCATTTATTTGCCTTTGAAAAGTACGGGACTGTGCCGGATATATTATTGCTGGCCAAGGCTTTAGGCGGAGGGATGCCGCTGGGCGCCTTTATCGCCGATAAAAAGCTGATGAATCAGCTGACCTATAACCCGGTACTGGGTCATATCACCACCTTCGGGGGCCATCCGGTCAGCTGCGCTGCCGGTCTGGCGGCGCTAGAGGTGCTTTTAGAAGGAGACTATATAGCCGGGGTGGCTGCCAAAGAAAAGGTTCTTAAAAGCAAGCTTCGCCATCCGGCGATTAAAAAATTGCGCACCGCCGGTCTGTGGGCCTGTCTGGAATTTGCGGATTTTGAGACCAATAAGAAAGTCATTGAGCAGTGTATTCAGGCAGGTTTAATAGCAGACTGGTTCTTATTTAACCCTGCCGGCTTAAGAATCGGGCCGCCTTTGATTATCACGGAAAAACAGCTGGAAGAAGTTTGTGACAAAATCCTCCTTTCCATTGAAAAAGCAGGCGTTTAAAGAAGCGTGTGTGTTTTAAATTGTTGACAATCAATATACAATATTCCATTGTTTGTGTCCTGTTAAAAACTATCTATTGTTAGGTTTTGGCGCTCCGTTAACACCCGGCTTCTTATGAAAATTGTATTTTCACAGTAGCGATTTTGCTCTCACGCTAAATCTAGATGTTATGGCAAATCTCATTGAATCCGTACAGCGCCACCTGGCATTTGCCAGGCTGGAAAAAGAAAACCCCAATCATCAGGTCAGTGAATCTTCAGATCATGCATTCCATCCGGAAAAACTGGATCAGGCCTGTGTAAGTTCTGTGCTTGCCGGCATTTACCAGTTTACCAGAGAAGAACAGGATGCGGGTAAGCTCTTAATGCCTAAAATGAACAGGACCTGGCTGGAGATTATTTTTCATAAGTATCCGGTAAAACTGGAAAAAAGAATTGCTGATTATACCAAGTGTGCGACCAGTGTCATACGGCAGCATTTATATGCCGTCGCCCAAAAAGCAGTACTGGAAATTAAAAGCGCCATTGGCGCTAATGCAACAGGCAAAGAAGTCAAGTCTTATATGACCAGTCAGCGCATGGCTATATTAACCAGGCTGCCAGCGGAGTTACAGGTTGGGTCCTTACTGCATAATACAACGCTGGATGATGCCACCAATAAAATGCATGGCCCATTCTCCGATTTTATGCATTGGGTGGAAACCTATATGGCTGAACCGCAGACACCATTGTATTAAGGGGTGACCAAAATAAAAGAGGGTCACATAGGGCAGCAAAAGAGCATGTAGGGCAAAAAAAGTCCCTCTACCTGTCTATCATACTCATGCATGTATAGGCAGCGCAGGGGGACTGTTATTTTAAAAATGCCATCAGGAATTACAGGTCGTCATATTGGTAGATGGGATCCAGCGCTTCGCCGGGATGCATCTCGCAGATCGTATTTATTTTACCGTTATCCAGTCCGTATACCCAGCCATGCAAATGAGGAATTTGTTCATGTTTCCAGGCTCTTTGGATAATGGAGGTCTTGGCCAGGTGTTTTACCTGTTCAATGACATTGAGTTCAACCAGCCTGTTGGCCTTTTGTGTGGGATCCGTGATGGCGCTGAGCTCCTGTTCATACAGCATGTACACATCCTTTATCTGGCGAAGCCACATATTAAGCACCAGGTCAACGTTATGATTGGAGAGCGCGGCTCCCACGCCGCCGCAGCCGTAATGACCGCAAACCACTACGTGCCTTACATGCAGATGCCTGACTGCATAATCCAGCACACTTAAAAAGTTGACATCCGTGTGAATGACGAGATTGGCAATATTACGGTGTACAAAGATCTCTCCCGGGATGGTGCCTGTAATCCGGTCTGCCGGGACTCTGGAATCGCTGCAGCCAATCCAGAGGATTTCCGGATTCTGCACTTTTGCCAGGTCCTTAAAAAACTCCGGGTCACTTTGGGCGACCTTTTCTGCCCAATCCTTATTGTTTTGCAAGACTTTTCTGATGATTTCCATATTGCCTAAAAATTAGAATCCGGTAAAAAAAATCGGGCACGGGCCCGATTTTAAAAAATTACATATGCATACCGCCACAGGCACTGATGACCTGCCCGGTGATATAGGAGCTCAGATCCGAACCTAAAAATAATGCGGTATTGGCAATTTCCTCTGCCTTTCCGAACCTGCCCAAAGGAATGCTTTTCAGATAGGCCTCTCCTGCGGGATTATCTTTCAGATAATGCGTCATGTCGGTCTCAATAAAGCCGGGTGCAATGGCATTGCAGCGGATATTTCTGCTGCCCAGTTCCTGGGCGATGGATTTTGTAAAGCCGATAATGCCTGCTTTGGAAGCAGCGTAGCTGCTCTGCCCGGCGTTGCCTGAAAGGCCAACCACGGAGCTCATATTGATAATAGATCCGGCCTTTGCTTTCATCATGGGACGGATGACCTGTTTGGTCATATTGTAAATGCTGTTCAGGTTGGTTTCAATAACGGATTGCCACTGATCAGGCGTTAACCTGAGCAGGAGGTTGTCCTTGCTGATACCTGCATTATTAACACAGATGTCTACTTTGCCAAAGGTTTCCACGACTTCAGCGACAAATTGTTCAGCCGCACTGAAATCAGCCGCGTTGCTTTGCCAGGCTTTTGCCTGTACACCGTAGGTTTTTAATTTTTCAGTTAAGGCTTCTGCCTTTTCTTTGCTGGAGTCACTGACATAGGTGAAAGCAATATTTGCTCCCTGCTCGGCAAATTTTAAGGCGACGGCTTCTCCGATACCACGCGCGGCACCTGTTATAATCGCTACTTTATCTTTTAATAAACTCATGGACGATAATCGTTAAGTTGTATGTTTACTGTTTTGCTTATGAATAAATGGTTTCATACAGCGCGGGTGAAGGCGCTGTTTAAATCCGCTCAAATCCGGCTCAAATTTAAGGGATATTGCGCTAAATGGCTCCATTCGAATCGGCTTTAGCCCGGACCCTGGGGTCGAATATGATTTTTGAATTAAAAATGAGCGACTTAGCGAATGATTTTATGGCTTATTTCTGATCATCCGGAAGATCCTGATTACTTTGGTTTTGCTTATGCAGCAGGCCCAGTTGTCTTAGCCAGTACAGGCAGAGCAGAAACCAGCCAAACATAATACCACCATTCATGTATATCTTGGTGGTCCTGCCAAGCCTGACGGCAATGTATAGGGAATAGCCATAAATAATCATGAAAATCAGTGATACGATAATGCCTATCTGATATTTATTCTCTCTGGGGTCTTTAACACGCTTTTTTTTCTCTGTTGGATTCATTTTTTTTAAATACTTCTTTTGGAAAGTAGCAGCCGGGTTATACGAGTGTCTGTTTTGCTGCCAGTAAACAGTCAATTTCTTCTATATATTTTCTGTCATTGCTGAGCCGGGGCACTTTATGCTGTCCGCCCAGTTTGTTTTTACTTTTCAGCCATCTGTTGAAGGTGCGGGGCGGAACTTTGCGGATGACAGGCAGGCCCAGCGCGATGCTTTTGTGGCGTTTGGCTTCATAATCGCTGTTGAGCTGTTGCAGTTTTTGATCCAGCAAGTCTGTAAAACGGTCCATATCCTCCGGGGCTTTTTCAAACTCGATGAGCCATTCATGGGCACCGTTGCCATGATCGCTGAAGTAAATCGGTGCGGCCGTATATTCTGCGATCTGACAGTTGAGCTCATGACAGGCATGGTCGATGGCCTGGTCCGCATTGTCTACAATCAGCTCTTCCCCGAATGCATTGATAAAATGCCGGATCCTGCCACTGACTTTTATCCGGAAAGGAAATAAAGAGGTAAACTGAATGGTATCTCCCAGTAAATAGCGCCAGAGACCGCCGTTGGTGGAGATGACCGGCGCATAGTTTTTATGCAGTTCCACATCTCTCAGGCCGATGGTTTTGGGATCCGCTTTGCCATATTCCTCAATGGGCATAAACTCATAGAAAATGCCATGATTGAGTAACAGTAACATACCGTCACCACCCGGTATATCCTGAACGGCAAAAAAGCCTTCACTTGCATTATACATTTCCAGATAAGAAACATGGTTGCCCAACAGTTGCTGAAACTGCTCCCGGTAGGGGGTGAAAGAAACGCCTCCGTGCATATAGAGCTCGAGGTTCGGCCAGACTTCCTTTATGGTTTGTTTGCCCGTGATCTCTAAAATTCTTTTCAGCAAAATCAGTGTCCAGGTCGGTACGCCGGATATGGAAGTGACATCTTCTTTGATGGTGGACTGGGCCAGCGCTTCCAGTTTGGCCTCCCATTCATCCATGAGTGCTATGGACAGTTCTGGCGTGCGGAGCCACTGTCCCCAAAAAGGCGTGTTTTGTAATAAAACAGCGCTGAGGTCTCCGTAGAAGATTTCTTCATTGAGCTGACTGACCTGATGGGAGCCGCCGATGACCAGGCCCTTGCCGGTCAGTAAATCGCTCTCCGGCTGGTTATGGTAATGCAGGGTCAGCACATCTTTAGCCGCCTGGTAGTGGCAGTTTTCCAGACTCTCGGTCGTAATGGGAATAAATTTGCTTTTATCTGTGGTCGTGCCGCTGGATTTGGCAAACCAGTTAACCGGCGTATTCCATAATACATTTTCTTCACCCTGCATGATCCGGTCAATATAGGGTTTTATATCCGGGTATTCATGGATGGGGACGGCTGCTTTGAACTGACGGGTGCCGAATAGCCCCTGAAAGCCGTACTTTCTGCCAAATATCGTATTCTGGCCATGCGTTACCAGGTCCTGCAGTACTTCTCTTTGGATGGCAACCGGACTGGCCATCCATTCTTCGATACGCCAGTGCCTGAGTCTCGCAAGTCTTGATATGGTCGGACTGAAAATCTTCATAGATACTTGTTTGGCGCTACCCTTGGTTCCCTTTTTGGGTAAAAATAGTGTAAAAAATATATTTTTCAGGGCTCGGGAGTATGCCGGGTATCCTTTGCCGCAATATTTAATCTATACATCCATGTTCAAATGAGTGAACGGCTCTGCTTATAACTCTGGTATTCAATCGTCCTGAAACAAGGGGCTACGCATTGGACCCGGTCTTTTCAAGGCTGGCAAGGCTATTTGAAATCTGTACACATTTTCTGCCACCGGACGGCCTGCCTGGTCGAAGATAAAAAATAATGATCTATTTTAAAGCTTCCCTTTGTCAGATTTTCTGGGATTTTTGCCGCCTTATAAGGCCGGCGGATATTATATCTTAACAAAGTTCTTGGAAATTGTGGGGATTTTCAATCTAATTTCTTTATAACATGTTTGTTATCAATATATTTAGAAATAGTGTTAAAAAAAATTAGAGAATAATTTTAAAAATTGGCTGATTTGGTCATTTATTTTTTATTATTGCAACCATCATTGTTCATGTAAAGTTTATTGTAATGGCAAAGAGGCAATTATATTCAATTGAATTTCCGGTTCGTTGCTCTCCAAATATCTTATATAGCTTTTTGGCTACTCCAGCAGGGTTACAGGAATGGTTTGCTGATCTGGTAGATCAGCGCGAAGGCGTTTTCAGTTTCACCTGGGGCGGCGGAAAGCCTGAGAAGGCTAAAGTGGTCGCTGCAGAAGAAAATGTCAGTATCAGATATAGTTGGTTGCATGAAGATCCGAAGGAATATTTTGAATTTAAAATTGATACAGCAGAAGTTTCAAATCAAACCATACTTACGGTCAGTGCTTTTGCAGAAAAAAATGATATTAAAGACGAGTCCATGATGTGGGAGCACCAGGTAAAGGAGCTGTTCCACAGATTAGGAAGCTAATCTTAATGATTATGAGAAAAACCTGCTCTGAAAGCAGGTTTTTTTGTCGCCTGAAACCAGGGTTAACGTCAATTTTTGGATAAATTTCCTGAATCACGGCCTGCTTTGCTTATTTTTGAGCCCTGTAAAGTATATCCTGGAAAGATTCATGATCAAAAAGCTAGATAAACTCATTATCAGGTCCTTTGTCGGACCCTTTATCGCCACATTTCTGATCTCCAATTTTGTGTTGGTGATGCAGGTGTTTTGGTTGTGGATTGATGATCTGGTGGGAAAAGGACTCGATTTTTTTGTGGTGATGAAGCTGATCGGCTTTATTACGGCCACTATTGTGCCCCTGGCCTTACCCTTATCCTTGCTGCTGTCCTCCATTATGACTTTCGGGAAGCTGGGTGAGTCTTTTGAACTGGTCGCTATTAAATCGGCGGGGATTTCACTGGAAAGATTTATGCGCCCTTTACTGGTCGTGGCCATCGGCTTAAGCGGGGTGGCTTATTTGTTTGCCAACAACATCATCCCGGTGGTGAACCTGAAAAAGGACCGCCTGATGTTTGATATTATTTCCTCCAAGCCGGCGCTCAATATCAAAGTGGGCAGTTTTTATGATAAGATTGAGGGCTTTGTTATCCGGGTGGGTAAAAAGGATAAAGACAGTAAACATATCGGCGATGTGGTGATTTACGAAAAAAATCATGATATCCAGGACAACCTGCTGACCGCCAAAGAAGGCACCATGGAAATGAGCCCGGACAAACTGACGATGGATTTTACCTTAAAGGATGGTCACCGTTATGAGGAGTCAGGTCCCAGGTACGGAAGCAATACCCAGTTTGTAAGAATGTCTTTTAAGACTTATAGAAAGAGTTTTGATATGTCCAGTTTCAAGCTGAATAAAACGGACGAAAATTCCTTTAAGTACAATCCAAGAATGCTGACTTACCGGCAGCTGGTGCCGGCCATTGATTCCTTGGAAGGGCTGGCAAAGGGGTATCAGAAAAGAACCCGGATTTTAATGCGACCCTATCTGGCTACTTCCAGATACCTGGACAGCAGCTGGTCTAAACAAAAGGTGGTCTTGCCTAAGCACTTATCCAAGGATCCGGACGAGGTGTATTTAAGCATGCTCTCTGATTCGGTTAAACGCGCGGCTATTACCAGTGCCCTGAGCCAGATTAGCTCGGCCTCTAATAATATCGATATGGCTGCCAAGGATTTTAAGGATTTACAGGGCAGTATACGCTCCCATTATATTGAGATGTACCGCAAATTTACTTTGTCCGTCGCCTGTATCTTACTTTTTATGATTGGTGCCCCGCTGGGTTCCATTATCCGCAAAGGCGGACTGGGATCTCCTCTGGTCTTTTCCATTATATTTTTTGTCCTGTTTTATCTGCTCAATACCATCGGGGAGCGCCTGGCCAAACAAGGCGTCGTTTCCTGCTTTACCGGTATGTGGCTTTCTTCCTTTGTATTATTTCCCATAGGGCTGTTTTTGACCATTAAGGCCATGCGTGACTCTCAGCTCTTTAATAATGAAGCTTATTTTAGATTTTTTAAAAAAGTAAGATCCTTTTTTAAAAAGAAAAAGGGTCAGGATATCGCAGTGGATCCGGCATAAAAGGGGATGAGTGACTTTAACCCAATTGAATCATTATGGAGGCAGCAAGACAAAATTATAGGATACAGCGCTGGATTTGCGGCCTTTCCGTGGTGCTTTTCCTGATAAAAATATTTGCCTGGTATATGACTAATTCCGTGGCCATATTATCAGATGCCCTGGAAAGTATTGTAAATGTCATGGCAGGCTTTATCGGCTTATATAGTCTTTATATTGCGGCTAAACCTAAAGATAAGGATCATCCCTACGGACATGGTAAAGCGGAATTTATTTCGGCGGCAGCGGAAGGGGCACTGATTATCGGTGCCGGCATTCTGATTTTGTATCAGACCATAACCGGTTTTGTCAACAAGAGTCCGCTGGAAGACCTTGATCAGGGTTTGATCCTGGTGGTCATTACTGCCGTCATCAATTATATAGCGGGCTGGATCTGCATCCGCAAGGGTCGGAAAAACAAATCCCTGGCGATTGTTTCCAGTGGTACGCATCTGCAGGTAGATACCTATTCAACACTGGGAATCGTAGCGGGTCTGTTGGTGATTTATTTTACCGGGATTAACTGGCTGGATAAACTGATTGCATTAGGGATGGGTATCCTGGTACTTTTTAACGGCTATCACATTTTGCGTAAATCTCTTGCCGGCATTATGGATGAGGCGGATATGGATTTACTTAGGACGATGGTGGGGCTGTTGAATGAGAACAGAAGACCTGACTGGATAGACATCCATAACCTGCGGGTGATAAAATACGGCGCCCTGCTGCATGTAGACTGTCATCTGACCCTGCCCTGGTACCTGGATTTAAGAGAAGCGCATAAAGAACTGGATGTGTTTTCAAAACTCATCAGCTCTCAGTTCGGGGACTCCATTGAGATGTTTGTGCATTATGACGACTGTAAACCGGCCAGCTGTCCGATTTGTACCAAACAGGACTGTCCGGTCAGGGTGCATCCCTTTAAGGAAAAACTGCCCTGGACCCTGGATAATATCTTAAATAATGCCCAGCATACCAGTTAGCAGGTAAACAAATTCCCATTGCCCGGCTAAAAAAACAAATACAAAGTTTCGCTTTTTTACTGTGTTAACAGGATGGTAATTTACCGGTCTGCGAAGAGCATTTACTTTACTGGTAATCAGTAGTTTAATGCTTTTAACTACACCTTGAAGAACCTACATGACAGTTCAATACTAACGCTTATTGGTAATCTGCCAAGAATAGGTACCTTTGAGGCCGGCAAAGCAGAAATCAGTCCGGATCTTTTGGGCAGAATTTTTGCCCTGGATGCACCGGCTACAACCGGATAGCTGAGCATCATGACGACCAGGGCACGGGCTCTCCGGCAGTTTTTGCTCCCTGCCATTTAATATTAGAAAACAAACAGATAAAACGATTTTATGCAAGAATGGAAAACATTTCAGAAGGAAAATGAACAGCGTTTTCTGGATGAATTACTGGAATTATTACGCATCCCCAGCATCAGCGCCAAACCCGAGAACAAGGCTGATATGATGAGCTGCGCTGAACTGGTTAAAAAACGCCTGGAAGAGGCTGGAGCCGGTAAAGCAGAGATTCATCCTACCAAAGGACATCCGGTTGTTTATGGTGAACTGATAACCGACCCGTCAAAGCCCACGGTACTGGTTTACGGACACTATGATGTACAACCTGTAGAACCTTTAGAATTATGGCACAGCGGTCCTTTTGAGCCGGTGATCAAGGATGGTAAAATTTTTGCACGTGGCTCTGCTGATGATAAAGGGCAATTTTATATGCATGTCAAAGCCCTGGAGACCATGGTAAAGACGAATTCTGTTCCTTTAAATATTAAATTTTTGATCGAAGGAGAGGAAGAAGTGGGTTCCGAGAACCTGGGTATTTTTATGGAGGCCCATAAAGATCTGCTTAAAGCAGACGTTGTGCTGATCTCTGATACTGCTATGATCAGCCTGGATACGCCTAGCCTGGATACAGGTGTGCGTGGTTTAAGTTATATTGAGGTAGAGGTAACCGGTCCGGACCGTGACCTCCATAGCGGTGTCTATGGCGGGGCTGTCGCTAATCCAATCACTATTTTAGCGCAGATGATTGCCTCTTTGCATGACGAAAATAATCATATCACCATTCCCGGATTCTATGATGATGTGAAAGAGTTGTCCAGGGAAGAAAGAGCCAAAATCAATCAGGCACCTTATGATGAAGAGGCGTATAAAAAAGAACAGGGAGTCAAGGCCCTTTGGGGTGAAAAGGGATATACAACGCTGGAGAGAACCGGTATCCGGCCGACACTGGAGCTCAACGGTATCTGGGGCGGTTATCAGGGGGAAGGCTCTAAAACGGTGCTGCCAAGCAAGGCGCATGCGAAGATCAGCTGCCGACTGGTACCCGGACAGGACCATCATAAGATTACTGATCTTTTAACCAGACACCTGGAAAAAATCACCCCTGACTGCGTGACTTTAAAAGTCATTGTTCATCATGGCGGAAACCCGTACGTAACGCCGATCGACAGTGTTGAATACAAAGCGGCAGAGAAAGCGATTGAAGCGACATTTGGCAAATCGCCGATTCCGGTAAGAGGGGGTGGCAGTATCCCGATCACTACTTTATTTGAGTCTATTTTAAAT
>Ga0164242_10010240_pt1 | contig 10054 bp, 12 predicted proteins | sample OricomgcompostMG_FD_108783 | JGI IMG/M metagenome (GOLD analysis project Ga0164242, IMG submission 108783) | Miracle-Growth compost microbial communities from Emeryville, California, USA - Original compost - Miracle growth compost (MG) ... | reverse complement strand
GCGGGGGAAGACATTGGGGGGGGGGGAAGGGGAGGGGAGCGCGGGGTCGGAAGGGGGGGGGGTGGTGGGGTGGTGTGTTGTGGTACGCGTGGCCGAGATTGCTGGTGCTGGTAGCGAAGGCTGGGAGGGAGAGGGAATAGAGTGTGGCTACTTAGAGTCGCCGTGCGGGTATGTAGGGTGGAAAGTGCAGGATGGCGCATGGGTTTGTGCTGGGAAAGTAGTAGTAGGTAGTAGGTAGGTGAGATGGGAAAAGCGAAGGGTGGGAAGCGAGACGAGGGCCGGGGAGGTAGTCAAGGCCATGCCACATGGGCAGCGGCAATATATGCAACGCTCGACGGTCCTAAGTCTGCATACCTGTACATATGTACACATGTATAGCACATATGCACATCCGTTTACAAGAGCTGTAGGGATGTTTCGTTTCCACGCAGATGTTTGATCCTGATACCACTACGAACGAACCCCCGCTCACCTCTGGAAGGAACCTAGAAGGTGGGGAGCTTCGAAGTAACCATCCATATCCCCAGTCCCAGGCTCGCAGGAACTCTTTCCCCCCTCCCCCCTCACTTCACCGGGAGGAGATGAGAAGTTAGGCATACCCCCCTCCCGTTATACTCGGAAGGCGCCGGTTAGAAAGGCCAGGCCGTCGTATGCTACGTAGGACACAAGGAAAATAAGGAATAAAAGAGACTTAAAAACCGAAGAACAGTCCCCATTCTACCGTGCGGGACGCGGGGTGCGAGGACTTACACAACAATTACTAAGTTGAGAAGCGAGCTCCGTACTATAGTTCCCCCACATCGGCAAGACCAGCAGGGGGGTTAAGGGAAAAGGGCAAGGAAATATAGACCAACGACCGGGGAAGCCCTAGAAGAAGACAAGCTGCGAAAGAGGGCAGGCATGTAAGCGATGAGAAGCCGATACGTGGCGACCAGGGTGGAAGGTAAGTGGGAGGGAGGGAGGGCATAAAAAGAAGGAGGGGGGTGGGTGGATGGTGCGGGCAACGGGCGGCGGGCGGCGCAAAGAAAAGGGGAACGGCTAGCCGAGATCAAAGCAGAGGCGACACCCGTCCGGTTCTGCATGCCTGTTCTGCATGCCTGTTTTGCTTGCTTATTTTGCTCGGTTGCTCTACTTGCTAGCTTGCTTCTCCGTCCCTTCTTCTACTTGTTCTTCCCCCCTTCACTTCTCGCTTCACCGCCCGTGTCAAGGAAGCGGTACCGAAGCGATGCAGGAGAACACGGTAAGGCAAGCATGGGACCGGCCCCAAAACCCACTCACTTTTATGATGCCATCCATCCCAAGCGGGGACCCCTCCTTTCGGCGAGCGGCCGAGAGGGAACTGAGCATGGGTTTTATGTGGGGTTTCCAAGGGAGGGGGAGAGGGTGTGTGCCACCATGGGGATGCCTTCCTATCAGCTGTCATCTCGCTCTTAAAGTGCCCGTGCCGGGACGTGGTAATATTCTGCGGGTATCCACAGAAGGGGGGGGAAACGGGGGAAGAAGGGGACAAAGAACCTTCCATGCTGTATATCCTTATTGTCGGACGGGCGACCGCCGAAATGTCGCCAACAAACTCTCCCAGATGAAGGGGATAATGCCATTGAGCGTCAAACAAAAGCGAGATCCGAGGGGGAAAGTTACCCTTCCAGCTACCCGGCAATAAAGGCAGCGTCGTTGGTTCGAAAAGGAATCTCCGTTCACCCCCGCTTAGCCAACTGTCGGTTGTGTTTCCAGGATGCGTCCGGGCTGCATTTCCCTTTTCTTTTTTCGCCATGGGGCTGGCTGGGCTGCAACCCCCCTGCAAGGTCACGGTTCTCTCGGAGCCAACGCGACTGGCTCGGCACTTCGGAAGGGGCGAACGGGGTGGCTCGGTTCGTTCGGCTCAGATAACGCTTACCTTGGATCACCGTACTACGCTGCATCGCCTAGTCCCAACCTGGGTAACCTGCTATTATCCGAACATCGTCCTGTTTACTGGTCCATGCGAAACACCATGTTTCCTCCCATCTCTCCACCTCTCCACAACGCCCTCGTAATATGTAGCCAGCCCGATCCGGAGGAAAAAGGAGGGGATAGCAGTTTGTGCGGATTGGAGTTATTCTACTCCAAATACCAGGATCTGGGGTCCAATAGTCGGCTAACTTAGGCCACCTATCATCAGCTCTAACACCTCACCTGCACCGCATCAGGAGCGCCGTGCATGCTTGTTTCCTTGTGTTCCTTGTTCGTGGCATAAAAACATACCCCCAATAATTTGGTATCTATAAGCGAGTAAAAGCAATACACTTGAGATCCCGTGCAAGTTGAGATCAAATCCAACCAAATTCACCCAAGTTCATGCCCAAGAAAACCTGTTGTAGGCAAAACAGCAAATGCCCTCCCTCCTCGTCTTCCCGGAAGTAAGAACCCGAAGTAACCGCCAAGTCCATATAGACATCTAACAACTAGTAATAGGGCTATGGCTAGTAATTTATACTAGCCCCGATATGTCATGATATGTCATCTAGGTATAAATCCTTTGCCCTTCTCGTGTAAGGAAGCCGACCGTCGCAGAAAGAAACAAAACGTAGGAATGGAGGTTGCAAAGACGCCCCCGCAACGCCTCCCTGGCCATAGCTCACCGCCCAATGACAATGGCATCTAGGCCAAAGTGACTAGCACAAACAAGGGGGTTTGGAAATCTGGTTTCAACCCCCCAGAGAAAGCGTGCGCCATTGACTTCAGCGACCGCCGTAGTCACTCGCATAGCCCATTTCGCCGAAGCCCTCATTCATGCCTCCCTGGCCATAGCCAGTGCCAGGGCCGCTTACATATCCGGCGTCGTCCCCTTCGTCGTAGTCGCTGGCATCAAAGCTACTCCGGCCGCTCATTTCGTCTTCCATCCCGCTGCCGCCACCGGACATGTCGGCCGTCCAGTTCATCGTCGCCAACGCGGGGTACTGCGCCAGAAGGGCCTGGGGGAACGCGTAGCCTCCTGCGCCGGCGTCCCCTGGATATGCGCCAGCGTTGGGATCCATACCCGGCATCATCATGCCGGGGCCGGGGGTTTGCATGACCATGCCCTGCGCAGCAGCTTGCTGCATGCGCTGCTCGTTCCATGCCCTCTGTCTCTCGTTTGCTTCCTCGTCAAGCAGTGGCTTGATGCAGATGCGGCCGGCTTCTGACCTGAAGTGTCGGCCGAGGGCATCGGCACGGGCAAACCGACGTCCGCAGCCCCACTGCCCACCGGCCTTGAGGTCGCCCTTGCAGACAAACTTCTTCTCGCCCGAGTGCAGGCCTTCGTGCCGCTTGCGGTCGTGCTGGCGGGCGAAGGCCTTCCCGCATACCGTGCAGACGAACGGTCGCTCGTCGGTGTGAGTGCGGAAATGAGAACGTAAGTTATATGCCCGTGTGAAACGCTTGGGGCAGAGGGTGCATTGGAAAGTTGCAGGATGTTTCTGGATACGCTTGGCCCCAGAGGCACTGTCGCCCTGGGATCCGGGCCCGGTGTAGTCTGGGTCGGCAAGACGAAGCGCTATCACGTTGTTTGGAACTGCAGAGGTGGACTGGCGTCTCCTGCTCGGGGAGGTGGCGATACTGCCAGGGCCGGAGCGATCAAGTGGGGAGAGGGACCGGGATGAATCTGAGCGGGCATCCGACCCAATATTAGGAGACAGGCTGCCAGAGGCAGAGGGTGTGCGCTGGGTGAGCAGAGTGCCACTGTTGTTATAGGGGTCCGTGACCGCTCTTGGTCGCGATCTCGGGCGTCCTATTATGGGAAGGGATGTTAGCACCAGGTCCATCTCCCACTCCAAGTTTGGAACAAAAGAAAAAAAAAAAGAAGGCTGTGTAGGTCACATACCTCGCTCTGGGGGTGTGAGTGAATCTACGTCAAGCGACTTGTTGGTCGGGTCAAACCCGCTCCTTATGGCCGGGGGCGCAAAGTCAATATTAATAGCCGGTGGGGCTTGCATTGACCCCTGCATATCCGGAAGCACAACGCCCTGAGATAGTGTAGGGAACGCCTCGCCTCCCTGCATCGCATATGGCGATGGCCCGAAGCCGTTGTCCTGCGTCTGGAGCATATAGGGATTCTGCTGTGTCATATCCGGCATCTGCTGTGGGGGGATCCGCGGTGAGATGGCGGGGCTATGTGACGGGCTTCTGCCAGCGTGTTGGTTGGGGCTATGGGTGCCTTGGTCGGAAATGCTGAAGCTTGAAATGCCGTGAAGCTCACTGTATACACCGGCGTCGTGGGGCTGTTGCATGGGCGAGTGGTTGTGATCAACTTGGTCGAACGTATCTGAGCTGGCGAGAAGCGGGGATGGCGCCACGGATGACACGTCCGAGTACTCGGATGGGCTACGTCTGTGCCCTTGGAACTGGGGACCGGGTTGGCTCCAGTCTATCTGGCCTGGCATCAGGGCCGCCTCGGGCCCGAGCGAGACAGTTCGCGAGTGGCCGCCGCCGGGGGACGACGAGAACTGTTGTTGGTTGAAAGAAGGCGAGTGATTGGCGGAGGACGGCTGGTGCGGCTCTGGTTGAAGGAGATGGGGAGGGGTCGGGCTGTGGGGTTGCGACATCATGTTATTCTCGGGGGCGGCGAGCTGTTGGCCTTCGGCAACGAACAGCGACGAGCTGAATTGCTCTCCCGCTGTCGGGGGAAAGATGGTAAAGTCGCCGTCGCTGAAGTCTTGAGCGAGCAGGCTCTGTGAGTAGCCGCCTTGCGTCTGGAGCCCGAAGGAAGTAGGGTCTTCGTTCTTGAGCTGCTGGGTGAAGTCCTGATTGAGGTCGAACGTGGGGTCAGCTAAGCCGCCTTGGGAGAAGTTCTGTTGCTGCTGGGGGTTTAAGAAGTTATTGCTCTGGTCATATGTGGAGTAGTCGGACTGAGATCCGAATTGCTGTGCTGAAGAAGCATCAAGGCCGATTCCGAGTCCGATCGAGGGGGCAGGGGCGTCGGTCGGGTTTGAGAAACCGGCGGGCGATGGTTCGTTTTTAACCTGAGGTTGCTGAAGCGACTGTCCCCCACCGCCGGTAGAAGTGGCCGAGGGCGACCGGCCTCGGGCCTGGGCCTGTTGCTGATCCATGGCTAGTGCGACGGATGCGTGCGTGTGCTGTTGCAATTCTTGGAGTTGTGACGAGGCAGATTGCGGTCAGCCTTGAGAGGCTTCGTGGCAGTGCACCACAGTTTCCGGTGAGGCTGTGCTTACGCGAGCCTGCACGCTGACACGGGACACCCAAATCCTACCGGGGTCTATTGCCGGACTGAAGATGAGACACGTCCAGAAAAAGATACTTTTTAGCTGTGACCGCCTCCAAGAAAGATTTGTCAAGCTGCTTGGGGCGCGACGCAATTGTGCACGGCCGCCTCGTGACAGGTAGCAGTAGCCTCGGGCCCTGGTGGTTTTGGGTTGGGTATTTGTTGGTTGATATGCGGCGCCGACTCTTCAGGTGCACATAAGGTTCTCTAGCGCTATTTCGCACCTCTCTCGTCCGACTCCGCTCTCAATCGCCAATTCGTATTATTTATTTATTGATAGAATCGAGGTTGGAATGGTGAGTGGATGCGCGCGCTTCCTTGTTTGCTTGCGGGGTCCCTCGTTTTGGGGGGTTCAGGGTTGCGACAGGCGGTCGGGCGGTGCAGCCGTTGGTGGGGATGTGGCTGGCTCGAGTTTAGCTTTAGGGGAGGTCGGTCTGTGTTCGTAACTGGATCAAGCCTATCACGGCCCTTGGAGGGTGCTTGACAAGGAATAAGAAGGAGCCTCAGCCGAGGATAGTTCTTTTCTTGTCTTTCTGCGATTGCCTCTCTCTCTTTCGTTGCTATCGCATCGACCAACGATCCAGCGGGGTATGGCTTGGGGGATCGGGGGGTTGTCTGGAATTCGGGGAGGGCTGATAGACAGGGGACTGGGTATTCGCAATAGTCGACGGAAATAAAAGTACGGCGCTTCCCAAGTTGCTGCGATATAGCTCTCAAAATGGATGCGACTCGCGCAGACTCGTCTGTTCGGTGGCCGCTGTCGGCAATGGGATGTCGTGAGAAGTTGTGAAAGCGTTCAGCGACGAGGTGTGCAGGTATTAAGGAGATAGAAGGATGGGAACAGCTGGCGGACCCTTGGCAAGGCAAATTGCCGCGCTTGCTGAGACGCCTGAGATTGGGAATTGCGGTCCAATCCGGAAGGGTGGGTACAGGTGTGCCTTGGGATTCGAGGCACGGGCCATGGTTAGTTAGTTGTCCAACAGTCCTACACCCTCAAAAAAAAGGGTGGTCCCATTGAGGAGAGTTAGGCTCCAGTGAAGGGATCCAATTAAAGAGCGGTAGGTTTTGGTGGATTGGAAAGTAGGGCTGTGCACCATGTTGTTAAAGCTGTGACACTTCGTAATGAGTACTTATACTGCATCAAACAAAATAATATTATCCCAGTGGCCGTGTGGTCTAGAGGTATGATTCTTGTTTTGGGTACAAGAGGTCCCGTGTTCGAATCACGGCACGGCCCCATTTTTTTGTGTTATTTCCCTTTTTTTATGCCTGTGATATCCGTACATATCTGTCAAATAGCATAGTTTTTGAGAGGAATAAGTAGGTATGTAAATAAGTGTGTAAGAAAATATGATATTTTTAACATTATTTGCATTGTCTGATTTTTGGGTTTTATGCTTAGCTAATCATTTCCCACTAGTGCAAGATTTTTCACACTCTTCAGCCATTTTCGATGGTATAGTACGAAATACGTCCTCAATCTATCCGAACCTGAATAGGAACCTTGGCGCAGCTGGTTAGCGCGCGAGTCTCATATTCCTGAAATCTCGAGGTCGTGAGTTCGATCCTCACAGGTTCCACACTTTTTTTTTGTTCATCATTTAAATTTTGTTGCTGGTATCCCAAAACCGGGAGCGCCCTGCTCAAAGAAGGCGTCGAGTCAACGGGTGACAGATGTCAAGATGCTTGCAGCCCAATGTGTTGATGAAGGTTGCCTTGCCGTGTGTCATGAGCCTCATCCAAACATATCTCTCAATGTCTGGCAGCTTTGAGCCCGCGACCGGCGCTCTTCAACACCCTCCGCTAGCCTTGCTATCTTTGATCTTCCTTGCATTCTAGAAAGTGCATATTTCCCAATTATTTACTCCGCCACAGCACATCCCCATTAGGCGTCAGCCCTGTCGACTTTAGGGTCGCGCCTAACAGCAACCGTCATTGTTGGGCGACAGCGAGCCCGAACTTCCGGCTCTGAAAGACACATCTATTAACAAGGAGCTTATCACTCCGGCAGATCACATGTTACAGACTTTCCTGCGGGAAAGAACTGGGCCGAAGAAATAGTGTAAACGAACCCCACAGAGGGACGAGTTGTTTGTTGGTGAGCCATCTAACGATCCGCATGAAACTCCTACCCTTGGACAAAAAAGCGATGACCTTCGCCTTTCAAGAAGATGCCCGCCGGGGTTTAACATCCAACTCCCAATATGCGTTGGCCGGTGCGTTGGTCGGTGGGCAGTGTACATGTATAAGTCCGACCACGGAGGACACCAGGCTTAAAGCATCCCCCCTCGGGCAGCGAGGTGTATGGAGATGTGGGAAGGCTACGAGGCTCCAGAAACTTGAGCCTCATTGTATGCCTCTTGGGCCACACCGCCTCTAACAGATCTCTTCACCGTCAGGACCTGATGGGCGAGAACTACGAAGCCGGCTGGGTCAGGTTGCCTTGCATCATGAATTTCCCGCCATTGCTACCCAGCGCCAATTGCTAGACTCGACGCCTTTTATACATTTTCCGGGGCTGTGATTGGTACGTCACCAGCAGCCAGTGCGCAACTATTCCGGCGGTGCCAGAGCGAGTCTCGTGTGGACGCGGCTAGGTAGTGACAGGTAATCTCCATTTGTGATACGTATAGTTTCGCAGCGACCGTCGTGGCTTGCCATCGGCCTTCGACTGAGGTGAGATGTAACCGTGGTTGCCACTGCTTCCGGGAGGCTTTATATACACATATAAACTCGTCCAATCTTCAAGTGTTTAAACGCCAACATGAATATCAACGACCCGCACGTTTTGGACCGCGCCGTCGCCCCAGATGCCCACAACAGCCATGGCGAAACCCAATCCACTAATAGCAGTCTGAACCATCTGCTTCCGCAAGAACCGCTCGACCTTGACGCGAACCTCCTCCCCATTCATCTGCTGCGTGTGCTCCTCCTCCTCCCCTTCCAAATCCTCCCCGCTCGCCGACCCGGTGCCCTCGCTGTGGTTGTCCAGGCTGCCGGAGCCGAGGACCTCGTAACTGGCCTCCATGTGCGCCGGCGACACGGGGCCCCTCTTCTGCTTTCGGGCGGGCGACGGAGAGGAGCCGGGTGCTGACGATGGCTTGCTCAAGAACAGGTAGGGCGCTACGAGGTCCGACGTGATGAACCTCGAGCCGGCGACTAGGAGCGATGTGTACAGTAGATATGGGTGGCGGTAGGGGCGTGGAGAGAGTAGGAAGGCGAGCAGGAACGCAGAACCGGAGATCGAGGCCAGGGTCCGAAGCTGCTTTCTGGCTGTCGTCGTGAGGGAATCGAACGCTCGCGCGGCAGTACCCGCCGACGGCAATGTCAAGAGGGTCGGCACTGTCAGGGTTGACAACGTATAAGAGAGTCCCTATTCCCGGCGCCACCAGTTAGCATGTATTCTTATAGGGTTACTATCGCGATATCCTTCAGTCCCTCGTCAGATCAGCCCCGATATGCAGGTATTCATCGGGTAGGTTCGTCGAGTGTGCTGCTGTCTCTTGGCATGGGCCCGTCGACTTAGTCCTCCCACTTCCGCCTCTGGCTGGCTCCGCGGTGTCACGGCTTCCCCTGCCGATGCCGTTCGGCAGACGGCCCCCCGAGTTGCCCGAGCCTCAAGCCACTTCCTCCCGTGTTCTCAACGTCCCCCTTGCTCGGTTATGCGATTCAATAAGACGCGCTTCGAGCATCCAATTCGTGTGCGTAATCATGGATCCATCATCGCCTCCCAATCGCCACCCAAGTTCCAAGCCACAAGAACGCAAAGGGACAGGAGCGGAAGAGCACTCACCGTCAACAGTCCTAGGGAGACGGTTCCCACAAACTTCAACGTGGAAACACCCCTGGAAGTCATGATTGCTGAAGTTTCTCTGCTACCCAGCAGGTCCGAAGGGAAATGAGAATGTCTGCAGTGCAACAATGGGCTTGAAGGATGAGGGTGGGTTGTGCTGTAACGTCCAGCGACAGCAGTCCGAGTAAGAGGGGTTCGGGCGCTGTTGATTGGCGGTCGAGCTGGGCTTGTGAGCTGGCAAATCGTCATAGCGCTTAGGTCGACCTGTGGCCCCCGCTTCAAGCTATGGTGTTATGCCTCAGGCAGGCCATGCACTTCGACCCCACTGCTCACCACTGCAGTTTGGCAGGGGTTGCCAGCTGGGTGAAGAGCAGTCCAGGTGATCTCCGAACTTTCTGTCGGTTAGTTGTAGGGAAGAGTTGTATACCAACACTCAAGATCGAAGGGAAGACATGTTCTTCTTGACGAAACTTCTGACCGTTCTCTCAAAGGCCAATTGGGAGATTCGTGCCTCTTCGAATATGCTCACTCATAGAGGTACAGAGAAAACCATGACAGCCGCTTGCCGATTTGTCGGACAGAAAGAAGCTTCGTCGGCCTAGATACAGATTCTAAATCCGAAGGATTGGCTCGCTTTTGGCTATGAGAAACGACTTCCTATGGGTTTCCGCTGCTCTTGTGCACCTCAGACTCTCGGCAGAACCTCAGTAATCAGCCCAAGCGTACAGAAAGTACCGTTTCGTGCACATCTGCCTCTTGGTGGACTGTGACATGTTCTCGATGCCGTGATTCCTGACCTGCCCAGCTATCCCTGACCCCCAGGTCTGCAAGGATCGAGCTAAACTACCTCACGACGGAGGCAGCTCCTCGCCACAGGGCCCTAATCAGTGGTCAACCTCCAGAGTCCATCACCAAGGAAATGCGCCTCCTCCACGACCGGCCCCTTCCCTTTATCTTTAACCTCCTTCGTCCCAGCAACCAGCAACCCCACCGCGCAAGCCTCCTCCTTCCCCTCGGCCATG
>Ga0164242_10010239_pt1 | contig 10054 bp, 9 predicted proteins | sample OricomgcompostMG_FD_108783 | JGI IMG/M metagenome (GOLD analysis project Ga0164242, IMG submission 108783) | Miracle-Growth compost microbial communities from Emeryville, California, USA - Original compost - Miracle growth compost (MG) ... | reverse complement strand
CTCCGGCAATATCAATTAGATACGATGATATTTCCGGTACCACTCCACAAAGCGCGGAATGCCTTCGGCGAGCGGAATCTTGGGGACAAAACCGAAATCCTGTGCCGCTTTGGCAATGTCCGCATAGGTTTCGCGAACATCGCCGGGCGGACCCTTCGCATCCTCGATTTTGGCCGTCCTCCCAGTGGCCAGTTCGATGAGGCGAATGAGGGTCGAGACATCTTCGGGGTGACTGTTGCCCAGATTGTAGACTCGGTGCGGAGCCTGCCCCCTATTGATCTTGAACGGGGTCTCCACGATGCGCACCAGAGCCGCGACGACGTCGTCGATATAGGTGAAGTCGCGCCGAAGCTTGCCGCCGCCGAACACCGGAACGGGACGGCCATTCAAGATCGCGTCGGTGAAGAGCCAGTACGCCATGTCCGGCCTGCCCCATGGCCCATAGACCGTGAAAAAACGAAGACCGGTCTGCTGCAGGCCGTATAACTCCGCATAGGAATGCGACAGCAATTCGCCCGCACGCTTCGTGGCGCCATAATAAGACACGGGACGGTCCGCGCGCGCGGTTTCCGAATAGGGCGCCTGTGTGTCATTGCCATAAACCGAACTCGATGACGCATAGACGAGCTGTCCCTGGCCTTTCATGCCGCGTGCGAATTCGAGCACGTTGTGATGACCGACAAGATTGGCACGCGTGTAGGCCGCAGGATCGGTCAGCGCATAACGTACGCCCGCCTGCGCGGCGAGATGGAGTATGACGTCGTAATCTTCGCCTGCGCCTGCCTTCATCAGCGCGCCGGGTTCGGCAATATCGCCCTGAGAAAAACGAAAGCTCTTGATGCCTTCCAATTCTTTCAAGCGCGCATGTTTCAGCGCCGGATCGTAATAGGTATTGAGATCGTCGATCGCGGTCACAAAATGATCACGGCCCAGCAACGCCTTCGCTGCGTGGAAACCGATGAAACCAGCCCCGCCGGTAAGGAATATCCGCATGGTTCCAAGGCTTAAGGCCGAAAATCGGCGGCATCAAGTGGACGTGCGAGGCCCGATCATGCAAATAAGGCAGGTCACCCCACCTTCATATTTGGCCGCATGACAAAACCCGCTCCGATTCGCAAAGCCGTCCTGCCCGTTGCCGGCATGGGCACCCGTTTTCTTCCCGCCACCAAGGCCGTTCCAAAAGAGATGCTGCCCGTGGTGGACAAGCCGGTCGTGCAATATGCAGTGGAAGAAGCGCGCGAAGCCGGGATTGAGCAGTTCGTCTTCGTCACGGGCCGCGGCAAGAACATCATCGAAGACCATTTCGATCACGCCTACGAGCTGGAAGCCCTGCTCAAGGAGCGCGAGAAAACCAAAGAGCTGGATTCTCTTCTGGAGAGCCTGCCCAAATCCGGCTCTGTCAGCTTCACGCGCCAGCAGAAGCCGCTTGGTCTTGGCCATGCCGTATGGTGCGCGCGCCACTTCATCGGCAACGAACCGTTTGCGGTTTTGCTGCCGGACGACCTTTGCGTTGGAAAGCCGGGCGCTCTTAAACAGATGGTACAAGCTTACAACGATGTCGGCGGCGGCGCTGTGATTGCAGCGGAGGAACGCCCCCAGTCGGAAATTCACCGCTATGGCGTGATCGCGCCGGGCAAAATCGATGGCAACGTCATCGAAGTGAAGGGAATGGTCGAAAAGCCCAAAGCGGAAAAGGCGCCGTCTCTGATGCGCATCGTGGGACGCTACATTCTTCCCGCCGAAGTGTTCCGCGAGCTCGACCGCAAGGAGAAGGGCGCCGGCGGCGAAATTCAACTTACCGATTCCATGCAGCGCCTGATCGGCAATCACCGCTTCCACGCCGTCCAGGCCGACTGTGCCTGGTATGATTGCGGCGACAAGGTCGGCTTCCTACAGGCCAATATCGCGGTCGGCCTCTCCCGGTCCGATATCGCACCGGCACTGCGAAAGACGCTGGGCAGCGTAAAGTTTTGAAGCCCTGCCTGTCCGGCCCGACCGTCTCTTAGGGCTTTAACCAGACCCCGTCGAAAAGGCGCCCACCCCGTTGCGCGCTTCAAAGGGCTGGTTTAATCACCCTGCCAACGTTTTGGTCGGGGTAATTTTCATGCGGAACATGATTGTCGGCGCGGTGCTGGCCGTGGCGTTGATCGCTGGGCTTTTTGCGCTGGCGCATTATTATCCGGCCAAAATTGGTATGCAGGACCCGGCCTCAAGCGCCGGGGATGTCCAACCGGGCTTCGAGGGCACCAAGGCCATAGGGCCGTGGCTTCTGATCTGTAAACCCGGTCCGAAGGTGACCAGCGACAAGAGCCTGGGCCGCTGCCAGTTGAGCCTGATCTATCACCGCAAGGAAAACGCCAAGCAGGTGGTTCTGGTCCTGACCTTCCGCGTGCAGGGTCCGCAGCAGCATCTGGTGGCCATCGCCGTGGTGCCCCCTGTCGTCAAGCAGGGTGACGAAATGGACATGCAGGCCGGCAAAAAGATGCTGAGGATGCCTATCTCCATCTGCAAGCCGACCGAATGCGCCGCCGCCGTGACGCTCGCGCCGAAAGGCGAAGCTGACCTGCTCTCGGTGCCGTCCGCAGCCCTGTTCTTCCCGCCGGCCGCCAACGGCAAAAGAAGCGGCGTTCCCGTCCCATTTGTCGGCCTTCCGGCTGCCATTGCAGCACTGCGCCGGGCGGAGAAGTAAAGCTCCCAACCCGCTGGAGCCGCTGGTTCGATGTTCTAGCCAGCGGCGTTCAGCCGTTGCTCCCAAGCGTATGCAGAGCGAACGATCTCATCCAGATCGTCGTTCTTCGGCTGCCAGCCCAGCACCTCGCGGATTTTGCGCGCGTCGGCGACCAGCCATGGTGGGTCGCCGGGACGGCGCGGACTTTCCTTTACAGGCAACGGACGCCCCGTCACGCGCTCTACCGATGCGATCACTTCGCGGACGGACGCGCCGTGACCGTAGCCGCAATTCATCACCGTGGCCGCCCCGCCGTCGCGCAAATAGTCCAGCGCCAGTGCATGCGCGGCGACCAGATCGCTGACATGAATGTAATCGCGCACACCCGTGCCATCCGCGGTGGGATAATCGGTACCGAAAATATCCAGGTGCGGCACACGACCGAGCGCCACTTGCGACGCACGCTTGATGAGATGCGTAGCTTTCGGACTGGATTGGCCGGTACGGCCTTTCGCGTCCGCGCCTGCGACGTTGAAATAGCGCAAGGCGACATAGCGAAAATCGTACGCCCGCGCGCAATCTTCCAGCATCCATTCCGTCATCAGCTTGGAGCGCCCGTAAGGGCTGACCGGACCGGTCGGTAATGTTTCAGACAGAGGATCGGCAGACTCGCCCGCATAGACCGTTGCCGTCGACGAAAAGATAAAATTCTTTACTCCGCCCTTCACCGCCGCTTCGATCAGGTTACGCGCGACGACGGTGTTGTTTGCATAGTAGCTGAGCGGATCAGCGACGGAATCCGGGACCACGATGGATCCGGCGAAATGGATGATGGTATCGACGCCGTGCTGTGCGACGAGTCTCGTCACCAGCGGAACATCCCCCGCATCGCCTTCCACGAATTGCGCGGCTTCGGAGATCAGGCCGCGTTTGCCGGTGGAGAGATTGTCGAGGACAACGACCTCCTTGCCCGCGTCCGTAAGGGCGTAGACCATATGGCTGCCGATATAACCTGCGCCGCCGGTAACAAGGGTGGACATGGAGGAAAGCTCGCCTTTTTTCCCTTTTCAGCCTAGCCGCAGCAGTCTGTAAAGCCGGTAAACCCTCCGAGCCCTTTTTGGCTTGAAACCCCCAGTGTGGTGGGCGAAAAGCGCCCTCCAAAGGAGAACCTCGCGATGCGCGTGGCGATGATCGGTACAGGGTATGTGGGCCTGGTTTCGGGCGCCTGCCTTTCGGAATTCGGCCACCACGTGGTTTGCGTGGACAAAGACGCGGGCAAGATCGCAGCGCTGAAGGCGGGTAAAATCCCGATCTTCGAGCCCGGCTTGGACGAGGTCGTGGCGGCCAATGTGAAGGCCGGCCGCCTTTCCTTCACGGACACGCTCTCCGACGCCGTGACGGCCGCGGACGCGGTCTTCATCGCCGTGGGGACGCCGAGCCGCCGAGGCGACGGCCATGCCGATCTGAGCTTCGTATTCGCCGCCGCCGAAGAGATCGCCAAGGCGATGGACGGCTACACCGTCGTGGTGACCAAATCGACTGTTCCGGTTGGCACCAGCCGAAAGGTGGAGGACGTGATCCGAAAGGCCCGCCCCGACGCGAAATGCGATGTTGTCTCCAATCCGGAATTCCTGCGCGAAGGTTCGGCCATCGAAGATTTTCGCCGCCCCGACCGTGTGGTCGTTGGATGCGACACCGATCGCGCGCGCGAGGTGCTCACGGAGATCTATCGCCCGCTTTATCTCAACGAGACTCCGATCCTGTTCACGTCACGGGAAAGCAGCGAACTGATCAAATATGCGGCCAACGCGTTCCTCGCCACCAAGATCACGTTCATCAACGAGATGGCGGACATCTGCGAGAAGGTTGGCGCGGATGTGCAGGATGTTGCGCGTGGCATGGGATTGGACGGACGCATCGGCAACAAGTTCCTGCATGCCGGTCCGGGGTTTGGCGGATCGTGCTTTCCGAAAGACACGCTCGCGCTTCTGAAGACGTCTCAGGAAGTTGGCGCGAAAACGCGCATCGTGGAAGCCGTGGTCGCCGTCAACGACCGGCGCAAATCGGACATGGCGCAAAAGATCGAGGCGGCCCTAGGAGGCGTATCCGGCAAAACGATTGCAGTCTTGGGGCTAACCTTCAAGCCAAACACCGACGACATGCGCGACGCCCCCAGCCTGGTGATCGTTCCCTATCTCCAAGAAAAAGGTGCTCATATACGGGCGTATGACCCCGAAGGGGCGCAAGAAGCGCGCAAGCTGCTTCAGGTTGAGACCTGCGATGACGCCTACGAACCCATGAAAGGCGCCGACGCTGTCGTGATCCTCACGGAGTGGAACGAGTTTCGCGCCCTCGATCTGGAGCGCGTGAAGACACTTCTCAAGACGCCTTTGATGGTCGATTTGAGAAATATCTATCGTGCGAGCCAGATGGAGGCGTCTGGTTTCACCTATGTGAGCGTGGGGCGCGGCACCTCCGGCCAAAGCTAGCTCTTTCCACCGCCACCGCTTATTCTGTCATTTTGACGCGTTTGTCATGGCAACCTGCGTTTGGAATCAAACGCGATAAACAGGGGACACTCTATGCAAAAGATGAGCTTGATTGCGGGCGCGAGCGTTTTGATCATCGCGGCGATGACCGGCCCTGCGCTTGCCGATCATGGCAAGGTCGGGCTTTGGCAGGTCACCACGACCGTGAAAACCGCGGGCACGGCGCAGCGCTCTTTCTCGAGCGAGCACTGCATGACCGCGCAGGAAGTCAAATCCCAGGAAATCCCACAGAACAGCGAAAACAAAATGTGCAAGCTGACCGGTCAACAGGCCGTCGGTAAAACACTTTCCGCGCAGATGGTCTGCACGGGCCAGGCAAAGGGAACGGGAAAATTGACCGTGACCTATGACAGCGACACGCACTACACGGGCTCGCTTGCCATGACCACCGAAGCGGGCGGACAGACAATGAACATGACGAACACCTTTGAAGGTAAGTGGGTGTCTGCCGATTGCGGAAAAGTCACGCACTGAGCCGAATGCGGAACTCTATGCGGGTTCCTCCCGCATAGAGTTTTCCAAAACAGCAGAAACTTAGATAATTCCCCGATCGCGCAAATAGGCGACAGCTTCGTCCGCGAGATCTTCCGCTTTGCGTTCCGCTGTGCGCAAGACGATTTCGGCGCTTTCAGGCGTTTCATAAGGACTATCAACACCGGTGAAATTCTTGATCTGGCCGGCGCGGGCTTTTTCATAAAGCCCCTTGGGGTCGCGCTGCATGCAAAGCTCGATCGGCGTATCGACGAAAACCTCGATGAACTCTCCTGGCTGCAGAAGATCGCGCGCCATCCGCCGTTCTGAGCGGAACGGCGAGATGAACGACACAAGGACGATCAAACCGGAATCGGCGAAGAGTCTTGCCACCTCGCCGACACGGCGAATGTTTTCCACGCGGTCTGCATCTGTGAAGCCAAGATCGCGATTGAGGCCGTGGCGGACATTGTCGCCATCGAGCAGATAAGTGTGCTTGCCCTCGGCAAACAGCTTGCGCTCCACCAGATTGGCGATGGTGGATTTTCCGGAACCTGACAATCCGGTAAACCACAGCACAGCGGGCTTCTGTCCCTTTTGTTCGGAGCGGGCAGCCTTATCGACATCGAGCGCCTGCCAATGGACGTTGGTCGCGCGGCGCAGACCGAAATCGATCATGCCGGCGCCGACGGTATTGTTGCTGAAGCGGTCGATCAGGATGAAACCGCCGGTGTCGCGGTTTTCCGCGTAGGGATCGAATGCGATGGCCTGTGCGAGCGAGAGATTGCCATACCCCACTTCATTGAGCGCCAAAGTCTTCGCAGCGGAGTGATCGAGCGTGTTCACATCGATCTTGTGCTTCAGTTCGGTGATGGAGGCCGGAACCGTGCGAGCGCCGATCTTCAGAAGATATTGGCGGCCGGGAAGCATCTCCTCTTCCACCATCCACAAGACATGCGCGGCAAACTGATCGGCGACTTCGGGACGATGCGCCGCGGGCGCCAGGATATCGCCGCGCGAGATATCCACTTCGTCGGCGAGCACAAGCGTTACCGCCTGCCCGGCGACAGCTTCCTCCAGATCGCCATCCATCGTGACGATGCGCGAGACCTTCGTTGTGCGGCCCGAGCCTGCGACGACGATCGGATCGCCGGGGCGTATGCGGCCGGATGCGATCGTTCCCGAAAAGCCGCGGAAATCCAGATTGGGGCGGTTCACCCATTGCACCGGCATGCGGAACAGCTTTTCGACAAGGCCGGATTCCACGTTGACGGTCTCGAGATGCTCCAGCAGCGAGGGGCCTGCATACCAGGGCATATTCGCGCTTCGTGCGATGACGTTGTCGCCGTAACGTGCAGACAGCGGGATCGAAACGAGGCTGGAAAAATTCAGTTGCCGGGAAAATTCGGTGAATTCCTCGACAATTCTGTCGAACACATCCTGCGAGAAATCGACGAGATCGATCTTGTTCACGGCCAGTACGACATGCCGGATACCCAGCAATGAAGCGATATAGGCGTGCCGTCGCGTTTGCGTCAGAACGCCCTTGCGCGCATCGATCAAGATGACGGCAAGTTCGGAATTGGACGCGCCGGTCGCCATGTTGCGGGTGTACTGCTCATGGCCGGGCGTATCCGCGACAATGAACTTGCGCTTATCGGTAGCAAAAAAACGATAAGCGACATCGATGGTGATGCCTTGTTCGCGCTCCGCTTCCAAACCGTCCACTAGCAGCGCGAAGTCGATATCGTCGCCGGCGGTGCCGTGTTTTTTGGAATCCTTCTCCAACGCAGAAAGCTGATCTTCGAAGAGCAGCTTGGTGTCATAGAGAAGACGGCCAATGAGCGTGGACTTGCCGTCGTCGACACTGCCGCAGGTAAGAAAGCGCAACAGCGACTTTTTCTCCTGCGCCGCGAGATAGTCCTTCAGGTCTTTCACGGGCGAGTTCATCAGAAATAGCCCTCGCGCTTCTTCTTCTCCATGGATGCGTTCTCGTCGCTGTCGATCAAACGGCCTTGACGCTCGGAGGTGCGAGCGGTGAACATCTCCGCCACGATTGCCTCAATCGTATCGGCATCGGACTCGATAGCGCCGGTCAGGGGATAGCAGCCCAGCGTGCGGAAACGCACCAGCTTCTCTTCGGGCTTCTCGCCCGGCCTCAATCGCATGCGGTCGTCATCGACCATGATGAGCGTACCGTCGCGTTTCACAACCGGACGCTTGGCCGCGAAATAAAGCGGCACGATCGGCAGGTCTTCCATCATCGTGTATTGCCAGATGTCGAGCTCCGTCCAGTTCGACAGCGGAAACACGCGGATGCTTTCGCCCTTGTTGATGCGCGTATTGTAAACGCGCCAGAGTTCCGGCCGCTGGCTTTTCGGATCCCAGGCGTGGTTGGCGTTACGGAAGGAGAAGATGCGTTCCTTCGCCCTGCTCTTTTCCTCGTCGCGGCGCGCGCCGCCGAACGCCGCGTCGAAACCATATTTGTCGAGCGCCTGTTTCAGGCCCTCTGTCTTCATCACTTGGGTATGCAACGAAGAACCGGAGTCGAAGGGATTGATGCCGCGTTTCACGCCCTCTTGGTTGATATGCACAATGAGATCGAGACCAAGACGTTTGGCAGTCTCGTCCCGGAACTTGATCATCTCGCGGAATTTCCAGGTCGTATCGACATGGAGCAGAGGGAACGGAGGTTTGGACGGATAGAAGGCCTTCATCGCCAGATGAAGCATCACCCCCGAGTCTTTGCCGATGGAATACAGCATCACCGGGTTGCGGAATTCGGCCGCGACCTCCCGGATGATATGAATGCTCTCGGCTTCAAGACGCCGCAAATGCGATAATACATTCTTTGTCATGAGGTATATCTTCAATGCCCGCGCCAGCTTGTGAAATAGCGCGCGAGAGGCCAGCCATCAAGCTTGTTTAGTCGCAAAAAGACCGCACGCAAAGGCGGCCTTAATACGCATCGACCCAGCGTGGATGGAGATCAGTTTCCGCCGATATACGAGCCGTCGGGCTGCAGGTGGCAGACCCCAATGACATATTGACCGTTGGGACAGAGGGTGGCGCCCTGTCTGGCACCCACTGCCGCTCCCGTGCTTGGGGCAATCCGCCCGATCGGAAAAGTGGAATTGGGCGCCAAACCCACTGGCCCACCCCGCGAGACATAGGTGCCGTTGGGCGCAAGCACACAGCGATCACCGGATACATAGCTTCCATCGGGGCATTGTGTGCCGGCGTTTCCGGGAGATGCCCAAAGCAAGAGAACCAGCGAGACGGAAAAGAGACGGATTGCCATTTCAAAACTCCCTGTTCCTGACTTGCGCGGACACATGAATAAAACGGGACCGGAGTTTACCAGTTCCAAGGCGGCCGCCCGCAAGTATCCAGTCCGCCCGGCCCTCTGTGCACCGTTTCAGCACGCCGGTGCGGACCGATTGTTAACGATTTTTGGCTAGCTTCTCGCAACTTTACGGGTTGCACGGGCTGCCGCGCCCGCATCGGAGATTGCATCAGCCATGAACGTACGCGTCTCCCTCAAATCGAATGCTGAACTCGAACACAAACTCAACGCCAAGACTGTCACCGTCGGCGTGATCGGTCTGGGGTATGTCGGCCTTCCGCTCGTTCATGTGTTTTGGCAGGCAGGGCTCAAAGTCGTCGGCTTCGATATAGATCCAGCGAAGATCAGCAAGCTCGGTAACGGCGAAAGCTATATCAGCCATTTCGATCACGACCGCATCGCCAAGATGAACAGCTCCAATCGGTTCAGAGCGACGGACGATTTTTCCGAGCTTGGCGCATGCGATGCGATTCTCATTTGCGTGCCTACCCCTATTACGGCCACACGCGAGCCCGATCTCAGCTTCGTGATCGATACTTCGGAAGCGATCGCCCGCCATCTGCGCAAGGGAACGCTCGTCGTCCTGGAATCGACGACCTACCCTGGTACGACACAAGAAGTCGTTCTCCCCATATTAGAGAAAAGTGGGCTCAGCGCGGGCAAGGATTTCCACCTCGCATTCTCACCCGAGCGCGAAGATCCCGGCAGCGCCGTCGAAACCAAAGCAATCCCCAAAATCGTCGGTGGTATCGACGCTTATTCCGGCGAATTGGCTGCGCATCTTTACAGCTTGGGATTTTCCCAAATTCACAAGGTGAGCGACGCGCAAACCGCCGAAGCGGTGAAGATCACCGAAAACATCTTCCGCGCCGTGAACATTGCGCTCGTCAACGAACTCAAGCTCGCCTATTCGAGCATGGGCATCAATATCTGGGACGTGATCGAAGCCGCAAAGACAAAGCCGTTCGGATACATGCCATTCTATCCGGGGCCTGGCCTCGGCGGACACTGCATCCCCAT
>Ga0164242_10010238_pt1 | contig 10054 bp, 12 predicted proteins | sample OricomgcompostMG_FD_108783 | JGI IMG/M metagenome (GOLD analysis project Ga0164242, IMG submission 108783) | Miracle-Growth compost microbial communities from Emeryville, California, USA - Original compost - Miracle growth compost (MG) ... | reverse complement strand
TCGAGTTTCACTGCGAACCCGGCATCTAGTCCAGGCCCACAGCCCCTTGCCGGCCTAAAAGGTTTGTATAGAGCAAACAACACCCCTTGACCAGCCAGTGAGCAAGCAACAGTGCTGACATATTGCCGAAAGATGTTGAACAACCGCTCGTGTCCCCTCACAGGTCTATTGCCCGCCTTCCTTCCTTCTCCGAACTGTCGGCTAGGATCGCACCGGCCGAGCCGGAATGGCCACAGGACTCGCAGTTCGCGCGGAGGAGGAGCAGTTGCGAGTCTAACAGCTCGGTGCCGTCCCTAACCGACGCACTCAGCAACATGTCCTCGCCGGTCTCCTCCCCTCGGACCCCGTCTGATAGCCACTTCTCCTTCCATATGCCGCAGCTGCCCATGCCGCATCCCGCGTACGGCGCCAAGTTCCAGCTGAACTCCGAGTCCGAGTACTTCCTGGCACAGGCTAAGGGGTTCGACAGCCGGAACTGGCGCTATCCTTCTTCTCAGATCCACTTCAGGAATCCGCGGTACTCCCCAAGACAGGTCCACGCGGTCGTGCCGCAAGTCACCGTCCGCACTCCTCGCCGGAGCGCCTCCGACGAGACCCTTCGGAGGGAGCGAGGCGCCGTCTGCAAGCGGTCGCCCAAGACACCGCACATCAACAAGGAGTACACCCTAGAGCAGAACCTCTGGATCATCTACAACCACGTGGACCTGAAGAAGGCCTGGAAGGAGGTAGAAGAAGATTTCGGCCGCCGCTTCGGCAACCAGGTACAGCGCACCGACGGCGGTCTTCAGTCAACCTACTACCGCTGGAACGAGGAGTGCCCGGCCATCAGCCCGGACGGCCTGCTTGAGTACGGTGAGGGCGACGGCTACAACAAGTGGGACGTGAAGGTCGTCAAGGCCAAGATCCGCACTGAAGGCAAGATTCCCGTCATCGACCGCTATGCGACTGAGATCGTCGAGGCCGGGTACCCCTGGGTCCTAGAGCATGACATGGCCAGGGCGAGACAGCTGGGTAAGTGACCGTCCCTCACCCCATCATGGATGTTTTAACTCGTCCATAAAGAGTTTGTTTTGCTAACTTGTTGCTGAAATGTAGCTGAACGTCGACGTCCCTACAGAGAGACGTATGAAAACCAAAAGAAAGCCAGGCTCGCCCGGCTGATGAACTGTTCTTGATCCGGTTTCTGGATACCTTTGTTACGAGTAATGTCTGTTGTGTTTATGACTTCGTTTGGATACTCTCTTCGTTTCTCCGTTCGAGATTTAGGAAAGTAATGATTGTGGCCTTTGGTCAACATGGAGGAGGCTTGCTGGATGGGCATTTCCATGTCGTGGTATTTTCTTTTCCCCTGGCCATATATTTCCATTCTCTGATCGCGAGATCGAGCTGTACGATCAGCCGTATATGGGTTCGACTTTTTCTTCTTCTTACTTAATATTCTCACACACTCTCGTTTCCCGTTTATTCCTTTGCTTTCCTTTTTGGGTTTCTTTCTCGGATTTACTTGCTCTGCTCTTACGAAGCTGGACGAATCCGGCGCCAGGGGTTGGGAGGGGGAAAGGGGTGGCAAAAAGCTGTATTTGGCGTCCAAGGGAAAGCCGGGACGCAGATACGATTGACGCCGGAGGGTAGGGTAGCTTGCTCCTGTAATTTTAGTAAATGTATCGATCAAATGGGTAATAGTAAAAGCATATGCTTGCACTGGGGCTATAGGCCATCTTACATGGTGTGACGGAGGGAGGGGTTTCCTCGGCGAAGACATAATATCTAAGGAAGATAGATAGGAGTAAAGCTCATGTTGATTCTAGCTACCTAGTGAGAGACGGAGAGCTGAAGTCTTAGCCGCGGGATCGATCGATGCCGAACACCTGTGATCGCAAGGACTCAATAACACCCGCTTTAGTTGGCGACTCTTCATCATCACTGCCGGCTACACCGTCCCCATCAAATTCTTCAAGGTCAGACGCATTGCCGGTGCGGTAGTGATATGGATCCCGTCCGTATTCGTCATCGGACTCGACTTCGTCATCGGGATAATCGGCCGTGTAATAATCCTCGGCTAGAAGAAGGTAAGGACAAGATCTAATCCGAGCAATGCTACTGAAAGGAGGGCTTACCATTCGAGTCTGCATCATCATCATCTAGCTCCTCATCTTCACTATCTCCCTCAGCCCCGTAAAAGAACTCGACGTCCGGGTCGTTATCGAAGACCAAAATGCCGACTTCCTTCGCGGGAACCGCGTCCGTCATGGTACTTGCAGGGACACGGACATAGGTTTCTATCACGTAGTTTTCATCCCCAGTGTCGCTGTCCTGCATGTCGCTATCCTGCATGTCGACGTCCACGGGTTCCGCAGGAGAAGCTGCTACTCCGTGCCGCTCCGCATACCTCTGCGCTGGTGCTTTGGGTCGATACTTCTTCGGCGTTGTCGAAAGCGATTTGGCGGGCGGTTCTGAATTCTTTCGGTCCTGGTCCATCCGGTTCAAATTAAGGCCGATTTGCTCGAGCGCGTACGCATCCATATCACGGGTAAGCTGCTCCATATTATCGTCATGCCGCCGGTTCAGAAGCGACGGTGGCAGCGGAGGTCTTCTCGCCTTGCTCGTACCATCGGCGTTTTGTTCTTTCGCCTTAGACTTCCGAGCTAATCCGGGGCGCTTGAAACGCTCCGGCACCACATCTTTCATTCCTTGATCTACAACCCTCACAGGCACCGAGTCTACTAGAGATGTGCCTTGGATAGATGCGGATATCGCATCCTGCGGAGTGGGCGCCCCCGTAGTGGCGGTCTCCGCCCTCTTCCGCTTGCCTCCTCGCTCGACGAAGACAGTCGGTGCGTAGCGCGCCTTCTTCGAGATGCGGCTATTCGGGGCATGGCCGGATGGCAATATGGGCTGGGGCCTGGTCATGTGAAAACGACGAGGCACGATGACTTCGCCCACGGGTACTGGGGAGTTCGGGGGATTGCCATTTCTAGATGGCTGAGGGCTCGCATTGGCCGCAACGGCATTGTGAGGGATTGCATCGTTGCGGGGTCGTGATGTATGGATAACTGGTCGATTAGGCTCCTGGAGCTGTGGCGGGATAACCTGGGGACTCCCTTGGTCGGTCTGCTTCCGTTGGTAAAGCCATGCACCGCTCCGCCTCCGCTTGGGCTCCTCGACGCCTATTACGACGGTCAGCAAGAGAGATCTATGCAGTTGGGTTGGGCGTCACGGACGGAGGAAGTTAACCGGTCCGTCGTCAGAGTCAGCCTTGCGCTTGACCTGGATAGTATCCGGAGGCAGCGACATGATGGCGGGGACTGTAGAAGGGCTACAGAAGTTCCGGGGACGGGGAACGCGACGGGATGCCTGCAAGCGAGGCTAAAAAGATGCAGGTGGTTAGGTCGTGATAAGCGTCCAAGATCAGACCCATAAAAAAGCAAGGCGATGACGGAGACGATCCCCCATGGGGGTGCTATTCTGCCAGTTGTCACCGCTTCATAATCCGATGCTGGCCTGAAGCTTCACAAGAAAAGGGCCAATACTGAACAAGAAGTTACCTCCACTACACTAATCAAATATCGTATTATTCTGGAGATGTGTTGGAGGTCTACAAGAACCATATCTTGGCCCCTTTGTAGCGCACCTCTGCCCCCACATTTTGGTTCTACTAAGTACTGTGTAAGAACTGTGTGATAATGCCAGCCACAGCGGATCACCCCCTGTGGCTGAAGCTATCCCAATCCGGCTCTGGGCATCGTTCAGGTCGCAAGACTCTTGGAGACTTCGGTTAGGCGCACTCTAGCCTTTGCAAGGCCTCCGGTTGGTGCGATAACACGAATATGGGGTTTGGGACAGTCTTTGCGAACCGGAAAACGGAAGCGCCTACTGTTTCTACATCTTCCAGGTGCCCGTTCTGTAAAGCTATGATCGGAGTCCATGGCAGACCCGTCCCGCCAACTTTCTAAGTCTGTCTATTGTGCAAGCGCCGTGGTGGTGGTGCGGTGCGGGGCAGCAGACGGTCCAGACCACAGCTCACAGGAGCCGTCTCGGGCAGGGGCCGCCAGGTATTGCAGTTGTATAGGTACAGCGCCGTATAAGAGTACCAAGAGGCATGACGGCGTTGCCACTGCGGAGGGAATGTCCCACCCAATCGAACAATTGCTTCCCACCTGCCGCTGATATCTGACGAAATCAGCATTCTTCTCTTTGTCGATTTGATTTGTCCTGTCGAGAGACAATGCGGTTTTATCTCGACCTCGACCTCGACCTCGACCTTGACCTGATTGTTAACTTCAATCCTCTCTCCTCCCAACCTCATTGATCACCACTGTTTTCTTGCCTTCCCAACCGGGCATATCAATTCACTCGACCTCTTTCACAAACCCTCTCGAAACGCTCGAACCCTCAACTTGCCTCGGTGAGCTGTCTGTTTTCCTAATGAGCTGATTTGAATGCCCCGCATTGCTCTTTGGCTCGGAGGTTGGTCGAGATGATAGCTCGCATGAGCCCATTTCACGACCACTTCACATTGGAAATTTTAACCATTCTTTGAAGTGGCGCAGTTTCCATTGCTGACAACAATCCATCAAACAGCTGCTCTGCAAGCTCTTTGATCATTTATTCCCCCATTCCTATCGAGGCATAGCGCCTGCTCCTCTTGATCCGTCCCCGTTCCCCGTGGTGTGGCACATCTACAGCAACAGCTTTAGGCACACCACCCTTGAGCCACTGATGCCTCTGCCGCGACGTTACTTCAAAGCTCCATCTCGCCTCATAGCCACCACATTCGCGTCAAATTGACAAGATGTCCACGTCCAAGGTCCCCCTTACTATCACCTACCGCCATTCGGGCGCGGAGTCTCCGGTATTCGTTGCTGGCCCCTTCTCGGGATCCGAATGGCAGCCGAAAGAAATGGAGAAGACCGTGGACGAGAACGGCGACCGGCTATATAGGGCCGAGGTGTTAGCTGAAGCGGGCTCCAAGGTCCAATACAAGTTCCGGTTCGGCAACGGAAATGTCTGGGTGCTTGACGAAGAGGCGCCCATCGAGACTGACGATGCGGGGAACCGATATAACGTGATGGATGCACCTCGAGGGACAGGATCATCTGAAACCTCCAGAGCACGGTCGGGTACTGTCAAGCCTGTCCCTAAGGTCGTCACCGAAATCAAGAACCGATCCGCGCCTCGTTCGGGCACTAGCACTCCCATCTTTGCGAGAACCGCAGCCGAGGTTGCGGACTCGGCTGCAACTCTTGACAAAGAGGAGTCCGAGCCCGAAATGTCAGACGGGGAAGCTGGAAGAAAAGGTGTCCGCCGCTTGTCATCAACCCCGATCCTGGAAGTTGCAAGCACTGCTGCAGAAGTGGCCAATACTGCGCAGACATTGGATACCGAAGAGGTAAGTCGAAGCAATTTTGCTCCACGCCGTACCGGCTCATGGCAACCCACCTCTAATAGTTCTAGGCTGCCCCTGCGTTGGTATTGCGTCCGGTCAATTTTGATAACCCAGATCCATGGGAGTCGGACGACTTCATCCAGAACCAGAACGCAACGCCTCTGTTTTCACACGAGTGCGTCGGAATGTACGACGACACTGGCGGCGATACTGAGAGGCATGGCTCACGCGACCACGACGATGACACCCCGGGCGATTTTTTTGACTCGTACACCATCGATCCCAACGACCCAACCTTGGAGAGATTTCCATCCAACTGGGAAGAAATTGCCGATACTGTACGCAAGTTGGAAGGTGGCCTGAATGAGGATCATGTCACCGTTGATGGCAAGCCCCTCTCACCTACGATTAACCCTTTGGCGCCCAGACGGCTGAGCTGCGATCCGGCGGCGGATCTAGTCTCGTCGCCCGTGGCGGTGAGCCCGGCTGCCCCACGCAAGACCAGACACCTTGAAGTGCCGAGGTCTCCCCATGGCTCGGTGAGCTCCGATCGATCGTCAGCGCTGTCGCTTCATTCCATACCTGAGGCGGCGGAGGTCGGAATCGAGGAGGACGACGAGACATATCCTGCGATTCTGGGGTGGGAATCTGCCAGTGTCCCCAGAGCTGACGCCCCGAGGTCGTGTTCGAGCGAGGAGTCCGATGGTGTTGTTATGAAGGGCTCTGCTACGAAAGTGCCTGCACTTGCAGCTCAGAAACAGTAGCCCGGACCTCTGAATCCAGGTCAATAGCTCGCCTATTGGGGAATGCGTGCGGACTTCCGCTAAAATCACAACCCAAGTTTCGACACTTATTTCTCAGGCTGGCCGAAACGGCAGAAAGCAGCGGAAGGGAGACTCCTCAAGGTCGGAGGGCATGTCTCAACGGCCGCAAGGAGTGATGGAGAGAGTGACTACAAGGCGAGAAAGGGTGTAGGAAACTACATCGAGCTGCCTGGTTATATAGGAGGTTGATTTCATCGACATGGCTGAATCCACTAGGATTGAGGCGGGGAGGTCAACGGGTAGAGAGCCGGAAGACGCAAGGCTAATACATGCAGCAGGCTTTGCAGGTTAGTTGGCTTATCCTAGGCTGCTGGGCATTGGAACAACCGTCACCATTGCCCTTCAGGGCTGGTGGAAGATTGCTCCTGGAGGAAATGATTGCGAATATTGCTTGTGGTGGAGTTTCGACTTGGAGGCAAAACTAAGGGGTCTTTCTGTCGAAGGTTGGCTGGAACTAGTCCATCGGGAAAAAGCGGAACATACAACTGCTGGCTTTGCTTGAGCATGGGTGGTACTTACCGGTACCTGTCAGTCTGTTGGCACGGCTCATTATGTACCGAAGAATGGACTTGCTCTTGTACCTTATTGGTAACTTATCCGTATCGCGATAAGCACGTCGCAGTCCCAAAATTTTGGAAGCACGCTCTCTCTTCGTAGCTGCTGTGCGCAACTTCCTTGACTCTGCAACTAAAACTACCTTGGTCGCTGATGGAATTGGCTTGAATTCCAACTGTATAGTCATGTGGAAGGCTACAACCCATTTTCCACGTCAACTGCAGCGATTCCCTATCCTTTATCGCCAAGGAACAGTACGGCAGTCCCTGCAGCCATGGCTGAGCCAACGATCCTACCATGAGCGCAAGGCCCCGTCGCGGATGGTCCTATCCGACCGCGTCGCGCGACCGCGGACGACAGGAGGTGAGGCCCCAAGAAGGCCGCGCAACCGACCCGATGGCCCGTTTGCTGCCATGAACCGATCGGTGGCTAATATCGACCCGGCAAAGCGCGCTCCCCAACCATCCGAGGACGATCGGGGGGCCAAGGGCCGCGGCACAGATAGGAAGGACAGAAAGGGGTTTAAGGCGCTGAAGATGCAGCGGGCGCTAGTGACTATTGGATACGGCCAGAGAACCAACATCAAGTCGCGGATGCAGGAGATCGAGTCCTTCGACCAGTTCAATCTCCTACCGATTGTGAAGGAGGCGGCCACGTCGGAGCTCCTGAAGGGCATGGTGGACATCAAGCCAACGCCCGTGCAGAAGTTGGCCATACCCGCGCTGTTAGGACAGAAAGTCGGTTTCAAGTCTCGCGCAAAGCCAACTGCTGGGAGACAGGAATTCCTTCTGGCTGCGGAGACGGGTTCGGGGAAGACCCTGGCATACCTCCTGCCAGCCGTCAATGCCTTGAAGATAGCGGAAGCCGAGGATGCTGACGTGCAGGCATACAACAAGCGCCTGGAGGACGAGAAGGAGAGATTCAAAGACGTGCCCATGTCTAGGTGGATCGACTCGTTCGAGCCACACCCAAATACGGCAAGACCCCGGGTTGTCGTCTTGGTCCCGACCGCTGAGCTGGTGGAACAGGTCACAAGCGTGGCCAAGGCCATCTCCCACGTCGTGAAGATCAAGACGCGCCCTATATCCGCGAATTACGACGCGCATAAGATCCAGCGGAACCTCTACAGCAGCACCGGCGTAGACCTGATCGTCTCCACCCCGCACCTGCTTGCTTCTATGGCTAGATCAGATCCAAATATCTTGTCTCGAGTCAGCCATCTGGTCATCGACGAGGCAGACTCTCTATTCGACCGCAGTTTCTCCTCCGAGACCACAAAGATTGTCGACCGAGCTATGCCCTCGCTGAAGCAGCTAATCCTCTGCTCTGCAACGATCCCTCGACACCTGGACAACTACCTTGCCGGCCAATTCCCAGACATGCAGCGCATCACAACGCCAAACCTGCACGCAATACCCAGGCGCGTACAGCTTGGTGTTATCGACGTGTCCAAGGACCCGTATCGGAACAACAAGAACCTCGCCTGTGCCGACGCCATCTGGTCAATCGGCAAGGACGCCACGCGCCACGAGGGTGCCGTCCCGGGAGAAGTCGACGTCAAGCGCATCATGGTGTTTGTCAACGAACGCGAAACGACCCAAGAGGTTGCCGAGTACCTCAGATCCAAGGGCATTGACGCCGTTGCGCTTCACCGTGACACGTCAGAACAGAGGCAGTCAGAGATGCTCGCATCGTTCACGTCGAACGAGCCGATGAAGGCGGTCGTCGATAAGGCCCATCTCGACGCGCCCATAGGCAAACGGTCCCTACCCAACACCAAGGTCGTCGTAGCTACAGACCTGGCATCCCGAGGTATCGATACGCTGGCCGTCCGCCACGTCGTCCTCTACGATGTGCCACACACGACCATCGATTTCATTCACCGCCTCGGCCGAGCCGGCCGGATGGGCCGTCGCGGGAGGGGCATTGTACTTGTTGGCAAGGATGACCGGAGAGACGTCGTTTCGGAGGTTAAGGAGAGCATGTTCATGGGGCAGGCACTTGTATAAATACGAACTGGCGCATTTGGGTGACGCTGTACAACATGCTTGTAATATATACATAGATGGAGCAAAGGCGCGCGGGTTTGGAACGTACGGCACAAAATGAGCATAATAGGCAATCCCTGAAAATATACCACTTCACAACCTTTAGGACCGCGGAACCGGCTCGGAGACTTGCCGCTACACGGCACCGTGTCATGCGTCCCACAGTTGGCGTGCTCCGGTACCGAAGCGGCGACATGTGGGGAACGGCCGGCCATAAAGTGGGGAACATTGGATAACGATGAAACCAGCAGGTACGACCGAGAGATATAAATACGCTGAGCATACCCGGGACATAATCCTCGAGTCTTCCCAATCAACTCAAACCCATAGCTTTCTCAAAATCAAAATGGCCGACGACGCTTGCTCCCAGCGCCCGCCCGTCTCGGCGGACTACACCCCAACCGGCCACTACGAGACCATCGCCGGCCTCAAAACGTGTAAGTCGCACCTACCCTTCTCTCACCGCGATAGAGTAGCATCCTCTTACAAAAACTCCCTCCGTCGGGGAAAACAGACATCGTCAGCCCCCCCGGCAACCCCACTCGCGCAATCATCGAAGTCTATGACGCCTTCGGCTTCTCACCAGCGGGCCTGCAGGGCGCGGACCTGCTCTCGGCGCAGACGTCGGCGCTAGTGCTGGTGCCGGACTTCTTCGAGGGCGATGCCGCCAAGTCCGAGTGGTTCCCCACTGACACGCCCGAGAAGAAGGATGCGCTGGCCCGGTTCCGCAGGGAGAGGGCCGACGTCGCTGCCGTCTCTGGCAGGCTCCTTGACGTGCGGAAGGAGGTGGCTGAGAAGTGGCCCGCCGTTGATGCCCATGTTGGGGTGTTTGGGCTGTGTTTTGGAGGTGAGCTTCCGGCTTTCTTTAGCCCATCACCCCTTTTTCTTTCTCTCGCTCGGTGACTATTGCAAGTACTAACCTCATCCCCTCTTGGTAAAGGGAAGATTGTGTCGCAAGTAGCTGGGGAAGGCAACGAGGGTCCCGGCCGGCGATTTACGGTCAGCGGCACCGCACATCCATCGTAAGTCTCCCTGGAATGTGGCATTCTCCGTTCCCTTATGGGATTGTGTCTCACCTAGCCTTCGATCAGTGCTCTCGAAGCCAAGGACGCCGAGGCTCTCAACGTGCCACACAGCTGTCTTGCCTCTCCAGGAGAGCCGGCAGACATCGTGGCGCAGTACAAGGAGATTCTTTCGCGACCCGGGAAGATCGGCCACGTTGAAACTTACGATAAGATGTT
>Ga0164242_10010237_pt1 | contig 10055 bp, 11 predicted proteins | sample OricomgcompostMG_FD_108783 | JGI IMG/M metagenome (GOLD analysis project Ga0164242, IMG submission 108783) | Miracle-Growth compost microbial communities from Emeryville, California, USA - Original compost - Miracle growth compost (MG) ... | reverse complement strand
CGTCATGCGGCCATAGACGAGCTTCGGATTGCGCTTGAGGCAGACGTCGGGACTTAATCCCAGACGCTCCATCACGCCGGGGCGAAAACCTTCGATCAGCGCATCGGCCTTTTCAATCAGCTTCAATGCGGCCTCGATCGCTTCGGGCTTCTTGAGATCAAGCGCGACCGTCTTGCGGCCGCGCAGATAGATCTCCATCTGCGATGGCGCGCGGCCGCCCTTGCGATCAATGCGGATCACGTCCGCCCCCATGTCCGCGAAGAGCATGGCGGCGAAGGGGCCCGGCCCGATGCCTGCGAATTCCACGATGCGAATGCCTTCCAGCGGGCCCATGTGCTTGCCTCATCCAAATTGTGCCGTAATTTCCTCTTAGCTGGCGCCCCGGGGGCAGGTAAACAGAGAGACGTTATGCGGCATCGAACTTTTGCGACTTTGATCGCGTGCAGCTTTCTCGTCATTGCAAATGCAGGCCCTGCCGCTGCGGCAGGCCAAAAGCCGATCTACAAGGTCGATAGCGTTGCGGCGTCTATCCAAGGCAAGAAGCTCACCATCATTGCCGCAGGCGCTGTTTCAACCGGTGGCTGGACCAAGGCGCGTCTTCGCCTGAAACCGCATAAGCCCGAAGCCGATACGCTGGAATATGAATTCGTGGCCATGCCGCCGGCGCCCGACGCGATGGTCGTGCAGGTTCTTATTCCCGTCACCACCACGCTCGTCACCAAACTGCCGCCCTACGGCGTGACGCAGATAAAGGTCGATGCCGACAGCAACAGCACGACCGCGGAAATCGCACACTAGAGCGATTGCGCTTCGTCCACGTTGAGCAGCGCGCCTGTGATCGCGCGCGATGCATCGGACGCAAGCAGCAAAAGCGTACTGTTCAAATCCTCCGGCTTTTGAAGGCGCCGTTTCGGAAAAGATTTGATCTGCGCTTTGCCTTTTTCCGTCTCAAACCATTCATCGTTCAATTCTGTCTCGATGAATCCGGGACAGATCGCGTTCACATTGATGTCGTAGCGCGCCCATTCTCGCGCCATGCATTGCGTCATCATCGCCAGGGCAGCCTTGGACATGCAATAAGGCGCGGAACCGGGCAGCACGCGGAAGGCCGTGATCGACGCGATGTTGATGATCCTGCCACCCTTGCCGCGCGCGATCATGCGCTTGCCGATTTCCTGTGCCAGCAAAAACGGCGCACGCAGATTGGTGGAAATGACCGCGTCGAAATCGGCGACAGATATATCGGCGACCGGACCATCGGCGCTCATTCCTGCGTTGTTGACCAGAATGTCGATGGCGCCGAGCACAGACTCTGCCTTGTCGTATGCGGGCGCGATTTGACTGGCCTTTGTCACGTCCAGAGGGATGGCCACACACTTGCCGCCGGCGGCTTCGATTTCGTTGCGTAAAGTCTGAAGCCGGTCTTCCCTGCGCCCCGTAATAGCAACCGCGGCGCCAGCTTTGGCCAGAACGCCCGCGAAGTGGCGGCCCAGCCCGCTTGTCGCGCCCGTCACAAATGCAACGCGGCCTTTCAGATCGAATTCCATGATGAAGTTCCGGTTTTGCGGCGCGGATCGTGTGAACATGCCCTGCCCGCGTCAAGCTGCTTGCACTCCGGCCACCATGCGATAGCCTTTGCCCATGCAAATAGACATCGTCTCCGACACGGTTTGTCCGTGGTGTTTCATCGGCAAGCGCCGGCTCGAAAAAGCGCTGGCCCTTCGTCCTGACATGGAATTCGACATTCGCTGGCGCGCTTACCGCCTCGATCCCACCATTCCGCCCGAGGGCGTGGATCGCAAGCAGTATATGCAGGCGAAGTTCGGCAACAATCCCAATCGCCAGGCGATGCAGGACGCGCTCAATCAGGCCGGCGATGGCGAGGGTATCGCATTCGCCTTCGACAAGATCGCGCGTTCGCCCAACACACTCGACTCCCATCGCCTCATTCGCTGGTCGGCAACGGCGGGCGTCCAGAACGAAGTCGTGGAACGGCTTTTCGAAGCCTATTTCGAAGAAGGCCGCGACATCGGAAACGCCGATGTGCTCATCGAAATCGCTGCCGAAGCCGGAATGGACTCCGCAACCGTTGCCGATCTGCTCGAACAGGGTGCTGACCGCGAGTTGATTGAGAACGAAGACGCGATGGCGCATCGCCTTGGCATAACCGGCGTGCCGACCTTCATTTTTCAGAACAAATATCTCGCGTCCGGTGCGATTGACCCCGAAGCGCTGCTGGAGATCATCGACAAGGTTTCAGCGCTCGCCGCGCAACAGCCGGCCGATGGTGAACAGGCTGAAAGCGAAGAGCCTTAAGCTGCGGCCTTTATGACGCGATTGCGGCCTTCGCGCTTGGCCCGGTAGAGCGCCTGATCAGCGCGATGAAGCAGCTTGTCGGCGTTGTCATCAGCACCCTGTGAGGCTGCGATGCCGATGCTGATGGTCAAGTTGAGCGCTCCCGGTGTCCGGCTGATTTCGAACGGCGTCGTTTCCACGCTGTGGCGAAGGCGTTCGGCGATCGTGTAGGCGAAATCGACATCCGTATCCGGCATCACCACCACGAATTCCTCGCCGCCATAACGGCACGCCAGATCGATGCCGCGGATGTTTGCGGAGATACGGTTCGCGAACTCGCGCAGCACTTCGTCGCCGATATCGTGACCGTGGGTATCATTGACCGACTTGAAGTGGTCGATATCCATGATCAGAAACGCCAAAGGCTTGCTTGAGCGCTGAGCGTTGGAGATCAAGCTGTCCAAATGGCGCGCCATGTAGCGGCGATTGTGCAGCCCGGTGAGCTGATCCGTGATCGCCATTTCAAGGCTGAGCTGCACGTTGTGGCGCAAACGGTCCTGGTAGCGCTTCTTGCGAAGCTGCGTGCGAACGCGGGCGGTCAACTCGTTCTTGTCCACCGGACGCGTGAGATAGTCGTTAACGCCCATCTCAAGCGCCTGCGTGAGCTTGCGGCGGTCTCCGTCGCTCACCAGCACCAGGATCGGCACGTTGCGGCCTTCCGGCAGCGAACGAAGCTGCGAGCACAAGCGCAGGCCATCGAAGCCGCGCAGACCGAGGCTCACTACGATCAAGTCGTAATCGCCGCCGCGGACGCGCACCAGCGCTTCTTCAAAGCTGTCCGCGGCCGAAACTTCATTGGCAGGCGACAGCGCGGTGGTGAACCACGCAACGGATTCCGGACGGTCCTCGATGATGAGAATGCGGCCCGTCGGGTTGTTGTCGATCAGCGTCTGCGCCGGATCGATCAGGCCCATGCTCTGCCCGGTGGACTCGCGCATGCGCAACTCATCCGTCATCAGCTTCAGGCGCACCAGGCTGCGGACACGCGCGAACAACGCCGCATCGTCCACCGGCTTGGTCAGGAAATCGTCAGCACCGGCATCGAGACCGGCCACACGGTCGCTGGGCTGATCCAGCGCCGTCACCATGACCACCGGCACATGCGCGGTTTTCGGATTGCCCTTGATGCGGCGGGCGACTTCGAAGCCGTCCATGCCGGGCATCATCACGTCTAGCAGAATGATATCGGGATCGCACTCTTCGACTTTGGCGAGCGCTTCGACGCCGTTAAACGCGGTGACGACTTCGAAATACTCAGCCGTCAGCTTCGCTTCGAGCAGCTTTACGTTCGAAAGAATATCATCGACGACGAGAACCCGTGCTGTCATGGCAGTTCTACTACCCGATGAAGCGGCGCACGGTGTCCAGGAAGCTCACAACTGAAATCGGCTTGGAGATGTATGCCTCGCAGCCGCCCTGACGGATCACTTCCTCATCGCCTTTCATGGCGAAGGCGGTCACGGCGACGACCGGAATGCCTTTCAGCGTGTCGTCTTCCTTGAGCCACTTGGTGACTTCAAGGCCGGACACTTCGGGAAGCTGGATGTCCATCAGGATCAGGTCGGGATGATGCTCGCGCGCGATGTCGAGCGCTTCCATGCCGTCCTTGGTCTGGAGGATGTTGTAGCCGTTGGCGTCCAGCAGGTCGTGGAAGAGCTTCATATTGAGCTCATTGTCCTCCACGATCAGGACCGTTTTTGTCGCTGCATCCATCACTTGATTCTCCGCGGCCCCAAACGCTCAACCGGAATTTGCTGGAGAAATCCCCAGCCGACTCATTCCGGCTTCTGGCTTCCGCTAGTATTAGGTTGGATGTCTTAACGCTCCCTTGACGATGCGCCCCAAAATGACCCCTGCAAACGCCGAAATCCTTGCCCTCAAGGGGCTGGCCTTCCTGGCGAATTCCGACGAACCGCTAGACCGGTTCATGGCCCTTTCCGGAGCCGGGGCCGACGAGTTGCGGGACCGTGCCGGCGAGCCCGAGTTCCTGGCGGCGGTCATGGACTTTCTCCTGTCGGATGAAGCGCTTCTGACAGCTTTCTGCGATAACGCATCAATCGATCCGCGCGACCTCCAGATGGCGCGTCAGGCGCTGCCGGGCGCATGACGCGAGCTTTCCACACCCATCCCTCTACGGTGGCGCTGGACGCCGGAAAGCCGCTGTTGATCGTGGACGCCGATGAGGTGATTCTGCGCTTCGCGGACGGCTTCGACCGATTCCTCGCGGAGCGCGAACTGTTCCTCGACCTCACAACCTATCGTCTCCACGGCAATGTGAAGCGGAAGGACGATCGGACGCCGGTTCTCGACGTCGAAGTGACTGCCCTGCTCGACGAGTTCCGCGCTGATCTGGATTGGCTCGACGCCGTTGAAGACGCGGCGGCGGTTCTGAAAGCCTTGTCGAAATTGATGAACATCGTCGTGCTCTCCAACGTAAACGAGACGCAAGCACCCGCGCGGCTGCGCAATTTCGAAAAGCTTGGCCTGCCCTTCGCACTCATCACCAATAGCGGTCCAAAAGGTCCGGCCGTGAAAGCGCTGGCGGCACGCTCGAAGGGGCCTGTGTTCTTTATCGATGACGTTCCACTGCATCACACATCCGTTTTCGAACTCGCACCCGATGTTTTCCGTATCCACCTGATCGGCGACGAGCGGCTCAAGCCGCTGCTGCCGCCCGCGAAGGATGCGCATCTGCGCGCTGAGACTTGGCGCGAAGCCGATGCTTTCATCCGCGCCAAGCTGGCGGAGGCGTCCTGATGCGCTTCGGCATCGATCTTGGCGGCACGAAGATCGAAGTGGCGGCGCTGGCGCCCTCCGGCGAGATCGTGCTGCGCGAACGCACGCCGACGCCACGATCCGACTATGAAGGCATCGTCACAGCGATCCGCGATCTTGTGAGCAATGCCGAGAGTAAACTCGGCACGCGCGGGACCGTCGGCGTCGCGATCCCCGGCACCATCAGCCCGAAGAGTGGGCTGGTGAAGAATGCGAACTCCACCAAGCTCATTGGCCATCCCCTCGACAAGGATCTAGCCGCGGCATTGGGGCGAACGGTAAGGCTCGCCAATGACGCGAACTGCTTTGCCCTGTCGGAAGCCTCCGACGGCGCAGCGGCGGGCAAGGCCGTCGTGTTCGGTATCATCGCCGGCACGGGGGTTGGCGGTGGAGTCGTCGTCAACGGACAGGCCCTCACCGGTGCGCATGCCATCGCGGGCGAGTGGGGCCACAATCCCCTGCCCGGCGCCCGCGCCGATGAAATCCCTGGCCCGCAATGTTACTGCGGCAAACATGGCTGCATCGAAGCCTGGTGCTCCGGGCCGTTCTTTGAGGCGCAGTTCGAAGCCGCCACGGGCCACAAGCTTTCCGCACGCGAGATCGCAGCGGCTGCGGAAAGCGGTGACGCACAGGCCGGGGCCGTGATGGAACGCTGGCTGGACCGGTTCGCGCGCGGCATCGCGACGCTGGTGAACGTTCTCGATCCCGACGCCATCGTGTTCGGTGGCGGGCTTTCCAATATCGAGGCGCTTTATCGCGAGCTTCCTGCGCGTGTGGAACATTATGCTTTCACACCGGAAGGGCCGGCGCTCATTCTGAAAAACAAGCACGGCGACTCCAGCGGCGTGCGCGGTGCAGCGTGGTTGTGGCGCGAAGACGATCCCGAAGGCCTGCCGCGATGAGCGCTTTCTGCCGCGATTGTCTGACCGACGCGGCCGAGACAACAAAACGCTGCCGCAAATGCGGCGGCCACCGCATTCTTGCGCATCCCGAACTGGAAACGCTCTCCATCGCGCATATGGATTGCGATGCGTTCTATGCTGCCGTCGAGAAACGTGACGACCCTTCTCTGCTGGACAAGCCGGTGATCGTGGGCGGCGGCAAGCGCGGCGTGGTTTCCACCTGCTGCTATGTGGCCCGCCTATATGGCGTGCGCTCGGCCATGCCGATGTTCCAGGCCTTGAAGCTTTGCCCGAAGGCGACGGTGATCAAGCCGGACTTCACCAAATACACCGCTGCCAGCCGCGCGATCCGCGACATGATGCGAGACCTGACGCCGCTGGTGGAACCGCTGTCTTTGGACGAGGCCTTTCTCGATCTTTCCGGTACGCAGCGCATTCATGGCATGACGCCTGCCAAGACGATGGCACTGCTGGCAAAGCGCGTGGAGAAGGAAGTTGCCATCACGATCTCGATTGGCCTCTCCTACAACAAGTTTCTCGCCAAGCTCGCCAGCGAACTCGACAAGCCGCGCGGCTTTGCCGTGATCGGGGAAGGCGAGGCCAAGGCCTTCCTGCGCGACAAGCCAGTGGGCTTCATCCGCGGCGCGGGCAAAACGCTGCAGGCCAAGCTGGCGAAAGACGGCATTACCAAGATCGGGCAACTGCAAGATGCCGACCCGCGCGAGTTGGCACGACGCTATGGCAATACGGGCTTGTGGCTCGCGCGCCTGGCCCATGCCGACGATACCCGCGAGGTGCATTCCGACGGCGAGATGAAGACCATCTCATCCGAAACCACCTTCTTCGACGATCTTTCCAAATTCGAAGACCTCGAAAGTATTCTATGGCGGCAAGCGGAGCGTGTTTCCGCACGCGCCAAGAGCCATGAGCTTGCCGGGCGGACGGTGGTGCTCAAACTCAAGACCGCGAACTTCAAACTGAAGACACGCAGCGCCTCGCTGGAAGCGCCGACACAACTGGCCGACCGCATCTTCCGCGTGGCGCGCGATGCGCTGAAGCGCGAAGCGGACGGCACGTCCTACCGATTGCTTGGCGTCGGAATTTCCAATCTCGCGCCCGCACATCAGGCCGATCCGAGCGATCTCATCGATCGCAGCGCGGACAAGCGCGCGGCAGCAGAACGCGCGATGGACAAACTTCGCGACAAATTCGGCACCGGTACCGTGGCCAAAGGGCGCGGCGTCAAGCTTGCGCCAAAGCCCGCCAAGCAGTGAACTGTTTCCAGTCAGGGGGATTCCAAAATGCACATCCGCTTTTCAACGACGTTGCTTGCCACTGCCGCTGCTACCGCACTGCTTTCTCTCACTGCGCCCGCGCTGGCTCTGGATGTGGCCGCCGTAAAGCCGCAACTCGAAACCGAGATTAACGCGGACTATCCGCACCTCTTCGACATATACAAAGACATTCACCAGCATCCCGAACTCGGCCATCAGGAAACGCGCACCGCCGCGAAGCTTGCCAGCGAAATGCGCGCGCTCGGCTTTGAAGTCACCGAAGGTGTTGGCGGCACCGGTGTGGTTGCGATCTATCACAATGGACCCGGCCCGCTGGTGATGATCCGCACCGAACTCGATGCCCTGCCGATGCAGGAAAAGACCGGCCTGCCCTATGCCAGCCAGGTGAAGGCGCAATGGGAAGGTCACGAGACCTATGTCGCACATAGCTGCGGTCACGACTCCCACATGGCGATCTGGGTCGGCACCGCGAAGGCGATGCTCTCCCTGAAAGACAAATGGAGCGGCACGGTGATGTTCATCGGCCAGCCAGCGGAAGAAAGCGTGAATGGCGCTTCGGGCATGCTGGCGGACGGCCTCTACAAACGCTTCGGCAAGCCGGACATGGCGTTTGCGCTGCATGTCGGCCCCGATCCAGCAGGTACGGTCAGCTATATCTCAGGCCCCTATGACACAACGGCGGATTCGATGCAGATCACCTTCATCGGCCGCGGCGCGCATGGCTCCATGCCGGAGAAGTCCATCGACCCCATCGTCATGGCCGCGCGCTTCATCGAAGACGTGCAGACCGTGATCAGCCGCGAGAAAGACCCGATGGTGTTCGGCGTCGTCACCGTGGGTTCCGTCACGTCCGGCAGCGCGGGCAACATCATTCCCGACGATGCAACTTTGCGCGGCACGATCCGCACGCTGGATGAAAAGACGCGCGCGAAGATTCTGGACGGCGTCCGGCGCACGGCCAATGCCGTGGCCGCGATGTCGGGCGCTCCGGCGCCGCAGATCAAGCTTGGCGACACCGCCTATTCCGTCATGAACGATCCCGCTCTCACGGAAAAGACCGCCGCCGTTCTGAAGCAAGCGATGGGCGACAAGGTCTCACAGATGGCGCGTCCCATTCCTGCGAGCGAAGACTTCTCCGAGTTCGAACGCGCGGGCGTGCCAGGCGAATATCTGACGCTGGGCGGCATGGACCCCAAGACGATCGCGGAAGATGCGAAGAAAGGCATTCCCGTGCCGGTGAACCATTCGCCGCTCTTCACCGTCCTGCCGGAGCCGACGATCAAGGCCGGCGTGGAAGCGATGACACTCTCAGTGATGAACGTGATGCCGCCGAAGGCCTGAGAATTGAATGATCGCAAAAACAGAGAAATCGCAAATCTGGTAGAGCGCGAACGCGGAGCCTACGCCTGCTGGTATTTGTTTTGCACCTACCGGGGGGGAGGGGTATTCCCCCCATCATGTCCACGGATGGGCGCGTAGAGATCCGGGCGGCGGTCGCGGAACAGGCCCCACGACGCGCGCGCTTTGGCGATCTCGTCAAGATCGAAGGATGCGGTGCAGACGCCTTCATGCGTGCTGTCGAGTTCGGCGGCGATTTCGCCGGTCGGCCCCGCGATGAAGGATGTGCCGTAGAAGGTCATCTCGCCGTTCGCACCTTTTTCGGTGCCGATGCGGTTGCTGGCGACGAGCGGCACATAGTTCGCGCCGGCATGGCCCTGCATCACGCGGCGCCAATGTTCGCGGCTGTCCACCGGCGGCGCGGGCGGCGGCTCGGTGCCGATGGCGGTGGGATAGAACAACGCTTCTGCGCCCATCAGCGCCATCGACCGCGCGCTTTCCGGAAACCATTGGTCCCAGCAGATCGCAGCGCCCATCTTGCCGAACTTGGTGTTCCAGACTTTGAAGCCGGTATCGCCGGGCGTGAAGTAGTACTTCTCCTGATAGCCGGGACCGTCCGGGATGTGCGACTTGCGATAAAGGCCGAGCACGCTGCCATCCGCATCCACCATCGCCAGCGAATTGAAATGCGCGTAGCCCGCCTTCTCGAAGAAGCTGACGGGCAACACGACGCCAAGCTCTTTCGCCAGCTCGGCCATCTCCGCGATCAGCAGATTGCCTTCGAACGGCTGCGCCAGCGCGAAATGATCCGGCGACTGATCCTGGCAGAAATACGGCGTCTCGAACAATTCCTGGATCAGGATCGCGTTCGCGCCTTTGGATGCAGCCTGCCGCACAAGGTCTTTCGCCTTGGCAACATTGGCGCGCTTATCCCAACTGCAAGCAAATTGGGTTGCCGCAAACGTGACTTTGCGCATCAAAAAGCTCCGTTCGTTTTCCTCCCCGGTTGGGGGGGGAGGTGCGTCGCGTCAGCGACGTGGAGGGGTACTGGGTGACACAGGCCCCCTTCGCCGACTTCGTCGGCACTTCCCCCGTAAACGGGGGAAGAAAAAAAAGCGCACGCCATCACGCCGGTTCCTGTTGGGTGATGCAGTGAATACCGCCGCCGCCTTCGACGATGTCGAGGGCGTCCACCTGAAGGATGTCGCGGCCGGGGAAGCAATCGGCGAGCACGGCACGCGCTTTCTCGTCGTTCAGATCGTTGAAGGCGGGCATGACGATACCGCCATTGGGTAGATAGAAGTTGATATAGCTCGCCTGCAACATGCGGCCTTGCCAATCCACTTTCTTTTCGTGCGGTTGCGGCAACTCGATCACTTCCAGCGCGCGG
>Ga0164242_10010236_pt1 | contig 10055 bp, 10 predicted proteins | sample OricomgcompostMG_FD_108783 | JGI IMG/M metagenome (GOLD analysis project Ga0164242, IMG submission 108783) | Miracle-Growth compost microbial communities from Emeryville, California, USA - Original compost - Miracle growth compost (MG) ... | reverse complement strand
TTCGACCGCGACACCCTGCTGCGCGGCCTGGTCCCGGGCAGCGGTACCAGCGCGCTGGCCGCGGGATTGACCCGCGTCGGCGACCCGTACGTCTGGGGTGCGACCGGCCCCGATCAGTTCGACTGCTCCGGCCTGGTGCAGTGGGCTTTCCATCACGTGGGTATCGATCTGCCGCGTACCAGCCAGGCGCAGGCCACCGTCGGCACGCCGGTGTCGCGGGACTCGTTGCAGCCCGGCGACGTGGTGTTCTTCTATTCGGACGCCTCGCACGTCGGCATCTACGCCGGAAATGGCATGATCCTGCACGCCTCCACTTTCGGTGTGCCGGTCGCGGTGGCGCCGATGGGCAACACCCCCTTCCATTCCGCGCGCCGATACTGGATCGGAATGCCGTAAACACTGCGAGAATCTGGCGGCGAGTCATCACACCGACGTGAGGATCGTGTCGTATGAGCGGATTGTTGCGGGTCCGGACATGGCTGGCGCATCGTGGGCGCTTCGAATTCGTCGCCACCCTCGCCGTGGTGGTGGCGCTGACCGCGGCCGGCGGCGCCCTACTGCTGCTGCCGAAGACAGGCCTGCACACCGTGCCCGCCGCCGCGGAAACCGATTCCGCGCCCTCGCACGCCGATCCGCAGCTGCCCGAGTTGCGGCGCGTCATGAGTTCGTACGGACCCGTTGTCGCGCAACATGTTTCGGGTGACGACGGCAAGTTGTCGGTGGTACTGGGGCATCCGTACCAGCGCGGCGACGTCGACCAGCTCGCCCGCGAGGCCGGCCCGGCGGTCACGGCGGTCTCCCAGGTGTGGGGTACCGACTGGGCCCACGAAGCCGTGGTGGCCGTCGCGTCGAGCAGTTCCGAATTCGCGGCGCTGACCCACGACACCGGCACGGTGTCCGATCAGGTCGCCGCGGCGTCGGTCTCGGATCCGTTCGTCCCGCCCGCGCGTCCGACCGGGCAGCGCATCGTCTTCAGTGCCCAGGCCGGGCGTCGTCTCGGTGCGGACGGTATGCGCGATACGTTGCGGCACGAGCTCACCCATGTCGCGGCCCGCGCGGTCACCGTGGACGGTTCCCCGCAGTGGGTGCTGGAAGGGTTCGCCGAGTACTGCGGCCACCGCGGAGATCAGCAGCGTTTCGCGCAGCTCGCGCCGACCGTCACCACCCGCGCCCGCTCCGGTGAGCTGCCCGCGGACCTGCCGTCCGATACCGCGTTCACGCCGAGCCCCGGCGCCGATGCCGCCCTGGCCTACGAACAGGCCTGGTCGGCCAACGCGTTCGTCGCCGACCGATTCGGAGAGCCGAAACTCGTGGCGCTCTACCACCGGCTCGCCACCGGCCCCCAGGACCAGGCCGCGCTGGATCGCGGCCTGCGGGAGACACTCGGCCTGGGCCGAACCGAATTCGTCTCCGCCTGGCGCGACTGGATCAAGGCCCGCGTGGCCGCCTAGGAGCCCGGACGCGGCGGCCACACCCGTTGCGCCGGACGTGGCGGCCACACCCATAGACTCGCCCCCATGGGCCGCACGCTGTTGATCACCAACGACTTTCCGCCCCGGCCGGGCGGCATCCAGTCGTATGTTCATTCGCTCGCGCTGCGGATGCCGCCGGAGGACCTCGTGGTCTACGCGCCCCGCTGGCGCGGCGACTCCCATCTGCGGTTCGATGCCCAGCAGCCGTTCCGGGTGGTGCGCCACCCGACCACCCTGATGCTGCCGACCCCGCTGGTGCTGCGCCGCGCCGCCACGCTGCTGCGTGACGAACGATGCGATACCGTCTGGTTCGGTGCGGCCGCGCCACTGGCCCTGATGTCGCCGGCGCTGCGCCGTTTCGGCGCGGATCGGATCCTCGCCAGCACCCACGGCCACGAGGTGGGCTGGTCCATGCTGCCGGGCGCCCGGCAGGTGCTGCGGGTGATCGGTGACCACACCGATGTCGTCACCTACGTCAGCAAATACACGCGCCGCCGCTTCGCCGCGGCCTTCGGCGCCCAGGCTGCCCTGGAATATCTGCCGCCGGGGGTGGACAGCACCGTCTTCCGTCCCGACCCCGCCGCGCGGGCGGAACTGCGCGCCCGGTACGGCCTGGGCGAGCGGCCCACGGTGCTGTGCCTGTCGCGGCTGGTCCCGCGCAAGGGCCAGGACATGCTGATTCTGGCGATGCGCGAGATCCGCCGCCGCATCGACGGCGCGGTGCTGGTCATCGCGGGCGGTGGCCCGTACGAGGAGAAGTTGCGCGCGCTGGTGCGCGCGCTGGACCTGGAGTCGGACGTGGTGTTCACCGGTCGCGTCCCCGCCGCCGAACTGGCCGCCCACCACACCCTCGCCGACGTCTTCGCGATGCCCTCGCGCACCCGCGGCGCCGGGCTCGACGTGGAAGGCCTCGGCATCGTCTATCTGGAGGCATCGGCCACCGGCGTGCCCGTGGTCGCCGGAAACTCCGGCGGCGCACCGGAAACCGTTCTCGAGGGCCGCACCGGCACGGTGGTCGACGGGCGCGACGAACGAGCCGTGGCCGCCGCCGTCGTCGACATCCTGTCCGATCGCGACGCCGCGGCGCGGATGGGCGCCGCCGGTCGCGAATGGGTCGCCGACCAGTGGCGCTGGGACGTTCTGGGCGGCCGGTTGCGCGGTCTGCTCGATCCCGGCGCGCATTCCGGTGTCCTGGGATCCGACGGCTCCGTCCGGTGAGCCGGCCGGCGCCCCGGCCGCGCGTGACGGCAGGTCGCGCGGGCTCGGCACTGCGTTACCGCCTCCGGGCTCCGACCCAGTAGGCTCGGGCTTCATGAGCGAGCGCAGCAGCGAGCCACAGCCGTGAGCAGCATCCAGGTGGCCGACCAGACCTTCGTCGCCGCGCCCGGCGCCGCGGTCGCCGAGGTCCTGGCCGATCGGTCGCGATGGCACCGCTGGTGGCCCGACCTCACCCTCGAGGTGCGAGAAGACCGGGGTGACAAGGGAATTCGCTGGTCGGTCAGCGGGCCGCTGACCGGCACCATGGAGGTCTGGCTGGAGCCGTCGCTGGACGGGGTGATCCTGCACTACTTCATGCATGCCGAACCGCCGGGCGCGGCCGCACTCTCGCCCCGAACCCTGATGGCCGCCAACCGTTCCCGGCGGGTCGCCGGCAAGAAGATGTCGTTCGAGGTGAAATCGCGGCTGGAGGCCGGCCGTCCGGCCGGTGTGGCGCCGTCACGCTAGGTCGAAAGGAAACGCTGTCAGTCATGGCCGACCGGACCCAGAGGTCGATCACCATCGATGCCCCCTCGGATCGGGTGATGGCCGTCATCGCCGATCTACCGTCGTATCCCGAATGGGTATCGGCGGCACGATCGGTGGACGTACTGGAGACCTTCCCCGACGGACGGGCCCGCACGGCGAAGTTCGTGCTGGACGCCGGCGTCGTCAAGGACACCTACGTGCTGTCCTACACCTGGCGGGCCGACGGACGGGCGGTGAGCTGGCAACTGGTCAGCGGCGACCTGCAGAAGGCGCAGGACGGTACCTACGAGCTCATCGAGCAGCCCGACGGCACCACCCAGGTGGTGTACGAGCTGACCGTGGACCTCACCATCCCGATGATCGGGATGTTCAAACGCAAGGCCGAGAAGGTGATCACCGATACGGCCCTCAAAGAACTCAAGAAACGGGTCGAAGGCTGACCCGGTCTCCGCAGTGCGGTCGTGGTGCCGTCACGACCCGTCTCGAACTGTTCATCGGCAAGGGCGGAGTCGGTAAGACCACGCTCGCCTGCGCGGCGGCCATCGCCGCGGTGCAGGCCGGACAGCGCGTGCTGGTCGCCTCGGTCGACCAGGCTCATTCGCTCGGCGACGCACTCGGTTTCCGCTTCGCGCACGATCCCGGCACGGTTGCCGGGGTGGTGACCGTCGCCCCCGGATTCGACGTCATCGAGATCGATTCGCTTGCGCTGCTGGAGGATCGGTTCCGCGACGTCGCGCGGATGCTGTCCGGCGCCGGCCACGATCACGGCATCGACCTCGCCGCACTCGATCCCGCCGAACTCACCGGACTGCCGGGCGTGCAGGAACTACTGGCGTTGACCGAGATCGCCCAGTTCGCGGGTGAGGACGACTGGGATCTGATCATCGTGGACTGCCCGCCCTCGGCGGATATGTTGCGCATCGTCACCGCACCCGACACCCTGCTCGGCTACCTCGAGCGAATCTGGCCCACCCATGCCCGGGTGCTGAGCGCGACCGGTACGGATATGCGGCGCGCGGTGCTGGCGGCGACGGTGGAGCGGATCGCGGCCGCGGTCACGGCGATTCGGGATCTGCTCGCCGATTCGCACCGCACCGGGGCGCGGCTGATCACCGGCGCCGAACGGGTCGCGCTGGCCGAATCCGCGCGGGTGCGTTCGGCGGCGGCGCTTCTGGGTATACGCCTGGATGCGGTGGTGGTGAACAAAGTGCTGCCGCCGGTGCCGCCGGCCGACGGTGGCGCGCACCCCGCGGTGCAGTGGTACCTGCAGCGGCGCGCGGAACAACTCGACGTGATCGCGGACCTGCGCCGCCGGATGCCCGACGTGCCCGTGGTGATCGCCCATCACAGCGGCCCGGAACCGGTCGGACCGCGGGCGTTGTCGGCGCTGGCGCAGGCATTGCCCGTTCGTGGCAACCCGCCGACTGCCGAGCCAGACCCTATGCTGGGCGACACGACGCCGGAGCCGGGCACCGCGGCAGGGGAGCCGGAGGTGCGGTGGGAGTCGGGCACCGGGCTGGATTCGGTATTCACGCTGCGGATGCGCCTGCCGGTGGTCGACCCGGGCACGCTGCGACTCGGACGAGTGGAGGACGATGTGATCGTGGGAGCGGACGGGGTCCGGCGGCGGCTACGACTGGCGCCGGTATTGCGGCGGTGCACGGTCGACAGCGCCGAACTCGACGGTGAGCAGCTCATCGTGCGTTTCCGGCCCGACCCGGGGGTCTGGCCGCAATGACCCACGCCCACGAGGACAGTTTCGGCGAATTCGCCCAGGAACTGCGCGCCCTCGCCGAAACCTTGCTCGAACGAGTCGAACCCGCCCTGCGCCGCGCGGCCGCCGACGGCCGCGAATGGGACAGCTGCAGCTGGTGTCCCATCTGCGCGACCGCGGCCCTGGTTCGCGGCGAACACCACGAGGTGGTCGCCGCGGTCGCCGACCACGGCACCGCGATCGTGACCGTGCTGCGCGAGGCGCTGGCCGGAGTGCCGGTCGAACCGCTGCTCCCGGACGACCTTCCGGACGCCGACGACGAATCCGGCGAATACGATTCCGCGGCAACGGAAGTCGGCGCCGATCCGAGTTCGGAGCGAACGGAGCACGACGGGTGGATCGCGGGCGGGGCGGCCGGCGATGTGTCGGACCGCGGTGCCGAGGTGCGCGGCAGTGGGACCGAGGCCGAAACACGCGGCAGTGATCCCAGGGCCGAAGCGCGCGGGAGTGGTCCCGGTGCCGAAGCGCGTGGCAGTGCTCCCGGTGCCGACCGCCGCGCGAAGGGTGTCCGACGGGATGCGGACGCGCCCGGACACGAACGCGGCGGCGCTACGGAGAAGGCTCCGGGCGCGAAGCCGGCGGCCGACGATCAGGGGAGCAAGGCGCGCCGCGGTGGCCGGCGCGCGGCCGAACGTGCTGGGCGGGGGCGGGATTCGGTCGAGCGACCCGGATACGTTCCCATCCCGGTGCGGATCAAGAAATGACCAGCAGGGTCGGAAGAGAGGCTCCGCTCACCGTCGGCATCGATGTCGGCGGGACGAATATCCGGGCGTCGGTCGTCGACGGGGACGGGGAGGTTCTCGACACCGTCCAGGCGCCGACGCCGCATTCCGCGCACGCACTCGAGGACGGCCTCGACCGCGCGGTCCGGGAACTGTGTGCGCGCCACGACATCGGCGCGGTCGGGCTGGCGGTCGCCGGATTCGTCGACGAATCCCGCTCCTCGGTGCGTTTCGCGCCGCATCTGCCGTGGGAGGACACCGCGGTCGCCGGCCGGCTCGGACGCCGGCTCGGGTTGCCGGTGATCCTCGAACACGATGCCAACGCGGCGATGTGGGCCGAATACCGGTTCGGCGCGGCCGCGGGCGCGCACAACGGCGTACTGGTCGCCATCGGCACCGGCATCGGCGCGGCGCTGCTGGTGGAGGGGCGGCTGTATCGCGGAAGTTACGGTGTCGCACCGGAATTGGGCCATCTGCAGGTGGTGCCGCACGGCCGGATCTGCCCGTGCGGCAAACGCGGCTGCTGGGAGCGCTACTGCAGCGGTACCGCTCTGGTCGACACCGCGATCGAAATGCTGGCCACCGATCCGATGCCCTCGACGATACTGGCACGCGAGGTGGTCGGCGATCCGGGATCGCTGACCGGGCGCCGGGTCGCGGGCGCGGCCCACGACGGTGATCCGGTGGCGCTGCACGTGATGGCCGATTTCGCCCGCTGGCTCGGGCTGGGACTGGCCTTCGTCAGCGACATCTTCGATCCCGACCTGATCGTCATCGCGGGTGGCGTCAGCTCCTCGGCGCCGCTGTTCCTCGACGACGCGCGCGAGCATTACGCCGCCGCCATCACCGGCGGCCGTCATCGCCCGCTGGCTCGCATCCGCACCACGCAGCTGGGTGAGGCGGCGGGGATGATCGGCGCGGCCGAACTCGCGCGCACGGCGCTCGAGACCGGGGCGGCCGAAGGGCGTTCGCGGACAACCGGCAGCGGTGTCGATTCGGCGGCCGTGAGCCGACCTCGCTCCGCCGCGGGCCGGGAATAGTCTTCCTCCTCCCCGCCGATGCCGCGCGACGGGAAGCGGATCGGCTTCTCGCGCCGGGGCGTCGAACGGGCGGCCGGTTCGCACGAGGTAGGGAGCAAACGATCCGGGGCGTCGTACATCTCGCCGATTCGCTCGACGCCCGGTCGGTTTTCGCGCATGTAAGCACCTCATGTGTACCCGATTTCACCGATGTGATTGCGGGCATGTGAAATACCTCGTGTGGGGTTGGTCGCAGCAGGTCGGCGACGGTAGAGTCGGTGCCGACGGAGGTGCCTGCGACGAGGCCGGTCCCGTTCGACAATCACAGGGGAAAGGACGCAATGTTCTACTGGCTGCTCAAATTCGTGCTGGTCGGGCCCTTCATGCACATCTACAACCGGCCGAAGGTCGAGGGCGTGGAGAATATTCCCGCCGACGGAGCAGTCATCCTCGCCGGCAATCATCTGTCGTTCACCGACTGGTTGTTCACCCCGTTGCTGAGCCCGCGTCGCATCACCTATCTGGCCAAGGCCGAATACTTCACCACGCCCGGACTCAAGGGCCGGCTGCAGAAGTTCTTCTTCTCCGGCACCGGCCAGTATCCGATCGACCGCAGCGGCGCCAGCGCCGCCGAGGATGCGCTCAACACCGCTCGCAAACTGCTGAGCGAGGGCCGCATGGTGGGCCTGTACCCGGAAGGCACTCGCTCGCCCGACGGCCGCCTGTACAAGGGCAAGACCGGTGTGGCACGCCTCGCCCTGGAGACCGGTGTGCCGGTGATCCCGGTGGCGCTGATCGGGACCGACGAGGTGTGCCCTCCCGGCCCGTTCCGGTGGCGCCGCCGCCGCGTCACCGTGAAATTCGGTGCGCCGATCGACTTCTCCCGCTACGAGGGAATGGGCGGTAACCGCTTCGTCGAGCGGGCCGTCACCGACGAGATCATGTACGAGCTGATGCGGATGTCGGGTCAGGAGTACGTCGACGTCTACGCCGCCAGCCTGAAGAAGGGCGTGCCCTCCGGCAGCCGCCCCGAGGCAGAACGGATCCCGGAGACCCTGGCGAGCTGACTTTCGCCGTTACGTTCTCGGCCCCCGGACAACCGTCCGGGGGCCGAGTCGTATCGGCAGCGCGGCGCCCGCCGCCTACCGCCGATCGATACCGGTGATCGCGCCGCTGCGCCGGAACGCCTCGATGGCCTCGTACTCGGCGAGATTGTGCCGGGCGTCGGCGAGCGCGTCGTGCGCGTCGGCCGGCACCGGCGGCAACTCCGGCCGGCCGTGGTGATCCCAGTGCTGGCGCAGCTCGTTGGTGTAGCGCGGCAGGGCCGTCGGCAGATCCACCATCGACCCCCACAACTGGCAGAACGCCACATGGTCGTAGGCCCCCACCCACGCCCACAATTCCGGACGCACGGTCGGTCGCGGTACCAGGAATTGATAGAGGTCGTCGCGAATGCGCTGCCGGCTGCGCCACAGCGGCGAGGAGGGGGAGGGAAGTTTCGGCAATACATTGCGCCGTACCCACTGCCCGGCTCGCTCGGGGTCGAATTCCGTTGACACCGCGTAATATTCCCGACCGTCCTCGCAGACCACGCCGATCGAAATCAGATCGATCGTCACCCCGTCCTCGATGAATTCGCAGTCATAAAAATATTTCACGCGGTCGTGCCCTTTCCGATTCGGCGTACACCGGCGCTCGCGGTGATATCTCGGCCGAACCGCCCGACCCGGCCCGGCTCGAGGTTACGGCCCCGCCCGCGCGGACGTAATCATCGCCCCCTACCCTCCGGGTTACCCCGGGATTGCGGAAGGTCCGTATTCTGATCTGGTGAACTGGACCGTCGACGTACCGATCGATCGCTTGCCGGAACTGCCACCGTTGCCTGCCGAGCTCCGTCGGCGACTCGACGCCGCACTCGCCCGCCCCGCCCTGCAGCAGCCGTCGTGGGATCCCGAGCAGGCCGCCACCATGCGCACCGTCCTCGAGAGTGTGCCGCCGCTGTGCGTGCCCGCCGAGGTCGAGGAGTTGCGCCTGCGACTGGCCGAGGTGGCCCGCGGCGAAGCCTTCCTGATGCAGGGTGGCGACTGCGCGGAAACCTTCGCCGACAACACCGAGCCGCATATCCGCGGAAACATCCGCACCCTGCTGCAGATGGCGGTGGTGCTGACCTACGGCGCGAGCCTGCCGGTGGTGAAGGTGGCCCGGATCGCGGGCCAGTACGCCAAACCCCGCTCGGCCGATGTCGACGCACTCGGCCTCAAGTCCTATCGCGGCGACATGGTCAACGCGCTGGTCGCCGACGCGGCCCAGCGCGAGCACGACCCCTCGCGGCTGGTGCGCGCCTACGCCAACGCCAGCGCGGCGATGAACCTGGTGCGCGCGCTCACCGGCGCCGGGATGGCCGATCTGCACAAGGTGCACGACTGGAACCGCGATTTCGTCGCGCAGTCGCCGGCGGGTGCCCGCTACGAGCAGATGGCCTCCGAGATCGACCGCGGCCTGGCGTTCATGAACGCCTGCCGGGTGCAGGATCCCAGCCTGCAGTCGGCCAAGATCTACTGCAGCCACGAGGCGCTGGTCCTCGACTACGAGCGAGCGATGCTGCGGCTGTCCCACAACGCCGCCGGCGATCCGGTGCTCTACGACCTGTCCGCGCATTTCCTGTGGATCGGTGAGCGCACCCGGCAGCTCGACGGCGCCCATATCGCCTTCGCCGAACTGCTGGCCAACCCGATCGGCATCAAGATCGGCCCGACCACCACGCCGGATCAGGCGGTGGAATACGTCGAGCGGCTCGATCCCACCAACGAGCCGGGCCGGCTCACCCTGGTCGCGCGGATGAGCAACACCAAGGTCCGCGACGTGCTGCCGCCCATCATCGAGAAGGTGCAGGCCACCGGCCATCAGGTGATCTGGCAGTGCGATCCCATGCACGGCAACACCCACGAATCCTCCACCGGCTACAAGACCCGCCACTTCGATCGCATCGTCGACGAAGTGCAGGGCTTCTTCGAGGTGCACCACGCGCTGGGCACCCATCCGGGCGGCCTGCACATCGAGCTCACCGGCGAGAACGTCACCGAATGCCTCGGCGGCGCCCAGGACATCTCGGATCTGGATCTGGAGGACCGCTACGAGACGGCCTGCGACCCGCGTCTCAATACCCAGCAGTCCTTGGAATTGGCATTCCTGGTCGCCGAGATGCTGCGGTGACGGATCGGCCGTAGTGGACGTCGTATTTCGCAATGACGAGGGACCCTCGCGCGGCGCCGGCCGCTCGCGCGGGGATATCCCGGCGAGCGCGCAGAGCGCGCCGCAGATC
>Ga0164242_10010235_pt1 | contig 10055 bp, 8 predicted proteins | sample OricomgcompostMG_FD_108783 | JGI IMG/M metagenome (GOLD analysis project Ga0164242, IMG submission 108783) | Miracle-Growth compost microbial communities from Emeryville, California, USA - Original compost - Miracle growth compost (MG) ... | reverse complement strand
GATCTCGCCCTTGGCGTCGACCGCGATCTTCTGGCTCAGGTCGCCATTGGCCACCGCGGTGGTGACCAGGGCGATGTTGCGGACCTGCGCGGTCAGGTTGCTCGCGAGCAGGTTCACGTTGTCGGTCAAGTCACGCCAGGTCCCGGCGGCGCCAGGCACCTTGGCCTGACCGCCCAGCTTCCCTTCGATGCCCACCTCGCGGGCCACCGTGGTCACCTGCTCGGCGAAGGTGCGCAGGGTGTCGGTCATCCCGTTGATGGTGTCGGCCAGGGCTGCGATCTCACCTTTGGCGGCGAGCACGAACTTCTGGCTCAGGTCTCCGTTGGCCACCGCGGTGACCGTCTTCACGATGCCGCGCACCTGATCGGTCAGGTTGTTGGCCATCACGTTCACGTTGTCGGTGAGGTCTTTCCAGATGCCGGCCACGCCGGGGACCTGCGCCTGTCCGCCCAGCCTCCCTTCGGTGCCCACCTCGCGGGCCACGCGGGTCACCTCCGCGGCGAAGGCGCGCAGCTGATCCACCATTCCGTTGATGGTGCTCTTGAGCTCCAGGATCTCCCCGCGCGCGTCGACGGTGATCTTCTTGGAGAGGTCGCCGTTGGCCACAGCGGTGGTGACCAGCGCGATGTTCCGGACCTGGGAGGTGAGGTTCCCGGCGAGCAGGTTCACGTTGTCGGTGAGGTCCTTCCAGGTCCCGGCCACGCCCTTGATGTCCGCCTGCGCGCCCAGCTTGCCCTCGGTGCCGACCTCGCGGGCCACGCGGGTCACCTCCGAGGCGAAGGTCCGCAGTTGGTCCACCATGGTGTTGATGGTCCCTTTGAGCTCCAAGATCTCGCCGCGCGCGTCGACGGTGATCTTCTGGGACAGGTCGCCGTTGGCCACCGCGGTGGTGACCGCGGCGATGTTCCGGACCTGGGTGGTCAGGTTGCCGGCCAGCATGTTCACGCTGTTGGTGAGGTCCCGCCAGGACCCGGAGACGCCGCTCACCTCGGCCTGGGCGCCCAGCTTTCCCTCCGCGCCGACCTCGCGCGCCAGCCGGGTCACCTCCGAGGTCACCTGGCGAAGCTGGGCGACGAAGCTGTCCACCATGGAGGCCATCCGCTGGAACTCGCCGCGCAGGGGCCGCTCTCCGGTCCGGACCGACACCGCCTGGGAGAGATCGCCCTGGGCCACCGCGCTGATCACCCGCGCCACCTCGCTGGTGGGCCAGAGCAGGTCGCCGATCAGCGCGTTGAAGGCCTCCACCACGCCCAGCCAGTCTCCGCGAAGCCCGTCGGTGGAGAGCCGCTCGTTGACCTGTCCCTCCTGGCCCACCGCTTCGCGGATCCTTCGCGTGTTCCGCGCGAAGAGCGACCCGCGCTCCACCACCGCGTTGAAGGTCGAGGCGAGCTCGCTGTAGAGCGACTGTCCTTGGGTGGACGGCAGCCGGACCGAGAAGTCCCCGTCGCGCAGCGACTGGAGCGCGCCCAGCAGGTCCCGCAGCTCGTCTTCGTGCGTCCGCTCCTTGCTGGCCCGGCTCTTGTCCGTAGAGCGAGCCGGCGTGCGGCGGGGCGAGGGGGCGGGACGGCGGCGCTTGAGAGACTTGGTCTTGGTGGCCATCGTATTTGTTTGAATCGCGGGGAAGAGGAGGCGAATTCCCGAACGTTGGACCACAAAATGGACACGGCCCGTTCCCACGGGAGGTGCGGGCGGCTGAGGTCACGCTGGGTGGCTTGGTCGCTCACCTCACAGGCGGGCCAGGGATGGAGTCTGGGAGCGTCCAGGTGTCGAGAGACGAGATTCCCGATGAAGTACGAAAGCTGATCGCCGAACACATCGTGTCGGTGGAGCAGCTGGAGGTCCTGCTCCTGCTCAGGAGCCGGGCCGGTGAGACCTGGTCGCCGGAGGGGATCAGCGAGGTGATCCGGACCAGCGCCAGCTCCGCCGAGCAACGGCTGAGAGACCTGGAGGCCCGGGGTTTCCTGGCCCGGGAGGAGGGCAAGAGCAGCTACCGCTACACGCCGGGGGGACGGTGGGAGCGGGCGCTGGAGCTTTTGACCCAGCTCTACTCCGAGCGTCACTACACGGTGATCGAGCTCATCTTCTCCAAGCCCATCCAAAACCTGCGCGTCTATTCGGATGCGTTCTTGTTCCGGAAGGATCCATCCGATGGCTAGCGCCGTGTACCTGCTCTGCGCCCTCACGAGCATCGCGTGCGCGGCGCTCCTGTTCCGAAACTACTTCCGCCGTCCCAGCCGGCTGGCCTTCTGGACCGGCCTGGGCTTCGCCGCGCTCGCGCTCAACAACGTGCTCCTCTTCATCGACATGAGGGTGATCGCGTCCATTGACTTCACGTTCTACCGGAACGCGAGCGCGTGCCTGGCGGTGGTGCTCTTGCTCTACGGGCTGCTGACGGAGGCCACCTGATGAACTACTTCTTCCACGGCGCGATCGCGCTCGGCTGCTGGACCATTGGCCTCATCTACCTGCGCTTCTACCGGCGGGTGAAGGACCGGCTGTTCGCGATCTTCGCGGGGGCGTTCTGGCTCCTCGCCATTGAGCGGGTGCTGCTGGCTTCGGTGGCGAAGGATCAGGAGGGCAGGCCGTTGATCTACGTGATCCGCCTGCTCGCCTTCGTCCTGATCATCCTGGCGGTGCTGGACAAGAACCGCGCGCCGCGCGCCGGGAGAACCTAGCGCCGCCGAGGAGCTTCAGTGCGCGGGGTAGCCGTAGAGCGTGCAGGGGATGGGCCCGTTCCACGCCGGCCGTGAGCGGGTGGGGCGGTGGTGGAAGGCGCTCTCGAAGGCGGAGTTGCCGATCAGGATCTCCATCCGGTAGCCCTGAAGCTGTCCCAGCCGCTCGCCGAGCTTGAAGTAGAACGACTTCATCCCCTTCTGCCCGCCGGACTCCAGCCGCTCGCCGTAGGGAGGGTTGGTGACCAGAAGGCCGGGGCCGGGCGGGACCTCGAAGGGAAAGGTGGCGTCTCCCTCTTCCACCTTGATGAAGCGGTCGTAGTTGGCGGCGCGGGCGTTCTTGCGCGCCGCCTCCACCGCCTCCGGATCCTTGTCGTAGCCGACGATGGGCGCGGGCGGCGGCCGCTCGAGGGAATGCGCCTCGGCGCGAAGCCGCTCCAGCTCCTCATGCGCGGCCTTGCCCAGCTTGGGCCAGCGCTCCACCGCGAGCTTCCGGTAGAGGGCGGGCGCCCGCCGGCTGGCGATCAGCGCCGCCTCGAGCAGGAGGGTCCCCGATCCACACATGGGATCGACCAGCGGCTCTTCGCCGGTGTAGCCGGCTTCACGGAGGATGGCCGCGGCGAGGGTCTCCTTCAGCGGCGCCTCGGTGGTCTTCACCCGGTAGCCGCGCTGGAAGAGGGGATCGCCGCACAGGTCGAGCGAGAGCGAGAGCTGGCTGCGCGCCAGGTGGGCGACGACGCGCACGTCCGGGTCGCGGGTGCTCACGTTGGGCCGCTGCCCGCACTTCTCGCGCATCCGGTCCACGATGGCGTCCTTGATCTTCAGCGCCACGAAGCCCGAGTGGACGTGCTCGGACTCCTTCAAGCTGGCGTCCACCGCGAAGGTGACGTCCGGGGTGAGGTGCTCCTCCCAGGCGACGGCGTGGGTGGCGGCGTAGAGACCGTCCGCGCCCTGGGCCTCGGCGGTGGCGAGCGGATAGAGCACGCGCATGGCGATGCGGGACCAGAGGCAGATCCGGAGCGCCTCGTGGAGGTTGGCGAGGAAGCGCACCCCGCCGCGATCCTGGCGGACGCGCTTGGCCCCCAGCTCCTCCAGCTCCTGGGCGAGGAGGTCCTCGGTGCCGCGGGCGGCGGTGGCGAACAGCGGGAGGCGTTCAGGCATGTGGCCCTTCTACATCGCTCCGGCGCCGGGCATCTCGCCCACCGGGCGGAGGAGGACGTCGCGCGGCTTGGCGCCGTCCGCCGGACCCACCACGCCGTCCCGCTCCATCCGTTCGATCATCCGGGCGGCGCGGTTGTAGCCAATCCGCATCTTCCGCTGGAGCATGGAGATGGAGACCTGGCGCATCTCGCTCACGGTGGCGAGCGCCTGATCCCACAGCTCGTCGGACAGCTCGTCCTCCTGACCGCCGCCGCCCTCCGCGTCCTCGTCGCGGGCCTTGAGGATCGAGTCGTCGTAGACCGGCTTCCCCTGCGCCTTGAGGTGGTCCACCGCCTTCTTGATCTCGCCCTCGGAGACGTAGGCGCCGTGGACGCGCTGGAGGTGCGAGCTGGTCGGCGGCTGGATCATCATGTCGCCCATGCCCAGGAGGGCCTCGGCGCCGACCGTGCCCAGGATGGTCATGGAGTCCGGCTTGCTGCGGAGCATGAAGCTGATGCGGGTGGGGAAGTTGGCCTTGATGATGCCGGTGACGACGTCGGTGGACGGGCGCTGGGTGGCGACCATCAGGTGGATGCCGGCCGCGCGCGCCATCTGCGCCAGGCGGGCGATGTACGTCTCCACCTCCCGCGAGGCGACCATCATCAAGTCCGCCAGCTCGTCGATGATCACCACGATGTAGGGGAGCTTCTTCAGCTCTTCCTTCGGCTCGCCCTCCTCGGCGTCGGCCTCCTGCGCCTCGGCGGCGAGCGGGGCCTCCTCCTCCAGGGCCGCCTCTTCGAGCACGGGCTCGAAGGAAGGCAGGAGCTCCGCGTCCTCCTCGTCGCTCGGCCTTGGGACGCCCATCTGGTTCGAGGGCTCAGCGGTCTGCGCCACGCCCGCGTCCGGGGCCACGTCCAGGATCACCCGCTTCTTCGGCGCGGGCCGGGCGGCCTCCTTCTTGAGGACGCTCTTGGCCTGGCCCTCGGCGCTCTCCACCAGCTTGTTGTAGCCGCTGATGTTGCGGACGCCGGCCTCGGAGAGGAGGTGGTAGCGGCGCTCCATCTCCTCCACCGCCCAGCGCAGCGCGAGCGCGGCCTTCTTGGGATCGGTGACCACCGGCAGGAGCAGGTGTGGGATGCCCTCGTAGACCGAGAGCTCCAGCATCTTGGGGTCCACCATGATGAAGCGGACCTCCTCCGGCGTGGCCTTGAGGAGGATGCTCATGATCATCGAGTTGACCGCCACCGACTTCCCGGAGCCTGTGGTCCCTGCCATCAGGATGTGCGGCGCCTTGGCCAGGTCGAAGACGTACGGCATCCCTTCGATGTCCTTGCCCACGCACATGGCGAGCTTGCTTGCGGACTTCACGAAGGCGTCCTGCTCGGCGATCTCCTTGAGGAAGACGGTCTCGCGGTCCTTGTTGGGGACCTCGATGCCGACCACGCCCTTGCCCGGGATGGGGGCGACGATCCGGACCCGCAGCGCCTCCATGGCCATCGCCAGGTCGTCCGCCAGGGACGCGATCTTGGAGACCTTGATCCCGGGGCCGGGGAGGAACTCGTACATGGTGACCACGGGGCCGGGGCGGATCTCCACCACCTCGCCCACGATGCCGAAGTCGGACAGCTTGGCGCGCAGCTTCTCCGCGGTCTGCAGGAAGGCGTCCTTGTCCAGCGTGCTCCGCTCGTGCTTGTCGCACTCGAGCACGTCCAAGGGCGGCGGGCTGAAGTGGGTCCGGCCGGCGGCGAACTGGAACTCTTCCTTGGCGCGCGCGTTGGGCTTGGGCGGCGCCTTCGGTTCGACGATCAACGGCGTTCGGGCGGGCGGCTTGTCGGAGGGCGCGGCGAGCGCGCTGGTGGGCGGAGGCACCGAGTGGGTGTCCTTCACCGGCGAGATGGCGGCGGCGTTGAACGCGGGTGCGCTGGGGGTCTCCTCCGGCTTCTCTGGTTTGACCGCGCGCTCCTTCTGCTTGACCACCGGCGCGGGCTGCTGCGGCGGCGGCGCGGAGGGCTGGGTGAACAGGGCGCTCGCCCAGGCCGGATCCTCACCCGGGAGCGGGGTGGGATTGAGCGGCAGCGCGGCGCGGGCAGGGGCGATCGACTTCGACTCCGCGCGCGGGGGCGGCGCGGCCTCCGGCTTCTTGGGGGCGGTGGTGATCTTCGGCAGGGACCGGGCGCTCGCCGAGGGACCCGCGGCCAACGCGGGGGGATCGCTCTGCCGGGAGAGCTGATGGGCGGCCTCGGCGATCTCATCTGCCTCGGCGGCGGCGCGCTCGGCCTCGGCCAGCTCCTCTTCATCCGCTTCCAGCTGCGCGAAGAAGGCGGCCTCCTCCAGCTTGGCGTGGGCGGCTTCCACCTTCCGGCGCTCGAACGCCTTCTTCTGATCTTCCACGAAGCGGGCGAAGGCGAGCTTGGCCTCCTGCCACAGCGCGGACGCGAAGTGGGCGAAGAGGGCGCAGAGCTTGAGGAAGGCCATCTGGGTGCCGACGATGAGCGCGGCGATGGCCAGGGCGGTGACGACGATCAGCGTCCCCGCGACGGAGAAGAGGCCACACAAGGTGGTCGCGAGCGCCTCGCCGAGGACGCCGCCGGGCTGATGCGCCAGGTGCGGCGAGTGGGCAAAGGCGAGCTGGGCGAGCACCGCACAGCTCACCACCAGCAGCGCGACGGCGAGGAACTGCGGCATCCGGCGCTTGTCGCGCGCGCCAACGAAGATCACCACCGCGGCGTAGACCAGCGCCAAGGGGACCACGTAGGCGCAGTACCCGAGCAGCCCGAGCAGCCCATCCGAGAGCGCGTGTCCCACCGGCCCGGCGGCGTTGTGGAAGCCGGGCCCCACGCGGTCCCGGACGTCGAAGGTGACCAGCGAGAGCAGGGTGAGCAGCCCGCCCGCCAACAGGAACACCCCGGCGATCGCGCGACGGCCCGCGCCGCCGGTGGTCAGCTTCTTTTCGGTCAGCGCCCTCCGGCGGTTGCCGATCTCCTGTCGGGAGAGGACCGTCTTTTCCGCTCGGGCTTTCTTGGCCGCCATCCCACTTCCCCTCATGTCCGTAGCGCGCTGTAGCGCCGCGCGGGCCGAGTGTAGGGATGGGGGGTGGGGGGTCAATTTTCTGGCCACCCGGTCTGCAAGGGATCGAAGAACCGCACGGTCGAAATTCTGTGTCCTGCCAAGACGCGATATCGTGTGGCTCCTCAAACGCGGGGGAGCGCAGTCGATGGACGTCCGGTGCGAGCGCTGTAAGGCCGAATACGAGTTTGACGAGCGACGCATTGGCGAATCCGGCGTGGCCGTGAAGTGCGCGACGTGCGGGCACATCTTCATGGTTCGCCGGCCGATCCGCGCCCCGGTCGCAGCTCCCAGTGCCGCCGCGGCCGGGCCGGAGCGGGTCCGCGACTGGAAGTTGAGGCAGCCCAACGGGCACACCTATTCGTTCCGGGATCTGACGACGCTTCAAAGGTGGATCAGCGAGCGCAAGGCGACCCGGAGCGACGAGGTGAGCGTGGACGGCTCCCCGTGGCGGAAGCTCGGCGCGGTGGCAGAGCTTGCGCCCTTCTTCGCCGCCGCCGCGGGAGCAGCACACGCCGGACACGGCGACGTACCCGCCGAGGCGCCTCCGCCGGTGGCACCGGTGACGCAGGCCGCACCGCGCCCGCCCTCCGTGCGAGCGGGACCGGAGGCGTTTTCCGTGCCGCTCCCGGCACCCCAGGCAGGCGCGGCGGCCGGCACGTCACAGCCCCCGGCCGCTTCCGATGAGGACGCAGTCCCCTTGCCGGGCAGGTCGTCGCCTCGAGACCCGATGGAGGCCATTCCCCTTCCAGGCGCCACCGGGAGCTCGCCCTCCGCTCGCGCCGAGGTCGAGAGCGAGGCAGAGCTCGAGACGGTGCCGCTCCCTGGCGTGACTGCGTCTGCGGGGCCATCGGCTGCGACCCTGTTCGAGGACGAGCTGGCACCCCCCGAGGCGGCCTCGATGACGGAGACGCTCGATTCGGTGCCGGCGCCTCGCCCGGTCGCGGACACGACGCCCGCGGATGCGGCGTCCGAGGTGGAGTGGCCCGCGCCGGTCCTGGTCTCGGCCCACGCTCCGGAGAGGGCGGCGCCAGCTCAGGTGACCTCCTTCCCGGATGCACGTCGCTTCACACCGAGCCCGTCGCCCACGGTGGAGCAGCCCCCCGCCGCGCCTGCGCCCCCGCCGGTCGAGGTCGCCGCCAAGCCCGCCCCGCCTGTGGAGAAGGCTCCTTCTCCGCCGAGGCCACCGACGATTCCGCCGGCCCCGCAGGCGTCGTTGAACATGGTCTCGAGCAAGAGCAGCTCGGGGTCTGGAGCCCTGCGCTGGGGAGTGTTGGCGGTCGTGGCGCTGGGGCTTGGTGGCGCGGGTGCGTACTACCTGCGCACGCACGGAGGCGTCGGGCCCGCTGCGACGGTCCGCGCGGATCCGGTCGCGAAGACCGGGCCTGTCGCGACGAAGACCGCGCCTGCGGTCGCCAAGACCGAGCCCGTGGTCGCCAAGACCGAGCCTGAGGTCGCCAAGACCGAGCCCGCGGTCGCCAAGACCGAGCCTGAGGTCGCCAAGACCGAGCCCGTGGTCGCGAAGGCCGAGCCCGTGGTCGCCAAGACCGAGCCCGTGGTCGCCAAGACCGAGCCCGCGGTCGCCAAGACCGAGCCTGAGGTCGCCAAGACCGAGCCCGTGGTCGCGAAGACCGAGCCCGTGGTCGCCAAGGCCGAGCCTGCGGTCGCCAAGACCGAGCCCGTGGTCGCCAAGACCGAGCCTGAGGTCGCCAAGACCGAGCCTGCGGTCGCCAAGACCGAGTCCGTGGTCGCGAAGGCCGAGCCTGCGGTCGCCAAGACCGAGCCTGCGGTCGCCAAGACCGAGCCCGCGGAGGCGCGCGACTATCACTGGTACCTCAGCCACGCAGACCGTCTGCGCAACCGCGAACATTCCCGCGCCGCCGTCTCAGACTATGACCACGCGATCGCCCTGGAGCCCAATCACCCGGAGCCCTACAGCGGCAAAGGGCTGGCGCTCCTGGACCTGGGCAAGGTCGCCTCCGCCAAGCCAATGTTTGCGCGGGCACTCCAGCTGAACCCGCGCTATGGAGTCGCCCTGATGGGGATGGCTGAGACGAGCCGGCAGCTGGGGCAGAACGCCGACGCGATTCGGTTCTACAAGCGCTTCCTCGACATCCAGCCGACCGGTCCGGAGGCGTTCGCCGCCAAATCCGCGATCGAGCGGCTCCAAACGCCGTAGGAGAAGACCCCGTGGAGAAGCCGTCCAACCAGGAAGAGGAGTGGTTCGCTCGCGAAGAGCTGGAGAAGAAGCAGCAACTGTCGCGGCAGCAGGCCGCCCGCCTCGCCGAGACGGAGAAGCAGTCGCTCCAGGCCCTTCACTTCATGAAGTGTCCGAAGTGCGGGTTCGATCTCCACACCGTGAAGTACGGCACCATCGACGTCGACACCTGCTTCAACTGCCATGGCGTGTGGTTGGACGCCGGAGAGCTGGAGCAGCTCGCCGCCAAGCCGGACTCGCATCCGGTGGTGGGCGCGGTGCTCAACTGGTTCAAGCACGACTGAGCAGGCGGGCCTGGGCCCAAGGAAGCAGATGAAGCTCACGCTCGAACAGGTGCGGCACGTGGCGGTGCTCGCGCGCCTGGCGCTCACCCCGGAGGAGGAGAGCCGCTGCCAGGTGCAGCTCTCCGCCATCCTGGACGCGGTGGATCAGCTCAGCGCGCTGGACACCTCCCAGGTGGAGCCCACCACCCAGGTCACGCTCTCCTCCCTCACGCAGCCGGGCCTGCGAGAAGACGTGGTCCAACCTTCACTGGGCGCCGAGGTCGCGGTGGCCAGTGCGCCCGCACGCTCTGGCACGCGCTTTTCCGTCCCCAAGGTGATCGAGTGAGCGCCTCCGCACCCGAGGGCGCCCTCACCGAGCTCACCCTCCTCGAGCTCTCCTCGAAGCTCGCCGCGGGGGAGGTCTCCTCGGTCCAGGCCACCCAGGCCTGCCTCACCCGCATCGCCCAGGTGGATGGGCAGGTTGGTGCCTTCCTCTGCCTCGACGAGGTCCACGCGCTCGAGGCCGCACAGGCCTCCGATGCTCGCCGCGCCAGGGGAGAGACCCGCGGACCCCTGGACGGCGTCCCGGTGGCGGTGAAGGACATGTTCCTCACGAAGGGACTCGCCACCACCGCCGGCTCGAAGATCCTGGAGGGCTTCGTCCCTCCCTACGACGGCACCCCGGTCCGGCTGCTC
>Ga0164242_10010234_pt1 | contig 10057 bp, 10 predicted proteins | sample OricomgcompostMG_FD_108783 | JGI IMG/M metagenome (GOLD analysis project Ga0164242, IMG submission 108783) | Miracle-Growth compost microbial communities from Emeryville, California, USA - Original compost - Miracle growth compost (MG) ... | reverse complement strand
CGCGGCTGCGCGGCCGCGTACTTCCCGGAGACGAACGCGCTGGTGCCACTGGACAGCCAGGCCGACCGCAGCGGCACCCCGACCTCCAAGGCCGTGGTGGTACGGCTAGCCGCGGCGCGGGCACACCGGTAGCTGCGGACGACACGGGCACCGTCCCCCTCCCCGATCGCGACGTCTGGCAGAGTTCTGGTGTAAGCAGGCCCACAGGATTTCGTGCCACCGCACGGGCGGGGCACCACCGTCGGTCTCGACGACAGACAGAGTTCGACGACAGACAGAGTTGTTCGGCGACACACGGAGTTCGGCGACATGGCCCAACGCGCGACCGGAGTGAGTCGCACGCTGCCGTGCATCCTTTCTTCAGCTCGTACCGCTCGCCGCTTCGTCGCCGACCGTTGCGCCGGGTGGGGTGTGGTCTCGGACCAGTTGCACACGCTGCAATTGCTCACCAGCGAGGTCGTCGCCAATGCCGTGATTCACGGACGCAGCGAGATCCGGCTCGCGCTCAGCGCCACCGACAAGACCATCCGTGTCGAGGTGGGCGACGACAACAGCCGACACCCGAGCCGGCAGCCGCAGGACCTCGAAGCACTGGACGGCCGGGGGCTGGCCATCGTCGATCGGCTGGCGGACAGCTGGGGCGTGGAGGAACGTCCGCTCGGCAAGGTCGTCTGGTTCGAACTGCGCCGCTGACACGACGGACGGGCGCCGGACTCGTCCGGGCCGGTATCCGGTCGTCCCGACCGCCGCGAGACGATGGCCGGGTGATCGACCCCTCACTCCGATACGACGTACTGACCGGCATCCCGACTCCATTCGGGCTCGCGGACCTGCTGACCGCGCTGCAGATCGACGACAGCGCCGAGCGCTGGCAACTCCCCAGCCTCCCCAGCGGGCACGGCGGGGTGCTCGGGTCCCAACTGCTCGCCCAGCAGGTGACCTGCGCGGAGCGGCTGGTCCCGGACAAGAAGGTACTGACGCTGCAAGCCCTGTTCATCCGCGGTGGCGTCGGCGGCGAGCCGCTCGAGCTGTATCCGGAGGAGTTGCAGCAGGGCCGCTCCTTCGCGTCGTACGCGCTGACCTTCCGCCAGGGCAGCACGACGATCTGCCGCGCCGACGTCCTGCTGCACGCCGACGAATCGGACTACGTCCGGGTCGGGCTCGCCGCCCCGGACCCGGGGCGGATCGATGACGCCCGCCCGATGCGCATCGCCCTGATGCCGTGGGAGACCCGCGCCGCGGCGAAGCAGGCACCGGGATCATTGCTGGTCTGGCAGCGGATTCCGGTGGACTCCGCGGACCCGAGCCGGTGCCGGTCGCTGCTGGCCTTCACCACCGAAGTGCTGGCGTTGCAGCACTTCCGGGTTGCGGAGTCATTGCCCCCGACGCCCGCCGTGACCGGGTCGATCCTGTCGCAAAGGGTCAGCTTCTTCGACCAGCTCGACCTGCGCGAGTGGCACCTGGTGCGGACCGAGGTGGAATACGCCGGGGGCGGCCGGGCCGCCGCCGGCGGCGAGATCTACTCCGCCGATGGCCGGCTGGCCGCAACCTTCGAGCAAGTGGCACTGATGCGCGGCGGACGGTCGTAGCGCAGGCGCCGCGCTAGGGCGCGAAAGCGTTGATCAGCGCGGCCAACTCGACCGGGGTGTCGCCCTGCACGCTGTGGCCGGCCTCGGCGACCCGCTCCACCCGGGCATCGGCGCCACGGCGCAGGAACTCCCTCTCGTCCGCGTCGTCCACCACTGACTGTTCGCGCATCCCGCGAACCAGCAGCAGCGGGACCCGCGCGCTGCTGACCACGTCCCAGAGCGCGCCGAAGTCCGGATGCCCGGGCTGATCGGTGAGCCGCCGGTAGCGCCACACCCAACTGCCGTCCGAGCGTTGCTCGGCGTTGTGCAGGATGCCCCGGCGCAGCGACGAGACCGTCCGGGTCGGGTTGTACTCGATGGTCCGAGCCAGCAACTCGTCGAAGTCGGCAAAGCTGGCCGGTCCGTTGATGAAGTCGGAGATCGTCTTGGATTTGGCCGCATTCACCCCGGGCGTGACGTCGACGAGCACCGCGCGGCGGACCAGCTCAGGCGCGTGCTCGATCAGCGCCAGCGTGGTCATGCCACCCAGCGACATGCCGACGACTGCCTTCGCGTCCGGCGCCAGCGCCCGGATCACGGCGGCGACCTCCGGTGCGTTGGTACGTACGTCGACGCTGCTGCCGCGGGCGGTATCCGAGTGCCCGTGCCCGGGCAGATCGACGGCGATCAGCGGTCGCCGCAGCGCCATCGCCACCGTGTCCCAGGTATGCGCGTTCTGGCCGCCGCCGTGGATCAGCACCAATTCCGGCGCCCCACCGCCCCACACCAGGGCACTGAGCGTGCGCCCGTCGCCGACGTCTACCGCGGTGCGCCGTACCTCGGGCGGCCCGTCGTACGGCAACCCGAACTCCGCAGCGTTCTCGTGGAAGTAGCCGAATTCGTCATACGGAATCAGCCGGTTGCCTGCACCGCCGGTCATCGCGCCTCCCGCTGCTCGTCGTCCATCGAGAATGTCACAAGGTGGTCGAGCAGTTCCTTGAGGATCTGCCCCTGCATGCCCCACAACCACTGGCCGGGCCGCACCTCGAAGAAGTCGAACGGCCCGGCGTATTCCGACCGGGCCGGTACGTGCATGGCCGCAAGCCCCGGCATGTGCGGCGGAATCCCGTGGCGCAGCTGGTAGCGGTCGCCGGAGTGCAACTCGCGGAGTGTCAGCACTTCGATATCCGCCACCTCGCCCGGGTCCGGCCGGAGCGTCGCCCGCGGATCCACCACCCCCACGAAGACGTCGAGCTGGTAGCCGGTAGGGATGGGCCCGCGGGTGGCCAACTGGCCGATGATCTCGATGGCCTCGGGACGGATTCCCAACTCCTCCGCGGCTTCCCGCCGAGCACCAGCAGGCGCATCCACGTCGCTGTCCTGCATGCCACCGCCGGGAAAGACCCAGTCGTCCCGATGGTTGCGCATCGTGGCAGAACGCTGCGTGACCACCACCGCCGCCTCGCCCGCTTCCTCCAGCAGCGGCACCAGGACAGCTGCCGGACGCACGTCCTGCACGTCGAGGAAGCGAAAGTGCGCCGGTGGCGGCAGCGCCCGGCAGAGCCGGCGCACCTCGTCGAGCGTCCACCCGCTCGCCGCGCCGTCACTCATCCAGACCATCCCTGTCCTCACCGTCCACCTCGATCATGCCCCATGCCGCAGCCGGAGCCGGCCCGTCGCGGCGAGTACCGAACTACGCTGCTGAGGTGCCCCGCGAGCGCGTGCTGATCCGGGCCGGTGCGGTGCTGATCGCGCTGGCCCTGCTCGCCGGCTGTGGTGGTTCCGGCCCGAACGCGAACCGGTCGACCGACGACGAGCTCGTGCTCGGCAACATTGGCAGTTACAGCGGCGGCCAGTCCTCCTCGTTCGTCGGCGCACAACAGGTGATCAAGGCATGGGCCAGCTGGGTCAACGACCACGGTGGGCTCGCGGGACACCGGATACGGCTGGTCGTCAAAGACGACGCCAGCGACCCCGCGACCGGCCTGCGGGTCGCGCACGAACTGGTTGAGCACGACCACGTCGTGGCGATCGTCGGGGACGAGAGCACCGTCGACGAAGCCTGGGCGTCGTATGTGACGAAGCAGGGCATTCCAGTGGTGGGGGGCGCGTCGGTGAACGCGCCCTTCCTGACGAATCCGAACTTCTTCCCCAGCGGCACGACCTCGCTGGCGATGCTCTACCAGACCCTGGTGTTGGCGAAGTCGATCGGCCCGCGCTTCGGATTCCTCTACTGTGTCGGCGTCGCGCTGTGCAACGAGGGCGCCAGCGTGCTGCCGCTGCTCACCAAACCGATGGGCCTGCAGGTACCGGTGAGCGCACCCGTCTCGACGTCCGCACCGGACTACGTCGCGGTCTGCCAGCGACTGAAGCAGGCTCGGGTCGACTCGTACGAGGTGGTGGCCGGATCCGCCACGGTGCTGCGGATAGCCGCAGCCTGTCGAGCGCAGGGGGTAACCGCGCGATTCATCGCGTCCGACGGCACCATCACAGCTGCCTGGCTGGACGAGCCGGCCGTGGATGGTGCCCTGGCGGCGGAAATCGACTTTCCATACACCGATGCGTCGGTGCCCGCGACTCGCGAGTACCAGCAGGCAATCGCGCGATACGCGCCGGAACTCGGCTCGGCCAACGGTCCGAACGCGTCCTACGCCTGGGTGGCCGGCAAGCTGTTCGAGAAGGCCGTCGCGGCCAGCGGGAGCTCGCATGTTACGCCCGAATCGGTGAAGCAGGGGCTCTACCACCTGCATGACGAGACCCTCGGTGGGCTGGCACCACCGCTGAACTTCAAACCAGGAGCGCCCGCGCTGATCTCCTGTGGTTTCACGCTCGAGATCAAAAACGGAAAGGTGCTGACGCCGAACGGACTGCGCACCACCTGCCTGCCCGCGGACGTGCTGATCCGGATCCTCACCGGCCTCGGGCGGTAACGCGGCACGCCAGGCCCACCGATGACGGAGGCGGCACCGGCGGAATCCCGGTGGAGCTGACCCGGTGCAGCCGCCAACACCCGAGCGGGATGTCGAACACGGATCACCTGGCTTCGTTGGTCATCGTAGGCCGAACGGCGTAGTGAGGTCTCGAATCGGTTACATTGCCATCCCGGCATTTACATGATACTTAATTGCGTGGCAGGCTGCGACTTGGGTCACCAGCAGTGAACTGTACGCGATATACATACGTCTGCTTTACGACATACAGCCCGCGATGGGTTCAGTCGAAGCCGGGTTACTGAAGGAGGGTCATCGTGCGGAGAGTGCGAGTCGCCTGCCTGTCCGCCGTCCTTGGTCTCGGGCTTGCCCTGACCAGCGCGTGCGGCAGCAGTTCGTCCAATTCGTCGAGTACGCCGAGCGGAGGCGGCTCGTCCGCCCCGGCCGCGACCGGGTCCACGATCAACATAGGCGTCATCGCCTCGATGTCCGGTTCGCAGGCCTCGAGCACCGAGCAAGCCGGGTACGTGGCACAGGCCTGGGAGAAGTACATCAACGCCAAGGGCGGCATCAACGGCCACCCGGTGAAAATCTTCGTCGAGGATGACCAGGGGGATCCGACAGCCGCAGCCGCAGCCGCGAAGAAGCTGGTGACCCAAGACCATGTCATCTCGGTCTCTGGCGCGACCGACAACCTGATCACCGCCTGGGACAGTTACGTCACCGGCCAGGGTGTCCCGATCGTGGGCGGCACCGGCAATTCCAACGACTGGTTCAAGAACCCGTTGATGTTCCTGACCCCGACCGACGTGCTCAGCGGGCTGACCCTGCAGGTCAAGGTGGCGAAGCAGTATGGCCATGCGACCAAGTTTGCCGACCTGTACTGCGCCGAGGTGGCCTCCTGCAAGGACGCCAACCCACCGCTACAGGCTGCGGCGAAAGCAGCCGGCGTCGGCTTCACCTCACTGCCGGTGAGTTCGACCGCACCGGACTACACCGCGGAGTGCCTGAGCCTCAAGGAACAGGGCGTCGACTACGCGCAGTTGAACTTCACCACCGCCGCAGCCGTCAAGTTCGTCCAAAGCTGTCAGGCACAGGGCTACAACCCGACCTGGGGTACCTCGATGCAGTCGTACGCGAAGGGCTACCTGTCGCTGTCGAACTTCACCGCGTACGGCCCGGCGTATGCCTTCAACCCGGCGATGGACACCGCGTTTGCGACGGCGTTCAACGGCGCGATGGACAAGTACGCGGGCGGCAAGAACGTCACCGGCGGTCCGGCGACCTGGACCTGGGACGCGCTGCAGTTGACCGCCAAGGTGCTGGCCAACGCACCGGCGAACCCGACATCGCAGGACGTGATCAATGGGCTCTACGCGCTGCAGGGCGAGACGCTCGGTGGCGAGTTGGCGAACGCGCTGACCTTCACCAAGGACAAGGCCGCGACCCCCGGCGCGCACCCGTGCGGCTTCGTGATGGGTGTGCAGGGCGGCAAGCTGGTGGCGCCGGCCGGTGCGGACACGATCTGCGCCAGTGCATCGTCCAGCACCGGGTGAGCTGAGCACCAGCGAGCGCCCCCTGCCGGCCTCACCGGCCGCCGCACCGGCCTTGCCGGTCCGGCGGCCGGTTCAGGGAGCGATCGCTCGGCAGATCAAGGTCGCCAGCCGTTGCCATTGCTCGCGGTCCTCGGCACCGTAGGCAGCGAGCTGGCGGGCGCTGCCCCCGATCAGTGCCTGCAGGTCCGCCACGGTGACTTCGGGCCGGACCGCCCCCGCCTGCTGGGCCCGCTGGAAGGTACGCCCGAGCCCCGCGACGATCCGCTCCGCGCTGTCCTTCGCCCCCACCACCGGCTCGGTCCGCAACAGATGACCGAGGGTCCGCTGCCTACTCAGCCGGACGAGCAGATCCCGGACCAGGTCGAACAGCGCCTGGCCGGGGTCCGGTGCCTGCGCCGCCTCACCCGCCCGCTGCTCGAACCAGGCGAGTTCGCGCTGCGCCACCGCCGCGAACAGCGCGGCCTTCGTCGGGTAACTGCGGTAGACGGTCGCTTTCCCCACCCCGGCGCGGGCCGCGATCTGGGGAATGGTCGCCTTCCAGCCACGTGCCGCGAACATCTCGCTCGCCGCCCCCAGCACGCTGTCGTGGTTGCGCCGCGCGTCGACCCGACGTCGCTGCCGCGGGCCCGTGCCCTGATCGGCCTGAATGCGGACCGGCGGCATCAGTCACCTGCCCCGACCGGCGCCGGCGACAGTTCGGCCTCGTAGGGCAGCGGACGGGCAGTGCGCCGCGGAATGCAGAAAGCAGCCAGTCCGGACGCTACGGAAACGGCCGCCGTTACCAGGAACGCCGCCTCGAAAGCATGCTCCGTCGGGAAGGCCGACGCGACGACTCCGGCGGTCAGGATGCTCGCCGCGACCTGCGCGCCCACCGACGACCCGACCGAGCGCACCAGGTTGTTGACGGCGGTGGCCTCACCGGTCTGAGTCGGGCGTACCGCATCGACGATCAGGTTCGGCATCGCCGCGAATCCGAGCCCGATGCCGACGTTCATCACCACTACCCAGCCGATGATCGCGCCCTGGGATCCGTGTTCGATCGCGGCCAGCACCAACCCGAGCGCGGTGATCAGCGCCCCGACCGCGAGCGACACCCGGCTGCCGAATCGCTGTGAGATCCGCGCGGCCAGTATCCCGGCCAGGATCATCACGAGCGAGCCAGGGACCATGATCAACCCGGTTCGGGTCGCGTCTACCCCGAGGCCGTATCCGGTCGAGCGGGGCGACTGCACGAACTCACTGACCAGGATGAACGAACCGAACATCCCGAAGCCCATGCAGGCGGTGGCCACGTTGGTGATGAGCACCGCGGGCTCCCGAAGAGTCACCATGTCGATCAGCGGCTCGGCCCTCCGCTGCTCGAGCAGCACGAAGCCGACCAGTACCGCAGCGCCCGCCGCGAACAACGCCAGCGTCCGGGTGTCCGACCAGCCCCAGTCGGTAGCCTCACTGACTGCTACCAGCGGCGCGGTCAGCCCGATGCCCAGCACCAGCGCACCGGCGACGTCGACCCGCGCGGGGGCACGCACGGGTGACTCCGGCACGAACAGGAACGCACCGACACTGGCGACCGCCGCACTGATCGCACCGACCCAGAAGATCCAGTGGAAGCTGGCGTGGTCGACCAGAACGCCACCGACGAGTAGGCCGGCGCCACTGCCGACACCGGTGGTCGCGGAGAGCATGCCGATGGAGGCGACCCGTCGCTCGGCCGGGAACTCGTCCCGCACGATGCCGAAACACAGTGGCAGCACGCCACCGCCCACCCCCTGCACGACGCGCCCGATGAGAACGACGTCGAGGCTGTTGCCGAGCGCCGAAATCGCGCCACCGACGCCGAACCCGACCAGTGAGATCACCAGCAGTGCCCGCTTGCCGAACATGTCGCCGAGGCGACCGAAAACCGGCGTGAAGATCGCCGCCGAGATCAGGTACGAGGTGAGCGTCCAGGCCACGTTGGTCGCCGACGTGTGCAGCCCGGTCTGCAGATCGGTCAGCGCCGGGATCAACGCCGTCTGTGCGACGGAGTATGCGACGGCGGCCAGCGTGAGCACGGCGAACGTCCGGCTCAGCGACGTCCTGCCGGTCCACACTGTGGGCACCAGACCTCCTGCAGTCCACCGCGATGATGGCCTATCCGGACCCGTGAGTCCACTTCGCCGCAGCCGGCGAGCCCGGACGTGCGTCATCCGGATTTCGTATTCCGGCCTTTGGAAACGTCGTTACCAGGAATGTCACATGCGAGTCTGCGGACGGAATCCGTATCGTCGGCAAGGTGACGTGCCGACCGGTGCGTCACCTTGCCGACGATACGAGCGAATGCGGGGAGCAACATGGATCTGGGCGTCCGCGACAAGGGATACGTGATCGTCGGAGGAACCTCCGGGATGGGGCTGGCCACGGCACGGGTGCTGGCCGGGGAGCAGGCGTCGGTGGTGGTCGTCGGTCGCGACCCGGAGCGGGCACAGCGCGTGGTCGCCTCGCTCGCCGATGCCGGCGGTCGCGTCTGTGCGGTGACCGGCGACATCCGGGTGAGCGACGAGGTGGCACGCCTCGTGACGGAGGCGGTCGACCGACTCGGACGCCTCGACGGCGTCGGGGTTTTCACCGGCATCACCGGCCACGCCACCATCGACATCTCGGACGAGGAGTGGACCGACGCCTTCCGGGATGTGCTGCTCGGCACCTCGCGGGTGGTCGAGCATTGCCTGCCGCATCTGACCAAGCAGGGCGGGACGGTTGTCACTACGTCCGCCTACTCGATCCGAGCACCGGAGATCATCCGGCTGCCGTACACGTCACTGAAGGCGGGGGTAGCCGCGTTCACCAAGGGCATCGCGAAGGCCTACGGCGGGCAGGGCGTGCGGGCGAATTGCATTTGTCCCGGCGCCATCGAGACCGAACCGATGCAGGAGCTACGCCAGCAACTCGCGCGGGAGCGTGGCTTCCCCGTCGAGGAGGCGATCGAGCGGGTGATGGAGTCCGAGTGGGGACTGGAACTCGCGCTGGGACGGCTCGGCCGGCCCGAGGAGGTGGGCGAGCTTGCCGCCTTCCTGCTCTCGCCGCGCGCCGGCTACCTCACCGGAGCATTGATCAACATCGACGGCGGTACGAACTTCTGACGTGATCCGGCCCGGTGTGATTGATTGACCGATGACGGTGTGACGAGACGAGCAAGGCGGACGGAGGACGAATCCGGTGGAACTGTGGGAACTGGTGGCGCGGGAGGAGATCCGCAGCTGCGTCGCGCGCTACAACGCGGCGGGTGACGCGGGACGGATGGACGACATGATGGGCGCCTTCGCCGAGGACGCGATCATGGAGATCGACGGCGAGCAGACGAAGGGTCGGGACGCGATCGCCGCGATCTTCCGCGACGCCGGGCGCGGGTTCGTGCGGTACGCGAAGACGGCGGGCACGCCTCGTGATGTCCCGGTGCTCAAGCACTTCACGTCGACCCTGGACATCACCGTCAGCTCACCGACCGAGGCGCACGCGTCGATGTACTACGCGGTACTGATGTACCACGGCCTCGACCACTGGGGCCGTTACGTCGACGACTACAAGCCAGTCGGAGACCGCTGGTACATCGCGCACCGGCGCGAGTTCATGGAGGGCGCCAGCGTCGGCGGCTTCGGTGCCCGGCATATGGCGGAGATGGGCCGCGGGGGCTTCTGAGCTCGACCATCAGCGGCGTCCACACGCAAGGAGGACCGATGCAACCCGTACTGCGCGGCCTGAAGGTCGTCGACCTCGCCGAGGACCACGCCGGCGACATGACGGCGATGTACCTCGCGGACGCGGGAGCCGACGTGGTCAAAGTCGAGCGCCCAGGTGGCGACCCGACCCGAGCCGAACCGGGCGGCAGGGTCTGGAACCGGGGCAAGCGCAGCGTCGTACTCGACGTCGCGTCGGCGGCGGGACGGGATGCCGTACGGCGGTTGGCAATGCAAGCGGACGTGCTGGTCGAAAGCGGTCCGCCTGCTGCCATGGCGACGCTCGG
>Ga0164242_10010233_pt1 | contig 10057 bp, 4 predicted proteins | sample OricomgcompostMG_FD_108783 | JGI IMG/M metagenome (GOLD analysis project Ga0164242, IMG submission 108783) | Miracle-Growth compost microbial communities from Emeryville, California, USA - Original compost - Miracle growth compost (MG) ... | reverse complement strand
GACCTGTTCCAGCGGATGCAGTTGCTCGCCGAGCCCGTCCAGCACGCAGATGTTGTCGGTGCCGTCGAGCATCAGGGCGTGGCTCCACTGCTTGAGCTCGACGACGACGTATTGATCGCGACCCGTGGCCGGGTGGCTACCGCACAACACGATGTCGGCCCGTTTGCTCGTCAGTGGGAGCTGAAACTCGACCAAAGCCTCGACCGAGCCGAGGCCGGCCTCGAGGAGATCGGACGACAACACGTCCAGGCTGCGCGCCCAGGACCTCGCCTCGCTGTCGGAGACTGATCGCCCCAACTGGCGGCGATACTGTTCGGACAGCGTGGGCACGAGAAAACCGTTGTCGATCTTGGAACGAAGATGCTGGACTGACCCGCGAAAGAGCGGCACGACGAAACCTCAGGGAAGACATGGCGGACTTCCCGCACGGGTAGAGGCTTGTCTCCTGACGCGCCTGTCGGGCCGAAGCGGACTTGGAGTGGACGGTATCGGGCACCTCGATCCGCGCGCAATCCGGGGCACGCAAACCCCAGTCGGTCTATATTGACCAGCATTTCCTGAACATCTGAGCACGGCCCGACGGGCGCCACAGTAGTGAAGCCCCTACCCGTTGCGATCCCTCCTGAGGTACGCATCGTGGTCGGCGCCATATTTACGATTCGCCAACAGAACGACGAGCATTGGGGAGCCGCGCGGCGCGCTGGATTCTGGGAGACGAAGCGGCGCATCGAGGTCGAGCCCGGAGACCCGCTTCTCTTTTGGCTGACCGGCGCCAAACACTTACTGGGTGTCGCAGAGGCTAGCCGCGAGGTCGAGCGGGCTACCTATTCAAACGCGGTTCCACGGCCATGGAACGACGACGAATCCTACGAATACCGCTATTGGTTCGAGCCGGTCGATCTTGATCTTCCAACGGCGACGTGGCAACAGCTGGTCGTGCAGCTCGGTCTCAAACCGACGACGTCGGCGTTGGTCGCCCCGCTCAAGCTCGATCGCGCCCTGAGTCAGGTGGTCGCCGACCTAACGCAGCTCGGCGGCAACCGTCCGCCTGTAGACCTGGACGCTTACCGGCACCATCGAAGGCAGTCGCGTGACCGAGCCTCCGTCGGGCCAGAATGGGTTGAGCCGACCGGTGGTCCCACGCGGACGAAGACCGGGAAGGTTTTCAGCCGTGATCCACAGGTCGTCGACCGGGGTTTGGCTGGCCATGAAAACACGGTCGTCTCGCTGGCGCGGTGGCTCAGAGACCAGGGAGTCAGTGCAACCACTGCTGGCGCCGTCAACTACGACTTGGAATGGACGGTTAACGGACAGCAATACGTGGCCGAGGTGAAGAGCCTGCGGGACCAAAATGAGCTGAGCCAGATTCGGCTGGGAATCGGCGAAGTCCTCGACTTTTCCTATCAACTCGGTGGGGCTATTCCAGTTCTCGTCGTCGAGCAGGAGCCTGTGCGCGTGGACCGCTGGATGGAGGTATGCCGCGGCGCGGGGATCAGGCTCGTCTGGCCAGGATCGCTCGACGAAATCCTTCCATGGGGCCCAATCGCCGCGCGGTAACCCGATAGCTACTAGTGTTTAGCTCTCGGGGACTGCGCGGATGGAGGGTTGAGTGGCACCAACCGGTGATGACCGTTGGGTGGAAGTATCGCCATCCCAGTTCACCCACGAGACCGAGGGCCTGGAGCGTGTCCGCGGCGTGCTTCCACAGCAGGCCCCGTTCCGAGCCTGGTCCAACTTTGAGTTCCGCGACAATCGTGGTCGCTGGCACGAAGTCGACCTCCTGGTGCTGGGCCGCCGTCAGCTCCACCTCGTCGAGCTGAAGTATTACTCGGGACGCCTCAGCGGGGACGATCACACGTGGCTGCGGAGCGGACGCCGAGCTGAGGACTCACCGCTGAAGCTCGCCCGCCGCAAATCGCAGTACTTCGCTTCAAAGCTAAAAGATGAGTTCCGGAACTGGGTCGACGAACGACAGGTCCGCGACGCACCACCGGACCGTGAGGTCGTGCCATTCGTCCAGGAGTCGGTGTTCCTTCATCATCCACAGTTTGTTTGCGACCTGTCGCCGGCAAGCGCTATCGGCCTGTACGGCATCGACGGCAATTCCTCGACGAGCAACCTGCCAGGAATCTCAGACCTCCTGCTCGAACCCGCGGACCCACGTCGCACGATCCACGAGCGGATCATTGTGGAGCTGATGAGCCGCATCGGCCTCGTCCAGCGACGTGAGCGCGAGGTCGGATCCTGGGTTATCCAGGACGAGGCGCTCGTCGAAGGCGAAGGCTGGCAGGAGTGGGCGGCTACCCACCTCGTCAGCCAGCAGCGTCGAGCGAGGATCAGATTTCAGGTCGTCAAGCCGGGTGCGCGCGAAGGGGAGCGTCAGCGCGTCCTAAGGCTGGCCGATCATGAGTATCGCGTTATGAGCAGGCTCAACCACGAAGCGGTGCTGCGGCCTGAAGACATCATTAACGACGAGCTGGGTGTTGGCCTCGTCTACCCGGTGGACGATGACTGGCAGCGGCTCGATCTGTGGTTGGCCGAGCAGCCAGACGGCATTTCATTGGAGACGCGGCTTTCGATCATTCGTCAGATCGGTGAGGCCCTTCAATACGCCCACGGCAACCGGGTTGTTCACCGTGGTCTCAACCCGCAAGCCATCTGGATCCGACCTAGCAGCGACGGCGTCCGAGTCCAGGTCCGAGATTGGCGGAGCGCTGGCAGCGTCGCCGCAGAACAAGGCGCAGCCTCCGTCACAGGCGTGACGGAGATCGTCGGCGCTCACGATGACGACGCGGACAGCAAACGAGACTCCTGGCTGGACAGCTTTGCCGCCCCCGAGGGGGCGCTGACACATGGCGTTGACCGAGTCCGGATCGACGTCTTCGGACTCGGCGCGATCGCGTTCTACCTCCTCGCTGACGCCGCACCAGCCAAGTCCGCCGCGTCGCTGCGCACCAGATTGCACGAGCAACTTGGACTCGATCTCGCGCCGGAAGTGCCCGAGATCTCCTCCAACTTACGCAGCGCCGTGCTGAACGCGACGCGCCCGGCGGTTACAGAGCGAACAGCTGACGTGGCGAGTTTCCTCGCCCAACTGGAGGAAGCCGAAGACCAATCAGCTGCTGATCGTGAGCCAGAGTCCGATCCTCTCGATGCGAGTCCGGGGGCACTGATCGGAGGCCGATTCAGGTTGGTCCGCCGGCTTGGAACGGGGTCCACCGCCGTAGGTCTACTTGTCCGTGACGAGCAAGACGCGACGACGCCGACGGAGGTCCTCAAGGTCGCGATAGACGACGCCGCCGGCGAACGGTTGCGTGCCGAAGCGGAGGTCCTCCAGACGCTGTCTCACCCACGATTTGTCAGGTTGATCGAGGGCCCGTTGGCTATCGCGGGGCGTCAGGCGCTGCTTCTCGAAAGCGCTGGTGGTCAGACGCTCGCACAGGCGATGAGCGGCCGGCAGCGGCTGTCACTCGATTGGCTTGAACGATGGGGCGATGACCTCCTGACAGCGTTAACAGAACTGGACGCGGCGGGCATTGATCACCGCGACATTAAACCGGCAAACCTCGGTGTGCGCGAAGACCGAAGCAGACGATCGAAACATCTTGTGCTGTTCGACTTCTCACTATCCCGCGCCGCCGCGTCAGCGGTGAGTGCCGGCACACCGCCGTATCTCGATCCTTTCCTAGGGCTTGGTGACCGGAATCGGTACGACTCCGCCGCCGAGCGGTACGCCGCGGCGGTAGTCCTGTTTGAGATGGCGACTGGCAACCCGCCGGTCTACGGAGACGGGCTCTCCGACCCGGCTGTCATCAGTGATGAAGCAACGGTCACAGCCGAGCTCTTTGACCAGACGGTTGCCCAGCAGATGATCACGTTCTTCCAGCGCGCGTTAGCCCGAGACTCGCGTCAGCGGTACGACACTGCTGCGGAGATGCTGACGATCTGGAAGGGCATCTTCCGACAGACCGAGACGGGTGTGCCGGTCAACGCCGACGAGCTACAAGACAAGGCGACGGCGGAAACCCAGCTGATTTATGCAGGGCTATCCGCCCGTGCACTGTCTGCTCTCGAGCCGTATCGCGTCGCAACCGTTGGCGACCTTGTCGCCGTTGACCCGGCCAGGCTGTCACGGCTCAGCGGCGTCGCTGACAACACCCGCAAGGAGGTCCGCAAGGCGGCCGGAAAGTGGCGCACCAAGTTTGGGGCGTCGATCCGGGTCCGACATGTCTCGAGCCGCATGCGAACGACGATCCTGCCAGACCCCATGGCGATGGCCGAACAGCTGTTGTCCGTCGCTCGAGTTGGCCGAGCGACCAGCCGCATTTCCCTGGTGACACACATGCTCGGCATCAATGGGAATCTCGATGCTTTCGCCACCCAAGCCAAGATCGCGGCGAATCTGCCTGAGCCGATCAAGCCAGCACGGGTCAACCAGCTGGTCGCAGAGTTGCAGGAGCTTTGGGCCAGCGACGACCAGACTCGACAATCCCTCATCAAGCTGGGTGAACAGATCAACGGGCGGATCGGTGAGCTTGGCGGCGTCGCAACCGTCGATGAATTGGTCGAACACCTGATGACTGTCATGGTCGAGAATCCGGCATCGGATGACAACCAGGAAACTCGACTTGTCGCCGGGCTCATCCGGGTCGTCGTCGATCGACAGCGTGCGGTCCTGCGAGGCGGCGACGAAGACGCTGTCGAGCTGGTCGTGCGTCGCAGGGAAGGACGTCCAGTCCTGGTTGCGACAGACTCGATGCTGCTCGACGCCGTTGAGGATCTTGGTCGCCTGGCCGACGGTCTTGTCCGAGAGGTCAACCCTGCCGACGATCACGACAACCTCGTGCCGGCACCGCGCGTCGCGGAGCGCTTGATTGCGGCATTGCCTGCTCCGGAGAGCGTGCCGAAGCGGCTACGGGATGGCGGCCGGCTCGCCCGGCTCGCTGCCGTCTTGTCCAGCCACACGGCCGCTTCCAGCAGTCAGGAGCTTCACCACCGGGAGCTAGGGCCGGCTGCGGCCTTGGTGTACACGCTTGGAGCGGTTGCCCCAGGACAGAGTCTGCCGCCTGCGGAGATTCGCGATCGGGTCCGCGTGCGTTTTCCGTCGATCGCGCCGTTGCCTCAGCATCCGCGACTCGACCGCATCGTTGAAGAGTCGGGTATCGGCCTTCGTTACGACGATCGCAGTCGTCGCTATGTGATGCCTGCCCCGCACCATGACACGACGGGACTCGAAACCCGAGTCCAGACTGCGGTCGTCACCGAGCTGTCATCGGTGTCGACGTTGGGCGTGGTTGGTCAGCGGTTAGCGGACAGCCTGGCGCGACGATCCTTCCTTGCGCTGGCCCCAGAGGCAGTGCAACTCAACAGGCTGGTCGACGTGCTGGAGCAGACCTACAACGCGACCGTCGTCAACGTCACCGAAATCTTGCTCAGCGCAATGCATGATCAAGCAGAGGAAGCTCGTCTGCCGTGGCCAGCGGTGCTGGACGCCGACGCCCAGCCGTCAGCCACGCGCGCGGCACAGGGGCTCACGGCCTTGGTGACAAGAACCTTGCCAATAGTTGAGTCGAAGATCGATGATGCACTCGCCCAGCCCGGTGAAGGCCCGGTCGTTCTGACCGACGCGGCTGTCCTGGCTCGGTATGGCGCCGTCGCTCGACTGAGCCGATGGACCGATCTCGCCAGTAGTCGACAGCGTCCACTCTGGCTGATCGTGCCGCAACTCTTCGCCAATCGTGGGGCACTACTGGACGGGAAGCCCCTTCCGCTTGCGGCTCCCGGCCAACTGGTCCACGTCGACAGAGACTGGATCGCTTCCCGTCTCACCACCGCCGCATCTGAAGCTCAGGAGGGGGCTGCCTCATGATCGATTCTGCTTCGCTGGTCAGCGCGCTCAAGTCGCAGGTCTTGACCTTGGAAGATGATCTTCGTCAGCGGATTGCTGATCTTGCCGAGGTCAACGATCGATGGCGCGCGGAGTACCAGAGGGTGTTCGAGGCCGAGCGCACTGCTTCGTCATGGACGGCATGGCGTGACGACCGTGTCACACAAGCCGCTGTCGCCTGGGTATTGACGTCGGTCTTCGTTCGATTCTGCGAAGACAATCAACTGGTCCGACCGGTGTGGATCGCTGGTCCACCCGAACGCAGGCAGGAAGCTCTGGATGCGCGCTCGGCCTACTTCCGTGGTCATCCCGAAGACACTGACCGCGAGTGGTTGCTCGAGGCCGTCAGCTATTTCAAGAAGTTGCCGGCGACGGCTCCGCTTGTTGATGATCATTCTCCGTTGTGGTCGGTCTCGCCGTCCGGCAACGCTGTCACTGATCTGCTGACCTTCTGGCGTGAATGCGACGACTCCGGAGGGTTGATCTTCGACTTTGCCGACCCGGACTGGGAGACGCGCTTCCTCGGCGACCTCTATCAAGATCTATCCGAGCATGCCAAGAAGACCTACGCGCTGCTCCAGACCCCGGAGTTCGTCGAAGAGTTCATCCTCGATCAGACAATGGAACCGGCTCTCGCTGAACGACGGCTCGACGGCTTCTCCATGATCGACCCGACCTGCGGCTCCGGCCACTTCCTACTGGGCGCCTTCCGACGCCTGCTAGAACGCTGGGACCGCCACGCCCCGAATCTTGATCTTCAACAACGTGTCCAAAACGCCCTAGACTCGGTTCATGGTGTGGATATCAACCCGTTCGCAGTTGCCATCGCAAAGTTCCGCCTGACCGTCGATGCACTCAAGGCCTGTGGTCTCAAGGCATTGGAGAACGCGCCAGCCTTCCGAAACCATCTTGCCGTGGGCGATTCGCTCCTCTTCGGCCGCGCTCAGGAAACGCTCCCTATCGATGGCGCCGACTACGACGAGAAGATGTCCTCAATCGCCTACTCGATCGAGGATCTTGATCAGCTGAAGGAGATTCTGAAGCCAGGCCAGTACGATGCCATCGTCGGGAACCCGCCCTACATCACCGTCAAGGACAAGCAGCTCAATAAGGCCTACCGTGAGCGATACGAGACGTGCAAGGGAACCTATGCGCTGACGGTTCCCTTCATGGAACGCTTCTTCGACCTGGCGAAACGGCCACGAGGCGACCAACCGCCAGGTTGGGTTGGACAGATCACGTCGAACTCCTTCATGAAACGAGAGTTCGGTTCGAAGTTGATCGAGAGCTTCCTGGCCAACAGGGACTTGCGGCTGATCGTTGATACGTCCGGCGCCTACATTCCGGGGCACGGAACTCCAACCGTACTTATCTTTGGCAGGAATCAGATGCCCGTCGGAGTAACCGTCAGGGCCGTTCTTGGCATTCGTGGCGAGCCGGGGCGCCCCGAGGCCGCAGATCAGGGGCTTGTGTGGTTGTCTATCGTCAAGTATCTAACTGCGCCCGGACATGTCGACCAGTGGATCTCTGTTGCTGATCTCGGTAGAGAGAAGTTTGCCGCACACCCATGGAGCCTAGCCGGTGGAGCTGCGACCCAACTTCTAGAGCAGGTCAACAGGAGCAGTATCCGCTTACGTGATGCCGTCGAAGCGATAGGTAGAACGACCCATACAGGCGTGGATGAGGCGTTTTTTGCTCCGAACGCCAGCCTTAAGGCGCTGCATCTTGAAGACGCTGTCGTGCCCGTGGTCCTCGGCGAGGAGGTACGTGATTACGGCATCCGTCCGGTGAACTCGACGATATTTCCATATGACGCCGACGGACGCCCCACGGCACTTTCGAAGGATGGGTTGAGACACCTGTGGCGGGTAAGGAGGGTGCTGGAGACTCAGCTCGACTACGGGGAGACGCGGGCACAGAGAAATCTCCGGTGGATCGATCACTCCATGTTCATGGCCAAGCGATTCATCGCGCCGATGGTTATACCATTCGCCTTTGTCGCCACCCACAACCACTTCGTCCTGGATCGCGGCGGCAAGGTCTTCAAGCAGTCGGCGCCGGTGATCAAGCTTCCGGAGGGGGCGTCGGAGGATGATCATCTCGGGCTGTTGGGTGTGCTGAACTCGTCGACCGCCTGCTTCTGGCTCAAGCAGAACAGCCACAACAAGGGAAGCACCGTAGACAATCGAGGTGCCCGGCAGACGCAGGTCGCCTGGGAGAACTTCTACGAGTTCACGGGCACAACACTGCAAGACTTCCCAATGCCTTCAAAGCTGCCTGGCGATCGGGCGAAGTCCCTCGATCGCCTCGCCACTGAGCTAGCGACACACAGTCCGGCGGAAGCGTTGCCAGACGCTCAGACCGTCGACGCCGCGCTGCTGAAAGAGTCACAACTCACGTCGGCGACCTTGCGGCGTCGGATGATCGCGGAGCAGGAGGAGCTCGATTGGGCCGTGTACGGGCTCTACGGGCTTCCCGGCGGTGATCTGGTGTACGACGGCGATGATCCTCCCGAGCTTGAGCTAGGCGAGCGGGCGTTCGAGATCGCCTTGGCAAGGCAGGCGGCCGCCGGTGATGAGGCGACGGCCTGGTTTGCGCGTCACCGGTCGACGCCGATCACCGAGCTGCCATCTCATTGGCCCGATGCATACCGCGAGCTTGTTCAGCGCCGTTTGGACCTGATCGCCGCCGATCAGAGCGTTGCGCTCCTGGAGTCTCCCGAACATAAGCGCCGTTGGTCGAGTGAGCCGTGGGAGGTTCAACAGGAGCATGCTCTTCGTCACTGGTTGCTGGATCGGCTGGAGGGCCGACGGTTTTGGTTTGCAGGTCCGACCCCGACACCGAAGAGCATCAGCCAGCTGGCGGACGAGGTCAGCCGCGATGACGATCTTGTCTCGGTGCTGCAGCTTTGGGAGGGGCGACCGGATGTTCCGGTCGTCCAGTCGCTCACGAAGTTGCTGACCGACGAGGCCGTGCCGTTCCTGGCCGCGTATCGGTTGAAAGAATCTGGACTGCGCAAGCGCGCTGCGTGGGAAGAGACCTGGAGCCTGCAGCGTCAAGAAGATGCTGGCATCGACGTCGGGACTATTCCGGTGCCGCCGAAGTACACGAGCGCGGACTTCAAGAAGCAGCCCTGGTGGCATGCTCGGGGCAAATTGGACGTGCCCAAGGAACGATTCATTCTCTACCCGAATGCTGGGCGTGCAACTGATCCAACGCTGCTGATCGGTTGGGCCGGATGGGATCACGCCGAGCAAGCGCTAGCGCTAGCGTCGATTATCTCCGAACGTGAGGCAGAAGGCCGGTCTGATGAGGATTTGGTCCCGCTTGTCGCTGGGTTGGCCGAGCTGCAGCCGTGGGTGGAGCAATGGCACTCCGACATTCATCCGGTGTACGGGCAGAGCCTGGCGACCTTCTGTCGAGAACAGCTCGCTGAGTGTTCTCGGCAGGTCAACAAGTCTGTCGAGGAGCTAGCCGCTTGGCGCCCCCCGGCAGCAACGCGCGGACGAAAGGCCAAAGTATGAGCACCTTGCTCAAAGACGTCATCGACATTCCGACGCAGGCCGGCGCAGAAGACTATGTGCTGCGCCTGTCGGACAGCGTCGGCGCCGATCACGTCGCCCAGACGCTGGCTGCCTACGTGGTGACGCCCGACCTTGCCGACTCGTTCGATCTCGCACTCGGGTTGGTTGCCGACGCGGTCACCAGCGGTGTCAGCCGTGGCGCGTTCCTGACCGGCTCGTTCGGCTCCGGCAAAAGCCACTTTATGGCAGTGCTGCACGCGATACTGCGCCATGATCAACACGCTCGTGGAATCGGAGACCTGCAGTCGGTTATCGCTGAACATGATGACGAACTGCAGGACAAGAAGTTCCTGCCGCTGGCATTCCACCTCCTAGGCGCCGAGTCGATGGAGGCGGCGATCTTCAGCGGATATGTCCGCCAAATCTCGGAGCTGCATCCAGGAGCTCCCTTGCCGGCCGTTCACCGGTCCGACGCAATCCTGCAGAACGCCGACGACCTTCGCGCACGCCTGGGAGACGCTTCCTTCTTTCAAGGGTTGAGCACCGGGGACCATGGCGCTCCGGACGTGTGATCGGGGATCCTGGGTTCGCGTCCGTGGGGCGCGAGACGCTATGAGGCGGCAAGGGCCGCCAGCCCTGCCTCACG
>Ga0164242_10010232_pt1 | contig 10057 bp, 11 predicted proteins | sample OricomgcompostMG_FD_108783 | JGI IMG/M metagenome (GOLD analysis project Ga0164242, IMG submission 108783) | Miracle-Growth compost microbial communities from Emeryville, California, USA - Original compost - Miracle growth compost (MG) ... | reverse complement strand
TGGCGCAGGGCGCCGGCGGTCTTGTCCTCGCCCGAAACGCCCAGCTGCAGCGCGGTGATCGCCGACAGGGCGCGCGTCAGCGCCTGGCTCTTGAGGCTGTTGTCGCCCCGGTTCTGCGCGAAGATCGCGCTGCCGAGCGACGACACCAACTGCTCGTAGCACAAGCCGACGAGGTGGCGCGGGTCGGATCCTTCGACTCGGGCGTCGAAATCGACGCGGCGATAGGCTTCGTTGGGAGAGCGGATCGCCAGCATCAGCTCGAGCTCTTGTTCCAGGCAGCGATCTGGCTGTTCAGGAAGCTGAGCGTCGATTTCGAGCTGGTGATCAATGAATCCGCGACCGAGAAGCGGGCCTGCAACTGCGAGCGCAGCGTATCCTCCTGATCGGACAGCTTGGACTGCTGGTCGGCGATCTGCGTCTTCTGCGTCGCGAAGCGGGCGAGCGAGCCGCCGAGCGTACCGGGATCGCTGGCCACGCTGGCGCTGCGCGCGATGCTGTCGATCGTCGCGAAGACGCCGTAGAGGCCGTTGGTGAACATGGCGCCCGCGGCTTCCGGGTTGGCCGCGAGCGTGGCGGCCAGCTTGCTCGAATCGAGCGCGAACGTGCCGTCGCGCTGGATCGACAGGCCCAGGTCGGACAGCGTGCGCGGCGTGCCCTCGGCGGCATTGGGCATGATCAGCGTGGTCGTCAGGCCCTGGAAGGTCCGCACCAGGGCGCGGGTTCCGCTATCGTGGGCCAGGTCACCGGTCTGGGGGTCCGTGTCGGTGTTCAGCTCGGCCATGATCTCGTTGAGCGCGCTGGTGAAATCGCTCATCGCAGAGGTGATCGCGGTGGAGGGGTCGCTGAAGCTGACTTGCGTTGGCGCGCCGCTGTTCGTGCCGGTGAGCGACAGGGTCACGCCGGGAATGGCGTCCTCCACGGTGTTGCTGGCCGAAGTGATCGGCAGGCCGTCGACCTTGAAATTGGCGTTGCCGGCCGAAGTGAGCAGCTGAGAGCCTCCCGACGTCGCGGGATCCCAGGCGAGGCTGGACAGTCCGGGGTCGCTGGCATCCTCCGCCGCGCTGAGCGTGAAGGCGTTGGCGCTGCCCGATGCGCCCTTGAGCACCAGCTTGGCACCATCGGTGGTGTTGGCGACATAGGCGGTGACGCCCGCGTTCTTGGCGTTGATCGCGTTGGCGACATCGCCCAGCGTCGCGCCGGCCGCGATCGTGATGTCGACCGCGGCGTGCGTGGTATCCTCGGTGAAGGCGCCGCTGGCGATCGTGCCGAAGTGCAGCGTGAGCGTGCCTGAGCCGACCGTGCTCGTCGCCGCGGGGTAGGCCGCGCTCGCCAGCGTCTGCGACGTGGCGAGCGAAGTCACCTCCAGCGAATAGTTGCCGCTCGGCTGCGTGGTGCCGGACAGCGTGGCCGTGGCGACGGAGGAATTGGCGATCTGCGGCTGGGCCGAAAGATCGCCCTGGCGCACGCGGTCGCCCAGCGAGCTTGACAGGTTGCTCAGCGCGCTCTTGAGCGTCGAGGCGGCGGAAATCTGCTTGTCCAGCGTGTCCGACTGGGTCTGGAGTACGTCGATCTTCGAAGCGAACGAGGCCGCCGCCAGGTTGTTGGCGAGCGCGTTCATGTCGATGCCGCTGCCCGCGTTCAGCGAGGTGAGCAGCTGCTGCGTGGCGGTCTGCTGCGCCGTCTGCGTCGCGGTGGCCGAACTGCTGCTGACGGCACTGGTCGAGGATGTCGTAACCATATGGACTAAAACGGCGAGGAGCCGCTCCCGTTAAGTGGCCGGGGTAAGGGTTCTTGCGATTGTCATCGGTTCGGCACCAGCCCGCTCCCCCACCCGGCCACCCATATTATACAATGACCTGGCTGGCCGGGTGGGGGAGCGGGCTGGTGCCGTCTCATTCGCCAAACCCCTAATTGATCGCCTGCGGATCGAGCCGGCCCTCGGGGTCGAAGCGCATCAGCAGCGGCACGTCGATCTCCGGCCGGGCCGGGCGCTCGCCGCGCTTCAGCGAGAACACGAAGGCGAGCACGCTGGCGACCGCGACGAACAGCTCCTCGCGGATCATCTGCCGCTCGCGCGTGGTGAAATAGAGCGAGCGCGCCAGCGCCGGGTATTCGAGCACGGGCACGTCCAGCTCGGCGGCCAGCTCGCGCATCGCCAGCGCCTTTTCGCCGCGGCCCTTGGCGAGCACGACCGGCGCCGCCGCCTCGTCCGGGTCGTAGGACAGCGCGACGGAGAAGTGCGTCGGGTTGGTCACCACGAACTGCGCCTTGCGCATCGCGCTGGCGACGCTGCCCATGGCGACTTCGCGCTGGCGGCGGCGGATGGCCGCCTTCTTCTCGGGCGAGCCTTCCGCCTCTTTCGCTTCGTCGCGCAGTTCCTGATGGCTCATCTTCAGGCGCGCCATGCGGCGCATGAACTGGACCGGAAAATCGATCATCGCGATGATCGTGAGGCCGCCGGCGAGCGCGAACAGCAGCGAGACGATCGCGTCCCAGCCATAGCTGAGCTGCCCGGCCAGGTTGCCGCGGCCCAGCCGGATCAGCGCCTCAACGTGGCCGTTCGCCCAGATCCAGGCGATCGTGCCCACGACCGAGACCTTGGCCAGGCCCTTGCCCATCTCGATCCAGCCTTGCGGGCCGAACATGCGGGCGAGGCCGGATGCGGGGTTGAGCCGCGACGGCTTGGGGATCATGTTGCTGCCGACCCAGCGGCCCTCGCCGAAGCCCATCTGCGAGATCAGCGAGGAGGCGATCACCAGGCCGCCGAGCAGGAACACCGGCGGCAGGGCGATCCACATCAGCGACATCAGGATCGGACCGGCATCGAAGCTTTCGAGCGAGGCGCGGTCCCAGGTGAAGCCGGCGCGCAGCGCCTGGCTCAGGCCCTTCAGCAGCCAGGGACCGGCGTATTTCAGCCAGGCCGCGCCGATCAGGACGGCGGCGGCGGTCGCCAGCTCCTTGGAGCGAAGGACGTCGCCCTTCTTGGCGGCGTCCTGCTTTCGCTTCGCGCTTGGGGCAAAGCTCTTCTCGCCGGCGGTTTCGCTCATTTGGCCAGCACGCTTTGCGACTGCTGGATGGCGTCGGCCGAAAGGTCGACCAGCCTGTCGGTAATGAGCGGCGCCGACAGGATCAGCGCGGTGATGCCGGCCAGCACGCCCGCCGGCAGGCCCAGCGCGAACAGGTTGAGCGAGGGCGCCGAACGGCTGAGCACGCCGGTGACGATCTGGACCACGAGCAGCACCAGCGTGACCGGCAGCGCGATGGCGACGGCGGTGGTGAACATCGCCGAGGCGAACCCGGCGATGACCATGAACTTGTCCGGGCCGAGCCAGGTCTGGCCGGGCGGGAAGGTCTGATAGCTGTCCACGACCAGCGACAGCCATTGCAGATGCCCGCCCAGAGCCAGGAAGATGACGGTCAGCAGCACGGCGAAATACTGGCCCAGCGCGGGCGACTGCGAGTTGGTGTTGGGATCGACCGCGGTGACCATGGCCATGCCCATGGCGCCGCCGATCACTTCCGCGGCGATAGTCGGCGCCGCGAAGGCGATCTGCAGCACGAAGCCCAGCGACAGGCCCACCAGCACTTCGCCCAGGACCATCAGCACCCCGTTGGCCGAGAGCAGCGCCGGCGGCGGCGTCACCGGCGTCCAGGCGCAGACCAGCACCGCCACCGCGCCGGTCATGATGACCCGCGCCTGCGGCGGCACGCCGGCGGCGCCGAAGAAGGGCGCGGCCAGCATCGCCGCGCCGATCCGCGTCATCACGAACAGCCAGCGCCAGAATTCGGCTTCGACCGGACCGAAACCGAAGTTGAGGTTGATCACCGGGTGACCTGCGCGATCTGGTCGAAGATGTCCTTGGTGAAGTCGCCGATCAGCCCCATCATCGAGGCGCCGAAGACGACCAGCACCAGGGCGGTGACGGCCAGCTTGGGGACGAAGGTCAGCGTCTGCTCGTTGACCGAGGTGGCCGCCTGGATGACGCCGACGACGACGCCGATGACCAGCGTGGCGATAAGCACCGGGGCGCTGGTCAGCGCCGCCACCCAAAGCATCCGGTCGGCGAGCGCGAGCAGGGTTTCGGTTTGGTCCATGGCCCTATCCGAAGCTTTGCGCCAGCGATCCCATCAGCAGCGACCAGCCGTCGACGAGGACGAACAGCAGCAGCTTGAAGGGCATCGACACGATCGTCGGGCTCATCATCATCATGCCGAGCGACATCAGGACCGAGGAGACGACGATGTCGATCACCAGGAAGGGCAGGAACAGCATGAAGCCGATCTGGAATGCCGTCTTCAGCTCGCTGGTGACGAAGGACGGCAGCAGGATCGAGAACGGCACGTCCTCCGCGCGGGCGAATTTCGGCGCCTTGGCCATTTCGGCGAACATCGCCAGGTCATGCTCGCGCGTCTGGCGGATCATGAAGCCGTGGAACTGCTGGCCGGCCGTCTCGATCGCCTGCTGGGCGTTGATCGATCCGGCGGCGTAAGGCGCGATGGCGTTGGCGTTCACCTTTTCCAGCGTCGGCGCCATGACGAACAGCGACAGGAACAGCGACAGCCCGATCAGCACCTGGTTCGGCGGCGACTGCTGCAGGCCGATCGCCTGGCGCACGATCGACAGGACGATGAGGATGCGGGTGAAGCTCGTCATCATCAGCAGCAGGCTGGGCAGGATCGTCAGCAGCCCCATGATCAGGAGGAGCTGCAGCGACATCGACATGCCCGTGGGCGCGCCGCCGTTCATCGAGCTGAAGGCGCGGTCAAGCGCGCCGGGAATGGCGGCTGCGGCGGGCAGCGGCCCGGCGGCCGACGCCGCTGCCGACGCTCCTGCCGGCACCGCCGCCGTCTGGGCGAAAACGGCGACCGGGGCAGTCAGCAGGAACAGCGATGCCGCCGTTGCGAGGCGGCGGATCATGCGGCCTCTCCCGTGGGCACGGCCGGCGCGCGCGCCGGCGCCTCGGCCAGGCGGGTCAGCCCGGTGCGCGAGGCGGAGACGAGGATCTCGCGTCCGTGGAATTCGATGACGGCCAGCTTCAGCGTGGGCGACAGCATCGTCGTCTCGACGATGCGCACCGACCTGGAGCCGCCGCCGGCGCCGGTGCGCTGCTGCAGCTTGTGCGCCAGCTTCAGGCATCCCCAGGCGAGGAGGCCGATCAGCGGCAGCAGGATGATCAGCTTGAGGATGTACCAGAGCATCAGGGGGCCTCGTCGGCCATCGGCGCGCTGGCGCCGGCAAGCTCGACGATGCGCAGGCCGAAGCGGTTGCCCTGCGCGACGATCTCGCCCTTGGCGATCTTCTTGCCATTGACCATGACGTCGAGCAGCTCGTCGGTCAGCCGGTCGAGCACCACGACGCTTTCCTCGCCGAGTCCGAGAACGTCCTTCAGTTTCATGTCCACCCGGCCAAGCTCGACCGAGAGGCGCACGTCGACATCCTTGAGGAAGTCGTAGCCGCGGGGGTGAATGGTCATGTGCAAATTCCCTTCTTGCTGTGACCGGTTAAAAGGCTTGGGTGATCTGGACGGCGACGCGATCGTCCATCGCGCCGATGGTGCCGTGCGCGACGGTCTTGTCGCCGATCTTGAGCGGAACGCTGCGCGCCACCGCCACCGGCAGGATCTGCCCCGGCTGGAGGTTGGACAGCTCGGCAAAGCCGATGCGCATGTCGACCAGCACGGCGCTGACCGTCAGCGGCATCTGGCCGAACGGCTCGTCGGCGGGATTGATGTGGACCGTGCGGGCCGGTTTCGGCAGGCTCGGCTCGCCTTCGCCGATCAGCTTGACCAGCACCGACCGCGGAAAGGCCAGCGTGACCTTCCACGGGCTGCGGCCGGGATCGCTGACCTCTAGCGTGAGCACGCCGAGCTGTTCGTCGGCGGGGAACGGGGCGAGCTGGACGATGCAGCCGTCGCGGCGCAGCGGCTGGACCGTGCCGGGCATCCCCAGCGCCTGGCCGAGCGCAGCGGCGACGATGCCTTCGAGCCGCGAAACCATAAGCTCGGCGGAAAGCGGGAACGCGCCGGGCAGCGGCGAGGGCGCTTCGCCGCGGCCGCCGAACGCGCGATCGACCATGCGCAGCACCGCTTCGGCATCGAGCGAGGCCAGCACCGGCATCTCGGGCGATCCGATGGCGAGCAGGCTGTTGGCGGCGAGCGGCGCGATGGCTTGCCCCAGTTCGGCCATCGCGCATTCGCGCGGGCCGTTGCTGCGCACCAGCGGCGGCTCGCCGGCGGACAGCGATGCCAGGCCGGTCGACAGCGCGCGTGCCACCCCTTCGCCCAGCCGCGACAGCGCGGGCATCAGGACGACGGGCGCGGCGTCTCCCGAACGCAGCAGCTCCGGACAATGTTGTGCCAGCATACGCTCGGCAACAATGGCGCGCTCAGGCTTCATTATTTCCCGATCACTGAATGATGAAGCTGCGGTAATAGACCGCGTCGACGCCGCCGAAGCCTTCGGTCTGGATCAGCACCTTGTTGATCGCGGCAGTCAGCCGCTTCTGCAGCCGCTCCTTGCCTTCCATCGTCGTGACTTCTTCCTCGGGCGTGTCGGCCAGCACTTCGAGCATGGCCGAACGGATCGCCAACTCGTGCTTCTTGATCCACATCAGCACCCGGCCGTCGCGGCGCGTCGAGCAGGCCAGCGAAACCTGGACCAGCGAGTCCGACTGCTTGAGGTTCGAGGTGAATTCGTCGGCGAAGCTGTAATAGGCGGTGCGGTATTCGCTGCCGCCTTCGCCCTCGACCTCGGGGACGCTCTCGCCTTCCTTGCCGCCTTCGGCCTTGGGCGCGTAAGGATCGACCTCGCCCTTGCGGATCAGCTTGGGCGTGTTGTCTTCCTTCTTTTCCGCGTGGCTGCCGCCGATGATGCCCGCGGCCATCATGCCGAACGCGGCGCCGCCGCCGACGCCGAGAAGGGCCACGCCCATCACCGCCTTCATGATGATGCCGCCGCCCTTCTTGGGCTTGGCTTCCTTCTCGGGTTTGTCGCTACTCATCTTCTATCCTCTGGGCACTGGCTCTGGAGCTGGATTGCGGTTCAGGCGTAGATGCCGCCGCGCGTGTCGGCGGTGTCATCCCTGCGGGGTTGCGGCCCGTTCTGCCGGCCGGCGCGGCTGACGGTCTGGGCCTGGGGGGTGCGGTCGTCGCGGGCATAGGCCTGCGACTGGGCCTGCGACTGGGCCTGAGATTGAGACTGGCTCTGGCCGGCAGGCGAGCCGGCCGCCTGCTGCTGGCGCGATGCGTCCTGGCCCGAGGTGTCCTGGCCGTGGCGCTGCGCGGCCGAGCCGTTGTCGCCGGTCATCTGCGAGCCGGCCGACGATGCCGAGGCCTGCACGGCCCGCGCGAAACCGGGATCGGCGCTGCTCATCGCGACCGACAGCCCGCCGGCGTCCTGATCGAAGCGCAGCGAGACGCGGCCGAAGTCGCTGTGCGCGACGGCGGCATGGACCGACGCGGGCATCGCCGAGTTGCGCGCTTCGACGAGGCGATCGACCAGCGCGGCAAAGTCGTGGCCGGTCTGGGCCTGGCCGCCGGCCGCCGGCGCGCTCGGCGCGACGGACTGCGAGAGCGACAGGCCGTCCTGCGGCGCGGCCACGGCCGGAGCGATCGGAGCGGACGTGGCCGGCGCGGCGGCCAGCGCATCGAGCGCGGCTGCCTTTGCCGGCTTGGCCGATGTGGTGGCGGCGGCGGGGGCATCCTTGGCAGCGGTTTCGCGCGGTGCCGGGGCTGCGGCCGTCTTGTCGGCCGGCTTCGCGGTCACGGCGCGGCCGATCTCCTGGGCCGAGGCGAGCTGCGTCGCCGTCGGAACCGCGACGGGCTGCGGCGTCTGTAGTGGGGTCTGCGGCATCTGCTGCGTCTGGGCGGGCGTGACGGTCACACGCACTTCGCCGGGAGCCGGCGCGGCGTTCGCGGCGGTCAGGGTCAGGCGCGGATCGGTCGTCGCCGCCATCGTGGCGGCAGCGGGGCCGGTGGCGGCAGGGGCGAGGTCGGCGATCGCCTTGGGCAGCACGACGCTGGCGATGGCGGGCGCAGCCTTCGCCGCGGCGGCAGCGGACGGCGTGACCGCCGTGTCGGCCTTGGTCTGGACCTTGGCATCGTTCGCGGCGGCCGGCGGCGAGCGCAAGGCCTGCGCGGCGGCGGTGGTGGCGAGGGCATCCGCGGTCGAGCGCGTGGCGGCGGCGGCGGGCGCCAGCGGCGTCTGTACGGCGACCGGCAGGACGATTCCGGGCAGGATGATGACCGGGGTGAGCGCCGGCGTCGCGGGATCGGCGGAGTCGTCGTCGGCGGCGGCCGCATCATCCTTCGAGCCATCGGGCGATTTCGCCTCGGCCGTTTTCGCTGCCGCCGATTTCACGGGTTCGGCGGCAGCAGCGGCAGCGGCAGGTGCGTCCGGCGGCAATTTCTTGCCGGCAGCTTTGCCGGCCGGTTGCCGGTCGGCATCCCCGGCGTCCTCCTTGGGCGCCGGGGTCGGCTTGGCCGACCCGTCCTTGCCCGTGGCGACAGTCGAGTCCAGCACCGTGGCGAAATGCGTGGAAACCGGGGCATCGTCGCCCGATGTGGGCTGATTCCCGCTGGTGAGGGTGAGGCTGCTGGAGGCTGACGTGGCTGCTGGCTTGATCATTCTCGGCGATCCCTCACATTGGCCCTCACACTGGCTGCCGTTAACTATTCAAGACCCGTGCCAGTTTTGCGCCTGGCACCGAGCGCCGGGGTCTCGCCGCCCTTGGCGATGGCCCGCGCCTGCCGCTCGGCGCGCTCCTCGACGACCGCGCGGCGCCGCTCGGCCTGGCTCAGCGCCTGCATCTTGACGTCCGCGATGCGGCGGGCGGCGGCGGCATCGTTCGCGGTGTTCAACGAGATGCCGCGCAACCCGCGCGCGAAGTCGTCGATCTGCCGCAGCGCGCCGCCGTCGCGCACTTCGCCGCGCGCGGCGTATTCTTCCGCGAGCAGGCGGGTGCGTTCGGCCAGCGCCTCGAGCTGCGCCAGGGTGCCTTCGGCCTGCGCCGCCTCCGCCGCCGCCGTCTGCTTGGCGATGTCGCGGACGCGCTCGAGCCGGTTCAGCCGGGCAAGGCGGGCGCGTTCGGCCTTCATCCCTCAAGCAGCGCGGAGAGCTGATCGATGCAATCGTCGATGCGCAGCACTTCGCGCTGGGGCTGGCACAGGAAGCCGACCAGCCGCTCGTGCATGGCGATCGCCCGGTCGAGCTGCGGATCGGCGCCGGCGCGGTAGGCGCCCATCAGCACGAGGTCGCGGTTGGCTTCGTAGTTGGCGACGAGCGCGCGGAAATCGCGCGCCAGCTTCTGGTGCGCCGGCGCGACGATGTCGTTCATCACGCGGCTGAGCGAGGCGGCGATGTCGATCGCCGGATATTGCCCGCGCTGCGCCAGCTCGCGCGACAGCACGATATGCCCGTCGAGGATCGAGCGGGCGGTGTCGACCACCGGATCGTCCTGGTTGTCGCCGTCGGCCAGCACCGTGTAGAGTCCGGTGATCGAACCGCCGCTGGCGGCCGAGTTGCCGGCCCGCTCGACCAGCTTGGTGATGGTGGCCAGCGCGGACGGCGGATAGCCGCGCGCCGCGCCCGGCTCGCCCAGCAGCAGGCCGATCTCCCGCGCGGCGTGGGCAACGCGGGTCAGGCTGTCCATGATCAGCAGCACGCGCTTGCCCTGCGCGCGGAAATGCTCGGCCATCGAGGTGGCCAGCATCGCCCCGCGCAGGCGCAGGTTCGGCGCGTGGTCGGCGGGCACCGCGACCACGATCGTGCGTTCCCGCTTGTCGCGGCCCATGTGGCGTTCGACGAAGTCCGAAACCTCGCGCGCACGCTCTCCGATCAGGCCGACGACGACGATTTCCGCCTCGGCGCCATGCGCGATCATGTCGAGCAGCACCGATTTGCCGACGCCCGATCCGGCCATGATGCCGATGCGCTGGCCGATGCCGAACGTGGTGAGCGCGTTCAGCGCGCGGACCCCGGTGTCGAAGCTCTCGCGCACCGGGCTGCGATCGAGCGCGCCGGTGCGGACGCCGCCCGAAGGCCATTCGGTGCGCGGGTG
>Ga0164242_10010231_pt1 | contig 10058 bp, 8 predicted proteins | sample OricomgcompostMG_FD_108783 | JGI IMG/M metagenome (GOLD analysis project Ga0164242, IMG submission 108783) | Miracle-Growth compost microbial communities from Emeryville, California, USA - Original compost - Miracle growth compost (MG) ... | reverse complement strand
CAGCTGGAACGTCACGGCGTTACTCCCCTTCTTCAAGATACCCGCGTCGAACGGGAACTCGAAGTACCTCCACTCCCCCGCCGTCGTAGCGCTACGGTAGAGGCATGGGTCGTTCGCCGAGTTTGTCGACCCGCTGGTCAGGTTCCCGATCTCATGCCCGTTGGCCCAGATGGTCGAGCTTGCGCCGGACGAGTAGCCAGCCAAGGAGACAATAAGTGTAGCATCGCGCGCCGCCGCCGACGGCTCCTCGCCGACCCGGAACTCGACCGTCCAGTTCCCCTGTAGGCTCTGGCCGAAGCACCAGTCCTCGGGGCGCGAGCATCCCACCCGGTAGACCAGGTCGGCCGGGCACTCGGCCACGAGCGCGTGCTGCCAGGGCGCGCCGCCGTGCTGGAAGCCGTAGCTGTGCCGGTCAAAGTCTCCGACCTGGAAGAGCCGCTTGCGGGAAGAGACGGCCCATGTGAGGTCGCCGAGCGCGGTGGTGGAGGCTTCGCCTGCGGTGACAGAGACGTCGTTCTTGAGGAAGGTGGTGCTGACGTCGGCGAGGGCGCCGCCTGCGGACCAAGCTTGTAGACCGTAGGTTGCGGCGCGGACGTCGGCGAACTCGAAGTTGCCGTCATCGTCGGCGTAGCCTGTGTAGTAGTACGTCGAGCCCATGTCTAGTGCCGTCTTGGCCGGGTTGTTGTCGCCTAGGAATACCGCTGCACCTGCTGCAGGTCGCCCATCGGACAGGACGAGTTTTCCCGAAACGCTGCCTCGAGCATGGTACTCTTCATCCTCAAACCAAGCATATGGCCAGGCGGCAAACTCTTCTTCGGCTCGCGCTGAAGCATCAGGCTTAGAACCGTCGTTCTAGCAAAACCGATTAGTTCCAAAATCGGGGGTCAAGAAGGGATATAGGAGGACAAACCAAGTACCACAACCATGGACCCCACATCTTTCCATCAGGAAACGCATCCGTTGCATCGACCTTGAAGTGCGTCCCGTGGATCATGTTCAGCTGAACCGCATCGCCAGTGGCAGATTCACGGTGGACCTGAGTCTATAGTCAGCATCATTTTTCCATTTGAGGCACTCTATCAAGCCTACCATTAGTTCTTGGTTGTCATGGTTACCGTTAAAGTAATCCTAAGCAGCCGAGGTCAGTCTCAAGTTCTGTTCGCAGCGGATGATTTCCCTCTTACCTTCCCAGGATGGATGTACCAACTGCCAACCTCGTCACCATAGACACCATAAAAGTCCTGCGTCCGAATCCAGCTAGTCCAATCATATTTGGTGATATAACTCTTGCCATCTGGCGCAAGCCACGTCTCGTCCTGGATCTTGTTCGCCGCGATGTAGTCGCTCAGCGGCGGTAGGACGCCGTCTTTCGTTGCCGTCCTACCGTTGGGAAACGTGGTATTATCGAGACGCCATAGCGTTCGGAACTCACCGAGGTCCGGAAGAGCATGGTTAACGAAGTACTGGTAAGCTCCGTGCTGGCCTGCGAAAATGACCCAATGCATGTCACCCTCTGCTGCGGTGAACAGGACATCGATGTACGGAACACCCTTGTACGTGCCGTTCCGGGAGATACTTGCAGAGGTCCAGGCGAGGTCATTGGCGGCTCCATCTATAAAGTTTTGTTAGCAATGATGAGGCGCCATCAAGTCCCTTCATGTGACACAATCGCTCTGAAAGCATACTGTAGCTGACATAGTGGCCCGTAGCGACATCGCCAACGCAGTCCCTGTCCTTGTAGTTAAGCTTGACGCCGTACTTAGGGCCTTGTGTCATGTTCCAGACATCATTGCCAATGACCCAAGTGAGGTCGCCCACAGAAGTCAAGAATGGCTCAGTTGCCCGTTTAACAGGCGAGGCACTAGTGACACCCGCGAGCAGCGACGCTGTTAGGGTAGAAAAGGCGCCCTTCATAGTGAGAATCGCGGTGCCGAGGAGTTGTAGATTTTGTCGCGGCTTACAGCCAGGTCACAGCAATGCCTTGGCACACCCATAACGGTCGGGAGAGGCCTTCTGTTCATATACGCGACAACCCCATCGACCATCATGCCTCCATGTCCATGAGGCCGCGTAGCCGGCCGAGAAGATGGAGGAGACTCATCTGGGCGGGGCCGCCTCCGCAGTATGCGAGGCTATAATGCCACTGTAAATCTAACGACGATGTCGGTTTGTGAGCCGTGGGGAGGAGCCCACCCGGCAATATCCATTAGCCCAGAAATTTCCCCACAGGCTATACCATCATCAATTCTGATATGTGGAAACGGCGATCATGTCGGCATGAGATCTCGCGAGACCTGGGAACAGGGCCGACGCCGATCTCTCGATGCAACCCTGCTGCAGAATCCAGGAACGAGGGGGCGATAGTCAATCACGGCAAACCAGACGCAGCATCACTGTACGCCATTGATATCTGAAGCTGAACTCAGGAGCCATCATCGTCAATCGTACGATACTTTTGGCTTGAAATTTATGGGAAGTTTTACAAACCAGTGAGCAGGAGTGTTTAAGCAGGCCTCCTTAAATTTCAACCTCATCCGTGTTTTCTCGGAAACAAACAACTAACTGACAGAGGTAGCTTCTCCCATCACCACCGCCACATCAGTACGCCAGGTCTTCCTCCCTGTCCCGACTTCTGTATCCGGCGGATCCCCGGTCGGCGAACCCAAACATGCTGGAAAACTGCTTCATCCACGTACCCTGGCCGCCGTGCTTCTCCCCACGCATTCGGCGGTAGTGTTTCAACTGCCTTTGTAAGTCTCTCTCTCGTTCCTCGTACACACGCTCAACCGTCTTTGAGAAGAGCTCCCTATTGTGCGCCTGTGCTTCGGTATGGATCTCGGAAAGCATCTGCAGCTCCTCAAACCGACGCTTGTGTTCCTCCAGCTCAATCTCCACTTCTCGAAGGCGCCTGTCAACCTGGAAGCTATCTAGACCAGGCCCAGTTTCTAGGACTTCCTCCTCGACTGCCCTGTCTAGATTACCATACTGAAAATCTCTCTCCTGTGCGAGTTGCCGCATATCCGTGTTAAGCCTCTGCCGCGCTCGTTCGTGCTCCGCTGCCTTGACTTGCACAACCTCCTTCTCTAGTTGGATAAGTCGAAGTGTTTCCTGGTCCTTTTCCTGGATGGCTTCGTCCATGCTCTCTTGGAGTTCAACGAGCTCACGTTCGTATTTCTTCTTTGCTTCCAGTATCTCCTTCTGTACATATCTGCCTGCTTCTGTCTCTTCCAGCGTCTTTTGCTCAACTACCAGTTCGCGCTGAATGTCGAGCTCAACATGGGTATCTTTGTCAATAAGTCGGGCAACGATACCCCGAGCCGAGTCCGCTTTACCAGTGTGGCGGACCATCTGGCTCCCCTGTTGCAGCATCGTGCCCCAAAACGCAGGTTTCTGAAGCTCAGACTCTCGCTTGGCGGCAAGTCTCTCCGCCTCGGGATCCAGCCCGACGTCCCCCCACATCGTTGTCGTCAGCACGACGCTGCCGAAGTTGTGAGAGCCGCACAGTTTCTGGAGAACCTGCAGGTTCTTCATTGCCGAGCCTGAGATCCGCGGATCAGTGATGCGGTGTAGGTAGACAATACCGGCTATCTTGGCATTTTTCATGTGTAGGGAAGCTAGGAAGAAGGCAATGTCCCTCAGAATGTCGACATCAGACCGGGTTGTGTCGTCAAAGCCGGGTGTGTCGACCAGAACTACAGTCTTCGTCTCCTTATACTTGAAGCTATACATTTGGGTATCGATAGTGCCTTGCAGCTCGGATACTCGAATTAGTCACGGCTTCGATGATCGGAGACGTCTGGTTAACTTACTAGACTCTAAACCGTGTCCAACCTTCACGTCTTGGTCCGCTAATAAAGATATGAAGGTGCTCTTCCCAGAACCTGTCACTCCCATGAGAATAACTACCACGGCCTCGTCCCTTTATCGTGCGGTTAGCGGCGATAGCACGACATCTAGAATTATTGAGGTTAACACACGTCTGAGTAGGGATAGCCGCTTGGGTATCTGCGTTAGGAATTGTCATCGGAGGACTCGAACTAGGACTGGTAGCACGCTCGTGGGACAGTGCTTGGGTATTGGGTGCTCTGATATGGTCTTTGGCTTCCGCATTGCCGAGCGCCTCCTTATGACTAGACTCTTGAGGCTCCGCCGGCTGCCCTTGTAGTGCCGCCATTCTGTACCCGGGACTAATGAATTTGCTGTTTCTAGGGGAATAGAGAAACGAGAGGGAGAAATATTATCACCAACGTGGCTCACGCGCTCAGGCTAACATAACCTCGGCGATCGAGGAGAAACCTTTTAGATTTGACCCCTGAATCGCCGCGTGTACGTTCCAATCTGCCCAATAAAGATCTGGGAGCGACTCGACCGTTACTCCGTCAGTCGCTTGTGCCTCATAATAAGGGGTTGGCCTGAGCCCCTTGGGCTCCTGGCTTAGGCTCCGAGCCAGTGCGGACATCAGGTCCCCATGCATGGATTGCGAAGTCTTCAATTGAAATATTGGCTAGAGAGTTTAGAAACATCCAGTTAATCCCCCTTCCAACTATGTCAACCTAAGGGTGAAGAGAAATTGGAGGCAAACTGAGGAATCAGGCCCTCGGGGCGTTGCGCTTTGCTACGGTGGACCTGGGGCATCTTGGGCAGCAGTTAGGTTGACAACCACCACACCCAAGTGACGGTTGGTGCGGATTACCAGACAGTGATTGGTGTCCTCAGGATAAATTCCCTAACTTCTAGGATAATGTGGTGTGAAGACAGCCTTGCTATGTTGGAAATCGTTAGGATCAAAACAAAAACAGGAGAGGTTGGATAGCTTTTTGAACATCGGCTTCTCCTCACTCCCACCACAGCTTTGCTTCCTTTCTTTCCTAGCTCGCCTTTTCAGCTGGCATCACTGTACTCCCTAGTTTTTAGTTCAATGAATATTGAGTCTTCAACAACTTGTTCATTACCCATGGGGCAGAGAGACCTACCCGAGCCCTCGGCTTGGGATGAACCTACTGGCATGCCTCCAGCATACAACAGCGAGGAAAGGCCGGGTAACTTGGAGGGTATCAACGGTAATGATCCGTCTCAGCCGGTCATCGGGTATGAAGAATCCCCTCTAGCAGCCGTGGTTCCGGTGGATCTAACCTACCTAGGTAGACCGCAGGATATCGCAATAGCAGTCATGGGTGTCACTGGAGTAGGGAAGAGCACATTTATTTCCTATTTCTCCAAGACAGCGGCTGTTGGTGAAGGACTTGAATCATGTAGGTTGAATGTCCACCGTTCTCTAGTCTATGGAGAGGAAGGATTGACAACCCACTCAGGCACCACAAAGGTTGGGATCCACGCCGCCCGAATTGGGGACCGGAAGATCTACCTCATCGACACACCTGGGTTTGACGACACCCACCGTTCCGACGCTGATGTTCTCCGCGAGGTGGCCGACTGGCTGAACGAGTCATACAAAACCCAGGTTAAGCTGGCCGGAATTATCTACCTCCACCGCATCCAGGACAACCGGGTCGGTGGTTCTGGGTTGAAGAACCTCAGAATGTTCAAGAAGCTTTGCGGGGAGGAAGGTCTCTCTTGTGTTGTTCTTGCTACCACCATGTGGAACACCGACTCTCTCCAGAAGTCCGAGCAACGAGAGAGGGAACTGCAAACGAAGGAGGAATTCTGGGCAGGTCTGATCAGAAAGGGTAGCAAAGTCTTTCGTCAAGATCAGGGAGCGGAATCCGCTAGGAAGATTATCGAGCACATACTCTCCCTCCGCAATCGCATGACACTAAAGATCCAGGTGGAAATGGCGAGTGGCAAGACATTGGACGAGACAGGTGCTGGCCGCGAAGTCCAGAGTGATATGGAGCAGCTCAAGAAGAAGCACGAGAAAGAATTGCAGCAGCTGAGACAAGAGATGCTAGAAGCGCAACGCGAGCACGACGTCCAAGGACAGCGGGAGATTGCTGCCATCCGAACTGAGTTGGTGGAGAGAATGAAGAAGGAGCAGGCAGAGCGCGAGAAGCTGAGAGTAAACGCCGAACAACTCCGGAAAGAACGAGACGAGGAGCTCCGTAAGGAGCGGGAGAACTCGCACAGGAAAGAGCTAGAGCATCAGAAGACCATATGGCAGACCCGCTGGGAGCTGGAGAGGCAAATAGATAAGAACCAGTATGAGGCGCGGCTGATGGAATATCGCTTTAAGCAACAATCCACCGAGGCCGAGCTCCAAAGACTAAAGGAAAAGGAAGCGAGCGACTGCATATTGATGTAATTAAGCTCTCCGGGTAGAGTAGGTATCCCGAGGCTCGTCCTTATATTGTCTTTTTCCCTGGCCCTTGTATAGCAGGTGATAGTAGGACATATTCCTATGTTTGCGGTTCAACGATGGTTATCAACTATTAACTGAACAACCTTCTCATATAAGTTTTCTCTTGATTCGCCAGCTCTGCCTAAGGTGTGTCCTCAACCTCTATCGCCGCCGAGATCGCTCCAAGAACCATGAAAGAAAAGCCAAAGCATAGGTCCCCAATTTGTACAACTGATCATGACGCTTAAAGACGCCGTCGTCGCAGATAGAGGGGGTGGGGGGTATAATAGGAGTTGTCACACATTACATACATAAGAACAGGGGTGGGTAGGTTAAGTAAGTAGGAAGGTATCCAGCACCAACAGCTCGCTCCGAACTCTCTTCGCTTTTAAGTATAGTATTAAGGAAACAATATGTCTCTGTTTTCCGGGAATGAATCGGACAGTTGGTGGTTGCTTAGCATAATGAAAATAGAAACAGCCAAGATGCGATCTTGGTTAAGACGGTGGGGAAATCATGGGGCTGGGGTTGCCGATGTCTGCTCCGGGTTGCCCAAGTTCGTCGGGCCCTGGAATCCCGATTGTTGCTGCTGCTGCGGCGACGGCTTGACGTTTTGCATCTCCAGACCTTCTTTGGAGTCGGCCTTCTTCGCATCATGCCTTGTCCCAAGCCGTTGGTCGCCTTCGGAGTACTTGGTCTTGAACCGGTAATACGTCGGCGGTCGCGGGCGACAGAGCACGACAAGCCAGTTCTTGACCCAGTTTCCTTGCGTGAAGGCGCGGTACCGATCCTTCTTGAGGAACTTGTGAGAGTTGAGGTATTCTCTCGTCGTCTCGCCTCTCGCCATAAGGAAAAGGTGGTACCCCATGAGGGCGATGGGGTAAAGGGATGATATGAGACCGTAGATGGCCATGGCGAAGGGAACGCGGAAATGGTCTATCGCGCGACTGAACGATATGCCCTCCCGGTTCATATAAACAAGGATTTGCGCGAGCGACGACCCGATGAGCAAAGCGGCCAGAATCGCCGCCGATGTCACAAAGGTAAAGAAATAGCGGTAGTTGCGCCTACCAACGCAGTTGTTAAGCCACACGCAGTGATGGTCCTGGGTTTCGATGCAGTTGTCACATAGTCTGCAGTGGTGGGTTCGGGGGGGACGCCAGAGGTTGCAGGTCTTGCAGTACTTTGAAGGAACCTCCATGGCCGCGGCAGACTTCTCAGCCGACTTGACCAAGGTCCAGTCGTTGACCGGGGGCCCTAATCTCAAGGGGTCCTCGTTCTCGTCCGGTGGTGGGAATCGGTGAAGGTTCCTGGGCATAATCTGCGACATTTGTTAGCTTTACATGAGTCCCACGTAGAAGAGGGGAAGGACATACCCCAGGGTCCGAGACGGATGCATGGAGGAACGAGGACATGCAGATATAAAACATATAGGCGAAGACGATTGGTATTGCTGGCGAGATGTTGGTCCATAAATACGGCGCAGAGAAGCCGAAGAATAGTCCGGCTGGGATAACGATTACGGCGCCCGTGGCGATGTTGACAGGACGATGCCGGGCGTTCTGGAGACGGCCTCCCATGCAGAACACCGTATTACCTTCGAAATACTCAAAGTTGTACCCGAGTTTCTTGTTTGCCTTTGGAAGCTTTTGTTTTGCATTCAGGTCGGCGGGGGTTAATTGGGGTGACGATGCAACAGAGTCTAGCTTCTCACCCCCCTGCATACGTCTGTTCGAGCCGTTCTGGCTGGATTCATTCCTCGTCGGTAAGAGGAAGCTCGACCTGAAGGAACGGGGGGACTTGAGCGGTGTCTGCTGGTTCCCACCGTTTAGATAGCTCCTGTTCGTGTTGACGCTGAGTCCCTTATTCTCTGCCGTCTTCTTCTGGAGCGGCCGTACGCTCTCGGATAGGCTCGCCGTGGCATAATGGCCCTGTGTCGGGCTCGTGTTGGCGGTTATGCGATCAACCGTCTCCTGCTCAGTCACCTCCGTCCCCGGGGACGGTGGGCGCATCTCGCCCTCGTCGGTGAGTTGACGAGCCAGCCTGGAAACGGGGTTCGAAATGATACTCTGCCGTGCGGTGTTGGCGCCGCTCTCCGGCCCTTGGTCGTCCCCGGCCACCAGCGGACGAGTCAGGGTTGTCGGCCTAGACGCCCCTCGCTGGGCCTGTAATTTCTGCGAGCTCATCGGCCGGAAGAAGGCGTGAGAAGTGAGCGACGGCACATGGTTCCGACTAGTCGCGCTCGGTGGTCGCGTTCCCGCACCGGAGCCGGTCGCGCTGCCGGCGATGCTCTTGCGCTTGCCGGAGAGCCCCCTACGCAGCGGTTGGGATTGCGACCAACCCGTCCTTGCGGTTCCCGGCCGTGATGGGGCGTCGGAAGCCGAGGCTATCCCGCTCCTCCGGTGGCTCGCAGTGCCTGCCTGCGGGTCGCTGTCCTCCTCTCCGTCATCAGAAGCGATGTCGGTCATTCGCGACGAGATTATACTCGGAGGCCCGGGAACTTCCTGGCGTGGGTACTGGGGAAAGCCGTCATCGTCGCCTGCGGGGGAATCCGTCCTCGTTTCCCCGTCTTGACCCGCCATTGTATCGTCAAGCCCGAGCGGGACGGTTTCGACGTTTTTGTGGCCTGCTCCCGCTTCGATGATATTGTCTCTTATTTTCACGTGCCGTTCGTTATAACATATCGCGCGATAGACAGGTGCGAGTTCGAGGATGGGAATGCTGCCCGCCGCGGAAGGAGAATACGGAAGGAGAGCGAGTAACTCGGAGGTCGCGACGGAGGGTGATCTCTGGATTGTGGTTGAGTGATGTCGGAGGTTTTGGGGTTAAGGTATCGTCTCGCGATCGGGATATCGAACAAGTTCTGGCGGCAAAGGAGGGACTATGGTGGAATACCAGGGCAAAAACGTGAGAAAAGAACGACGGCGTCGGCCGGTGGCTTTTTTTTTAGTATATGGAAGAATGTGTCGAGGAGGCGGGCGATGGCATGTCACAGAGAAGGGGCACGCACCAAGAAACGGGAGGGCGGGTGGTTTGGGGTCAGTGTCATCCATGCAAGGGGCTCATTTCTTTTTTCCAGTGCAAAGCCACAAGACGGCTTGTTTGCACCCACTCCTCCTATCAAAGGCTGAGAGACGGTTTACAATGGCTTGGAAATCATACAGCCGGTGGTTCTCACAACCTCTCCGCAATTCGCATGTGACTCGAAATGGGTTCTCCCGAGACAAATGGCTGGTTGATCGAGGTAAAACATTCAAGACATTCGCCTTAAATCTTGCCATTCCGTGACATCCCTGTTTTCGGTGTGGGCTCTAAATGCCTGCAATGTAAGGCAGCCAAAGGCACTTACCTAAGCGGCTAAGACCCCACCTACTGCAAGCTTTGACCGGCTCAATTGGCCAATTGAGTGTCCGGAAGTGTCAGCCAATCACGGCTTTCTTCGATCTTCCAACGTAAGAGCTTCGCTCCATCATACGAGATTGCTGTGCCAAAGCCCCGATCAACCACCATTTCGAAGCTCCGACTTCAGCGTCAACCGACACCCTCGACCGCCCTGTTTGACGTACGATAAATCTGAAGCAATGGCATCCTTCATCGCTCGCAGAGCCTTCTCCACCACCGCTCGCCGTCTCGGATCCAGCGAGGAGGCGTTGAGGCAGGAGTCGAAGCGAAACCCTGAGCTCATGGTGCGTCATATCCGAGGCTCAACTCTCCGGACGCCAAATGCGCCTCTTATAACCAGGAGGAATCCTTGAGCTGGAAT
>Ga0164242_10010230_pt1 | contig 10058 bp, 12 predicted proteins | sample OricomgcompostMG_FD_108783 | JGI IMG/M metagenome (GOLD analysis project Ga0164242, IMG submission 108783) | Miracle-Growth compost microbial communities from Emeryville, California, USA - Original compost - Miracle growth compost (MG) ... | reverse complement strand
GTGCCGTCGCGAGCACCGAAGTAGAGCCCGGTCTGCCCACCGTCGTCGGCGACGAACGCATCCCGCATCACGGCGGTATAGAAATCGGCCGGAAGTCCGTCGTCCAGACCCGTCCAGGTGCTGCCCGCATCGCGGGACCGCCAGACCCTGGCCTGCCCCTCGGGCGGGATCCGGACGCCGTCGGCCACCAGCGGGAAGACGAAGATGGTGTCAGGATCCTGCGGATGCACGACGATCGGGAATCCGAAATCACTGGGCAGACCGTCGGCGATCGAGGTCCAGTTGTCGCCGCCGTCGTCGGAGCGATAGACGCCGTGGTGGTTCTGCGCGTACAACCGCCGCGGATCGGAAGGATGCATCGCGATCTTGTGCACGCACTGTCCGTATTCCGGCCACGGATCGGGCAGGAAGTACGCCTTGATGCCGACATTGGCCGGAGACCAGCTCGTACCGGCGTCACCGGTGCGATAGACACCACCGGTCGACATCGCCACCGTCAGGCGCTGCGCATCGGTCGGATCCGGAATGATCGTGTGGATCGCCTGGCCGCCGTAGCCGGCATCCCAGGTGGGCCGGTGCGGATGGTCCCAGAGCGGCTTGACCAGACGGAACGACTCACCCCGGTCGGTCGACTTGAACAGTGCCGAGGGCTGGGTCCCCGCGAAGATCACATCCGGTTCGCCGCCCGGCTTGATCTGCCACACCCGCTCGACACTGGAGCCGATGTCCGGGCTGAAGCGCACCGCTGCGCCCTGGGTCTCGGTCCAGGTCCGCCCAAGATCATCGGACCGGTAGACACCAGGGCCCCAATGCTCACTTGTGCCCCCGGCGAAGAGCCGCGGCATCCCGCCACGGGCGTCGATGCCGACCCCGTAGACCGACTGCATCAGAAAGTACGGGCTGTCGAAGGTCCAGGTCCGGCGATTCTCGTCGGACCTGCCGATCCACAGTCCCTTGCGGGTCCCGACCAGCAGCACTGCTTCGCCCATCGCCCCTCCCCGGGCCGGTTCGTTCTGTCGACGACACTTCCACCGGCACCGGGGCGCGTCAAGACTCGATCAGCCGCAGGGTGCGATCGGCGAGCTCGGAGATGATCGAATTGTCGAAGCCGAACAGCGCCGAGCGGGTTCGATCGTGCAGCGGTTCGACGAACTGCGCAGGCAGCCGCGCAGCGCCGTTGAGCACTCCGGCCACCGATCCTGCCGTCGCACCGTTGGAATCGGTGTCCCAGCCGCCCTGCACGGTCAGCCCCACCGTGGCGGCGTAGTCGCCGTCGCCCCAAAGCACACCGGCCGCGATCAGCGCGGCGTTGTTGACGGTGTGCACCCAGCTGTAATGGCCCCAGCGACGCTGGATCTCGGTCAGCGCCTGCGCCCACGTGCTGCCTGCGTCGTAGAGGTCGCGGACCGCAGTCAGGGTCTCGTGGAGGCGCGAGCCCGGCGGCACCGACCGCAACGACCGGTCGTACGCCTGACGCGCGGAGCCGGCGGTGAAGGCGCTCGCGACCAGTGCCGCCGACCACAGCTCACCGTAGATTCCGTTGCCGACATGGGACAATGCCGCATCCTGATAGGCGATCATGATCGCCGAGCGCGGGTCACCCGGGTTGGTCCAGCCGAAGGCGTCGCCGCGGATCAGGGCGCCGATCCACTCCCGGTAAGGGTTGCGGGTCCGGGCGACCTCGTCGATCGGGACTCCGCGCACCAGATTGCAGTAGGCGGCCCGTTCGGCGGTGTAGACCTGCTGATAGGGCAACAGCGTCAGCCAGGCGTCGGCGACCTTCGCGGGGCTGAGTCGGCGACCGTGGGTCTCGAGCAGATGCAGGCCGAGGATCGCGTAGTCGATGTCGTCGTCGCGGGCCGAGCCGTCGACCCGGCCGCGGGTGGTCTGGGGCCAGTTGTCCTGGAAGACGAAGCCCTCGGGCAGCGGGTCGAGGACCGGGATGTAGTCCCGCAGCGGCCAGGCGTCGGCGCGCCGCAGGTAGTCCTCGAGCCGGGCGCTGGTCCAGTAGTCCCCGCTCTCCACCGGCTTGCCGAGATTGCACCCGCCGATCCGGCCGAGCCACCCGCCCAGCACCCGATCGGCCAGGGTGCCGGGATCGACCGGTTCGGCCGGATCGTCGGGCAGGGTCGCGACGATCGCCTCGAGATCGTCGGGCTCGTGGTAGGGCCAGTCACCGGTCCGCGGAGTGTTGATCACCTCGGCGTAGAGCCCTTCCAGGGCGGCTGTGTCGTCACGATCGGTCTCGACGAACCGGGCCTGCAGCTCGGCCACCGGGTGGCCGGACTCGGCCGCCTGCGCCAGCTCGTCGTGGACCAGATCGTACGAACTCAGCGGATCGTGCATGCGGCAAGCCTAGTGCAGATGATCTTGGTTCAGGCCTTCTTACCGGGATCGGGACGATGATCAACTCCAGGCGTCCAGTTGAGCGCCGCGGCCCGTTCGAGGAATTCCTCGGGTGAGATCTCCCCGTTGGCGAATCGGGTGGCCAGCACCTTGCGCGCCTCGAACTCGGGGCTCATGCCGCCGAATCGGCCAGGCCCGAAGCCGCCGTGCGAAGCGGTGATCCAGGGCGGTGGTCCGATCCTGCCGCGGCGGACCAGGAAGACGACGACGGCTGCGATCAGCAGCAGAACGAGAAAAGGCACGATGGCTCCTAACAGTGGTGCGACGACGGGGACTGATTGGTGGAAACCGGGCCCGACGGGCGGGCCCCATCCGTGTGGATTCATGCCTCAACCATCCCCGCCGACCGGGCGGGCCACATCAGCCGTCAAGCGACACCTTCACTACGCCCGGTGACGTAGGACAGGTACGCACGCGACCCGACGCCCGAGGCTGCTGACCCGATTAGGCTCGGTCCCGACCTGAACAGACGGCGGCCCGGGAGGTGAGGCGATGACCGTACGATCCCGGCCCTTTCTGCTGGACGTGCCCATCGGCCTGGTGATCGCCCTGGTGTCGATCGGGACGGCCCGCGTCCAGGCCACCGTGGTCCGCCAGATCAACCCGACGATGGGTCCGCCGTGGATGCAGCCGGGCTTCCGGCAGCACCAGGTCCCGTTCCCGCCCGGCGTCGACCTGCACGAGCCCTACACCTGGGCCGCGCTGGTCTGGTCGGTGCTGCTGGGCTTCGGGATCGCGATCCGCCGGGTCCGACCGCTCGTCGGCTACAGCATCACGGTGATCGCCACCACCGGCTATCTGGCCGCCGGACTGCCGTTCGGGCCGGTGCTGCTCGGCCCGGCGATCGGCCTGCTCGCTCTGGCGACACGGATGCCCGTCCGGCAGTGGGTGCGCTGGGGCGCGCTGTTGCTGCCGATGATCTGGGCCGGCTTCGTCGGCGGCGACTACGCCGGCCTGATCGATCCCAATTTCTGGACCGCGATCATCCTCGGACCCCCGCTGATCATGGTCCCGGCCCTGATCGCGACCATCCGCCGGATCCGGACCCAGGAGAGTCGCCGGGCCCACGAGCTGGAGTTGCGCCGGGTCGCGTATCAGGAACGGCTGCGGATCGCCCGGGACGTGCACGATCTGATCGGGCACAGCCTGTCGGTGATCAACATGCAGGCAGGCGTGGCGCTCTACGTGTTGGACAAGGACACGGCGCCGGCCGAGGACGATCACCGGGTCGAGGAATCGCTGCAGGCCATCCGGTCCACCAGCAAGAATGCACTGGACGAACTGCGGGCCACCTTGGCAGTCTTCCGGGGTGAGGGTACCGAAGCGGACACGAGCGGCGACCGCGCGCCGGTGTCCGGACTGGCACGGTTGTCCGAGCTGGTGGACACCTTCCGTGCCGCCGGACGGATCGTCAGCGTGCAGGTCGACGGAGATCTCGATGACCTTCCCGGCCCGATCGACAATGCCGCCTATCGCGTGCTCCAGGAGGCGCTGACCAATGTTGCCCGACACACAGGCGATGCGACGGCCACCGTGCTGATCGCCCGATCCGCCGAACGCTTGATCATCCAGGTCACCGACGACGGCGCCCGGCCGTCGCGCACCGGATCGCGTACGGATCCCCAGCAGCCACAGGGAAGCGGGCTGATCGGGATGCGCGAACGGGCCCGCGCAGTCGGCGGCGACGTCATCGCCGGGCCCCGACCGGAGGGCGGATTCTCCGTCCGCGCTGAATTCCCGCTGCGGCCATCCGGAGCGGCATGATGATCAAAGTTGCTCTGGCCGATGATCAACCGCTGGTCCGGATGGGGCTGCGGGTGCTGGTCGAGGCCGAAGACGATCTTGAGCTGGTGGGTGAGGCAGGCAACGGGCACGAGGTGGTCGAGCTGGTCCGGCGCGCCCGTCCCGATGTTGTCCTGATGGATGTCCGGATGCCGTTGTCGGACGGCCTGCAGGCGCTCGCGAAGATCAAGGCGGATCCGGATCTGTCCGCCACCAAGGTGGTGATGCTGACCACGTTCGAATTGGACGAGTACGTCTTCGAGGCGCTGGCCTCCGGCGCCAGCGGCTTCCTGATCAAGGACAGCGATCCCGCGGACTTCGTCCGGGCCATCCGGGTCGCGGCCGCCGGCGAGTCACTGCTCAGCCCGTCGGTGACGCGGCGGGTGATCTCCTCCTTCACCGGCAGCCGACCCGCCAGCCACAAGCCGCATCCGCTGCTGGGCGAGCTCACCGACCGCGAACGGGAGGTCCTCGGTCTGGTCGGCGAGGGGCTGAGCAACGACGAGATCGCCGAACGTCTCGTGGTCAGTCCGGCCACCGCCCGCACCCACGTCAGCCGCACCATGATCAAACTGCAGGCGCGCGACCGCGCCCAGCTCGTGGTGATCGCCTTCCAGGCGGGACTGGTCTCATGACCGCGTCGGAATCTCGACTCGACCTGCTGCAGGCCGAGATCAGCGTGATCTGGGGTCCCACCCGCCGGGCACCCGAGGCACCGCCATCGGTGGTGATCGGACAGGCCGGCCAGGAGTTGATCATCCAGGTCCGTGATGATCTTGACCCGGAAGTTGCCGACGAGGTGCTTCGGATCGCCACGGAGCAAGGACTTCCGGACGGCTCGGCAGCGATCGTCCGGGTGCTCGAACCGACCCTCGGGGCGATCGAGGCGACGGTCGGGCCTGGTTACGACGCCCGGCATCCCGCCCCCCAGCCCGACCCTGTGATCGGCCGGCTGATCAGTTCGGCGCTGCCCGATCCTGCAGTCGCCGCTCTCCGGATCCCGATCACCTGGGAGGACCAGGAGTGGGCAGACCTTCTGTCCGGGACGTACGGGCCGTGGGCGATGATCATCGACGGCGACCGGGTGCTGTCGATCTGCCACAGTGCCCGGCTGGCGCCGGAAGGCGTCGAGGCCGGCACCTGGACCGTCGACGGCGCCCGGGGACACGGGTTGGCCGCGGCGGCAACGGCGGCCTGGGCACAGGCCTGCCAGGCCCTGCCGGGCTTCGTCTTCTACAGCACCGACATCAACAACCTGGCCTCCCAGCGAGTTGCGGCGCGGCTCGGACTGCCGCTGATCGGCCAACTGTGGAAATTCCGCGCGGCCGCCGAAGGCGACGGACCCCTGCAGTCGCGGCTGCGAGTGCTGGCGCGGGTACGGTCGTGACATGCGACTTCGTACGGCAGAATCCGTGTCCACCGCACCGCTGGTGGCGACCGGCCTGATCGGCGGCTATCTGGCCGCCCGGGAGACCGGCATCCGGCCGCTGGGCGGCGTCCTGCTCGGGTTGGCCGGGGCGTACGCCGGACGGACCTGGCTGGCCAAGCGCGGACCGGCGGCGACGGCGGCGCTGGGTGCGATCTACGTCGGCGGCTTCGGGCTGTCCCACCCGCTGGCCAAGCGGATCGGTGCCTGGCCGGCGGTGTTCACGGTCAGCGCGGCAGCTGCCGCCGCTTCCTGGGCGCTCGTCGATCGCCGGTCGTAGTCGGTGCACCATGGCGACGCCGTCAGCTGATGATCAACAGCGCCGTTACTGGGACGAGCATGCCGGGACGTACGACCGCGGCATGCAGTTCGCGGAGCGGCGGATCCTGCGGGACACCCGGGAGTGGGCGTGCAGCCGGGCAACCGGGAGGACGCTGGAGGTGGCGGTCGGCACCGGGCTGAACCTGCGCCATTACGCCCCTGGCACCGACCTGACCGCGATCGACCTGAGCCCGCGGATGCTTGCCATCGCACGGAATCGAGCTGCTGATCTTGGTCTGCGGGTCGATTTCCGGGAGGGCACGGCAGTGCCACTGGACTTCGCCGACGGCAGCTTCGACACGGTGATCTGCACCCTCGCGCTGTGCTCGATCCCGGATGAGAAGGCGGCCGTCAGCGAGATGATCAGGGTGCTGCGGCCCGGCGGACGACTGGTGCTGGCCGATCACGTCGCCTCGTCACTCGCCCCGGTCCGCTGGCTGCAGCGGGCCGTTGAGCTCTGGAGCATCCGCAGCGCCGGTGAACACTTCACCCGGCGGCCGATCCGGCAGGTGTACGCCGCCGGGCTGCAGGTCGTCGAGCACGAGCGATTCCTGGCCGGCGTGATCGAGCGGCTGGTGGCGATCAAGCCAGCCGGCTGATTGCGACCGGTCGACCGGCCGGGGCTGCCCAACCAGTGCTTTAACGTGGCACCTGTGACTGACTGGCGCGCCGACCGAGTGGCCTCGGCCCTCAACGGGACCAATCCAACCGTCGTCAGGCATCTCGACGCAGGCTTTGCGGTGGTCGGCGACGTCCAGTTCCTCCCCGGCTACAGCCTGTTGCTCACCGACCAGCCCGAAGCTGGCCGACTGACGGACCTGCCTCGACGCCGCCGCATCGCCTTTCTCGCCAGTATGGAGATGCTGGGCGAGGCAGTCGAGATCGTGTGCCGCCGCCTCGATCCCGCGTTCCGACGTATCAATCTCGAGATCCAGGGCAACCTCCTGCCAGTACTGCACGCTCACATCTGGCCGCGATACGACTGGGAACCCGACGACCTGGTCACGGGTCCCGTCGCTCGCTATCCCGACAGTAACTGGCGCGACCCGGACACTCGGCTCGGTCCGAGCCATGATCAGTTCCGCATCGAGCTGGGTGAGGAACTGGACCGACTGCGGTCAGTCCCAGCCTGAAGACTGCCCAGTGCGACGGGCTGGTCCTGGTGAGTGAGCTCCGCTGCAGCCCCAACGCCTGGCGGGCGGAAAGCGTCTCTGTCAGTGCACGCCGCAGCTAGCGTTGCCCTGTGAGGTGGCTGCTGCTGGCGTGCGCGATCGTCTGCGAAGTGTTCGCTTCGCTCAGCCTTGAGGGTGCGATCGATCATCCGTGGCTGTACGTCGTCGTCGGCTTCGGCTATCTGGTCTCGTTCTGGTTGTTCGGCCGGGTGCTGCGGGCAGGTATGCCGGTCGGGACCGCGTACGCCATCTGGGGTGCTGTGGGCGTCGCGCTGACGGCGGTGTTGGCAGCGATCATCTTCGACGAATACCTGAGCACCACGACGATCATCGGCCTGGTCGTCGTCATCGCCGGTGTCGTTGTCATCAACCTTGGGGGCGCCCACGGCGAGGCTCGTCCGGGCTCGGATGCGCCTGGTCCGGATGAGGTGGAGCGCGGCGCATGAGCTGGGTGCTTCTCGCGCTGGCGATCCTGTGTGAGGTCGGGGCGACCCTGGCATTGCGGATGGCGAGCACGCCGCACGAGGGAAGGCCGCCGACGCGCCGGTGGTACCTGGCAGTCGTCGCGGGCTATGGGCTGTCGTTCCTGCTGTTCTCCGTCGTGCTGCGGCTCGGGATCGGTCTGGCGATCAGCTACGGCATCTGGACGGCAGCAGGTGTCGCGCTCACTGCCATCGCGGGCCGGGTCTTCTTCAAGGAGACCTTCACCAGGACCATGATCATCGGGACACTGCTGATCATGGTCGGGGTCTTCTTGATCGAGGCCGGATGAGGCAGCCTCGAACCTACAGAGGTCGAGGCACCGCAGCAGAGTCAGCTTGCCGAGCCCAGTAGAGACACCCGAGCAACGGCTAGCATCCGGAGAGTGGACTCTGTGGTCGGAACCGTCGTCAGCTGGAGCGACGACGAGGGCTGGGGCGTCCTGCGGTCGCCCGCAGTCGAGTCAGACGTATTCGCCCACTTCTCCGCGGTGGCGATGGACGGCTACCGCTTGCTCCGACCGGGCCAGACCGTTCGGTTCGAGTGCGAATACTTCCCGACCGGACAAGACGGATACCTCTATCGATCAAACGGCATCACAGTGATCGACTGACGTGGTCACGCGGCGTTGCCCTCCCGGTGTGCCACGCGGCCCCAGAATGTCTGCATGGGAACCGACCAGCCAGCGACCCCGGTCGATCACGACCGGCAGGACCGGGACAAGCTAGCGCTCTTTGAAGCCTTCTGCATCGGCTTCGACAACCATCAGCTGGTAGCAGAGCTCTGTTACGCGGCGAACAGCGTCGAAGAGTCGGCGGTGTCGATCGCAGCGGCGCTCGACCTGTCGCCCCAACAAGCCAAAGCCCTCCTTGATCAGCAGTTTCGAGGACTCAACAGAGGCAACCGAGCACGCGTGCGGGAAGTACGCGACGAGCTTCGCCGGCGCCTAACACCTGCAGTCTGATCCGGCAGGTCGTCGAGTCAGCGCGACCACCGGCGCGGCGACGCAGTCCGCGTTCCCGCGGGAACGTCGTGGCACTCCGACCCTGGAGCAGGAGGATCTCCTTGGCCGGGCGATACCTCCAGCTCTGCGTTCGCTGACTTTGTCGCCGACGATCACGCCGGTGCGGCGTGTCGACCCGGTTCAGCCAATCCTCGGTTACAACACCAGCGGTCAGGGGCGCAGGGATCAGCAACGCGAGAGTCCTTCGGCGACCAGTACCATCACGGTGACGACCATAGGGCCGAGTGTGGCGGTCAGCGGCCTCCTGATCGTTGTAGCTGGCGTCAATGAGCTGCGGTGCGGCACCGGGCCGCTGGCCAAATGCGGTTGCCGTCGGCTCGGGCCCAAGTGATGCTGATGTCGAGTCGTGTGGAAAGGTGGCATCGCCGTGGCGCCAACGGTCATCGTGATCACCGGACCGGTCGGGTCGGGGAAGAGCACGAGTATGCGGGCTCTGTGGGAGTTGCTCGATCGTGAGGGTGAACCTGCCGCGATGGTCGACATGGACAGCCTGCGAGCCCTGTGCCCGGAAGATCCCGCCGATCCCTTCCACGCCGGCCTCGGCTTGGCAAACCTTCAAGCGATCTGGCCGCAATTCGCCGTACGTGGCGCACGCTGGCTCCTGCTGACCGACGCAGTCGAGCATCCCGCTCAGCGCGCCGTCTATGAACACGCCGTTCCGGGCGCAGCAGTGATCATCGTCCGCCTGGAAGTGCCCATCGATCGCGTCCACCGACAACTCCGCGGTCGCGAGGTGGGTAGTTCACTGGAATGGCATCTGAAGCGGAGCGTCGAACTCCAGTCGATGATGACCGAAAGAGGCGTCGGAGACCTGATTGTCCCCATTGACGGTCAGAAGCCACCGGAGGTCGCGAGGCTGATTCTCGAAGCAGTGCGGCACCATCTGCGCTTGCCTGCCGCGGTCAATGCGCCTCAAGCATGATCCGCTTCCGGGAACGGCGAGTATTTAACCCTGGAGCGGGGCATGCCCCCACTGGGTGACACCTCTAGCTCCACGTCCGCTGATTTTGTCGCCGAGGATCGGGCCGACGCGGCGTGTCGCCCTGGTTCAGGCAATCCTCGGTCACAAAACCGGCGGCTTTGCCCGCAGCGACCGCTACTTGAAGACGTGACGCAAGTAGCTCGAGAGACCTTCGACGACCAGGACCATCACGATGACGATGGCGATGATCGCGGTGACGATCGGATGGGTCGCGGTCAGGCCGGCCGCCAGGGTGAGGTAGTAGCCGATGCCGCCCGCGCCGACGATGCCCAGCACCGTGGCCGAGCGGATGTTGGTGTCCAGCAGATAGAGAGTGTTGCCCAGCAGTGACGGCAGCCCCTGCGGCAGCGTCGCGGAGCTGAACACCTGCAGCCGTCCCGCTCCGGTGGCGCGCACCGCCTGCTCCGGACCGGCGTTGACCTCCTCGAAGGAGTCGGCGATCAGCTTGCCCAGCAGGCCGATACC
>Ga0164242_10010229_pt1 | contig 10058 bp, 10 predicted proteins | sample OricomgcompostMG_FD_108783 | JGI IMG/M metagenome (GOLD analysis project Ga0164242, IMG submission 108783) | Miracle-Growth compost microbial communities from Emeryville, California, USA - Original compost - Miracle growth compost (MG) ... | reverse complement strand
TCCTGGCTGAGGGGGCCATCGAGGTCGGCCACCACGAGACCGCGGTATGGCCGCTGGTCGGTGAGGTCAACATCGACACCATCACCTCCACCGCGATCGCAGCGGTGATCGTGATCGCCCTGGCGCTCTTCCTGCGCGCCAAGGTCACCTCGACCGGGGTCCCCAGCGGCGTGCAGCTGTTCTTCGAGGCGATCACCATTCAGATGCGCAACCAGATCGAGGGTGCCATCGGGATGAAGATCGCCCCGTTCGTGCTGCCCCTGGCCGTGACGATCTTCGTCTTCATCCTGGTCTGTAACTGGCTGTCGGTGCTGCCGGTGCAGTACGCCGACGAGCACGGCATCCATGAACTGATCACCTCTGCCGCCGCCGACATCAACTTCGTGCTGGCCCTGGCGCTCTTCGTGTTCTGCGGCTACCACCTGGCCGGGTTCTGGCGCCGCGGCTTCCTCGGCCACCCGCTGCGGCTGCTCAAGGGCCACGTTGCGATCCTGGCGCCGATCAACCTGGTCGAAGAGGTCGCCAAGCCGGTTTCGCTCTCTCTGCGTCTGTTCGGCAACATCTTCGCCGGCGGCATCCTGGTCAGCCTGATCGCGTTGCTCGGCCCCTACTTCATGGTGGCGCCGAACGCGATCTGGAAGACCTTCGACCTGTTCGTCGGCCTGATCCAGGCGTTCATCTTCGCGCTGCTGACCATCCTGTACTTCAGCCAGGCCATGGAGCTCGAAGAAGACCACCACTAGTAGTACCTGCACGACCACATCAGACCTGGTAGAGCACTACCAGCTAGCAAGGAGGAATGAAATGGCAGATCCCAATCTGATCGGACTCGGTGCCCTTATCGGCGGCGGTCTCATCATGGGCGGCGGTGCCATCGGCGCCGGTATCGGTGACGGTATCGCCGGTAACGCCCTGATCGCCGGCATCGCCCGTCAGCCCGAAGCGCAGGGTCGCCTGTTCACCCCGTTCTTCATCACCGTTGGTCTGGTCGAGGCGGCCTACTTCATCAACCTGGCCTTCATGGCGTTGTTCGTCTTCGCCACCCCGATCGCCGCGCAGCAGTAACGCACAAGATGGGTGACATGAGCGTTGCTGTCCTCGCTATGAGCGAGGCGGCTGAGGAAGGCCCGCAGAAGAGCTTCCTCATTCCCGACGGCACCTTCTTCGTCGTGCTCGCGATCTTTGTGATCGTGCTCGGCGTGATCAGTACCTTCGTGGTGCCGCCGATCATGAAGGTGCTGCGGGAGCGCGAGAACATGGTCACCAAGACGCTCGCCGACAACCGGGAGTCTGCCGAGCAGTTCGCGGCCGCCGATGCCGATTACGAGAAGCAGATGGCGGCGGCGCGCCTTGAGGCCAGCACGGCACGCGACGAAGCTCGTGCCGAGGGGCGCAAGGTGATCGACGAGCAGCGCTCGGCGGCCGAGGCGGAGGTGGCCTCGACATTGCAGGCCGCCACCGACAAGCTCAAGCAAGAAGGCGATGCGGTGAGTGAGCAGCTGCAGGCCCGGGTGGAGACGCTGTCTGCCACCTTGGCCAGCCGGATCCTCGGCGTTGAGGTCGAGGCACTTTCCGCGGCGAGTACGGGGCGGTAGCAACAGAGATGTCGATTTTCATCGGGCAGCTGGTCGGCTTTGCGGTCATCGTCTGGCTGCTGGTCAAGTTCGTGGTTCCGCCGGTGCGCAAGCTGATGGCCGACCAGCAGGAGTCGGTGCGCAGGCAGCTGGAAGAGGCTGCGGCCGCGTCCGCCCGACTGGCCGAGGCCAGCCAGGCGCACTCCACCGCGCTGGCCAAGGCCGAGACCGAGGCGAAGCGGGTTACCGCCGAAGCCCGCACCGATGCCGAGCGGATTACCGAGCAACTGCGCTCACAGGCCGAGGTCGAGGCCGAACGCGTCAAGTCCGCCGGCGGCCAGCAGGTCGGTCTGATGCGCGCCCAGCTGGTCCGTGAGCTGCGGTCCGGCCTCGGCGCGGAAGCGGTGCAGCGGGCGGCCGACCTGGTTCGCGACTACGTCGCCGACCCGCAACGGCAGGCCGGCACCGTCGACCGGTTCCTCGACGAACTCGACGCGATGGCCCCGAAGTCGGTCGAGGTCGAATCACCGATCCTGGCCCGGATGCGCTCCGCGAGCCGGGAGGCACTGACAGGCCTGCTGGACAAGTTCGGCGAGGCGGCAGGCGACCTGGACGAGCAGGGCTTGTCCGCTCTGGCCGGTGACCTGACCGCGGTCGCCGAACTGCTGGCGCGCGAGACGGTGGTGACTCGGCACCTGACCACGCCGACCGAAGACGCCACGCCGAAGGTGCGCCTGGTGCAGCGGCTGTTCTCCAGCAAGATCGGCGCCCCCGCCCTGAAGCTGGTGACCGACGCGGCCTCCACCCGGTGGTCCAGTGAGGCCGACCTGATCGCTGCCGTCGAACACCTCGCCCGGCAGACCCTGCTGCTCTCCGCCGAGCACCAAGGCACGGCCGACGAGGTGGAGGACCAGCTGTTCCGGTTCTCTCGCGTGCTCGACGCCCAACCCCGCCTCGACACCCTGCTCAGTGACACCGCGACACCGGCCGCCCGCCGGGTCGGGTTGCTGCGCAACGTCATCGGCGGTGGCACCGGCGCCAACTCGATCACGACCGCGCTGCTGGAGCAGACGGTCCAGTTGCTGCGCGGCCAGTCCGCCCACCAGGCGGTCACCGAACTCGCCCAGATCGCGGTGGCGCGCCGCGGCGAGGTGGTCGCCAACGTCGGCGCCGCCGCCGAACTCAGCGACGCCCAGCGCACCCGGCTGAACACCGTGTTGAGCCGGATCTACAGCCACCCGGTGCGGGTGCAGGTCGGCGTCGACCCGGCACTGCTGGGCGGGCTGACGATCTCGGTCGGCGACGAGGTGATCGACGGGACGCTGTCGTCGCGCCTGGCCGCCGCGAAGACGCACTTGCCCGACTGACCAAGACCTACCCGGTCCCAGAGCCCACAACCAATTTCGAAGGCAGGAAGACGAAAAGCCATGGCAGAGTTGACAATCTCCTCTGACGACATTCAGGGGGCGATCGAGGAGTACGTGAGCTCCTTCAGCGCCGACACCGCGCGCGAGGAGGTCGGCACCGTCATCGACGCCGGCGACGGCATCGCACACGTCGAGGGCCTGCCTTCGGTGATGACCCAGGAACTCCTGGAGTTCCCCGGCGGGGTGCTGGGCGTGGCACTGAACCTCGACGAGCACAACGTCGGTGCGGTGATCCTGGGCAACTTCGAGAACATCGAAGAGGGCCAGCAGGTCAAGCGCACCGGTGAGGTGCTCTCGGTGCCGGTCGGCGACGGCTTCCTCGGCCGCGTGGTCAACCCGCTGGGGCAGCCGATCGACGCGCGCGGCGAGATCGAGGCCGAGACCCGCCGTCCGTTGGAGATGCAGGCGCCCTCGGTGGTGCAGCGCCAGAGCGTGAGCGAGCCGCTGCAGACCGGTGTCAAGGCCGTCGACGCGATGACCCCGATCGGCCGCGGTCAGCGTCAGCTGATCATCGGTGACCGCAAGACCGGCAAGACCGCGCTGTGTGTGGACACCATCCTCAACCAGCGCCAGAACTGGGAGACCGGCGACCCCAACCAGCAGGTCCGCTGCGTGTATGTCGCGATCGGCCAGAAGGGCACCACCATCGCCAGCGTGCGCCGCGCGCTGGAGGAGGGCGGCGCCATGGACTACACCACGATCGTCGCCGCCCCGGCGTCGGACTCCGCCGGCTTCAAGTGGCTGGCCCCCTACACCGGTTCGGCGATCGCCCAGCACTGGATGTACCAGGGCAAGCACGTGCTGATCGTGTTCGACGACCTGACCAAGCAGGCCGAGGCCTACCGCGCCATCTCGCTGCTGCTGCGCCGCCCGCCGGGCCGCGAGGCCTACCCCGGCGACGTGTTCTACCTGCACTCGCGGCTGTTGGAGCGCTGCGCGAAGCTCTCCGATGAGCTCGGCGGCGGTTCGCTGACCGGTCTGCCGATCATCGAGACCAAGGCCAACGACATCTCGGCCTACATCCCGACCAACGTCATCTCGATCACCGACGGCCAGTGCTTCCTGGAGAGCGACCTGTTCAACCAGGGTGTCCGTCCGGCCATCAACGTCGGTGTGTCGGTGTCTCGTGTCGGTGGCGCCGCACAGATCAAGGCGATGAAGGAGGTGGCCGGCTCGCTGCGTCTGGACCTGTCGCAGTACCGCGAGCTGGAAGCCTTCGCCGCCTTCGCCTCCGACCTGGACGCCACCAGCAAGGCGCAGCTGGAGCGCGGTGCCCGACTGGTGGAGCTGCTCAAGCAGCCGCAGTACGCGCCGATGCCCGTCGAGGAGCAGGTGGTCTCGATCTTCCTGGGCACCGAGGGGCACCTGGACTCGGTGCCGGTCGAGGACGTGGGCCGCTTCGAATCCGAGCTGCTGGACCACATCCGGGCCTCCGAGAGCGACATCTTGAGCGGTATCCGCGACTCGAAGAAGCTCTCCGAAGAAGCCAGCGAGAAGCTGGTCGAGGTCATCAGCCAGTTCAAGAAGGGCTTCGCCGCCACCGACGGAAGTTCGGTGGTGCCCGACGAACACGTCGAGGCGCTTGACGAGGACGAACTCGGCAAGGAAGCGGTGCAGGTCCGCAAGGCCGCGCCGGCGAAGAAGAAGTAACTCCGCCATGGCAGCCACACTTCGGGAACTACGCGGGCGGATCCGCTCGGCCGGGTCGATCAAGAAGATCACCAAGGCCCAAGAGCTGATCGCCACCTCGCGTATCGGCCGGGCGCAGGCCCGGCTCGAGACGGCGCGGCCGTACGCCACCGAGATCACCCGGATGCTCACGACGTTGGCCGCCGAGGCGGCCCTGGACCACCCCCTGCTGGTCGAGCGCAGCGAGCCCAAGCGGGCGGGTGTCCTGGTCGTGTCGTCCGACCGTGGTCTGTGTGGCGGGTACAACGCCAACGTCTTCCGCCGGGCCGAGGAGCTGTTCGCCCTGCTGCGCTCCGAGGGCAAGGACCCGGTGCTCTACGTCGTGGGCCGCAAAGCGTTGGCCTACTACAGCTTCCGGAACTGGACGATCACCGACTCATGGACCGGCTTCTCCGAGCAGCCGACGTATGAGAACGCCGCCACGATCGCCTCGACCCTGGTCGGTGCGTTCCTGGCCGGAGTGGACGACGACGGCGGCCATCCGGGTGCCGACGGGGTGCTGGGCGTCGACGAGCTGCACGTCGTCGCCACCGACTTCCGCTCAATGCTGTCGCAGTCGGCGGAGGCGCGCCGGATCGCCCCGATGCTGGTGGAATATGTCGGCGAGGAGACCGGTCCGCGGACGCTGTACTCGTTCGAGCCCGACGCCACCACGCTGTTCGACTCGCTGCTGCCGCGGTACCTGACCACCCGCGTGTACGCGGCGCTGCTCGACTCGGCGGCATCGGAGCTGGCCTCGCGCCAGCGCGCAATGAAGTCGGCGACCGACAACGCCGACGACTTGATCAAGGCGTTGACGCTGGAGGCCAACCGCGAGCGCCAGGCCCAAATCACCCAGGAAATCAGCGAAATCGTCGGTGGTGCGAACGCGCTCGCCGACGCCGCCCGGTAAGCCCCCGCTAAGCACTAGGAAGCGAAGAAGATAATGACTGTTACCGCTGACAAGACAACCGCCGGCCGCGTGGTGCGCGTGACCGGCCCCGTCGTCGACGTCGAGTTTCCCCGGGGCGCGGTGCCCGGGCTGTTCAACGCGCTGCACGCCGACATCACTTTCGAGGAGCTGGCGAAGACGCTGACCCTTGAGGTGGCCCAGCATCTGGGCGACAACCTGGTGCGCTGCATCTCGATGCAGCCCACCGACGGCCTGGTGCGCGGCGTGGAGGTGACCGACACCGGCGCGGCGATCTCGGTGCCGGTCGGCCACGAGGTCAAGGGCCACGTGTTCAACGCCCTCGGCCACTGCCTGGACAAGCCGGGCTACGGCGAGGACTTCGAGCACTGGGGCATCCACCGCAAGCCGCCGGCCTTCAACGAGCTGGAACCGCGCACCGAGATGCTCGAGACCGGGCTGAAGGTCGTCGACCTGCTCACCCCCTACGTGCGCGGCGGCAAGATCGCCCTGTTCGGTGGTGCCGGTGTGGGCAAGACGGTGCTGATCCAGGAGATGATCAACCGCATCGCCCGCAACTTCGGTGGCACCTCGGTGTTCGCCGGTGTGGGTGAGCGCACCCGTGAGGGCAACGACCTGTGGGTCGAGCTCGCCGACGCCAACGTGCTCAAGGACACCGCGCTGGTGTTCGGTCAGATGGACGAGCCGCCGGGCACCCGTATGCGCGTGGCGCTGTCGGCGCTGACCATGGCCGAGTGGTTCCGCGACGAGGCGGGCCAGGACGTGCTGCTGTTCATCGACAACATCTTCCGGTTCACCCAGGCCGGCTCCGAGGTCTCCACCCTGCTGGGCCGGATGCCCTCGGCCGTGGGTTACCAGCCCACGCTGGCCGACGAGATGGGTGAGCTGCAGGAGCGGATCACCTCGACCCGCGGCCGGTCCATCACCTCGATGCAGGCCGTGTACGTGCCCGCCGACGACTACACCGACCCGGCGCCGGCGACCACGTTCGCGCACCTGGACGCCACCACCGAGCTGTCCCGTGCGGTGTTCTCCAAGGGCATCTTCCCGGCGGTGGACCCGCTGGCCTCCAGCTCGACCATCCTGGACCCGGCCATCGTCGGTGAGGACCACTACCGCGTCGCCCAGGAGGTCATCCGGATCCTGCAGCGGTACAAGGACCTGCAGGACATCATCGCCATTCTCGGTATCGACGAGCTGTCCGAAGAGGACAAGCAGCTGGTCGGCCGGGCGCGGCGTATCGAGCGGTTCCTGAGCCAGAACATGATGGCGGCCGAGCAGTTCACCGGCCAGCCCGGCTCGACGGTGCCGCTCAAGGAGACCATCGAGGCGTTCGACCGGTTGACCAAGGGCGACTTCGACCACCTGCCTGAGCAGGCGTTCTTCCTCATCGGTGGCCTCGACGACCTGGCCAAGAAGGCCGAGAGCCTGGGCGCCAAGCTGTGACCCGGAATCTTGTGGCGGCGAAAGGCGGTGGGTAGTGGCCGAGCTTGACGTCGACATCGTCGCGGTCGATCGCAAGGTGTGGGCGGGCAAGGCGACGTTCGTCTTCACCCGGACCACCGTCGGCGAGATCGGGATCTACCCGCGGCACATTCCGCTGGTCGCCCAGCTGGTCGACGACGCGATGGTGAAGGTGGAGCGCCAGGACGAGGATGACCTGCGCATCGCGATCCACGGCGGGTTCCTGTCGGTCACCGAAGAAGGGGTGAGCATCCTGGCGGAGTCGGTGGACTTCGTCGAGGAGATCGACGAGGCGTCCGCCCGGCACGATGCGCAGTCCGGCGACCCCCGTGTTGCGGCCAAGGGCCGTGCGCGGCTGCGCGCCCTGGGTGTCATCGATTAGCGGAGCATGAATCGATGAGCACGCCCATGATGTGCATGGTCGTGCTCGTCGCCGTGCTTTTCGGCGCCGTCCTCGCGCTGAGCTACCGGTTGTGGAAGCTGCGCCAGGGCGGTACCGCGGCGATCATGCGTGATCTACCGGCGGTAGGCGGGCACGGTTGGCGACATGGCGTGGTCCGGTACCGCGGCGGCGAGGCCGCCTTCTACCGGCTCTCGAGTGTGCGACTGTGGCCGGACCGCCGGCTGTCCCGCCGCGGCGTGGACGTGGTGTCGCGTCGCGCCCCCCGCGGTGACGAGTTCGACATCATGACCGATGAGATCGTGGTGCTCGAACTGTGCGATATCACCCAGGACCGCCGGGCCGGGTTCGAGATCGCACTGGACCGCGGTGCCCGCACCGCATTTTTGTCCTGGCTGGAGGCGCGCCCCTCACCGCGATCTCGCCGCCAGAGTTACTGAGCCGCCGAAACCCGTTGGCGCCGCCTATTTCTTGGGACGGTCGGTCCGGTCGCCACCAGGCTGCCAGAGCACGTCGCCATCGGCATTGGCCACCCGGCACAGCACGAACATCAAGTCCGACAACCGATTCAGGTATTTCGCAGGCAGGACGGACACCCCGTTGGGATCCGCGTCGACTGCTGCCCACGCCGAGCGCTCCGCGCGGCGCACCGCGGTGCGGGCCACGTGCAGCAACGCCGAGAGCGGCGAACCCCCTGGCAGGATGAACGAGTTCAACGGCGGCAGCGGCTCGTTGTATTCGTCACACCACGCTTCCACGCGGTCGATGTAGTCCTGGGTGATCCGCAGCGGCGGATATTTGGGGTCCGCCACCACGGGAGTGGCCAGATCGGCGCCCGCGTCGAACAGGTCGTTCTGGACGTGCAGCAGTGTCGCGCCGACCGTTTCGTCGGGTTTACCGAGCGCGATCGCGACACCGATCGCGGCGTTGGCTTCCTCACAATCGGCGTAGGCCACCAGGCGGGGATCGGTCTTGGGAACCCGGGAGAAATCGCTCAGCCCGGTCGTGCCGTCGTCGCCGGTACGGGTGTAGACGCGGGTGATGTGCACTGCCATGGTCCAAACCGTACCGGGCGCGGCAACGGGTGCGAGGCGGGCTCGGTCGGCGCCGGGATTCCTTCGGGATCGGGGCCGAGTCGTCACTACACTGACGCGGGTGGGTGAGCGTTTCGTGGTGACCGGCGGCAATCGGCTGTCCGGTGCAGTTGCCGTCGGCGGCGCTAAGAACAGCGTCCTGAAGCTGATGGCTGCGACGCTGCTGGCCGAGGGCACCAGCACCATCACCAACTGCCCGGACATTCTCGACGTGCCCCTGATGGCCGAGGTCCTGCGCGGGCTGGGCGCCACTGTGGAACTCGACGGCACCACGGTGCGGATCACCTCGCCGGACGAACCCAAATACGACGCGGACTTCGCCGCGGTCCGTCAGTTCCGGGCCTCGGTCTGTGTGCTCGGGCCGCTGGTGGGCCGCTGCCTGCGCGCGAAGGTCGCGCTCCCCGGCGGTGACGCGATCGGGTCCCGGCCGCTCGACATGCACCAGGCCGGCCTGCGCCAGTTGGGCGCCACCTGCAATATCGAGCACGGTTGCGTGGTCGCCCACGCCGAGGCGCTGCGCGGCGCCGAGATCCAGCTGGAATTTCCCTCGGTCGGCGCCACCGAGAACATCTTGATGGCCGCGGTGCTGGCCGACGGCGTGACGACCATCCACAATGCGGCGCGCGAACCCGACGTCGCCGACCTGTGCACGATGCTCAACCAGATGGGGGCGCAGATCGAAGGCGCGGGCTCCCCGACACTGAAGATCACCGGGGTGCCGCGCCTGTACCCGACCGAACACGAGGTGATCGGCGACCGGATCGTCGCCGCAACCTGGGCGATCGCGGCGGTGATGACCCGCGGTGACATCTCGGTGACCGGTGTCGACCCGGCCCATCTGCAGCTCGTCCTGCACAAGTTGCACGACGCGGGGGCGACCATCACCCAGTCCGACAACGGCTTCCGGGTGGTCCAGTACGACCGGCCCAAGGCCGTCAACGTCGCCACCCTGCCGTTCCCCGGTTTCCCCACCGATCTGCAGCCCATGGCGATCGGTCTGGCGGCGATCGCCGACGGCACCTCGATGATCACCGAGAACGTCTTCGAGGCCCGCTTCCGGTTCGTCGAAGAGATGATCCGCCTGGGGGCCGACGCCCGCACCGACGGACACCACGCGGTGGTGCGCGGTCTGCCGCAGCTCTCGAGTGCACCGGTGTGGGCCTCCGACATCCGCGCCGGCGCCGGTTTGGTGCTTGCGGGCCTGGTCGCAGACGGTGACACCGAGGTTCACGACGTCTATCACATCGATCGCGGCTACCCGTTGTTCGTGGAGTACCTGGCCGGTCTCGGAGCCGAAATCGAGCGTGTAAGATAGACCAGGCCGGCGCGCCGCACGCGGATCGCCGAGCAGTCTGGAAGACCTTCCGGTAGCCCCGAAAAAGTCGGAGTTGACTCAACTCCGGCTTCCGAGTAGAGTGGCGGGGTTGCCTGAAAACCGGGCGTGTTGTTTGAGAACTCAATAGTGTGTTTGGTGGTTTTTGTTTGTTGTTGTTTTTTGCC
>Ga0164242_10010228_pt1 | contig 10059 bp, 8 predicted proteins | sample OricomgcompostMG_FD_108783 | JGI IMG/M metagenome (GOLD analysis project Ga0164242, IMG submission 108783) | Miracle-Growth compost microbial communities from Emeryville, California, USA - Original compost - Miracle growth compost (MG) ... | reverse complement strand
TGGCCAACCCCAAGCCGAAGCACTTCGTCCCGCCGAAGAACCCGCTCGACTGGGCCAGCGTGGCCCTGGCGACGGCGGGCGGCGCCGGGTTTTTCCCGGTGGCGCCGGGCACCGCGGGCACGGTGGTGGCGGTTCCGCTCTACTGGCTCACGGCGTCACACTGGCACTGGTCGGCGTGGGTGCAGCTGGCGTTCTTCGCCGGGCTCAGCGCGCTGGGGATGCTCGCCGCGCAGCGGGTGGGCAAGCCCGTGTTCCACGCCAGCGACGCGGGCCAGATCGTCATCGACGAGGTGGTGGGCTACCTGCTCACCGTGATGTGGGTGCCGTTCTCGTGGCGGGCGGCCATCCTGGGCTTCGTCATCTTCCGCGCGCTCGACATCACCAAGCCCTGGCCGGCGAGCTACTTCGACGCCAAGGTCCACAACGGGTTCGGCGTGACCATGGACGACCTCTGCGCCGGGATGTGGGGTCGGCTGCTGCTGGGCGGCATCCTCTACCTCTGGCGCTGAAGCGCGCGTGCTCACGCGGCGATCCGCGCCGCGGGCGCGGTGTGGAGGAACACCGTGAAGCAGGTGCCGCGGCCGGGCGCGCTCGCCACCTTCACCGTCCCGCCGTGCGCCTGGACGATCCCGTGCACCACCGAGAGCCCCAGCCCCGTGCCTTCGCCCAGCGGCTTGGTGGTGAAGAAGGGGTGGAACAGGTGGCGCTGGGTCTCCTCGTCCATGCCCGGCCCGTCGTCCTCCACCGCGAACCAGACGCCGCGGGCGTCGGCGCCGCTGCGCAGGCAGACGCTGCCGTGCGGGCCGATGGCCTGCGCCGCGTTGACCACCAGGTTCACCGCCACCTGGGAGAGCTGCCGCGGCAGGCCCATGATCGGCGGCAGCTCGCGCAGCTCGGTGCGGAACGTGGTGCCGGCGGGGAAGCGCCCGTGGACGATGCGCGCGGCCGCGCGCAGCTCGCTGTTGAGATCGAACGCGACCATCGACTCGGGATCGCCGCGCGCGAAGCGGCGCAGATCCGCCACGATGGCGTTCACCCGCCGCACGCCGTCCAGGGTGTCGGGCAGGATCTCGTCCTGGTACTCGCGCAGGAGCTCGGTCGAGGTCGGCAGGTCGGACAGCTCGGACATCAGCGTCTGGAGGTTGCTGGTGACGTAGCCCATGGGGTTGTTGATCTCGTGGGCGATCCCGGCGGCCAGGAGCCCGAGCGAGGAGAGCTTCTCCTGCGCCACCGCGGCCTCCTGCGCGTGCTCGAGTTGGGCGTGCGCCAGGGCGAGCTCGCGGTTGGCGTGCTCGCGGGCGTCGAGCAGGGCCGAGACGTGGCGCACGCGCTTCTCGGTGATGGCGAAGCAGATCGCGGCGAGCGCGGCGAAGAGCACCGGGTAGAGCGGCGGGCAGCCCGAGGCGAGCGCGATGAACGTGGGCACCCCCACGTGCAGCAGCACGCTGGAGCGCGCCAGGCCCCGGTGCGAGGCATCGGAGACCACCGCGAAGAACGGGCCCCAGAGCCAGATCGTCGGGTTCTCCCAGCCCACCACCTCGCCCAGCAGGCCGAGCCAGAGCACGCTGACGGCCACCCGGAGCCACTCCGCGCCGATGGGGTGGCGGGTCGCGACCCGGGGGACCAGCGCGAAGTGAAAGGCGGACATCAACCCCGCGCCCAGCGCGATGGCCCCCATCTGAACCCCGCGACCCCACACGCTCCACAGCATCAGGGCCTCGATGAGCAGCGCCGAGAGCGAGGCGATCACGTTCAGCTCGCCGGCCTCGCCCGCCGAGCGCGTGTCGGGGCGGGTCATGGCGCCACCGCCGCGTCGTGGGCCGCGTCGAGATCGACCGGGACGTCGATGGAGAGGGGCCGTGGGCCGCCGATCTCGGCCGAGAAGGTCAGCTTGCCCCCGCGCTTCTCGAGCAGGCCGGAGACGAGCTCGTGCGGGTCGGTCTGGGCCAGGCCGGTGAGCTGGGCGATGAGCGCCACCGCGCGATCCGCGGAGAGGGGCTGGGGGCCGAGATCCATTCGCACCTCGATGCTGCGGGCGTGGCTCGAGACCTGCTCGGGGCTGAAAGCGTGTCGAACAATCGCCGCCGGTTTGGCGCTGCGCCCACCGCCCAGCGCAGTGTGTAGAGGGCTGGCGCAGCAAGCTCGGCAGAGAGCGATTGTTCGACAGATATTGAGCGCCCGCGGGGCCTGGAGCCCGCCGATGAGCTGGGAGACCTGGGCGCGCTCGCCCAGGAGGCGCTCGAGCGTCGCCACCAGCTGGGGGCCGTCCCAGGGCTTGCTGATGAAGCGGCACACCTCGCCCTCGTTGATGGCGCTGGCCATCGACGCGAGGTCCGCGAACCCGGAGAGGATGATCCGCAGCGCGAAGGGCCAGCGACGCCGGACCTGGGTGTGGAGCTCGGCGCCGTTCATCCCGGGCATCCGAAGGTCGGAGAGCACTATGTCCGGCGCAAAGGGCACCAGCTTCTCGAGCGCCTCCGGCCCGCTCGCCGCGGTGGCCACGTCGTGTCCGCTCCGCGCCAGCACCTGCCGCAGCGCCGAGAGGATCGCCGCCTCGTCATCGACAACCAGGATCCGTGCCATGTGTCTGACCTCCGGGCCACGTGCATTGCAACCCGTGGTCCCGAACCAGCCCGTTGGATTTCGCGGGCTTGGGTGCGCGGGGGGCGGGTCAAATCGCGCCGAGCGGCGGTTTGCAGGTCAGGAGAGACCCGGCGGCTTCCGCATGGACACCGGGTGTGGCAGAACGCCGGACGCGATGCGCGTGGAGATCCTCTGCACCGGCAACGAGCTGCTCGACGGGTCGATCGTCGACTCCAACTCGGCGTGGATCGAAGCCGAGCTCTTCAAGCTGGGCCTCGAGGTGGCCGAGAAGCGGGTGGTGCCCGACGACCTCGAGGTGATCACCCACGCCATGCAGGAGATCGCGGCGCGTGCCGACTTTTGTATTACCTCGGGCGGCCTGGGCCCCACCCCCGACGACCTCACCGCCGAGGCCCTGGCGCGCGCGGCGGGGGTTCGGCTGATCGAGCACGCGCCCACCGCCGAACGCCTGCGCGCCTGGATGGAGTCGCGCGGGCGGACGTATGGCCCGTCTCAGTCGCGTCAGGCGCAGGTGCCCGAGGGGGCCACCGTGCTTCGCAACGAGGTGGGGAGCGCGCCGCACATTCAACTGACGCTCGGGCGATGCACCTTCGCGCTGCTCCCCGGCGTGCCCAGCGAGTTCCAGTGGCTGTCCGAGCGCTACGTGATCCCCCGCATCGCCGAGCGCTTTGCCGCCGAGCGCGGGGGAGAGCACTTTGCCTTCACCCAGCTCCGTTGCGTGGGCCTGTGGGAGGCGGACATGGCCTGGGCGGTGCGCGAGTTGCCCGCACGGCACCCGGGCCTGAGGTTGGGCACGCGCACCGCTTACCCGGAGAACCACCTCAAGCTCCGCGCCGCCGGCGCCACCGCTGCCCTCGCCGCGTCGCGCCTGGCCGCCGCCGTGGACGACGCGCGCGAGAGGCTGGGCAAGGCCGTGTACGCGGTGGGCGATCTGAGCTTCGCGGCGGCCACGCTCGCCAAGCTCCGGGCCGAGGGCGCCACCGCGGCGCTGGCCGAGTCGCTCACCGGCGGGCTGGCGGCGTCGATGCTGGCCGAGGTCCCGGGCGCGAGCGAGGTGCTGCTCGCGTCGTACGTGGCCTACACCCCGGCCGCCAAGATCCAGATGCTGGGCCTCGATCCCGGCTTGATCGAGCGCGAGGGCGTGGTCTCGGAGGCGGTGGCGCGCGAGATGGCGCTCGCCGCGCGCGCGCGGGCCCAGGCCACGTACGGGGTGTCGGTCACCGGCTGGGCGGGACCCGACGGCGGCACCGAGCGCGACCCGGTGGGCACGTTCTACGCCGCGCTCGCCACGCCCGCGGGCGTCACCGTCGCGCGCCACACCGCCGGCCGCGCCAGCCGGGAGCGCGTGCGCAAGGGCGCCGCCTGGGCCGCGCTCGATCTGCTCCGAACGGCCACCCGAGCCTGAACATGTCCATGACCGCCTCGCCCCCGCCCGCCGCCGCGCCGCCCGCCGACTGGCGCGTTCGCGCTCGGGGCTGGCTCGGCGAGCTGCGCGTCCCGCTGGTGCTCACCGCCGTGGCCTTCTGCGTGCTGGCGCTCTTCGCCGGGCACCGCTTCTGGCACCAGAGCAAGGCCCCGCAGTTCGTGTACCAGGCCATGGCCTTCCTGCACGGCAAGCTCGAGCTCGGGGTCCGCCCGCCCAACAACGAGGACTGGGTCTTCCTGCACGGCAAGTGGTACTCGAGCTTCCCCGCGTTCCCGGCGCTGTTGATGGTGCCGCTGGTGGCGATCAACGGCTACCAGCTCAACGACACCAGCTTCACGGTGATCATCGCCGCGCTCAACCTGCTCTTCTTCTACCTGGCGCTGCGCAGCCTCAGCCGGGCCGGCGACTCCAACCGCACCGAGCGCGAGAACCTGATCCTGGCCGGGCTGCTGGGCTTCGGGACGCTCTACTTCTACTGCGCCATCCGCGGCGAGGTGTGGTTCACCGCCGAGGTGATGGGCGTGGGGCTCACCGCGCTCTACGTGCTCTTCGCCCACCGCGGCCGCAACCCGGCGCTGGCGGGGCTCTTCTTCTCGGCCGGCACGCTCACCCGCGCGCCGATCATGTTCTCGGTCGTGTTCATCCTCTGCGAGATCTTCGCGCCCAGCGGGCGGCCGGGGGAGCTCTTCGCCAAGGTGGAGCGCGAGCGGCGCAAGCAGCAGCTCGTGGCGCTGGGGCAGTTCGTGGCGGGCGCGCTGCCGCTGGCCCTGTGGCACATGTGGATGAACTGGGCGCGCTTCGGCTCGGTCACCGACTTCGGCCACGACCACCTGTACAACAACCGGGTCAACGCCGACATCGCCCGCTGGGGCATGTTCAACCTGCACTACCTCACCCGCAACATCGCCTCGGCGTTTTTGCTCCTGCCTCGGTGGGCCCACGGCGCGGCCTCGGGGCTCTCGTACAACCCGCACGGGCTCTCGCTCCTGCTCACCACGCCGCTCTTCGCGCTGGCGCTCTTCCCCGCGGCGTCCAAGGGCCATAAGGACCGCGTGTACTGGGCCCTGGCGCTGGCCGCGGCGGCGGTGCTCTACCCGTGGTTCTTCGATCGCGGGCCGGATCCGCGCTCGCCGTTCGCCGCGCCCACCTTCGGCGCCAGCGGTTACCTGATCTTTGGCTTGGTGGCGGGTCGGCTGCTCTGGCTGATGCGCACCGCCAACGCGCCGCGCGCCGCCACGTCGAAGGCCGCCGGGCCGGCCGAGGCCGAGCCCCCCAGGCTCCAGTTCGCGCTGGCGCTCACGGTGGCGGTGATGGCGCTGCCCGGGCTGTTCTACCAAAACGACGGCTACATCCAGTTCGGGTTCCGGTTCTCGCTCGACTGGGCGCCGTACCTGTTCCTGCTGCTGGCGGCGGGCCGTCGCCCCATGCGCGGGCTGTTCTGGGCGCTGGCGTCGGTGGGGCTCGCGGTGAACGCGTGGGGCGCCCTGGCGTTCCGCGGCTACAGCGACATGTTCAGGTAGCGCGGGGCAGCGGGAGCCGGAGTGAAAATGCCGGTACATGTCGTCGAAGGAGACCTGCTCGATCAGCCCGTTGACGCGCTGGTCAACGCCTGGAACCGCAACGTGATCCCCTGGTGGCTGCTCTTGCCGCAAGGGGTGTCGGGCGCCATCAAGCGCCGCGCGGGAACGCAGCCGTTCAAGGAGCTGGCGCGCATGGGGCCCATCCCCCTCGGCGGCGCGGTGCACACCTCGGCTGGGCGTCTGCCGTACAAGGTGATGATCCACGTGGCGGGTATCGACCTGCTCTGGCGCGCGTCGGAGCGGTCGATCCAGGACTCGGCGCGGAGCGCGGTGGCGCTGGCCAAGCAACTGGGGCTTCAGTCTGTGGCCCTGCCCATCATCGGTGCGGGCTCGGGGAGCTTCTCGCCCGTTCGGGCGGAGGCGATGCTCCGCGAGACCCTGGAGGCGTGCGCGGATCCGCTCGAGGTCCGCCTGGTTCGATTCGCGCGTCGCTGATCGCACCCAAAAGCAAACGGCCGATCCCGCGAGGGACCGGCCGTGCAAAGGCAGCGCGTGGAACTTTTAGATCAGGCCGCGGGCCCGGCGGATCTGCTCGACCGCCTTCTGGTACTCCACGTCCCACGCCGCGGTGCCCTCCTGGAGGTGCTTGAGGCGGGCGCGGGCCTCCTTCTCGATCTCCTCGTCGACGTCGAGGTGGCGCTTCATCACCTCGAAGATCTTCTTGCGGAGGATGTTGTCCTCGGCGAAGACCTCCTCGACGTTGCGGCTGATCAGCAGGAACTCGATCATCTGATTGATGATGTAGTCGATGCCGTCGTCGCCGGTCTTGAAGCCGCGGACCTCGGCCATCTCGCGCTTGATCTGGTTGAACCGAGAGTGGTCGTAGCCGCGGCGCTCGAGCGCCTCGCGGGTGGCCTGGTTCACGCGCTCCTCGTTGGCGAGGTACTCGCGCATGATGGCGCTCATGTCCATCTCGGCATCGGCGATGCGCAGGGTCTCGACTTCGATGTCGCCGTCTTGCATGAGCCGCTGAACGGCCTCGCGGGCGATCGTAGGGATGACCTTCGGGTAGAGCCTCATCGCAGTTTCACCTTTTGGCCGCCGTGTCGACCCGGGCGGCGCGGTTGCTATAGAACACCGGTCAGGGGGCTTCAACGAAATTCCCGCCGGGTGGTTGTTTTTTGCGCGCGCTCGGCCGCTGGGCGCTGGATCAAGATTGCGTCCGCTCGGGCGCGGCGCAACCGGAAATCGCCTCGGCGGCGGGCTCGGGGTGGAGGTGGGCGTGGAGCCGGCTCCCCAGCGCCGGGCCCACCTGCGCGGCCAGCTCGGGCAGGGGGGCCGCCTGGATCCGGGCCAGGGATCCAAAGTGCTTCAGGAGCTGGCGGCGCCGCACCGCGCCCAGCCCCGGGAGGCCGTCGAGCGCGCTCTGCAGGCTCTTGGCGCCGCGGCGCTTGCGGTGAAAGGTGATGGCGAACCGGTGGGCCTCGTCGCGGATCCGGGCCAGCAGGAGCAGCTCGGGCGAGCGCTGGCCGAGCACCACCGGGTCCTTGACGTTGGGCAGGAACACCCGCTCGGGCGAGCGCGCGGCCTCGGTGGGCGCCTGCGCGTCGGCGTGCGCCTTGGCGCGGCGCGCGCCGAAGTAGCCGCGGCCGCGCGCCACCTCCTCGGCGTCCACCAGCCGGCTCTTGGCCAGCGCGCACAGGTCCACGCCCGAGATCCCCACGTCCTTGAAGGCCGCCATGGCCGTGCCGAGCTGACCCTTGCCGCCGTCCACCACGATCAGGTCCGGCAGCTCGCCGCGGTCCTTGCCGCGCTTCAGCCGGCGGGTGAGCACCTCGTACATCATGGCGAAGTCGTCGGTGCCGACCACGGTCTTGATCCGGTAGTGCCGGTAGCGCGCCTTGTCGGGCTCGCCGTCCTGGAAGGCCACCCCCGAGGCCACCGCGCTGCCGCCCTGGAACAGCGAGATGTCGTAGCACTCGATCCGCCGCGGCAGATGGGTGAGCGAGAGCTGGCGCTGGAGCCGGGCCAGGGTGTCCTGCTTCTCTTCTTCGGACCGCTGGGTCTCGCCGAGCTGCTGGACGGCGTTCTTCTGGGCCAGCTCCACCAGCCGGAGCTTCTCGCCGCGCTGGGGGGCGTACAGCGCCACCCGCTTGCCCTTCTTCTCGCGAAGCCACTCGGCCTTGGCCGCCAGATCCTCGAGCTCGAAGGGCAGCAGCACCTCGTCGGGGATGGCGGTGCCCGAGTCGTAGAACAGGTCCACGAAGCTGCTGAGCAGCTCCGGATCGGGGAAGGCCTGGCCGCTGAAGGGAAACGCCCGGTGCTCGGCCAGGCGGCCGCCGCGGATGAAGAGCACGAAGATCACCATCCGGTCGGCCTCGCGGGCCAGCCCGAAGACGTCGCGGTCGGAGAAGTCGGTGGTCACCATGCGCTGCTTCTCGAGCGAGCGCTCCACCGCGATCACGTGGTCGCGGTAGCGCGCGGCGGTCTCGAAGTCGAGCGCGGCGGCCGCCGCCTTCATCCGGGCGCGGAGCCGGTCGAGCAGCTCCGGGTGCTTGCCCTCCAGGAAGAGCACCGCCGAGTCCAGCGCCGCGCGGTAGGTGGCGGCGTCCACGCCGGTGGCGCACGGACAGCCGCCGAGCTGGCAGAGCAGCCCCGGCCGCTCGCTGCCCGCCCGCCGCCGCTCGAACGCCTTGTCGCGGCAGGTGCGCAGGTGGAAGCCCCGGTTCACCAGGCGCAGCGTCTGCCGGATCGACTGCGCCGAGTGGTAGGGCCCGAAGTAGCGCGCGCCGTCCTGCGCCATCCGCCGCTGGATCTCCAGGCGCGGGAAGTCTCGCGAGAGATCCAGCCGCAGGCAGATGAAGTTCTTGTCGTCGCGGAGCAGCACGTTGAAGCGCGGGTGGTGCTTCTTGATGAGCTCGTTCTCGAGGAGCAGGGCCTCCTTCTCGTTGGAGGTGAGCACCACCTCCAGGTCGCCGAGCAGGCCGTCGAGGAAGGCGATGAACGGGCGGGTGTCGCCGGTGTTGGGCTGGAAGTAGCTGCGCACGCGGTGGCGGAGGCTGGCGGCCTTGCCCACGTAGATCACCCGGCCCCGGGCGTCCTTCATGAGATAGACGCCCGGCGCGGCGGGCAGGTGTGAGAGCTTCTCCCGGAGCGCGTCGTCCATTGCGAGCCCTTGCATAACACCCGCGTCCGGCACCGTGCGTTGCCTCGACGCCCGGGGCGACCCTAGCTTGGGTCACGCCGCTTCACGCGATGGGGGTTGGAGATGTCGGTGCGAGAGATGCGATTGCCCGCGGCGCTGGCGGCGGCGTGGGAGGCCGAGGTGGTGGCCCAGCGGGTGATGACCCTGCTCGCGGAGCGCGTCGAGGACCGCCGGGCGCGGTCGCGGCTGCTGGTGCTCTCCGCGGTGTGCCAGGCCCACGCCTCGCGGCTCTTGGGGCGGCTGGCGAGCATCGGCGCGGGGCCGTTGCCGGTGCCGCCCGACGAGCTGGAGATCCCGGAGCTGCTCACCGACGCCCTGCGGCAGGAGGGCCTGCGCGCGCGGGGCTCGGCGATCCGCTACGCCCAGGTGGCGGAGACCTGCCGGCGCACCAACGACCCGGCCGCCGCCTGGGTGTGCGAGCTCAACCGCGCCGAGGAGGAGGATCGCGCCGCCGAATTGCTCGCCCTGGCCGAGCGCCTGGCCGAGCTGCCTCCGTCGGCCGACGTCCAGACCCACGCGTGAGCGAGGATCGAACGATCACCGCGCCTTCAGGCTCACGTTGGCCTGCGCGGTGCCGTCGGCGGGCACGGTCACCTTCACCGATGCGGGCGCCAGCCGCTCGTGCCACACCTTCAGGGTGTAGGTGCCGGGCGGGATATCGCCGATGTGGAAGGTGCCGTCGGGCCCGGTGACCGCGAAGTAGGGCGTCTGCACCACGTCGACCCACGCGCTCATCCAGCTGTGCACGTCGCAGCGCACGTGGATGGGCCCGGGCGTGTCGAGCCGCACGCTCTTGCGCGGCATGCCGGGGCGATCCTGGAGCGGCTGGGCCTTGTTGAACACCGTGTCGTCGTGCAGGTAGCCGTGGGCGTTGTGCAGCACCGGGTCGCCGTTGAGCAGGGTGAGCTGGGTGCCCACGGTCACCGCCTGGACGTGGGGCTCATAGGTGCAGCCCTTTTGATCGAGCACCGCGTTGGGCGTGGGCGCGAGCTTCTTGCCGTGGTCGACGTCGAGGGTGACCACCGCGTTGGCCACCTCGCCGCCCTTGCCGATCACCAGCGAGGGGTCGGTGGCGTCGGTGCCGCAGGTGCGCAGGTCGTGGTTGCGCACCTGGGGCTGGGCGGCCGGGGCCGGACCCTGCAGGTGGACCGCGCCGGCGATGGCCCCGCCGTGGGCCACGGTCTCCGAGTGGTACGCGGCCGGGTGCGCGGCGGGCGCCGGCGCCGCCTGGGCCGGCCGGTGGCAGGCGGTCAAGCTCAGGCCGACCACGGCGAGCAGAGCGGGGAGCGGGAGGATCTTCATGG
>Ga0164242_10010227_pt1 | contig 10060 bp, 8 predicted proteins | sample OricomgcompostMG_FD_108783 | JGI IMG/M metagenome (GOLD analysis project Ga0164242, IMG submission 108783) | Miracle-Growth compost microbial communities from Emeryville, California, USA - Original compost - Miracle growth compost (MG) ... | reverse complement strand
GAACACCTCGATGTCTGGCTCCACGACTACAACTTCCACCGCCCACATGCTAGCCTCAACTTCAACACACCAGCTTCACGCGCAGGTCTGAACAGGAATAACCTCTTGAGCCTCCACATCTAGCCCATGTTCCAGAAAACCACATCAACGTCTGGCGCACCGTGCCCAGTTCTGCGAACTTATGAAAGACAAGGAGAATAGCCTGCTGCACGCGCAGGTCCGGATCCTTCTCCAGCCGCTGATCCTCGCTCTTGATGTAGCCAATCGGAGCCGACGCTATCAGCTCACCACGACGTGCCTTTTCTCTACGCGCTTCGACCGAACGCTGACGCAACAGATCCAGTTCGTACTCGTTGAGGCTGCCCTTCAGCCCCAGTAACAAACGGTCGTTGCTGAGTCGGGGTGCGTAGACCATCTCCTGATCGATCAGCACCGTATCGACCACGCGGCAGACCTCAACCAACTGCTGCCACTCGCGGCTGTTGCGTGCAAACCGGGAGACTTCCCGAGCAGCGACCGCACCCACCTTCCCCAGACAGACCTCGGCGACCATACGCTCGAATCCAATACGCGTCACGGACCCAGCGGCAGACCTTCCCAGGTCCTCATTCACAACTTCGATCTCACGCCATCCCAGATGTCGCAGTCGCTCTTCCATCGCGTACTGCAGCTTCTGGCTCTCCAGGTTATGGATTACCTGGTAAGGCGAGGACTGGCGAACGTAAAGGATCGCCTTGCGTTCCAGATGTTGTGTGCGCATCTTCTCACTCATCGCCCATCTTCCAGCCTGGCCGGAGAAGGCTGGTGCAGCAGATGTTCGTTCAGCATCCGGGCCAGCAATCGGACCATCTTCTGGTGCGCGTCCGTTGGCAATTGCGGCAGCTTCGTGGGTGGAGAAAACAACTCGCCTTGACTTGTCTTCGAGCGTGACGGCATATGCATCGGCATCTCCTGAACTGCTGGAAAGATGCTGCGCTTCGAACACCATCGATTCAACCGGATCCGGCCCTGCCGATAGCAGACTCTTCAACGCCAGCAAGGCCACGCTGCTCACATGGGCCAGGCTCTCCTGCTTCATCTGGCTGCAGATGCCGGAATCAAACACCCACTCCGGTATCTCCAGCGCCGGGGAGCTGCTCCCATCGTCCTGCACGCAGCGCAGAACCCGACTGCTAGCTCGACGCGCATCGCCTCGAGGCAATACATGCTGTCCATACCATGGGTGCCAGCGGTACTGCACTTCGTGAATGCCAGTTTTATGGGTGTCTTGTACCCCGGTTGTACAATGAGAGTGGTCCTCATGCATCTCTCGATGACAGGATGCCAAGCGAGTTCGACAGCCAGATCGCGGCTAGCCGCGATCTGGCTGGAACCTAAACAGGTCGAAGACTAACTCTGACTTTGGTACAGGAAAATTAGGCCCTTCAATCGCTGCGCTAGACTAACTCTTCACTGGTACAAAACATCGGACAGTCCAAGGGAGCACCGACGTGATGGTTCAGTAAATTAGTACCAATTGAGATGACAAGCCTTATTTGTACAACAATATTTATGCTCCGATGTTGGATCAACCCCCAGGCTCAGCTCATTTCGGGATAGTAGCGTCCTACCCCGTCGTTGGGTAAGGTGCCCTCTGAACGCTCTACAGTACGGCGGAAAGGCTCGCCGCCGGTGGGATTCCAGTTTCTCCAGGACGCAGGATCGGTATTGACGCTCCTGGAGGATCGACTCTCGCCATTGTGATTGCTCGCGGTCACGTAGTATTCACATAGAGGAGTCGCAGCTTTGGTGGTACTCGCTAAGCCAAGGGGTGAAACCGCGGGTGGGAGGATCGCGGGATCCACATCCTTCCAAGAAGTTGCGTAGCCGTTATAGGCGATGCGGAACTGCGAGTCGCCTTTTTTCTTGCGGTAGAGGCGATATTCGGCGACGCCCAGCACTTCTCCCCAACTGATATCTGCAATTCCAGCAGAAAGCGTTATACGAAGGCCGTCAGGAGCAGGCGGAGGATTGTGGGTAATGTAGAGCGGATACTCCGGCCCCGGATCGCTTGTACGGTCAGTATTCTTGGCTGTAATGCGCACGTGATATTTACTTCCGTTGGTCAGACCCGCGAGCGGGAAGGCTGGCTTGCGAGCCACACCCATCTCTTTCCACGTCTTGGCATCGTCTGAACTGACTTCCAGGGTATAGCTGGAAGCCGACGCAACAGGTATGCCGTGAATGTCTGCCCCTGCATTTCTATACACGGTTTTATAAATACTCGGAGCGAGCGGCATGGGTAAAGTCGTAGTCAACTCCCATCGGTGAGCGCCTGCTGGTAGTTGTGTATTAAGTCGACCGGCATCACGGCTGGCTGTGGCTGGAGAGCCATCAATATAAAGATTGAGCTTTTCCCAGTGAGCAGGAAGATCGAGAACAATCTCTGAGCTTGAGGGTGCGAAAAAGTGGCCTGAGACAGCACCCTCGTTGGAGATTCTCGCCGATATTCCCAGATTGGTATCATGCGTCGTGATGCTGAAGCCGACTGCGGAGATGTGAGTGCCGTGGAAGAGCGCGATTTCCCATCCACCGTTCCGGTTACGGATGATGCCCGACGTCCCGCTGAAGGAGTTCTTGCCGTCGTTAAATTCGATCGGCGTGGGAGCGGCTAAGACAAGATCGCTGCCATCGGCCAGCATGATACGTCCCCCGAAAGAGGCGGCCTCCGCATGGATACCTTTTTTGTGTGTGACGAGGACGATTGAGTCCCCGCTCCCGTCGGCCCACTTCCCGGATGTGGTCTCCGTTTCCACTGAGGTGAAGCGGTCATCCTCTCTTGCGCGGGAACTCGTGAGCAGCGAAATCTCTGGAAAATCATCACCTTTGCGAACGAACCATGAGAACCGATGATTTATTTCGGGGTTATAGACCCTGTCATGAACAATGAAGTAATCATCTCCGGCCAACATGATGCTGCGGCTGACATACTCGGGCCAGGAAGAGGCGTTCGCACCCTCAGACGGGACGATCTCTGCAAACTGGGCAATCTCTAAATCGTAAAGCGGCCTGGACAGAACATTTTTCCCAATAGAGCGGAATGCGCCATCTTTCCATACCCCAAAATTTGTATTGAAATCAGTATCCTGATCGACTCGGTCGCCGGCGTCTTCAGTTCCGTTGTGACTGTAACCTTTGCCATTGGCATAGAAATAAATAATGCCGTTAGGATTGCCCCATCGATAATTTGGGCCCTCGTCGATCTGCATGAGGTGAATGGAGAGCTCCTGAGGAGTATCCACAGCGGCGCGCAAGGTGATGCCATAGCCCGTGTATTTTGCCGTGCGAAGATGTGGGTTGGTCCCGCGGTTGTCCGGCTGGGCAAACATAACATCGTACGATTCTACGGGGTCCACCGTAGCTTCCATATCCTGATCGGTAGGTCGCGCCGCCCACATCAGATGTTCCGCCGTCAACGGACTGTAATTCATGAGGGAGCTTCCGATATACCACATCGTGCGTGGCGTCTTTCTCCGCTCGGAGTGCGCCCCGATTGGCGGATGCAGCCGGCGCGGTCCGTCCGACGGGCTGACGATTCCCCAATAATGTCGTTTCGCGCCGTTGTTAGTAGCAGATTCCTCAGCAATTATTTTCATGGTTGCGGGACTTTCTCCGTCAAAGGGCGCACTAAGCGCATTTACCAGCCAATCGCCCAGTGATATTAACTGCGGAGAAGCAAAGCGCTCGTGCCCGTCGCGGCATTTCAGAAGGAATGAGGCTCTGGAAGCTGGTCGCAGAGCGGCCCAGACGTAGGTGCCGAGATTTTCGGTCCATCGTCCACCGCGGGCATTCCATGCTTCCACTGCAGGACGGGTATGATAGCGAGTATTTAGACGAAGGTAAGCTTCCCACTCGTCGGCCCAGACGTCCGCTGAGGGATGTTCGGGGAACAGAAATGCCATTCCCGGCGGAGTAGACTTTACATCTGAAAGGAAGTTGGGGTGTCCGGCTAGCATGCGTTGCATGGGCATATAATCTTCATCCGCATGGACATATGCCATCAACAACAGGATCGTTTGGACATGCTCTCGCTCAGCAGGTGTGAACTGCGATTGGAAAATCTGATAGCCGGGCACCCAATCTCCCATAATCTGACGGCTTGATGTTGGACCGAAGCCATGATTCTGACGGACACCGGAGATGGCGAGCTGACTTACAAAGTCGGATCGAGTGAGCGTCTCATAGTATTCGCGGGCATTCTTCCATCGCGAAAACGTGAAGAGCGGTTTAGGAAGTTCCGCAGTCGGAGCATAAGAGAGCAGCCAATCTTTGCACTTATCAAGATTGAGAGTGCCATGCCAGTTCTGAACCTGAAGAGCATAAGAAGTCGGGAAGAGGCCGGTCCGGAGCGGAGCGCCTTTTCCTCTTCTGCCCGGTTGGTAATCCTGCTCAAGCCTGCTCATCGTCTCGATATCTTTTGCGTGGTCGTAGAAAGATACGCAGCTGGATCGTGTGCCTCGCGCAATCTTCCACACGAAGTGAAGCGTGTCCTGGGAATATACGAATTCCACGGCGATCTTTGCCGATGAGTGCCAGATGGCGTATTCGTGATCTCGCCACTGCTCGGCGTGGTCGATGAAGATGGCCGCCGCGTCGGAAGAAGTGTTTCCCCAGAAATTCGCGAAGGATGCGGCCGCCACATCTCCCCAGGGATCGAAGAGACGGAGGGAGAACGGCATTTTGCCCGTGCTACTAACGCCGGCCGCGACGCCGGACTGAGTGTCCATGCGGGCGGGTGCAATGGCCTCCCAAGGATAGTCGCTGTACTTCGGCATCGGCTTCCGCGAAAAATTGTCTGGCCAGGGATGATTAGGAGATTGGCGATAGTCAAACCTGCATCCGTTCCAGGTAAAGTCAAATTCTCCCAGCGCGCCCTCGGGAATCGCTTCCATATCTTCGGAGAGGCGGACAAAGTCAACGCCGACGCAGCATTGCACGGTCGCTACATACTTTCCGCCGCCAGCAAAGGCATATGTCATCCGATGCGTAGAACGGAGAGGTCCGTCCTCCAGTTGCTCAGTTCGAATCGAGATAACGGCATGACTGGGAACTTTGAGCTTCGATATGCCAGACCATTCTCCGCCGCGGCAAAGTCCGAGGATTGGACCGGGCGCGTCGCCAGTGACCGTTTGCGAGCCGGGAATGCGAATCTGGATTGGACCAGCATCAATGGTGACGATCTGGCCTGCGCTTGAGACCTTGACTTGGGTTCGAGCTATACCCGAAGGAGAGGATGTCGATGGCTCAAGACGGTACGTTCGCATCCCACCGAGGGGCAGATCGGAGAAGAAGAGAAGCTCGGAATTGCCCGTCGTCTTTGAAATCTGAAATGCGACTGGCTCTTTTGTCTCAACGCAGAGCAGCCGATGGGTGCCGGTAGCAATCTGTGCGTCGCTATCGATGGGATAAGACAACAGCGTGCGCGGCCATAGATAAAACGGATTGCCGAGCGGGGCTTTCAGGACGAACTCATGGTCGGACTGAAGCGGTAATGCGAGTGATAGCCGGCTCCATGCTCCGAACATATCGCGGACTTGAATGGCCAGCGCAGTCGACACCATTCTTGTTGCAAACTGTCTACGGTCCATGATGCTTTTATCTCCAATCGTCGTGTCGCCCGTCTCGGCGTCTAGTGAGCGGTTCTAAATTCAGATCAAAACACAATAAATGGAAAGCTTTCCATCTGTAAATAGTTTGGGCGATCTTTATATCCCATAGCGCATGACACGCGCAACCCTTCGGACTGAAAGTCTAAAACGAGACGGACTGCACTCGCTTGTAATATCTAGCATCGTCCGATCCTAAAACCACAGGTGATCATCAAGTTTGAGGACGATTGTCGTGAGTCCCTGTATTGGGATGTGTTAGGGGTTCCCCATAGGCATCATTGAAATAGAACTTGACATGATTTGACAGATGCCCCAATGATGCCTCCGACATACTAGAACCGTTCCCATATATAGGTGAGGAGCAAGTAGATACATGACGCATTACCCCCGCTAGGCGCGACTTCCTGTTTTGTCTTTTGCCGCAGCTCTGGAGACGTGGACAGGTTCTGTTATATCTTTGGGCGCTTTACTGATACAGGATCGACCGAACTTCGCGAAATCCTGCTGTAGGTGCTGAAAGTCGGTGTTGCCCTTGAGGTGCAGCGCCGCTCTCTGAGCAAGCTGGTTGCGCAACTGGCACAGACGGATCATCTCGCCGAGTATGACGCGGAACATGGCAACAGCCTCCGAGCCTTCTTCGACAGGTAAACCAATCGATGACTGAGCCATGCGATAGATGTCTTCAAGCAGGCATCGCTTACTCACTTTACGGCTCGTGATAGGCCACGCCTGCCTGACGAACTCTTCCATCCGAAAGACAGGCGATCAGAGCCGGCGTTGTGAAGACGGGGCAGCAGTTCCAGCAACCAGTCCAAGCGTGAGGCACGATAGTGCCGCTCGATCTCCGGAAAGTGCAGCGGAAGATAGTGGCGAGCAGGCGATGCTGGATGCGGGTCTTCTCGAGTGAGACTGAGGGTAGGTGAGCGACAGCTCCTGAACGTCATGAATCTGGTTCACCAGCGGGTCATGGAAGTGCTGGGTAAAACCGGCCCTGAGCAGATGGAGCAGAACCTGCGCGCCCTTCGGATCGTTCTTGTCCTAGGAATTATGCATGACTTCGCGCGTTCGCGCCACGGCAACCGACGCAATAAGCTCGAGGTGAATCCTTCGGCAAGCAGGAAGTGGTCCAAGGCACGATGATAGTTGCCGGTCGCCTCGAATCCGATTCGGACCGTATGCCCGAGGCTGTGGAGATACGCAGTAAAGCGGCGAAACTCTATAGCGGTGTTGGCAGGACTAGGCGTTTGTGCGATCGCCAGCCCGGCGCTTCGATGAGGACTTCGTGTCGCAGCTTAGCGATATCGATGGCTACCAGAATTTTGGGCGTTTGCGTAAGCTGAGCAAGGAACATGACTGGTCGGCTCCTGAAATGAAGGAGGCATACGTTCAGCTTAGGAGACCTATGGCCAGCCATGGCCCGGCCGGTTGCGTCTCGGTCGCTACGCTCTCTCGACCCAACCGGGTGACTTCTTCCTCCTCTTCCTTTCGTGCCTTCGTGTGGTGCTATGGAATCCAGTTCGCAGACCTGCCCAGGAACCGCCAGGGACCAACCGCCCGTTTCCGCGGACATCCCTTCGATCCTGTGTATCGTGGCTGCGGGCTTGAACACCGGCTTACCAAGCCAAACCATCCCTGGACCAACGGCGGGGTCGAATGGATATCGTACCATCAAGGAAGCTACCGTCAAACGCTTCTTCGCCAAGCGGCTCAAGACCCTCAACGGCCTCACGCCCTACGAATATCTCTGCCAAATCTGGACCCAAAGCCCCGACAAATTTACACTCGACCCAATCCATCAATGCCGGGACTAATGTATGGTCCGCCGCATGAATGCAAGGGGAAAGTGAAAGGATAAAGGGAAGTGGTCTGCGCAAATGTATACGGCTTCCGAGTGGAGCATATGCTCCGAGCCATGATGAGAATTCGCGCGTGCCGGCCCTAATAAACATCCCGGTTTCAGAAGAACCGTTTAGTACCACAGGTTTCCAGCACGCCTTGAGACTGTTCCGCCATCTTTTACTTGACCTAAGCAGACCCGGGTAAGAAGTTCTGGTTCGCTGCGCCGCCGTGATGAATTAGGGGCGACTGGTGTTGCACAATAGATTTCGCCCTTGGCCAAGACTGCCCAGGCGATGCGGCCAACTTGTTGGCTACCGCAACCACCAGGACGTTATGCTGCGTTCTGCTCTCCAGTTGGTTTATCCAATTGCCGATCGCGTGATTGCTTCGCTTCATCTATAGGACAACCGATCGAGCACCGTGGATGAACAATCGTCGGAGGTAGGCGTTGCCACACTTGCTGATACCCAGCAGCCTGCTTTTGCCGCCCGTGGAGTATATTGTTTCGGAACCAGCCCAAGCCACGCTGCAAACTCACGGCCTTTGGTAAAACCCGATCCGCTGCCGACGGCTGCCACCATCGCCGTGGCGACCAGAGGGCCTATGCCCGGAACATCGAGCAGCCTCTGGCACGCTGTGTCCTGGCTGGCGACACCGGCGATTTCGTCGCTCAATTCCTCGATCTGCGCTTCCAGACTCTTCCTCTCCTGCCACAGACAACCCAGAAGCCGACGCATCTGCGGGGGAGGTTCTGCTCCGCATCTTCCAGGATCTCCTGCATTCGCTTCCGCAGGTAGGCGCGGCCCCGGCGAAAGGTAATGCCGCGCTCCAATAGAAAGGCCCGCAGCTGGTTGATGACGCTGGTGCGGCGGAAACCAGCCGGTCACGCACTCGGTGGAGCGCCTGCAGATCGAGCTGATCGCCGGTCTTGACCGGCACAAAGCGCACGTTCTGTCTCTGCACGGCTTCGGCGATGGCTTCGGCATCGAGGTAGTCGTTCTTATTTGATTTTAGAAGGGGTTTTACAAACTGCGCCGGAATGAGCCGGACCTGGTGCCCTTGCGCAATCAGGGTTGCTCCCAAAAAGTGCGCCCCACCACATGCTTCCATGCCTATCAGAATGTCAGTTAAGTTGGCGCTGTAAACCAACAGCTGCGTACGGGAAAGCCCCTTCTTCACCACTACCTTCCCATGCTCATCCAATGTAGCCAGATGAAATACGGTCTTGCCCACATCAACGCCAATAGCCTCTATCTTCATGAGATGATCCTCCTTGTACTGCCGCACTCACGATCTCTCTGTATGTTGAGTCGTTTAAGCGGCGGACCATCCTATTAACACCTAAGGCGACTCTGATTAAGTTCTTATGTTTCCACTGGCTGATGTTTTAGGATTGTTCATCGAGGTGGTGAGCGATGGACCAGCAGCAGACATTGGCGATGGCGGCGGGTTTTGAGAAGCATCAGAAGCATACGCGGCGGGCGGAGTTTCTCAGCCAGATGGAGATTGTAGTTCCGTGGCGGGAGCTGTGCGCCGAGATCGAGCCGTTCTATCCGAAGGCGGGCCACGGCCGTCCGCCGGTGGGTCTGGAGCGGATGCTGCGGATGTATTTTCTGGCGCAGTTGTTCAACCTGTCGGATCCTGCGGTGGAAGAAGCGCTTTATGAGTCTGTGAGCATGAGGCATTTTGCAGGCATCGACCTGTGCCGCGAGCCGGTGCCGGACGAGACCACGATGTGCAAGTTCCGTCATCTGCTGGAACGGCATGGGCTGGGCGCGAAGATCTTTCAGCGCGTGAACGGGTATTTGGAGAGCCGTGGCGTACGGCTGGGCACGGGCACGATCGTCGACGCAACCCTGATCGAAGCGCCTTCGTCGACCAGGAACAGCAAGCGCGAGCGCGACCCGGAGATGCACCAGACGCGCAAGGGAAAGCAGTGGCACTTCGGCATGAAGGCGGACCTCGGCGTAGACGCGGAGACCAAACTGGTACACCGCGTTGCGGCCACGGCAGCCAACGTCAACGACGCGAAGATGCTGCCGCAGCTTTTGCACGGCAACGAGACCGCGGTGTGGGGCGACCAGGCGTATCAGGGCCAGGCCGCGGTACTGGCCGAGCATGCTCCGCAGGCCGAAGACCGCACCTGCCGCCGCTGGCGGTCCAAGCTCCGCGTATGGCCCGAGCAGCGCGAGGCCAACCGCATCCACTCCAAGACCCGCTCCCAGGTGGAGCATGTGATCGGCGTGCTGAAGGTGCGCTTCGGCTTCGTCAAGGTGCGCTATCGAGGGTTACGCAAGAACCTCAACCGGCTCCACGTCGGCTTCGCCCTGGTCAACCTCCTCACCGCGCAAAAACATCTGGCCATGCGCGGGCAGTAGTGTGTCCGGACGCGCAAAACAACCACTTATTCAAAGTCAAAACACAAAACAACACCGCCCTAAGGCCAAACTCCAGCCAGACTGCGACAGAAAGGGCTTAATCAGAGCCTCCCTAGGTGTTTAGTCTCGGCATTTGATGGATTGGGTTGAGAGTAAATCTGTCCGGTGTTTGTGTCCAGAGCTTGCAGAGGTATT
>Ga0164242_10010226_pt1 | contig 10060 bp, 18 predicted proteins | sample OricomgcompostMG_FD_108783 | JGI IMG/M metagenome (GOLD analysis project Ga0164242, IMG submission 108783) | Miracle-Growth compost microbial communities from Emeryville, California, USA - Original compost - Miracle growth compost (MG) ... | reverse complement strand
GCATCGCCGAGCCGATGCCGTGGCCACCGTACCCGGCGATGATGCCGTATCTGCCGGACTTGCGGATCGAAGCCTCGATCGCGGCGGAGACGTCGCCCAGCCGGCCACCGGGGCGGATCTTCGCGATGCCGTCCCAGAGCGATTTTCGACAGGCCTCGGACAGCGCGGACGCCTCGGGCGAGACCTGACCGACCTCGACGGTAATCGCGGCGTCACCGTGCCAGCCGTCGACGATGGCGCCGAAGTCGATCGAGACGAGATCACCTTCGGCCAGCACCTCGTCCTTGGACGGGATGCCGTGGACGATGCGCTCGTTCACCGAGGAGCAGATGACCGCCGGGAACGGCCCGGAGCCGATGTCGTATCCGAGGAAGGAGGAGGTTGCGCCGTTGTCCGCGAGTACGCCGCGTGCGAGCTCGTCCAGATCTGCCGTCGTGACGCCCGGCGCGACGGCCGCGCGCATCTCGGCCAGCGCCTTCGCGACGACGAGACCGGCGCGCCGCATCACGTCCAGCTGCTCGACGGTCTTCAGCTCGATGCGTTCGGGCAGGAAACCGGCCATGGCGTCTGATCCAGCCCGATCAGTCTACGTACGCCGCGAGCGTGGAGATCGCGCGCTCGGTGACGTCCTCGACCGTGCCGAGGGCCTCGATCGACACGAGCTGGTCGCGGCTCTTGTAGAACTCGATCAGCGGGGAGGTCTGGGCTGCGTAGACCTCCAGGCGATGGCGCACGGTCTCGGGGGCGTCGTCGTCCCGGCGGAAGAGTTCCCCGCCGCACTTGCCGCACGCCACGGCGCCGTCCGCCTCGTCCGCCTCGAGGTGCTGCACGTGCCCGCACTGCTTGCAGGTACGCCGGCCGGACAACCGGCGTACGACCTCGTCATGGTCGACCTCCATGTCCAGGACGACCGACAGCGACGTGCCGAGGTCGGACAGGATGCCGTCGAGCTCGTACGCCTGGGCGACATTGCGCGGAAAGCCGTCGAGCAGGAAGCCGGCGGCCGCGTCGGGCTGGCCGAGGCGGTCGCGCACCATCGCGTTCGTCACCTCGTCGGGTACCAGGTCGCCGGCGTCCATGAACTTCTTCGCCAGGCGCCCCAACTCGGTACCCCCGGAGACGTTCGCCCGGAAGATGTCTCCGGTCGAGATCTTCGGAATCGAGAAGCGCTCAGCGATGAATTCCGCCTGCGTACCCTTGCCCGCACCGGGCGGACCGACAAGAACGAGTCGCACGAGGTGGTCCCCTTTCTGACCGAGAACTGCACTGACAGCACGAGCTAGCGCAGGAACCCCTCGTAGTTGCGCTGCATCAGCTGGCTCTCGATCTGCTTCACCGTGTCGAGGCCGACGCCGACCATGATGAGGACGGCAGTGCCGCCGAACGGGAAGTTCTGGGCACTGTCGCTGGTGATCGAGAAGAAGAAGTTCGGCAGCACCGCGATGATGCCGAGATAGAGCGAGCCCGGCAGTGTGATGCGCGAAAGCACGTACTGCAGGTACTCGGCCGTGGGCCGTCCCGGCCGGATGCCGGGGATGAAGCCGCCGTACTTCTTCATGTCATCGGCGCGCTCGACCGGGTCGAAGGTGATGCCGACGTAGAAGTACGTGAAGAAGATGATCAGGGCGAAGTAGACGATGATGTAGACCCACGTGTCCTGTTTGATCAGGTAGGTGTTCACCCAGCGCGCGAACCCGGACGACGAGTTCTGACTGGTGAGCTGGCTGATCAGCTGTGGGATGTAGAGCAAAGAGCTGGCAAAGATCACCGGGATGACGCCGGCCTGGTTCACCTTGAGCGGCAGGTACGTCGACGTGCCGCCGTACTGCCGTCGGCCGACCATGCGCTTGGCGTACTGCACGGGGATGCGACGCTGCGCCTGTTCGACGAAGACGACGGCGATGATGATCGCCAGGCCGAGGACGCAGATCATCGTGAAGACGAACCCACCCGCGTTCTGCAGGATCGTCTGTCCCTCGTTCGGGATTCGCGCGGCGATGGACGTGAACATCAGAATGCTCATGCCGTTGCCGACGCCGCGGTCGGTGACCAGCTCACCGAGCCACATGATGATCGCCGTACCCGCCGTCATCGTCATGACCATCGACGCCAGCGTCCAGACATCCGTCTTGTAGAGGATGTCGGTGCAACCCTGGAACAGCTGACCGGAACGCGCGAGGGCGACGAAGCCGGTGGCCTGCAGGATGCCGAGCGCGATCGTCAGGTAGCGGCTGTACTGCGTCAGCTTGTTCTGGCCGGGCTGCCCCTCCTGCTTGAGTTGGGCGAAGCGCGGAATCACCACGACGAGCAATTGAATGATGATGCTCGCGGTGATGTACGGCATGATGCCGAGCGCGAAGATCGACAGGCGCAACAGCGCCCCACCGGAGAACAGGTTGATCAGCGAATAGACGCCGGCGTTGGCTCCGCTCGTCGCCTGGCCGATGCAGTCGTTGATCTGGCGGACGTTCGTGTTCGGCGTCGGGATCTGCGCGCCGAGACGGTACGTCACCAACATCGCGAACGTGAACAGCAGCTTTTTGCGCAGGTCCGGCGTCCGGAACGCCGATGCGAATGCGCTGAGCACTTCGGTCCTCCTGCTGCGTGTCCTCGGGCCGGGTTCGCGAGGCGGTCGGCCCTGGACGGGGAAGTTCGCGGGGCCCGCCCGGCGGGCGGTCCAAGTCAGGCTAACAGTCAGCCTCGGGGGTCTGATAATGCGCTGGCGGGACCGGTCCCAAGGGGCCGATCCCGCCAGTTGCGATGTCTTCTCAGACCTCGGTGACCGTGCCGCCGGCGGCGACGATCTTGTCGCGGGCGGAGTCGGAGAACTTGTTCGCCGTGACGTCCAGTCTGACGCCCAGCTCGCCGTTGCCGAGCACCTTGACGGGCTCGCCCTTGCGGACCAGCCCCTTCTCGACCAGGTCCGTGATCGACACCGAGCCGCCGGCCGGGAAGGCCGCGCCCAGCGCGGCGACGTTGACGACCTGGAACTCGACGCGGAACGGGTTCTTGAAACCCTTCAGCTTCGGAAGGCGCATGTGCAGCGGCATCTGGCCGCCTTCGAAGCGCTCCGGGACCTGATAACGGGCCTTCGTACCCTTCGTACCGCGACCGGCGGTCTTGCCCTTGGACGCCTCGCCACGACCGACGCGGGTCTTCTTGGTGTGTGCGCCATCCGCGGGACGCAGGTGGTGAACCTTCAGCGGTCCGTTAGACATGAGACTTCCTCTCACCGGCGCATGTGGTGACGCAAAGCGGGCAGTGAGCGTTCACTCCGGTTGCCATGGTTATTCGACCTCCTCGACCGACACCAGATGGCGCACGGTCCGGACCATGCCGCGGAACTCCGGGCGGTCCTCCTTGACGACGACGTCGTGCAGGCGCTTGAGACCGAGCGACCGCAGCGTCTCGCGCTGGTTCTGCTTCTCACTGATCCCAGACTTGATCTGGGTGATCTTCAGGCGGGCCATGACTACTGGGCTCCCTTGGCACGGGCACGCAGCAGACCGGCCGGGGCGACGTCCTCGAGCGGCAGGCCACGGCGAGCCGCAACCTCCTCCGGGCGGACGAGCTGCTTCAGGGCGCGCTCGGTCGCGTGCACGATGTTGATCGGGTTGTCCGAGCCGAGGGACTTGGACAGGACGTCGTGGATGCCGGCGCACTCCAGTACGGCGCGCACCGGACCGCCGGCGATGACACCGGTACCCGGGCTGGCCGGCTTGAGCAGCACGACACCGGCCGCCTTCTCGCCCTGCACCGGGTGCGGGATCGTCTGCTGGATGCGCGGAACCTTGAAGAAGTTCTTCTTGGCCTCCTCGACACCCTTGGCGATCGCGGCCGGAACTTCCTTGGCCTTGCCGTAGCCGACGCCGACGGTACCGTCACCGTCGCCCACCACGACCAGCGCCGTGAAGCTGAAGCGACGACCACCCTTGACGACCTTGGCGACGCGGTTGATCTTCACCACGCGCTCGAGGTGGGTGCTCTTCTCCGGCGCGTTGCCGCCACGGTCGTTGCTACGACCGCCGCGACGCTCACCGCGCTCGCCGCCACGCTCGTTGCCGGTGCCGCCGCCCGTGCGGGCACCCCGCTGAGGTCCAGGCATGTCAGACTCCTTCGTTCTTCGCGCGAGCGCTCATCAGAAATCCAATCCGGCTTCGCGAGCCGCGTCGGCGAAGGCCGCGATACGGCCGGTGTACTTGTTGCCGCCACGGTCGAAGACGACTGCGGAGACGCCGGCGGCCTTGGCGGCCTCGGCGAGCTGCGTACCGATCTGCTTGGCCTGGGCGGTCTTGTCGCCGTCGGTCAGCTTGTACGTCGACACCGACGTCAGCGTGACGCCCCTGTCGTCGTCGACCAGCTGCGCGAACAGGTGCCGCGAGGACCGGGTCACGACCAGGCGCGGACGCTCGGCGGTGCCGACGACCTTCTTGCGCAGCCGGAAATGACGACGGGCCTTGGCGACGCGCCGCGTGGCGGAGACGCCCGCCGAGCGGCGCGCCTGCTTGGCGATGGTGGATGCAGACATGATCAGACCTCCGCAACCGTGATCGTGGTCCAGCTGGCGGTGCGCAGCTTGCTACCGGTTCCCATTACTTCTTCCCTGCCTTACCGGCCTTACGGCGGATGACCTCACCCTGGTACCGCACACCCTTGCCCTTGTACGGGTCGGGCTTGCGCAGCTTGCGGATGTTGGCGGCCACCTCGCCGACCTTCTGCTTGTCGATGCCCGCGACCGAGAAGCGCGTCGGATTCTCCACCGCGAAGGTGATGCCCTCGGGCGCCGAGACGACGACCGGGTGCGAGAAGCCGAGCGCGAACTCCAGGTCGGAGCCCTTGGCCGTCACGCGGTAACCGGTGCCGACGATCTCGAGCGTCTTGGTGTAGCCGTCGGTGACACCGGTGACCATGTTCGCCACCAGGGTGCGCGACAGGCCGTGCAGCGACTTCGACAGACGCTCGTCGTCGGGACGGTTGACGGAGATGGTGCCGTCCTCACCCTTGCTGATCGTGATGGGCTCGGCCACCGTGTGGCTCAGGGTGCCCTTCGGACCCTTCACGGTGACGTTCTGCCCGTCGATCGTGACGTCGACGCCGGTCGGAACGGGGACCGGCAGCTTGCCGATGCGACTCATGCTGCGTACTCCCCTCTCACCAGACGTAGGCGAGGACTTCTCCGCCTACCCCACGCTTGGTCGCCTGGCGGTCCGTGAGCAGACCCGACGACGTCGAGATGATGGCCGTGCCGAGTCCGCCGAGGACGCGCGGCATGGCAGTGGACTTCGCGTAGACACGCAGACCGGGCTTGGAGACGCGGCGTACACCCGCGATGCTGCGCTCACGGTTCGGGCCGTACTTCAGCTGCAGCGTCAGGGTGCGGCCCGGCTGGCCGTCCTTCGGCTCGGACACACTGAAACCGGCGATGTAACCCTGCTCCTTGAGCAGTTCGGCCACGTGCCCCTTGAGCTTCGAGTGGGGCATCGAGACCTCGTCGTGGAACGCCGAGTTCGCGTTACGCAGACGCGTCAGCATGTCTGCGATCGGATCGGTCATTGTCATTGCTGCACTTCTTTCTCGCCGTGGTTCCCGGGCGGGCCTTCAGCGAAGGTGGTGACCTGTTCGGTCAGAGGATGGTTACCAGGAAGACTTGGTCACGCCGGGGAGCTCGCCGGCGTGCGCCATCTCGCGAAGGCAGATCCGGCAGAGGCCGAACTTGCGGTAGACCGAGTGCGAGCGGCCACAGCGCTGGCAGCGCGTGTAGCCCTGTACCGCAAACTTCGGCTTCGCGGCCGCCTTCTGCTTGAGCGCTGTCTTCGCCATCAGCGGCACGCACCCTTCGCACTCGGCTCGCGAAGCGGGCTATGAGCGTTTACTCCGGTTGCCATTTAGCTGTTCTCCTTGAACGGGAAACCGAGCGCCTTGAGCAGCGCACGTCCTTCATCGTCGGTGTTGGCCGTCGTCACAACGGTGATGTCCATACCGCGCGGGCGGTCGATCGAGTCGGGGTCGATCTCATGGAACATCGACTGTTCGGTCAGGCCGAAGGTGTAGTTGCCGTTGCCGTCAAACTGCTGGTCCGACAGGCCGCGGAAGTCGCGGATGCGCGGCAGCGCCAGCGACAGCAGGCGGTCCAGGAACTCCCACATGCGGTCACCGCGAAGGGTGACCTTCGCGCCGATCGGCATGCCCTCGCGCAGCTTGAACTGGGCGATCGACTTGCGGGCCTTCTGCACCAGCGGCTTCTGGCCGGTGATCAACGTGAGGTCGCGGACCGCACCATCCATGAGCTTGGAGTCCTTGGCCGCCTGGCCGACACCCATGTTGACGACGATCTTGACCAGGCCCGGGATCTGCATCGGGTTCGAGTATTCGAACTGGCCCTGCAGCGCGGGCGCGATCTCCTGGCGGTAGCGCGTCTTCAGGCGCGGCGTGGGCACCTCAACGGTCGAGGTCATCAGATGTCCTTCCCGGAACGGCGCGACACGCGCACGTTCTTGCCGCTCTCGTCGTCCTTGCGGTAACCGACGCGGGTGGCGTTGCCCTCGCCGTCGATGACCATCACGTTGCTCACGTGGATGGCGGCCTCGACGTGCTCGATCCCGCCGGACTTGGCACCACGGGCGGTCTGGCCGACGCGGGTGTGCTTGGTGACACGGTTGACGCCCTCGACGACGACCCGGTCACGCTCGGTGTCGACCGCGATGACCTTGCCCTTCACGCCGCGGTCCTTGCCCGCGATGACGACGACCTCGTCGCCCTTCTTGACCTTGGCCATCAGACCAACCTTTCGTTTCGCAGCTGGCCCGGCCGGCGGTGAGCGTTTACTCCGGTTGCCATTACAGCACCTCGGGTGCGAGGGAAATGATCTTCATGAACTTCTTGTCGCGCAGTTCGCGGCCCACCGGGCCGAAGATACGCGTGCCACGCGGCTCGCCGTCGTTCTTGATCAGAACAGCCGCGTTCTCGTCGAAGCGGATGTAGCTACCGTCCGGACGGCGGCGCTCCTTGACAGTGCGGACAACGACGGCCTTGACGACATCGCCCTTCTTGACACCGGCACCGGGTAGCGCGTCCTTGACCGTCGCGACGATGATGTCGCCGATGCCGGCGTAACGACGGCCCGAGCCGCCCATCACGCGGATGCACAGGATCTCCTTGGCACCGGTGTTGTCGGCGACGCGCAGTCGCGACTCCTGCTGAATCACGGCGTCTCCTTCGTCCTCGGCGCCGTGACCATCACTGCGCTCATTGCGGAGCTCGCAAGCTCGCTCACTTTGACTCCAATTAGTCAGAACCCGATACGTCCCGGATCGATACCGGCTTTACCGAGTTCGGTTCTTGCTTCGACTTACCGTCGGGCCTACTTGGCCTTCTCGAGAACCTCGACCACACGCCAGCGCTTGGACGCCGACAGCGGGCGAGTCTCCATGATCAGGACGCGGTCCCCGATGCCGACCTGGTTGGTCTCATCGTGGGCCTTGAGCTTGTTGGTGCGGCGCAGGACCTTGCCGTACAGCGGGTGCTTCACGCGGTCCTCGACGGCCACCACAACGGTCTTGTCCATCTTGTCGCTGACGACGAGACCCTCACGGGTCTTGCGGGCCGACTGGCGAGGCGCGACCGATGCCGAACTCTCGCTCCGCGAGACGTCGCTCATGCCGTGACTCCTTCGTTCGGAGCGACCGAAAGACCGAGCTCACGCTCGTGCAGGATCGTGTAGATCCGCGCGATGTCGTGGCGGACGGTCCGCAGCCGCCGGTTGTTGTCCAGCTGACCGGTCGCCATCTGGAAGCGGAGGTTGAACAGCTCCTCCTTGGACTCCCGCAGGCGCGTAGCCAGTTCGTCGTCGTGCAGCTCGCGCAGCTCAGCAGCGTTCGTTGCCATTACAGATCACCTACTTCGCGCTTCACGATGCGGCACTTCATCGGCAGCTTGTGGATGGCACGAGTCAGCGCCTCGCGGGCGACCTCCTCGTTCGGGAAGGCGAGTTCGAAGAGCACGCGACCCGGCTTGACGTTGGCGACCCACCATTCCGGCGAACCCTTACCGGAACCCATTCGCGTCTCGGCGGGCTTCTTGGTCAGCGGACGGTCGGGGTAGATATTGATCCACACCTTGCCGCCACGACGAATACGCCGGTTGATGGCGATACGCGCCGACTCGATCTGCCGGTTGGTGACGTACGCCGGCTCCAGCGCCTGGATGCCGTACTCACCGAAGCTGACCTTCGTACCACCGGAAGCGGCACCCCGACGGGTCGGGTGGTGCTGCTTGCGGTGCTTGACCTTGCGAGGGATGAGCATGACTCAGCTCTCCGTGTTCTCGTTGTTCGCCGACGTGGCAGCGTCGATGTTCTCGGTGGCGGGAGCCTCGACGGCCTCGACCTGGGGCGCACTGACCTCGGCGGGAACCTCGACCGGAGCCTCACCGGACGCGGCGCGGCCGGCGTCGGTGGAGACACCCGTAGTGCCCTGCGATCCGGAGCGACGCGGACGCGAACCGGCCGGACGCTCGCGGCGCTGACGCAGCGCCTCAGCGGCGGCAGCGGCCTCACGCTCGGCCCGCGAACCGGTCGGCACCTCGCCCTTGTAGATCCACACCTTGACGCCGATGCGGCCGAAGGTGGTGCGCGCCTCGTAGAAGCCGTAGTCGATGTTCGCGCGCAGCGTGTGCAGCGGCACCCGACCCTCGCGGTAGAACTCCGAGCGGCTCATCTCGGCGCCACCGAGGCGACCGGAGCACTGCACCCGGATCCCCTTGACACCTGGGCTCTTCAGGGTCGACTGCATGCTCTTGCGCATCGCGCGGCGGAAGCTCACGCGGTTGCTGAGCTGCTCGGCGACACCCTGGGCGACCAGTTGCGCGTCGCCCTCGGGGTTCTTCACCTCGAGGATGTTCAGCTGGACCTGCTTGCCGGTCAGCTTCTCCAGCTCGCCGCGGATGCGTTCGGCCTCGGCGCCACGACGACCGATGACGATGCCCGGACGCGCAGTGTGGATGTCGACGCGGACGCGGTCGCGGGTGCGCTCGATCTCGACCTTCGCGATGCCGGCGCGCTCCATGCCCTTGGACATGAGGCGGCGGATCTCGACGTCCTCCTTGACATACTCCGCGTACTGCTTGTCCGCGAACCAGCGGCTCTTCCAGTCCGTGGAGATACCCAGGCGGAAGCCGTTCGGGTTGACCTTCTGACCCATGACTACTTCCGACCCTTCTTCACGTTGTCCACGCTCTCGACCTCGATGGTGATGTGGCTGGTGCGCTTGCGGATGCGGAACGCACGGCCCTGGGCGCGCGGACGGAACCGCTTGAGCGTGGCGCCCTCGTCCACGTACGCGCGCGAGATCACCAGCGTCTCCGGGTCGAGCTGGAAGTTGTTCTCGGCGTTCGCAATCGCGGAGGCAAGCACCTTCGCGACCGGCTCTGCCGCAGCCTGCGGCTGGAACTTCAGCGCGGCGAGCGCGGCCTGGGCCGGCTTGTTGCGGATCAGGTCGACGACGCGGCGTGCCTTCATCGGCGTCACGCGGACGTGGGTCGCACGGGCGTAGGCCGTACGAACCTCGTCGTTAGTCTCTGTCATCGCTCGCTCCACGAGATGTCGCTCGTTGCCATGTCTTTTCTCTTCCCTTACCCGCGCCGCGACCGGCGGTCGTCCTTGATGTGACCCTTGAAGGTCCGCGTCGGGGCGAACTCGCCGAGCTTGTGGCCGACCATGCCCTCGGTGACGAACACCGGGACATGCTTGCGACCGTCGTGCACCGCGATCGTGTGTCCGAGCATGTCGGGGATGATCGTCGAGCGGCGCGACCAGGTCTTGATCACGTTCTTGCTGCCCTTGTCGTTCTGTGCGTCCACCTTCTTGAGCAGGTGGTCGTCGACGAAGGGGCCCTTCTTCAGGCTGCGGGGCATCTAGATCGTCTCCTAGCGCTTCTTGTTGGTCTTGCGCCGGCGGACGATCAGCTGGTCGCTGGCCTTGCGGCGACGGGTACGGCCCTCGGGCTTGCCGTTCGGGTTCACCGGGTGGCGACCACCGGACGTCTTGCCCTCACCACCACCGTGC
>Ga0164242_10010225_pt1 | contig 10060 bp, 6 predicted proteins | sample OricomgcompostMG_FD_108783 | JGI IMG/M metagenome (GOLD analysis project Ga0164242, IMG submission 108783) | Miracle-Growth compost microbial communities from Emeryville, California, USA - Original compost - Miracle growth compost (MG) ... | reverse complement strand
GTCGAGTTCACCGGCAACGCGTTCGCCGGCATCGGGCAGAGCAGCGGCTCGGGCGCGTCGGTCTTCATCGGCTTCGGGGCCGCGTTGGTCATCCTGGCGCTCGTGTTCCGCACCGTCGCCGCCACGGTTCTCCCGCTGGCCAGCGCGGTCGTCGCCCTGGTCGGCGGCCTGGGCGCGATCTATCTGCTCAGCCATGCGATCAACGTCTCGAACATCACGCCCTATCTGGCCGAGCTGATGGTGATCGGCGTGGGCGTCGACTACGCGCTGTTCATCGTCACCCGACATCGCAGGAATCTCCGGCGGGGTGTGCCCTTGGAGCAGTCGATCGTGTCCGCGATCAACACCTCGGGCCGCGCCGTCCTGTTCGCAGGCACGACCGTGTGCATCGCGATCCTCGGGCTGATCGCGCTCGGCGTGAGCTTCTTCAACGGCATGGCAGTGGCAACAGCGCTGGCGGTCGCGTTCACCATGGCCGCGTCCCTCACCCTGCTGCCCGCGCTGCTGAGCCTGTTCGGGCTGAAGGTCCTGCCGCGCAAACAGCGGGCGGCTGTGCGCCGCGGCGAGTTCATCGACGACCGCCCCGCCGGGTTCTGGGCCCGCTGGTCGCAGTTCGTCGAGCGGCGTCGCGTCTGGATCGCGATCGGTTCGGCGGCCGTGATGATCGCGTTGGCGATCCCGTTCTTCTCCCTCCAGCTCGGCAGCAGTGACCAGGGCAGCGACCCGAAGGGTTCCACCACGCGCACCGGCTACGACCTGGTCGCCACGAGCTTCGGCGTCGGGTACAACTCGACGCTCGAGGCGGTCGTCCACGGCCCGGAGGCCGCCGACAAGGCCTACCTGACGAAGGTGGCGCGGGCGCTCGCCGCCACGCCGGGCGTCGACCGCAGCAGTGTCGCGCCGGCGCCGCTGAACAAGACCGTCGCGTTCGTGTCGTTCAAGACCACCACCTCGCCGCAGTCGGAGAAGACCTACAACCTGGTGCGGCACCTGCGCTCGGACGTGTTCCCACCGCTGTACAAGGGCACGAGCAACCACATCTACGCCTACGGCGACACGGCGATCAACGTCGACTTCGCCAAGGTGCTCACGCGCAAGATGCCGTTGTTCATCGCCGTGGTCGTCGGCCTGTCGTTCATCCTGCTGCTCATCGCGTTCCGCAGTCTGGTCGTGCCGTTGACCGCCGCGGTGATGAACCTGTTCGCGGCAGGCGGCTCGTTCGGCGTGTCCGTCGCGATCTTCCAGTACGGCTGGGGGTCGGACAGCATCGGCGCCGGGCCGGGAGCGCCGCTGGACGCATGGATTCCGGTGATGCTGTTCGCGATCCTGTTCGGTCTGTCGATGGACTATCAGGTGTTTCTGGTGAGCCGTATGCACGAGGAGTGGGTGCACACCCGCCAGAACAAGCGTGCCGTCACGGTGGGCCAGGCCGAGACAGGGGGCATCATCACCGCCGCCGCGATCATCATGATCGCGGTCTTTCTCGGCTTCCTGCTCACTCCCGGCCGGCCGATCAAGATCTTCGGCTCGGGTCTGGCGGTTGCCGTCTTCCTCGACGCGTTCATCCTGCGGACGATGCTGGTGCCGTCGCTCATGCACATGTTCGGCCGCTCCAACTGGTACTTCCCTCGCTGGCTGGACAAGGCCACCCCGCGGGTGTCGGTGGAGCCGCCTGATCCGGCCGACGGCGTCGGGCCCGAGTCGCGCCCGCAGACTCCGCCGCACGAGCTCAGTCACCAGTAGCGCCGCCCGGGCTACAGCCGGCGGGTGTCCAGGCGGGTCTCGACGGCGTTGCCGTCCGGCCCGCGCTCGACCCAGTAGGCGAACTTGTCGTCGACCTCGGTCAGCGCCTCGACGAACTCGGCGCCGCGGTAGTGCACGCCCACGCCGTCGTCGGTGGCGTAGCCGGCGGGCAACGTGCCGTCGGCTATCAGGGACTGGAACAGCGGACGGCGCTGTTGTTCGCTGTCGTAGTGCACCCCGTTGGAGAACGGGACGAACGCGAGCCCGTTCGTGATCGGCCGCAGGTCCGGGCCGAACGAGTCGGTGGTGCCGCCCGCATGCCAGCAGATGGACCCGGCGGAGACGCCGGTGAGCACCACACCGGCCTGCCACGCGGTGCGCAGCGCGTCGTCGTAGCCGTGCAGGCGCCACATCGCCAGCAGCCCTGCGACGCTGCCACCCCACACCCAGACGACGTCCTGCTCGAGCAGGTGCGCGGTGGGGTCCTCGACGTTCGGCATCGGGAAGGTCACCAGGTGCGAGGGCGCCAGGCCGCGCAGCATCGCGGCCTCGTAGAAGGCGGAGATGATGAACGGGTTGTCACCGAGGGCGGTGGCCAGGAAACAGACCTTCGGCGCGCGCCCGCTGACTCCCGCGAGGTCGATCGCGTAGTCGGTCAGCGGGCCGAGCTCGAAGCGGGTCCGGCGACCGGTGATCGCACCGCCGGAGGTCGCAAGGATGGTCGGCGCGTCAGCGGTCACGAAACCGACCCTAGCGAGGACCCGTCGGACAGCGGATCGGGGCTGTGGACAACCCCGATCCGGGGTGTCCGCCGCCCTAGCGTGAGCGCATGCAGGACTGGAAGCCTCGTGGGTACGTCCTCGACCGCGTGCTCGGCAGCGGCGCGTCGGCGGACGTATGGGGCGCGCGGGTCGCGGCCACCGGCGACGCCGTCGCGTTGAAGCGGATCGTCGTGGCCGACCGCGACCAGGTGCGGCGGGCACGTGCGGAGGCGGCCCTGCTGTCGGCGCTGGACCATCCGAACCTGGTTCGGCTGCACGCGCTGGTGTCCAGCGGCGACTCACTCGTGCTCGTTCTCGACCTGGCCGACCACGGCTCGCTGCGCGATCTGCTGCGCGCACGCGGGCGGTTGACCCCGGGCGAGGTGATCACCGCGCTCGCGCCCACCGCGGCGGCGGTGTCCTACCTGCACAGTCAGTCGATCGTGCACGGCGACGTCAGCGCGGCCAACATCCTGTTCACCGGATCCGGAACGCCGCTGCTCGGCGACGTCGGGGTCGCGCGGATCACCGGCGACGAACGGGACGCGGAGAGCACGCCCATCTACGTCGACCCGGCGGTCGCCGGCGGTGCGGCGCCGGGCCGGGCGAGCGACGTCTTCATGCTCGGCGCGGTCGCGTTCCACGCTCTCACCGGCGAGCCGCTGTGGGACGGCGACTCTGTGATCGCCATCTTGTCGAGGGCAGTCGGGGGCGTCCCTGCCGACGTCGCGGAACGACTCGCCGCGGCCGGGGCGCCCGCGGCGATGATCGAGGTGGTCGCCCGGGCGCTGGGCGACGAGCCGTGCGACCGGGGATCGGCGGTCGAGTTCGCCCTGGACCTGCGGCACAGCGGCACGCCGACCGCTGTCGAGTTCGCGGCCGGCCGCCCGGTTCCCGAGCCGCTCGTGCCGGACCGCACCGGGTCCGGCACGTCACGGGCAGGCGAGCCCGGGTCCGGCACGTCAGCGGCCGCTCCGCCCGCGGCCCGCCCGCCGGGGGCTGGTCGGCACCGCGCCGACCGGCATGACGAGGAGGTCGGCGATCACAGCGCCGAACCCGGGACCTATCCGCGGCAGCCGCGTGCCCGCCCGCGGGTTTCCGCCGCCGATGAGCCCGGGCGGCCGGCGTTCGACCGGCCCGGACCGGTGGCGGCGTCGCCGGCCGAGCCGCCGACCCGGCTGATCGGACCGCGTCCGCGGCCGGAGATTCCGCGGGCCGCCCGGACCGCCCGCGACTTGGTGAGCGCCAGAGCGCGGGCGGTGGCGGTCGGCCTGCTGCTCGTCGTGGCCGGCGCCGTCGTGCTCGTCGTCGCGTGGCCGGACGGCGCCCGCGGCACGTCCGCCGCGCCGTCCCGGCCGACTGGCGCGTCCGGGTCGGTCGGCGCGACGACACGCCCGTCCACGACCCGTCCGTCCGGCGAGCCGACAGACGCCGCGTACTGGACGCGCGTGCTGGCCCAGCTGGACGCGGTGCGCGCCCAGGCGTATGCGGCGCGGCGGCCTGAGCTGCTCGCCCGGGTCTACACGCCGGGCGCCCTGCTGAGCGCGGACACCGCGCAGCTGCGGCGGCTCGTGCCGCAGGGCTGCGGCCTGACCGGTGCGCTCACCGGCTACCGCGCGGCGGGCGTGACGGTCGCCGGATCGCGAACGGTGCTGACGGTCCTCGCCCGGCTGCCAGCGTCCCGACTGGTGTGTGACGGCGTGGCCGGCCCGGTGGCCCCGGCCGTGGCGGCGCAGCGATTGAAGGTCGAGCTGGTCCGGACCCGCGACGGGCCGCGTATCGCCGCCGAGACGTCGGTGTGACGATCAGCCGAGCTCGGCGCGCAGCGCGTCGGAGAGCCCGGCGTGCGTGAACTCGAAACCCGCGTCGACCAGCCGGCGGGGGACAGCTCGTTGCCCGGTCAGGACCTCGCCGGCGAACTCGCCGAGCGCGATGCGGGCTGCGAACCCCGGCACCGGGACGAGCGTCGGCCGGTGCAGGACGGATCCGAGGGCCTTGGTGAACTCGGCGTTGGTGGCCGGGTGCGGCGCGGCCAGGTTGACCGGCCCGGCGACGTGGTGCGCCAACAGAAACCGGATCGCGGCCACCTCGTCGGTGAGCGAGATCCACGGCATGAACTGCCGCCCGGAACCGAGCCTGCCGCCGAGGCCCGCCTTGACGATCGGTCGGAGCCGCGCGAGCAGCCCGCCGTCCCTGGCGAGCACGAGGCCGCTGCGAGCGAAGGTGACCCGGACGCCGGCCTCAACCGCCGGCTGAGCGGCGCCCTCCCACGCGCGGCAGACCTCGGAGAGGAACGAGTCGCCGGGCGGCGAGTTCTCGTCGACCACGTCGTCGCCGGTGTGGCCGTAGTACCCCACCGCCGACGCGCTCACCAGCACCTTCGGCCCGGCCCCGTCGACCGCCAGCGCGGCTATGGCCCGGGCGATCGTGCCGACGCTGTCGACCCTGCTGGCGATGATCTTCCGCTTGTACGCCGCGCTCCAGCGACGGTCGCCGACGCCCACGCCCGACAGGCAGACGACGGCGTCGGCGCCGACCAGGAACTCCGGGTCGAGCTGCCCTGTGGCCGGGTCCCACGGCGAGGTCCCCGGCTGCGAGCTTCCTGCGTGCGGGGACGAGTGCCGGACGAGCACCCCGGCCTCGTGGCCGTCCGCGCGCAAAGACGCCACGAGCGGCCGGCCGATGAGGCCGGACGCGCCCGCGAGGACGACCCGCACGCCGCTAGACCCGCACGACCTAGGCCAGGCCGAGCGCTCGTTCGAAGGCTCCGGCCTCCAGGCGTTCCTTCATGGTGACCAGGAACCGGGCGGCGTCGGCGCCGTCGACGATCCGGTGATCGTAGGACAGCGCCAGATACACCGTGGAGCGGATGGCGATGGTCTCGCCGAGCTCGTCGCTGGTGACGACGACGGGGCGCTTGACGACCGCGCCGGTGCCGAGGATGGCGACCTGCGGCTGGTTGATGATCGGCGTGTCGAACAGCGCGCCGCGGCTGCCGGTGTTGGTGAGGGTGAACGTGCCACCGCCGAGCTCGTCCGGGCTCACCTTGTTGGCGCGGGTGCGCTCGGCGAGGTCGGCGATCTTGCGGGCGATGCCGCCGAGGTTGAGGTCGCCGGCGTCGTGGATGACGGGGACGAGCAGACCACGGTCGGTGTCGACGGCGATGCCGAGGTGCTCGGCGTCGTGGTAGGTGATGGTCTTGTCGTCCATGTTCACCGACGCGTTGACGACGGGGTGGGCCTTGAGGGCCTCGACCGCGGCGACGGCGAAGAACGGCAGGAAGGACAGTTTGACGCCCTCGCGGGCCTCGAAGTCGGTCTTGGCCAGCTGCCGCAGCCGGGCGATCTTGGTGACGTCGACCTCGACGACGGTGGTCAACTGGGCCGACGTCTGCAGCGACTCGACCATCCGCGTGGCGATCACCTGACGCATCCGCGACATCGGTTCGACCTGGCCGCGGTGGGCTGCTGCGGCCGCCGAGACGGGCGTCGCGGCAGCGGGGGCCGCAGCAGCCGGGCTCGGCGCGGCAGCGGGGGCCGCCGACGCGGCCTGAGCAGCTGACGCTGCCTGATCGGCGGCGGCGAGGACGTCGGACTTGCGGATCCGGCCGCCCACGCCGGTGCCGGGGACGGTGGCAAGGTCGACGCCGTGCTCGCTCGCGAGCTTGCGCACGAGCGGGGTGACGTACGGCCCGGCCGCGTCGTCGTCCTCCGCGGCGGCCGGAGTCTGGGCCGCAGCCGGCGCCTGTGCGGCCGGCGCCTGGGATGCTGCCGGAGCGCTGCCCGACGGCGCGGCAGCGGGCTTGCTCGGCGACGGGCGGGCGGCGGGTCGCTCGGGCTCAGCCGCGGCGGCGGGAGCAGCGGCAGTCGGAGCCGCAGCAGGGGGGGCAGGTTCGGGTGCGGGCTCCGGCTCGGACGCGGCAGGCGCGGCCGACTCCGGCTCTGGTTCCGGCTCGGCGGCGGGCCCCTGCTCCGGCTGCGCGGCCGCGCCGCCGCTCTCGCCGGCCTCACCGATCACGGCGAGCTCGACGCCGATCTCGACGGTCTCGTCCTCGGCGACCTTGATTGACACCAGCGTGCCCGAGGCGGGGGAGGGAACCTCGGTGTCGACCTTGTCGGTCGAGACCTCGAGCAGCGGCTCGTCGGCGTCGACATGGTCGCCCTCGGCCTTGAGCCAGCGGGTGACGGTGCCTTCGGTGACACTCTCGCCCAGCTGGGGCATCTTCACGGACGTCGACATCGCCGAGGTCTCCTTAGTGCGCTGTGGTGGTGGGTTACGGACTGCTCAGTCGTGGACGTGTAGGGGTTTGCCGGCCAGCAGTAGGTGTGCTTCGCCGATCGCTTCGGACTGGGTGGGGTGGGGGTGGATCAGTTGGGCGACCTCGCCGGGCAGGGCCTCCCAGTTGTAGATGAGTTGGGCTTCGGCGATCAGTTCGCCGACCCGGTCGCCGACGATGTGGATGCCGAGCACGGGGCCGTCCTTTTCGGCGACTAGTTTGACCGAGCCCTTGGTGTTGAGGATCGCGCTGCGTCCGTTGCCTGAGAGGTCGTAGGTGACGGTGGTGATGTTGTCGGCGCCGAGTTTGTCGGCGGCCTGTGCTTCGGACAGGCCGACGGAGGCGACCTCGGGTTGGCTGTAGGTGATGCGTGGGACGCCGGCGTAGTCGATGGGGGCGACCGGCAGCCCGGCGATCTGCTCGGCGACCAGGATGCCCTCGGCGAAGCCGACGTGGGCCAGTTGCAGGTGCGGGCCGCCGTTGATGGAGACCAGGTCGCCGACGGCGTAGACGCCCTCGAGCGAGGTGTGTAGGAACTCGTCGGTGACGACGAACCCGCGCTCGAGCTGGACGCCGTGTTCCTCGTAGCCCAGGCCCTCGGACACCGGTCCGCGGCCGACCGCGACGAGCAGCAGCTCGGCCTCGAGCGTGGCGCCGCCGGAGAGGGTGACGGTGACGCCGGAGTCGGTGCGCTCGAGTTTCTCGAACCGCGACCCGAGCTTGAAGTCGATCTTGCGGCGGCGGAACGCCCGCTCGAGCTGCTTGGAGTTGGCCTCGTCCTCGGTGGGCACCAGGTGCGGCAGCGCCTCGACGATCGTGACCGTGGCGCCGAACGAGGTCCACGCGGAGGCGAACTCGCAGCCGATGACGCCGCCGCCCAGGATGATCGCGGAGGCCGGGACGTGGTCGAGGCTCAGCGCGTGCTCGCTGGTGATGACCCGCTCACCGTCGATCTCGAGGCCCGGCAGCGAGCGGGCGTAGGAGCCGGTGGCCAGCACGAGGTTGGCGCCGGTGTAGCTGTCCGAGCCGACCTGGACGGTCCTGGGGCCGGTGAGCCTGCCCTGGCCCTCGACGATCGTGATGCCGCGGGAGGTGATCAGACCGGTCAGCCCCTTGTGGTTCTTGGAGATGACCCCGTCCTTGTACTTGTGGACGCCGGCCATGTCGATGCCCTCGAAGCTGGCGCGCACCCCGAAGGTCTCCGACTCGCGGGCGCCGTCGGCGATCTCACCGGCGTGCAGCAACGCCTTGGTCGGGATACAGCCACGATGCAGGCACGTGCCCCCCACCTTGTCCTTCTCGATCAACACCACCGACTTACCCAGCTCGGCCGCGCGCAGGGCCGCGGCATACCCACCGCTCCCACCACCAAGGATGACAAGGTCGGACTGGTTGTCGGTCACCGGTGCTCCTGCTCGGTCGAGGCCTTCGAGAGGTTACGTATCCATCTTGGCACTGCGCCGAACGCCCCCGACACCGGGCTTGGGCCTCGTCGGCGCACAGCCGGGTCTGTGTCTGCACACCACCGGCGGTGGCATCCTGGTCCGGACCTGCCGCCACCAGGCGGTGATCGACGCCCGACCCGAACGCCGACCGGAGGGACCGACATGGGCCTGCTGCGCCGAGGCAAGAACCGTCCGGGTGGTCTGCGCACCGCCGACTCCGCCGACGCCGCCCACTTGGCCGACTTCGTCCGCAGCCGTGAGGGCGTCGAGGCCTACCTCGAGCCGCAGACCACGGTCACCTCGACCACCGTCGTCCTGGTCGCGACCAGCGGCGAGTGGACCCGCCGCCGGGTCGCCGACCCCGCTGCTGCGGCCGCGTTCGCCGACAAGCACCGCGTCCCGCTCTACGACGCCGCCAAGGTGGGCTACCCGCAGCGGATGCGGGACTGGACGGCGCAGCAGAAGCCGGCCGGCGACCCCGAGGTCAGCTGGCCAGCCGCTCCACGGCCGCGATGATCGTCCGCACCCCGGCGCCTGTCCCGCCCTTGGGCGTGTAGTCGCGCGGGCCCCCGTTGTTGAACGCGGGGCCCGCGACGTCGAGGTGCACCCACGGCAGGCCGTCCGGGACGAACTCGCCCAGGAACCGACCGGCCAGGAGCATCCCCGCCACCCGTTCGGTCGGGACGTTGACCAGGTCGGCCACCGGCGAGTCGATCGCCTGGCGCAGTTCGTCGGGCAGCGGCATCGCCCAGGCGGCCTCGCCGGCCTCGTTCGCGGCCGCCACGACCTCGTCGCGCCAGGCGTCCTCGCCCATCGCGCCGATGACCCGCGGGCCGAGCGCGACGATCTGGGCGCCGGTGAGCGTCGAGATCTCGATCAGCCGGTCGGGGGAGTCCTCGGCGGCGCGGTTGATGGCGTCGGCCAGCACGATGCGGCCCTCGGCGTCGGTGTCGCCGACCTCAAGCGTGGTGCCGTCGCGCAGCGTGATGATGTCCGACGGCCGGTAAGACGTGGCCGACGGCAGGTTCTCGGCCATCGGCGTGGTGGCGGTGACCGCGACCGGCACCTTCAGCGCGGCCAGCGCGAGGACCGACGCGATGCACGCCGCGGCGCCACCCATGTCGGACTTCATCCAGGTCATGTTGGCGGTCTTGAGGTTCAGGCCGCCGGAGTCGAAGGTGATGCCCTTGCCCACGAGCGCGACGTGCGCCTTCGCCCTGCTCGGCCGGTAGCTGATCCGCACCAGCCGCGGGCCGTGGACGCTGCCCTGACCGACGGCGAGGACGCCGCCGTAACGGCCCTCCTGCAGGCCGGACTCGTCGAGGACCTCGACGGTGAGCTCCTGCTCCTTCGCCAGCGCGGCGGCGCGCTCGGCGAACGTCTGTGGGTAGAGGTCGTTCGGCGGCGTGTTGACCAGGTCGCGCGCGAGCGCGACCGCCCCGGCGACCACGGATGCCCGGCGGACCTCGGCCCGCGCCGACACGGGCGCCGCGACGGTGATGGTGCGCAGCGCCGCGGGCGTGGGCTTCGACTTGTACTCGGTGAACGAGTAGGCGCCGAGCAGCGCGCCCTCGGCGATCGCACCGGCCGGGGCGTCGAGCGCGATGTGCACCCGGCGGTGTCCCGTCAGGGTCCGCAGCGCGGCGCCGACGCCGCGACGGGCGGCCTCGGCGTCGGACGGGTCCGCGCCCAGGCCGACGGCGACGACGAGCGGGAAGTCGGCCTGGCCCAGCGTGGGGATGCGGTGCACTTCGTCGGCTGCGCCCTTCGCCCCGAGCGCGAGCAGCGCGCCGGGCAGTCGGCTCTCGAGCGCGGCGTCGATCGGCTCGGCGCCC
>Ga0164242_10010224_pt1 | contig 10061 bp, 10 predicted proteins | sample OricomgcompostMG_FD_108783 | JGI IMG/M metagenome (GOLD analysis project Ga0164242, IMG submission 108783) | Miracle-Growth compost microbial communities from Emeryville, California, USA - Original compost - Miracle growth compost (MG) ... | reverse complement strand
TTTTTCACAAACTCTTTCCCGTTGTTGCACTCATAGATTTTTCGGTCTATATCTGCCAAAACTGCTTCATCTTTTGTCTTAGCCCTGGCTTTTTGGTAAAACTCAATAGCCTTGTCAAACTTGTTGTTATAATGATAAGACCGTGCAAGCAAATATAAAATATGGCTATAATTAGGATTAGCAGCGTATGCTTTTTCCATATAAGGCAAAGATTTACCTCTATGTGTAGTCTCTAAATAAATTTTACCAATGGAAAAATTAACATCCGGATTAGCAGGATTAATAGTATTGGCCTTTAAATAAAAATCTAAAGCGGCTTTTTTATAACCATCCTCATAAGCCTTTTCTGCTTCTTTAACCAGTTTTCTCTCACTCTGAGAAAATCCACAAAAAGAGACAAGGGCAAAGAACAGGAAAAGAACTATTTTTTTTGATAAATTCATTTTAATCATTCATCTATAAATCAGATAAGTCAATAATATATTATAACTAAAAGCGCTATTTAATTGCCTATTATTTCAAATTCCGTACGCCGGTTTAATTGCCTTCCTGCCTCTGTATCATTACTGGCGATTGGCCTGTCAAATCCATAACCGGCATAAGTAAGCCGCTTTGCATCTATGCCATGGGCAACCAAATAATCCACTACTGCTTTTGCCCTACTCTCCGACAAGGTTTTATTGTAAGTGGCCGACCCTTTGTTGTCGGTATGCCCTGAAATTTCAATCCTAAGCTTTGGCATATCAATAAGAAGTTGCTTTAAACGCTCTAACTCTGTTGTTGATTCAGGTCGTAGTGTTGCTTTATCAAAATCAAAGAATATGTTTTTAAGCACAATTTTTGTCCCCACTGCCCCTTTAGTAAGCTCAATATCTTTGTGTATTTCCTGATAATTCTGGCTTTCCGGAATATCAAAGTTCTCTGAGTGAAAAAGGTAGGTTTCTTTATTTACTTGTATGGCATAATTTTTTCCGGAAGTCAATACTACCATAAAAGCCCCGGTAACCGCATTGGTTTTGAGTTTAGAAATAACTTCGTTTTTTGCATTGTCTATCACAACAACATCGGCAGCCAATGGGTCTTTCGTAAGCATATCTTTTACCGTTCCCTTTAATATGGTTACCGGATTAAATGCTGCTATTTTTGCAATAGGCCTCAGTAATTTTTTTGTGGGCAATTTACCAAGCATCGCTTCTTTGCCTTTTACTATGGCTAGTTGTTCGGGTGCCGGCATGCTTATCCTATAAATATCTTTTTCTCCAAAACCACCCTCTCTTTCCGAACTGTAATAGCCATGTTTATTATCAGCAGATAAAACAAAATACAGATCATCGAAAGCTGTATTTATAGGGTAACCGATATTTTCCGGCTCCGTCCAGGTGCCATCTGGTTTTAAGCTTGATTTAAAGATGTCAAAATCCCCCATTCCGGCATGTCCGCGTGAACTAAAATACAAGGTTTTTCCATCAGGGTGAATAAAGGGAGATTCTTCATCATACGCTGTATTGATAACAGATCCTAAATTTACAGCTTCTCCCCATTTGCCTTTTTTACCTTTTTCACTTTTATAAATATCAAAGCCGCCAAAGCCATCCGGTCTGTTACTTGTAAAATATACCATTTTCCCATCTGCCGTCATGGAAATAGACGTTTCCCCGTCCTTGGTATTTATATTTTTACCCATGTCATCGGGCTTACCCCATTTCAATCCGTCAAAAGTTGAGCTAAAAATATCACCGTTTCGGTCATCTTTATAAAGAAAGATTGTTTGTCCGTCTGGAGAAATAGCTATACTGGCATCATGATATTCGGTATTTACAGGTCGTCCAATATTCTGAGGAACACCCCACTTCCCATCCGTATTTACAGACAAATAAACGTCTTCATAGGATTCCAGTTTTTCATCCAACAAACCGCCGGTAGAGCCAGGTCTTCGGGAAGTAAAAACGAGTATAGATTCATCGGCAGAAATAACCGGCCCAAAGTCGGAATAAGCCGAGTTAATAGTGCTCCCCGCATTTGTAATTGTAGCCTTTACCGGGTGCGCTTTATATTCCACTCCATTTTCACACTCAAAAATTTTACGATCCATTTGCTTTTGCATCGCTTCATCTTTTGGATCAAGCTGCTTTTTATAGGTTTTATACATTTGGAGTGCTTTCCCAAATTCATTATTAAAATGATAAGCCTGTGCAAGTTTATAAGCAATTTCCGGGTCCAGTGTAGAATCTTTTTTATAAGCCCTTTCTATATAAGGCATTGCTTTTGACTTATAAATTGTATTTAGGTAGCTAATTCCCAATCTGTAATTTGCCCCGGCATTCTCTGGGTCTACTTTGAGCACCTCTAAATAAGCAGGAATTGCATCTTTATAAAGTTCTTTCTTATAGAAATTATCAGCATTCTTCAACATTTTCTTTACATTCTGCGCTGTTGCCGACAGTACAAATATTGACAAAATAAAGAATAACAGAGAATAACGCTTCATATTTTTAGCTTTAAAGAGAAAGGCTGGCTAGGAAAAACCAACCTGCCTTTCTCTACGAAAAAAATTATAATTAAGATTTATTTTTTTGCATTTTTTTTATAATAATATCCATCTTCCCTCGAATAGATATTTCCTTCAGGCTTGTCAATCACGATCAGTTCTGTTCTTCTATTTAATTGTCTTCCTGCTTCTGTATTATTCGGGGCTACAAAAAAGTCTTCTCCGTATCCAATAGCAAAAAGTCTGTTTTTATCCATACCTTTTCTGACTAAATAATCCACTACAGCTTGTGCCCTACTTTCAGACAACTTATAATTGTATGTTTTAGAGCTTATAGAATCTGTATGTCCGGCTACTTCGAAATAAAGGCCGGGATGTTCTTTCATAAATTTAAAGACTCTATCTAATTCAAGCGACGACTCTTCCCTTAAGTCTGCCTTGCCCAAGTCAAAGAACACATTTTTAAGGTTTGCAATACCCCCAATTTTCAACGTCTCTAAATACATTGTTTTTTTAAATTCAAAAAATTGCTCTTTATCAGGAATAAAAATATTTTCCGAATAGGGCAAGAATCCCGGTTCATCTATAGTAAGCTGATAATTTTTACCGGGGGGAAGTAAAACAAGGAATTTTCCGGAAGCAGAATTTGCTTTGAATGTATTTACAAGTTCATGTGTTTCGTTGTCATAGACCTTTACCATTGCACCCACAGGTATCCCTTCGGGCTTGCTAAAGATTTTACCTTTAAAAACGATTACAGGTGTTTTAGGGACCTCTCTTGTTAAAACATATAAATCCTTTTCTCCAAATCCATCTTCTCTTACTGAAGAAAAGTAAGCCCGGGAGCCATCCGGGGACCATGAAAAGAAGATATCATCCCCAACCGTATTTATAGGATAACCAACATTTACAGGGGCGGAGAAGGTAAGTGCCGCTTCATCGTATTGGCTTGTAAAAATATCATACCCTCCCATCGTATTGTGTCCTTTGGAACTAAAATACAAAGTTTTACCATCTGCTTGGACAAAAGGTGCATCATCATCATATTCAGTATTAATAACAGACCCAGCATTTACAGGTTTAGACCAATTATAGTCAGGTCCTTTAATAGAATAATAGATATCTAAGCCGCCATACCCACCGGGCCTGTCACTGGAAAAGAAAATAATTTTTTCATCCGGCGATACAGAGAGACTTGGCTCCCTGTATTTTGAATTAATTCCCTCCGGCATTCTTACAGGATTTGACCAATGGTTTCCCTGAAGCGTACTTACAAAAATATCCCCGTTATTATCCTGACGGTAAATAAAAAGTTTGTCTCCATTTGGAGAAATACTTACGGAAGCATCATGTCCATCTGTATTATATTCAAATTGGCTTGGCTCTTCCCAATTTCCACTTGCATCTTTATGGGATATATAGATGTCTTCAAAATAGTGATTGGTTGTTTCTTCAATTTTTCCGCCCGTAGTATTGGGTCTTCTGGAGGTAAAGATCAATGTAGATTCATCCCCGGAAATTAAGGGGACATAATCGGGATATTTGCTATTTACAGCAAATCCTAGGTTTTCAATTTTTACTTTTACCGGCGCTTTTATCAACTCTTTACCATAATTACACATTTGAATTTGCCGGTTTATATCCGCCACCTGAGTAATATCTTTAGCTAAATTTAGCCCTTGTTTCGCTTTGTTAAAAAATCCAATCGCTTTATCAAAGTCATGGTTTAAATGAAAGGCATGCCCCAAATAATAATAAATATTGTCTTTTTGATAATTCTTATCATTGGCCCTTAATAAAAAAGGCAAGGCATCCTTCTGTTTATCTGAAAAAAGACAGCAAATTCCGTATCTTGCCAAAAATTCAGGATTTTCAGGATCTGAATTGAGCAGTTTCCTATACAAAGGCAGATCGTCTCTGTAATCTTCATACTTAAACAACTCTTTGGCCATTTTGCCTATTTTCTTCATGGATTGCCCATAGACCAAAGAGTTAGAAGAAAGTATAGCAGCAAGTATAAATAGCCTAAAAACTATTATTTTCATTTTTCTTTAAGATTTAATTCATTAAGTATCTAAATATATTAAAAAAACATAAAATCACCGTATAAATATACAATTTTACATGGAAAGCCTGAATGCCCAATTTATTATAAGTTGCCCTTCTGTAGAAGATTGCCCTGTAAGTGAAAAACCTGAATTTGCTTTTATTGGTCGATCAAATGTGGGAAAATCATCTCTTATAAATATGCTTACAGGACAAAACAAGTTGGCAAAAACCTCCGGAAAGCCGGGGAAAACACAACTCATCAATCTGTTTTCAGTGAATGACTTGTGGTTTCTTGTCGATTTGCCGGGATATGGATATGCCAAAACAAGTAAAACAGAACGAGAGAAATGGGATAAAATGATACGAAATTATCTCCTTAAAAGAGAAAACCTCTATTGTGTCTTCATACTCATAGATTCTAATATTCCTCCTCAGCAAAAAGATCTTGACTTTTTAAGATGGCTTGGGGAAAACGGCATAGCTTTTGCCCTGGTATTTACCAAAACAGATCGGATATCAAAAAATCAAGTAAGTGCTTCTGTTGCAAAATACCGTAAGGAACTGCTGAAAGACTGGGAAACACTCCCTGAACAATTCATTTCATCATCCGTCAATCATATAGGAAAAGAGGAGATCCTTTCTTTTATTGATGGATTATTGACTCAATAATTGGAATTTTTATTTTTTTTCTTACATTATTTATAGAAAAAGGGTATTTTTGATACCCTTTCACCTAAAACAAATAAAATGATGAAAAAATTATTTATTATCTTTGCCTTTGCTTTATTTTGTTCTGCCAGTGCTTTTAGTCAGGTTGCTCCTTCTGAGGTTATTCCTTGTGCCGAAAACTATCCGGGAGGGCAAGACGCTATGTATAAATTTATCAATAGCAAGCTTATTTACCCACCGGTGGCAAAAAGACATAGAATACAAGGCAAATGTATTATTAGCTTTGTTATAAATGAAGATGGGACGGTTTCAGGCTTTAATGTTGTACAAAATAAAGGAGGCGGAACAGGAGAAGAGGCTTTGCGTGTAGTTACCATGCTAAAGTTTAAACCCATTGGGTATAAATTACGAACCAGCATACCGGTTATTTTTAAATTATAGTTAATAGTATATATGGAATTGAAAGATGTCGCCTCTGTAAGTGGAAAAGGAGGTCTTTTTAAAGTATTAAAACCTACCAGAACCGGGGTAATACTTGAGGTTATTGACCAAACAAAGATGAAATTTATAGCAGGAGCCTCGCATAGGGTTTCTTTGCTAAAAGAGATTTCTATTTATACCTCTACCAAAGAGGGTTCTGTTCCCTTGCAAGAGGTATTAGAAAAAATACAAAAGGAATTTGGCAATAAGCTTCCCGTAACGGGAAAATCAGACACCAGAGCGTTGCAGTCTTTTATCAAACAAATTGTTCCGGAATATGACGAAGAAAAAGTATATACATCGGATATAAAAAAGCTGGTAACTTGGTATGAGATCCTCTCAATGCATGCACCAGAAACACTTTCAGCACCTAAAGAAAAAGAACAAGCGCCGGAAGAAGGCTCCCCTTCAAAAGAAAAGGTTTCCGAAGCTAAAGCCAAGATAGAAAAGAAAGCAGCTTCTACCACAACAAGCGCTGAAAAAAAGAAGAAAGCTCCAACAAAAAAAGCTTCCTCTAAAGGTTAACTTAACGATACACACCATAGCGGTTTACCTATTTTAACTTATAACTCAGGTAAACCGCTATGGTGTTTGTATAGCTTGCTTCCAATTTTCCTGCACTCAGAAGGGAATACATAAACCGTATGTTAAAAGCGAGTTTAGGAGATAGGAAATAACCTACTCCTCCAATAATAAGGGGGACAGCCTTCTTCATTGTTTCGGAATTATCGCTAAAACTAAACCCATAGGTATCTATTTTAGATGAAAGTAAAATATCGGCACCTAAGCCCCCTAGCCCATATATTTTTTTCGTGAACATATATTGCAAGGTAAGTGGGATTTCTAAATAAGAAACCCTCCATCTTAAATAAAAAGGATCTTTTGCTGTAGAATGACTTCCTTTTTGTGCGTAAAAAATAACACTACGCAAAAAGAGCTTATCTTTTTGCAAAGGAATACCAACACCACCTCCGGCAAAAAGACCTATTTTATTGTAGCCGGCAATATCATCTCCATCGATTTGACTTCCAGTCATCCCGAAAGATAATTCGGCATTAAAAGATTGCGCCAGTAGTAAGCCGGGAAAGGCTAAAAAAGCAAAAAATAAAAGGTTTTTAAGACTCATTTATCTATTTTTAAAGCAATGCCCAATTTAAAACTTTTACCGGAAATTACACGGGAAATAAGAAAATCTGTTTTTCCTGATTTTCCAGATACACCTATAAATGATCTTGAATATTGTAAACTACTGCTTAAAAAGAAAGTAAAAGAAAAACTTTCGACAAACCTGAACGAGCTCTTGTCCATACTCTATCGGGTTGATATTAGCGAAGTTGACGTACAAAAAGCTTTCTTACTAAGCTCTGAAGAAGCTATTGCCCAAAAGCTGGCAGCGTTGATCCTGGAAAGGCAAATTCAAAAAATTGAATTCCGAAAAAAGTACCGTAAAGATTAATTAATGGAATATCTTATAAATGATGTTTTTTTACTAAAAAATCAAGGAATTGCGCTGTACAACGATCTACAATCGTAAAAACCTCCTGAAAACCCTCTAAGCCTCCCAAATAAGGATCTGGGACATCATCGCAAGTATGATTTGTATCAAAACTTCTCATTAATAATACTTTCTCTAAAAGGCCTTCCTTACCAGATGCCAAGCTTTTTATGTTCTGAAAGTTTGATCTATCCATAGCTATTATGTAATCAAATGTTTCAAGGTCTGTATCTTTTAATTGCCTTGCTTTATGTGCGAGAGAAACGGCATTTTTCAATGCGGTAGCACACATTCTTTCGTCCGGATTGCTCCCTATATGGAAAGCAGAGGTGCCTGCAGAATCTATTTCAAAAGCACTCGCTAACTCCCTTTCTGATACATGTTTTTTGAAAGTCCCTTCAGCCATGGGCGAACGGCAGATATTCCCCAAACACACAAATAAAATGCGTAACATATTTTAAGTCGATTTTCTTTAGTTGTTGAAAGGGTAATTTATAATAATCTATCGAAGAATGAAACGCTTCATCAAAAACTTGAGTATACTTATAAAAAAGTTAAATATTTAACCATTATAAAACAGAACATTCCTTAAGTTAAATAGCCCTATTATAACCCTATTTAAAACATGAACCTTTTTAAAACAAATTTGAAATTTTTCATGAAAGTTGCTTTACTTTTTAGCATCCTGCTTTTAAGCCTGCTGAATCCCAAAAAGATTGTCCGGGAAACGATACTACAAAACATCCCAACCATACAATATAGCAATGAATTTAAAGAAAATTTAGAATTTGCTTTAACTTTTAAAAAAATTTTTCTACTGTAATAAAATAAACTAAAACAATAGGTATTAAATAATTACCAAGCTTCCAAATCCAAACCAGCAAGTATTTTCAGTTTGAATGGTTACCTTATTACTTCTAAGCGTATTAAAAGTAATAACACAATTTATTCATAACCTGACCTGTTAATTTATTGAGTCTTCCGAAAGGAAGGCTCAATTTTTTATCCCCCTTCCACATCCCAATTGAAAATATTTCTCTTAATCTTTGTTGCCTCGGGAACTTTATTTACTATATTTGTAATTATTATCAAATAAGAATAATTCTTATCTAATAAAAAATACTATTTGAAAAAAATACAAACATATTCAGAAATCAAAAAGAGGTTACAGGAGGCTGATTTAAAAATCACACCTCAGCGGGTAGCTGTTCTAGAAGCACTTAACAACCTTAATCACCCTTCTGTTGAAGCTATTTTTGATTTTATTCAAACAAAACAACCGGGAATATCATTAGGAACGGTATATAAAACGTTAGAATCCTTTGAAAACAAAGGTTTAGCAGGAAAGGTACTTTCGGAGGAAGGTACTTTCAGATACGATTGGAACACAGGAGAACATAATCATATTTATTGTACAAACACTATGGAAATAGTGGATTTTGAAGATTCGGAACTTCAGGAAATGCTCGAAGTATATTTTAAGAAAAAGAAGTTGAAAAATATCCGAATACAAAATATCCGACTTCAAATAAATGTAGAAAAAGTTGAGCCTGAAAAGGAAATCAGTATTGAATAATTTTTTTAAACCAAAAAACATACAATTATGTCATTAGTAGGAAAAAAAGCTCCCAAATTTGTAGCTCCGGCAGTAATCAACGGAAATGAGATCGAAGAATCTTTTTCATTGGAGCAGTATTTGGGAAAGAAAGATGTTATACTCTTCTTTTACCCAAAAGATTTTACATTTGTTTGTCCAACTGAACTTTTGGCTTTCCAGGATAAGTTGGAAGCATTCAAAAAAAGAGGCGTAGAAGTAGTCGGATGTTCTACCGATACGGAAAACACGCACTTAGCTTGGTTAAATACTCCTCAAAATCAAGGAGGTATCCAAGGAGTAACCTACCCAATAGTGGCAGATGTTTCCAAAACAATTTCTATCAATTTAGGAATCCTTGCAGGTGATTATACTTATAATGAAGAAGATACACTGGAATTTACCGGAATACCCGTGGCATATCGTGCAACTTTCTTAATTGATAAAAGTGGGATTATCCGCCATGAATTGGTCAATGACCTTCCCCTTGGAAGAAATATTGACGAAGCATTAAGAATTGTAGACGCATACCATCACCATGAAAAATATGGAGAAGTTTGCCCGGCAAACTGGGAAGAAGGAGAAGAGGCAATGCAAGCATCTACAGAGGGTGTAAAAGAATATCTTTCTAAAAGATAATAAGCTTCTAAATTTAAAAGATATGCCGATTGGTTACGTTGAACAAATTCAATAAGCACTAATCGGCATGTTTTTGTTTAAAAGTTTTTAGGAATCTCCATAAAAAAATCCGGGTAAAAATAAGTCCAAACAATCAATGAACCAGGCAATCAATAGCAATATTTAAGAATAGCACAAAAGTATTTTGAAAATAAATTAATATATTTTTGATACTTTTGGTTTTGTGTAATGTGGAAATAAATACCAGCATTCGGCTGAATGCTTTTTACCCATTATTAACTTATTAGCCAATGCTACTTTTGATGACTATACTGAATGTAATTTTCTGTATTGCTTTTTTGTGGTTTGCTTACTTAAACTTTAATGACCCCGATGCATGGCTGTGGGTAAGTATTTACTTATTTGCTGCATTGTGCTGTGGTGCTGCTCCTTTTGGATTTTATTTCCCAATAACCTATCTCATTGCCATCCTGTTTTATCTGATTTATGCCTTGGTGTTATTTTTTGTTAAAGACGGTGTATGGGACTGGTTTACCAAATACCGGATGCAAAATATTGCAGCGACCATGCAGGCTACTAAGCCCTGGATTGAAAAAACCCGTGAATTTTTCGGTTTACTAATCATATCCGGTGCACTGCTAATCAAT
>Ga0164242_10010223_pt1 | contig 10061 bp, 9 predicted proteins | sample OricomgcompostMG_FD_108783 | JGI IMG/M metagenome (GOLD analysis project Ga0164242, IMG submission 108783) | Miracle-Growth compost microbial communities from Emeryville, California, USA - Original compost - Miracle growth compost (MG) ... | reverse complement strand
GCCGCCGACGAACTGATCGCCGCACACGGTGGCCCGGTGCGCAGCCCGGAGCAGTTCACTCGGCTCGTCGAGCAGGTTCGACCGCAGTTCGCCGGTGCGGTCGCGCGCATCCTCGCGCTGGTGGTTCCGGTGCTGGCGGCCGCGCACCGGGTGCGCACCGCCCTGGCCGACACCACCGATCGCGATGTCGCCGACGATGTCGCCGGGCAGCTCGACGACCTGGTCTTCGCCGGTTTCGTCAGCGAATTCGGCAGTGCCCGGCTGCGCGAGATCCCGCGGTATCTGCACGCCGCCGAGGCACGACTGCTCGCGTTGCCGGCCTCGGCCGACCGCGATCGCCTCGGCGCGGCCGAACTGGATCGGGTGCACACCGCCTACGCGCGGTTGCTCGACCGCCTCCCGGAGGCGCGTCGCACGGCCGCCGACGTCACCGAGATCTGGTGGATGATCGAGGAACTGCGGGTGAGCCTGTTCGCCCAGCAGCTGGGCACACCGTATCCGGTGTCCGCCAAACGAATCGTCAAGGCCATCGACGGCATCGGCGCGGCGCCCGCCGGCGCGCGATCCCGCTGACCACCGGTCCCGCTGATCACCTGGCGCGTTGATCAGTCGGCGCCGGCGCTCACCGATCGTTCGGCGCGATGGCGGCGCAGGTCGGCGATCTCGCGTTCGAAATCGTCGGCGGAGCTGAAGGACCGGTAGACCGACGCGAAACGCAGATAGGCGACCTCGTCGAGATCGCGCAACGGCCCGAGGATGGCCAGACCGACTTCGTGGCTCGGCACCTCCGGAGAGCCCTTCGCCCGCACCGCATCCTCGACCTGCTGGGCGAGCAGGTTCAGGGCATCGTCGTCGACCTCGCGCCCCTGGCAGGCGCGGCGGACACCACGGATCACCTTCTCGCGGCTGAACGGTTCGGTGACACCGCTGCGTTTGACCACCGAGAGGATCGCGGTCTCGACCGTGGTGAAGCGGCGACCGCACTGCGGACACGCGCGGCGGCGCCTGATCGCGCTGCCTTCCTCGGCCTCACGCGAGTCGACCACCCGCGAATCCGGGTGCCGACAGTACGGGCAATGCATCCGGGATCCTTCGTCGATGCCTGCGTCGGTTCGCGACGAGCTGCCTGCCCTCGACCTCGTTCCGCCGATACAGCCGCACTCACCACGTATGTCCTGAGCGTCTTTCAGGATACCCGGACGGTGTTCGGCACGGCCCATGCGGACCCGCGACCGGGGCCGCTCACGCCGTCAGTTGCCACTGGCTCGTCAGGTCGGTGAGCAGATCCGGCAGGCGATTCAGCAATCGTCCGGCGGCGAGATCACCGGCGAACGGCACCGACAGCACCTGGCGGGCCAGACCCGGAGTGGCCTGCATCCGTTCGTAGCACGGCACCAGGTCGCCGGTGATGTAAGTCCAGCGCGGGTCGCGGTCGGCCCAGTTGAAGTCGGGCAACGGGGTGCGCAGCGTCATCGTGCGACCGTCGACCTCCGCCGAGACGGTGGTCGGTGCGAACACACCGGGTGCGCGCACGCCGGGTACCGCCGGCTTTGCCGCCACGGTGCTGACGTAGGTCATCACCCGGCCCATCGCGCCCCGCCCCTGCGATGTCACATCCCATTGATCGGCGATGATCTGATTCTGTTCGCGATCGGTCATCCGCATCAGCGCGTCGTTGTATCCGGTGACCGTGCCGGTGGCGAGCGAGCGCCAGGCCTGGACGGCATTGTCGTCGAGCACGCCGGCGGCGTACATCTCCTCGATCGCGGGCAACCCTCCCGCGACATAGGCCTCGTGCATCGGCACCTGGTCGAGGAAGATGTGCTTCTGCATGATCATCAGCCGGGTCTGGAACCATGCCAGATCCTCGGCGGTGAGCCGGGGCCCCTCGCTCGCCAGGAGCCGGATGTCGGCGGGTAGCGCCGCGACGAGCTGCGGCGGTGTGGCTCGCAGCAGATCCGCGACCGCGCCACCGAGCTGATGAATACCCGGCACGCTGAGAATTGTTGCCACGTCGCTCATGTCGAAGAAGCCGGAGGCGAACGAGCCACCCGCCAGTCCGGCCAGCCCGGTCCAGTAGAACTCGGGGTGGGCGGTCGTCAGCCGCAGGTAGTTCACGTAGACCTGGGTGAAGGTGCGCGAATTGGCGGCAACTCCCCGGATCGGATCCCACGCGGCCAGGTCGATATCGGCACCGGCGGTCGCCACCGTGAGCCAATACTGATGTAGCAGTGCCGCATACCGCGACGGTGCGACTCCGTCGGCGCGGGCCTGGTCCAGCGCCGCGCGCAGCGTCGAAATGTCCAGCGGCAGCTCGGGATTCAGGCCACCGGCGCTCTCCCCCGCCCCGTTCACCACGGGAATGTCCAGATATGCGGTGTATCCCGCCTCCGCGTGTACCGCCGGCGCCGCGGCACCGGCGATGACGAAACAGATGAGCAGTGCGGCCGCGTGTGCGAACAGTCGCGGCAGCGCCCGCTGGAGGGTGTGCGCCATGATGCCTCGTCCTCGAAATTTGTTGGCGGCGAATGTAGCCCCGATCACATTCCGAGCAGAGTAGCAACAGGTTTCAGTTCTGGATCAATAAATCCGGCCACGCGGATTCGCAGTCATCCAGGCCTCCGACCACGGCTTTATCGCGATGCCGGAACCACGAGAGTGCGTCCGGCGGCCACCTCGGCGCCGCGTAATCCGTTCAACTCCACGATGCGGGCCACCGTGTCGCGCACCGGATCTCCCGGCGCCACCCGCTGCGCGAGGTCGGCCAGCGACTCACCGGGCTGCACCTGGACGGTCTGTGTGGACGCCGGGCCACCACCCGCGTCGCGCAGCTGCGCCACCCCCATCAATCCACAGACCGCTGCCGCGGTGAGCAGGGCGGTCGCCGCGAGGGTCGCGAGTCCGATTCGGGCTTGTTCCACCCGCTGGAGCGGATGGGGCCCGCGGGCCGGCGCGGCGGCCGGCACTCGGTCGTAGCCCGCCACGGCGTACGGGCGATACGGGCCGCGGGGACGCCGCAGGTCGGCCCGGCCGTGGCGCCGGACCGGCCGCACGGTGCGGACGGGGGCACCGCCGGCCGAACCGGTCCGGGTGCCGATCGTGCTGAATTCATCGACCGCGGTACGCATCTGACGACCTCCATGAATGCTGTGACGAGTGCTGGGCTGATGGATCACAGGGATATGAGAGTGGTGGCGTATTCGCTCATCTGTTCGACGAACTGATGTTCGAATTCTTACCACGCCGGACCGACAAAGTCACCAGCCACGCCGACATGCGTCGAACAGATGTTTGAAACCTGGCCGCGGGCGGACTACATTCGAAACACGCGATCCGGCGGCGCCGGCAGAACCCGGCGCCGGCAGAACCCGGCAGACACACGCCCCGGCAGACAGACGAATGGAGGACGGCGAGCGTGAGCGAACGTACGGTGGTCGGACACGAGGAGGCGGCCGGAAGCGGCACGGTCTCCCCCGACGGCGCCCCGGCGCCGGCCGGTGACACCGAAACCCCCGGCAACGGAGCGGATCTCACCGTCCGCCAGCGCAAGGTACTCGAGGTCATCCGGACCTCGGTGAACGAACGCGGCTATCCCCCGAGCATCCGCGAGATCGGCGATGCGGTCGGACTCACCTCCACCTCGTCGGTCGCGCATCAGCTCCGGGCACTCGAGCGCAAGGGGTATCTGCGCCGCGATCCCAACCGTCCGCGTGCGGTCGACGTCCGCGGCCTGGACGAGACCGCCGTGCGCGCGGCCGGTGCCGCGCCGGTGCTGCGCGCGGTGGCGACCGAAACCTCCGACGCGACCCCGGCGCCCACCTATGTGCCGGTGCTGGGCCGCATCGCCGCCGGTGGGCCGATCCTCGCGGAACAGGCCGTCGAGGACGTGTTCCCGCTGCCGCGCGAACTGGTCGGCGAGGGTTCGCTGTTCCTGCTGAAGGTCGTCGGCGAATCGATGGTCGACGCGGCGATCTGCGACGGCGACTGGGTGGTCGTCCGCCAGCAGAATGTCGCCGACAACGGCGATATCGTCGCGGCGATGATCGAGGGCGAGGCGACGGTCAAGACGTTCAAACGCACCGGCGACCAGGTCTGGCTGATTCCGCACAACCCGCTGTTCGATCCGATCGACGGTAACGACGCCCAGATCCTGGGCAAGGTCGTCACGGTGATCCGCAAGATCTGAGTGCGCAAGATCTGAGTGCGCGAGATCCGGGTGCGACAGCCCGGCCGGCGGCAGGAAGCGGTGGCCGTCCGGACGGGCGCATTCCGTCAGCGCCGGAAGCGGTCGCGCAGCACGGGATCGTTTTCCCACCACAGGCCGCTCTGGACCGGTGCCTCCGCGCTCGCCGTCGCCGCGGCGGGCGCGGGCGAGGTCCGCCCGTCCGCGTCGGCCGGTGGCGCCGAAAGCTCTTCGGCCGCATCGAGTTCGGCGTCCATTTTCGCGGCGTTGCGTCGTTCGTCGGCCGCCCACGATCGCATCAGCGTCAGCAGGTAGGGCAGGCCGAGCACGTCGCCGAGCACCCAGATGATGCCCGCGCCGATGATCTGATCCATGCGTAGATCGGGGCCCCACGTCCGGCCCACCTCGGTGTAGTAGTCCACCGCGACCAGCGGCCCGAACCACAGCACCAACCCCAGCACCCCGTCTGCCAGCGACTCGAAAACCGTGATCAACAACGAGAGAGCCTGCGAATAGCGGTGCGGCACCGGATCGGTCTGCAGCCGCGAATAGAAGTACAGGAAGCCGACGGCCACCAGCAGCATTCGGGTGAGCGCATCGACCACGCCGTGCCGCAGGACGGCTTCGTACCACGGGGTCAGGATCAGCAGCCAGGGAGTGGCCAGGATGGCGATCGAGGAGACCAGCGGATAGGTCACCACCCGCGCCGGCGCCGAGGCCAGCACGCGTTCCATCCTCGCTCGTCCGGCCGCGCCCAGCGAATCCCGCACCACGGTCAGCGGCCGCCCGGTCGCCAGGCCGAACGGAACCACGTAGAGCAGCAGCAGGATCTGCAGTGCCCGCATCCAGAAGAGGGTCCCGGAATACACGCCGATCACGCTGATGCCGGTCAGCAACCACACTCCGAGGCCGACCGCGCCGAACGCCCAGCTGCGTCCCGCCGACTCCGTGCTACCGCGCCGATCGGCGCGCCGGCGAGCCAGGCCGTAGCCGAGCCCCAACGCCGCGGTCACCACGATGGTCGAGGTGTCCCAGCGCCATTCCTCGATGACGGACTGCACGGTCAGCGGCGTGTCTATCCATCCCACGGCAGCCAGTATCCACCCGGCGTCCCGGGGCGTTTGCGCCGGTCCGGCGGGGTGTCCGGTTAGTTCCGATTACCGGATTCGTGGGCGTGCGCGACACCCTGCGACCGGTGCGCGGGGCCGTGCGACTCAGCACAGTGGCCACTCGAACCGGCCCCGAGTTCGATCAGTTCGGGCTGTGCGTGATCCACCTGCAGCGTGGCGTGCTCGATGTGATGGTCGGCGGCCAGCCACTGCGCCAGATCCTGACGCACCGCATGACAGTCGCGGCCGGGCTCGACCAGCACGTGCGCCGAGAGCGCCGGAGACCCCGAGGTGATTTCCCAGATGTGCAGGTCGTGCACCTCGACCACCCCGTCACGGGCGGCCATGCCCACACCCACCGCAGCCGGGTCGATATCGGCCGGGGCGGCCTCGAGGAATATCCGGCTCGACGCGCGGACCAGGCCGACGCCCGCCTTGACCATCAGCGCGACCACCACCAGCGTCGCTATCGCGTCGGCGCGTTCGAATCCGGTGACCATGATGATCACTCCGGCCACCGCGGTCGCGAGGAAGGCGTAGAGATCGGTGAGGATGTGCTGGAACGCGCCCTCGACATTCAGGCTGCTGCGATTGGCCCGGGAAATCATCCAGGTGGCGGCGAGATTCACGACCACACCCACGAGCGCTGTGGCGAGGACGAGCTCCCCGGTGACCGACGGCGGCTGGATCAGGCGGCGGATCGCCTCGTAGAACAGCCAGGCCGACAACACCAGCAGCGTCAGGCCGTTGGCTTGCGCGGACAGGATTTCGACCCGCTTCCAGCCGAAGGTCATCCGCCCGGCCGGTGGTCGCGCCGCGAGACGAATTGCCCACAGCGCCAACGCGATCGAAGCGGCGTCGGTGAGCATGTGCGCGGCATCCGACAGCAGGGCCAGTGATCCGGCCACCACACCGACGACCACCTCGCCGAGGAGGAAGACCACGATGACCGCGAGCGCCCCGGCGAGCCAGCGCCGATCGCTGTCGGGAGTGGCGTGCGCATGACTGTGCGCATGCCCGTGGCCCGAGCCGTGTGTATGTCCGGCGCCCATGCCCGAAACTCCTCTCCGTCGCTTCGCTCGTCATCATATGCATACATCGCTATGTGTGCAATATCCCCTGCTGCGCGCGCCGCGAGGCCCGGCAGCCGGGTACCCGCGCACCGCTCCCTTTATCCGAACCGCGCGATCCGAACTCCCGAGTAGTGTCCGAAGACCGCGAGCATTCCGATAACTTTTGCCGGGCCCGCACTAAATGCGTCCCGCCGATTCTTTTCGCATTCCGGGAACATTCACGATCGAAAACGCCCGAATAGCACCGGATTCACTACGGCCGGTCGCACTACGGTACGGTATACACAATCCCAGTTGCTCCGTGTCAGTGCGAAAGGGCTCGATCATGGCCAAGAAAGTCACCGTCACACTCATCGATGATTACGACGGGAAGTCCAAAGCGGATGAGACCGTGCAGTTCTCGATCGACGGTGTGGCGTATGAAATCGACCTGTCGACATTGAATGCCGGGAAGCTGCGCGGGGCACTCGAACCCTGGACGGAAAAGGCCCGCAAGGTCGGCCGCTTGAAGTCCGGCGGCGGCACCCGCACGAAGTCCGCGGCCGACCGCGAGCAGACGGTGGCGATCCGGGAATGGGCCAAGAAACACGGCTATAACGTCTCCGCGCGCGGCCGCATTTCCTCCGAGGTTGTCGCCGCCTATCACAAAGCGAGCAAGTAGCCGGCATCCGATCTTTCCACCGAGATCGCACACCGTACATACCGAGCGGGCCCGCAGCATCACGCCACAGCCGTGATCTTGCGGGCCCGCTCGGCGCGGTAATCTGGTTCTCTGGTTCGGCGCCGCGCCGTACTCACAAGTCGCTGGGAGTAGTTCCGAGGCGGGGTTGGTGTGCATGACAGGGGAAACCGGGGTCGGTGAACTGGCTCGGCGATGGCGTATCGCGATCGCCGACACCGGTTTCGTTCCCATGTCCATGCGCGAGCTCGAGCACCTGCTGCTGGGGTTGCTCCAGCAGCTCGTCACCATCGTGCGGGCGGAACCGTTCGACGCGGCGCCTGCGGCCGCGATCGGCGCCGCGCTGGTGCGCGCCAACCTCACCGATCCGCAGGTCATGCCGCGCTCCGCCCGCGCGCTGACGCCGCTGGCCACCACCGCCTTCCCCCCGGGCGATCGGGTGCTCGCCGTACTGGGTGAGATGGCCCGCGGATATACCGAGGAGTTACTCGCCACCCGGGCACGGCATCAGGAAATGTTGCACTCGGCGATGGCCGATGCCCGCAATGCCGCCGAGGCGCGATTCCGGGTGGTATTCGACAATGCCGCCATCGCCATCGGCATCGGTGACGCCGAAGGCCGGGTGGTCGACGTGAATCCGGCCATGGCCGCGATGCTGGGCGTGAGCCGCGAGTATCTGCTCGAACGCGGGGTCACCGATCTGATCCATCCGGACGATCGAGTGGAATTGCGGCGCCGCGTGCTGGGCGAACTTTTGCACGCCGGCTCGGGCACGGTCCGGATGGAATTGCGCTATCCCCGGCCCGAAGGTGTCGACGGGTGGGCCACCTGGGCGATCACCCTGGTGCCGGCGACCGGCGGGCGCGCGGCCTATCTGCTGGTGGTCGGCGAAGACACCACACAGCGGCGGGAATTGCAGGCCGAATTACATCGCCAGGCCCGCCTGGATCCGCTCACCGGCCTGCCCAATCGGCGGCAACTGGTGGAAGTGCTCTCGGCCATCATCACCGACGCCGAGACCGAGGACTGCATCGGCTTGTGTTTCATCGACCTCGACGGATTCAAATCGGTCAACGACACCTACGGCCACGGGGTGGGCGATCGCCTGCTGGTCGCCGTCGCGGACCGGCTCTCGGCGGCCGTCCCGGCGATCCTGCTGGCCCGGGTGGGCGGCGACGAATTCGTCGGGCTGGTGCGGCCGACCTGCGATACCGAGCACATCGCCACGGTCGCGCAGCGCCTGCTCGACGCGCTGGCCGAACCCATACCCGTCGACAACCACGACCTGATGATCTCGGCCTGTATCGGCGCGATCGTCACCCCCGTCACCGGCACCGACGCCGAGCGGCTGCTCGATGCCGCCGACGCCGGGCTCTATCGCGCGAAGGCCAGCGGACGCAACCGCTGGGTCCTTCATGCGACCGATGTCGCCGCCCGGGTGCGCGGCCTAGGATGAGCTGCGTGCAACCTCTGTTACCCGACTGGGCGGCCGACGACATCGACCCCAGGATTCCCAGCCCGGCGCGAGTTTACGACTATCTGCTCGGAGGATTCGCCAATTTCGAGGTGGATCGGGCGGTCGCCGCGCAAATGATCGAGGTCATTCCCGAAGTCCCGCGCACGGCCCGCGCCAACCGCGCGTTTTTGCAGCGTGCGGTGGGTTTTCTCGCCGAGGCGGGTATCGACCAATTCCTCGATCTGGGCTCCGGAATTCCGACCGCGGGCAACGTGCACGAGATCGCGCAGCGCGTCGTGCCGGGCGCGCGAGTGGTCTATGTCGATATCGATCCGGTCGCGGTGACCATGAGCCGCAAGCTGCTGGCCGACAATCCGAACGCCACCGCGGTGCACGGCGATTTCACCGATATCGATGGGGTACTGGAGCATCCGCAGGTCCGGGAGCTGCTGGATTTCGACCGGCCGGTCGCCGTCCTGCTCGTATCGATGCTGCATTTCGTCGCCGACGACGCGCTGGCCGCGACGGTATTCGAACGACTGCGCGACACCATCGCCTCCGGAAGTTATCTGGCGCTGTCGCATCTGACCAGCGAGGGACCGCCCGAGCAGATGGACCGCATGCTCGCGGTGACCGAACGCGTCACCGGCCGGGGCGATCGGCTGCGCACCCGCGCCGAGATCATGGAACTGCTCGGCGATCTGGTCCTGGTCGAACCCGGCCTGGAATATCTGGCCCGGTGGCGACCGGATCCGGACGAGCCCCTGCCGGAGGTCCGGCCCCTCGACGGCTATGCGGGTGTGGCCCGCAAGCCCTGATCCGGGCTGCTAATCGGCGAGCGCCCGTGCGATCATCGGCCACGCCTCGTGCAGGGACCGCTCCCAGTACGGCCAGTCGTGCAGCCCGCCCGGCGTGTAGCGGTAGGTGGCGGGAATTCCGAGAGCCTCGGTCGCGTCCTGCAGCCGCCGGGTGCACTGCGCGACCACCGATTCCAGCGCACCGCCTCCGGCGGGATCGGCGACAGCCGGGCCGTTCGTCGCACCGCCGGGGCGCGGCACCCCCGCGGTCACGAAAAGCTCTGTCCCCCGGAGCTTTTCCAGATTCGCCGCGGTGCTGGGATCGGCGTCGTTCCAGCCGGGCGAACCGTCCGGGCCCCACATGTTCCACGGATTTCCGCCGCCGGAGGCCACCACCGCCTGCACGAAGCGCCGGCCCGGATCGGTTCCGGTCTGGGCGCATCCGCTGAACGACCCCACCGCGGCGTACAGTCCGGGAGCAGCCTGCGCCAGCGCGAGGACCGAGGTCGCCGACATCGACACCCCCGCAATCGCATTGCGGCCCGAGGTGCGCAGCGCGGCGTCGACGAGCGGCGGAAGTTCCCGCGTCAGGAAGGTCGTCCATTCGTTGCGGCCCAGCACCGGATCGTCGGCGAGCCAATCGGTGTAGTACGTGTAGCGGCCGTCGAGGATGTTCACCACGGTGACGTCCTTGTCGGCGGTGAAAGCGTCGATGTCGGTGCGGGTTTCCCACGAGGTTTCGATGCCGCCGGTCCCGATGCCGT
>Ga0164242_10010222_pt1 | contig 10062 bp, 5 predicted proteins | sample OricomgcompostMG_FD_108783 | JGI IMG/M metagenome (GOLD analysis project Ga0164242, IMG submission 108783) | Miracle-Growth compost microbial communities from Emeryville, California, USA - Original compost - Miracle growth compost (MG) ... | reverse complement strand
TCGCGCCGCCGACGGACAGACGGCAAGCCACCCACACGGCCCGCCGCCCAAGACATGCAGGACGCCGAGCGTCCCGCCGGCCGATAATGCGCGCTTTTTCCCGGCGCGTCTCGCTTTGCCGACACCCGGGCTCGGGCGTGCAGGTGCGCCCATGCCGCGCACAGCGACGCTGAAGCGTCAAATGCGGGGAGAAATCACCCAACAAGACAGCATGCGTGCGCCATCGAGCATGAAGCGATGACAAACACGGAAGCTGTCATCAACAAGCGGGGGGATAACCGGACCTTTCCTCTGAGCCTGTTCACAATCTTTCCGTACAAACCCACGGACTTGGCGCAGGAGCGGCCTCCTACTTGTCGCGCTGTTTCGCAAAGACGAGGGACCCGCCAAGATCGTGAACAGGCTCTCAGAGTTCGGCCACTGCCACCGGTGGGGAGGATGTTGCGCCGGTTGTCGAGGGGGTCGCGGCGGGCTCGCTCCAACCTCCGCCCAGCGCCTTGTACAGGGTCACCAGGCTGGTTTGCTCCGACAGTTTCAGGGTGATCAGGTCCTGTTGCGCGGTATACAGTGAACGCTGCGCAGTGAGTACGTCGAGGTAGCTGCTCTCACCATGGCGGTAGAGAGCCTCGGATAGCTCGTAGCTACGCTGCGTGGCCTTCACCAGCGAGCTCTGCGCGTCGAGCCGCTCGGCCAGCGTGCTGCGCTGCGCCAACGCATCGGCCACTTCGCTGAAAGCAGTCTGGATGGTCTTCTCGTAGGTGGCCAGTTCGATCGAACGCACTGTCTTGGCTTCGTCCAGCGTGGCGCGATTGGCCCCGCCGTCGAAGATCGGCAGGTTGATGGTGGGTGCGAAGCTCCAACTGCGCGAGCCGCTGGCGAACAGGCCGGACAGGCTACTGCTACTGGTACCGGTTGTCGCGGTGAGCGAAATGCTGGGGAAGAAGGCCGCTCGCGCTGCGCCGATATCTGCATTGGCCGCCTTCAACGTGTGTTCGGCTGCGAGCACGTCGGGACGGCGCGTCAGCACCTCGGAGGGGATGCCGGCGGGTAGCTCGGCCAGCCGGGTCACCGGTTGCATGCTGTCGTCCGGTTGCAGCGACGCCGGCACGGGCTCGCCGACCACCAGCACCAGGGCGTCCAGGTCCTGCGCCACCACGCTGGTGTAGGAGGCGACGCTATCACGCGCGGTATCCACCGACGTCTGCGCCTCTGCCAGATCGAGCCCGGACGAGGTACCAAGCTCGTGCATGCGCTGCGTGAGCTGGTACGACGCCTGTTGGCTGGCCAGCGTTTTGCGTGCCAGGCTGAGCTGGGCCTTGTCCGCCGCCAGGGTCAGCCAGTCGGTCGCCACTTCGGCGACCAGGCTGATCTGGGTACTGCGCCTTGTTTCCGTGGTGGCGAGATAACTTTCCAGTGCTTCGTTCTTCAGGCTCTTCACTCGGCCGAACAGATCCAGCTCGTAGGCGCTGAAGCCGAGGTCCACGCTGTACTGGTGCGACACGCCGGCACTGCTTCCACTGGACACGCCGCCGGGCACCCGCGAAGCGCTTTCGCTGGCAGTGGCATCGATGGCGGGAAACTGCGCCGCGCCCTGGATACGGTATTCAGCGCGCGCCTTCTCGATGTCCAGGATGGCGATGCGCAGGTCACGATTGTTGGCCAGCGCCAGTCCCACCACCTGGCGCAGGCGGTCATCGACAAAGAAACTCTTCCAGTCGATATCGGCGACACTGGCGTCGGTCGAGGCTGCTGCCGGCACGGTGGTCGGCCACCGTGACGCCACTGGTGCGGCGGGTCGCTTATAGGCCGGGGCAAGGCTCACGCAGCCGGCCAGCGATACCAGCAGGACTGCCGCGCCGAAGGTGAGGACGAAGCGGTGCAGCTTCATGATGCGATCTCCGTGGCATCGACAGGCCTTGCCTTGCGTGGGAAGCGACTGCGGATAAGGACAAAGAACAACGGTACGAACAGCACGCCGAGCAGGGTCGAGGTGATCATGCCGCCCAGCACGCCGGTGCCGATGTCCTGTCGGCTGGCCGAGCCGGCGCCGCTGCTGATCGCCAGCGGCAGCACGCCAAGCATGAACGCGATCGAGGTCATTACGATCGGGCGCAGGCGCATGCGCACGGCATGCAGCGTGGCGTCGATCAATCCGCGGCCCTCGCCCAGCATCTGCTCGGCGAACTCCACGACCAGGATCGCGTTCTTCGCGGACAGGCCGACCGTGGTCAACAGGCCGACTTGGAAGTACACGTCATTGGAGAAGCCGCGCAGCGTGCTGGCCAGCAGCGCACCGAGGATGCCCAATGGCACCACCAACAGCACCGAGAACGGAATCGACCAGCTCTCGTACAGCGCCGCCAGGCACAGGAATACGAACAGGATCGAGATCGCGTACAACGCCGGTGCCTGGCTGCCGGACAGCTGCTCCTGATAGGACAGGCCGGTCCATTCGTAGCCGATGCCCTGGGGCAGTTTCTTCATCAGAGCCCCGACTTCGTTCATCGCGTCACCGGAGCTCACGCCGGGGGCCGGATCGCCAACTAGCTCGAACGAGGATTCGCCATTGTAGCGGCCCAGTAGCGACGGTCCGAAAGACCACTTGGTGCTGGCGAAAGCCGAGAACGGCACCATCTGGTCGCTGCTGTTGCGCACCCGCCACTGGCCAATGTCCTGCGGCAACATGCGGAACGGTGCATCGGCCTGCATATAGACCTTCTTTACACGCCCGTTGTTGATGAAGTCATCGATGTAGGTGCCACCCATCACGCTGGCCAGGGTGTCGTTGATATCGCTGGTGCCAAGCCCCAACGCGCCGGCCTTGTTATCGTCGACATTCACTTCCAGCTGCGGCGTGTCATCCAGGCCGTTGTAGCGCACGCCGGCCAGGAGCGGGTCCTTCGCCGCCAGGGCCAGGAACTGTTGGCGCGCGGCGACCAGCTTGTCATGGCCGAGGCCGCCAAGATCTTCCAGTTCGACGTCGAAGCCGGAGCTCTGACCCAGGCCGTGGATCGCCGGCGGCGACATCACGAAGACCGAAGCATCGCGGATCGACGACAGCGCACGCATGGCCCGTCCGGCGATCGCCTGTGCGGTATGCTCGCTGCCTGAGCGCTCGCCCCAGTCCTTGAGCTTGATGAAGGCCATGCCCGAGTTCTGGCCGCTGCCGCCGAAGCTGAAGCCCCCCACGGAGAACACACTGGCGACATCCGGCTGCTTGTTGAAGTACCGCTGGACGGCGTCCATCACCTTGAGCGTGCGTTGCTGCGTGGCGCCGGATGGCAACTGCACCTGCACCATCAGCGTGCCCTGGTCCTCGGTCGGCATGAACGAGGTCGGCAGGCGCAGCATCAGCACCGCCATCGCCGCCACCACCAGCAGGTACACCGCAACGCTGATCCAGCGGCGGCGGATGACCGCACCGACCCAACCGGAGCAGCGCCCGGCGACACGGTCGAAACCGCGGTTGAAGCGTTCGCCGAAGCGGCTGGCCAGGCCGTGCTTCTTGGCATGCGAGGGCTTGAGGATCGATGCGCACAGCGCAGGCGTGATGGTCAGCGCCACCACCACCGAAAGCAGCATCGCCGACACCACGGTAATCGAGAATTGGCGGTAGATGATGCCGGTGGAACCGCTGAAAAAAGCCATCGGAACCATCACCGCCGACAGCACCAGGGCAATGCCGATCAGCGCGCTGGTGATTTCGCCCATCGACTTGCGCGTGGCATCACGCGGCGGGAGCCCTTCTTCGTGGATGATCCGTTCGACGTTCTCCACCACCACGATGGCATCGTCCACCAGCAGGCCGATCGCCAGCACCATGCCGAACATGGTCAAGGTATTGATCGAATAGCCGCACAGCGCGAGCACCCCGAACGTACCCAGCAGCACCACCGGCACCGCGATCGCCGGAATCAGCGTAGCACGCAGGTTCTGCAGGAACAGGAACATGATCAGCACGACCAGGACGACCGCCTCGAACAGCGTCTTGACCACCTCATCGATCGAGATACGCACGAACGGCGTGGTGTCGTAGGCCACCGTGGCCTTCAGCCCCTTGGGAAAGAACTTGCCCAACTCAGCGAGCTTGGCATTGACCAGCGTGGACACTGCCAGCGCGTTGGCGCCGGTGGCCAGTTTGATACCCATGCCGGCGGTAGGCTTGCCGTTGAAGCTGGCGTAGGTGTCATAGTCCTCGCTGCCCAGTTCGACCCGGGCCACGTCGCCGAGGTGCACCACGGCCCCGGCGGTAGTGGTCTTCAGCACGATGGCCTTGAATTGATCCGCCGTCCGCAACCGGCTGCGTGCAGTGATGGTGGCATTGAGCTGCTGCCCCTTCACTGCGGGCAGCGCGCCGATCTGGCCCGCAGCGACCTCGGTGTTCTGCGCTTCGACCGCGGCCGAGATGTCCGATGGCATCAGGTCGTACTTGTCCATCTTGTTCGGGTCGAGCCAGATCCGCATGGCGTACTGCGAGCCCATCGCCTGCACGTCGCCGACGCCATTCAGGCGGGTGATCGGGTCTTCCAGCGTGGAGGAAATGTAGTCGGCGATGTCGGCACGGCTCATGCTGCCGTCCTCGGAAGTCATGGCCACCACCATGAAGATGTCGCCGCCGGACTTGGTCACGGTGACGCCGAGATTCTGCACTGCCTGCGGCAGCCGCGACATCGCCAGCTGCAGCTTGTTCTGCACCTGCACCTGGGCGGTGTCGGCGTCGGTGCCGGCGGCGAAGGTCAGCTGCACGCTGGCGCTGCCGGCCGAACTGCTGCTGGAGGACATGTACTGCAGGTTGTCCAGGCCAGTCATGCTCTGCTCGATCACCTGAGTGACCGAATCCTCGATGGTCTGTGCCGACGCACCGGTGTAGGTGGCGTTGATGCGTACCGTCGGTGGCGCGATGTCCGGATACTGTTCCAGCGGCAGCCTGGTGATCGCCAGCGCACCGGCCAGCATGATGACGATCGCCAGTACCCAGGCGAAGATCGGTCGGTCGATGAAGAAGCGGGCCATGGTTGCGTCCTCAGTCCACGGACGCGGCGGCTGCCGGCGTTGCCGAGGGCACGGTGCTCGATGCCGCAGCCGGTGCATCGGCGACCGCCACCGGCTTGACCGTGTCACCCACCTTGATCTTCTGCAGGCCGTCCACGATGACCCGGTCGCCGGCCTTCAGGCCCGAGGTCACCAGCCAGTCCGCGCCAACCGCCCGATCCAGCGTGACCGCGCGCTGCACCACCTTGTTGCCCGCGCCGACCACCAGCACGTCGGCACTGCCGTCCGTGTTGCGGGTGACCGCCTGCTGCGGGGCAAGGATCGCCTTGTCCGCCACCGCTTCCTCCAACTCGGCGCGCACGTACATGCCCGGCAACAGCAGGTGTTCCGGGTTTGGCACCAGGGCCCGCAGGGTCACCGCGCCCGAGGTCGGGTCCACGGTGACGCCCCGCACCTTCAGCTCGCCTTCGTGGGCGTAGATGGTGCCGTCCTCCAACTGCAGGGTCACCCGGGCGGCCTGGCTGTCCTGCCCGCGCTTGAGCCTGCCACTGTCGAGTTCGCGGCGCAGGCGCAGCAGGTCGGCGCTGGATTGGGTCACATCGACATAGATCGGATCGAGCTGGGTGATCGTGGTGAGCGCGTCGGTCTGGCTGGCAGTGACCAGTGCACCCGGGGTCATTGTCGACGTGCCGATGCGGCCGCTGATCGGTGCCGTGATGCGGGTGAAGTCCAGGTTGATCTGTGCCGCTTGCACGGCGGCCTTGCCGGAGGCCACCTGCGCCTGGGCTTCCTTCAGTGCCGCCTGGGCGTCGTCGTTGTCCTGCTTGCTGATCGCATCGATCTTCACCAGCGCGGCATCGCGCGACGCCTTCGAGCGCGCCGACACCACCGCCGCCTCGGCGTTCTGCAGGGTCGCCTTGGCACTGGCCAGGGCGGCCTGATAGGTAGCCGGGTCGATCTGGTAAAGCGTCGCCCCTGCCTTCACGTCGTCACCCTCGGTGAACAACCGCTTCTGGATCACGCCACCTACCTGCGGCCGCACATCGGCCACCAGGTAACCGCTGGTACGGCCGCTGAGCTCGGTAGTGATCGGCAGTTGCCGCGTCCTCATCGTCACCACACCGACTTCGGGTACCGAGGCCGGTGACGTGGATGAAGACGAAGAACAACCGGCGACAAGGGTCCCGCAGAGGACGACCAGAAAGAAAAGCAACGGCTTGATACGGCGATTCATCGCGGACACTCGTTGGAAAAGGGCGACGACGCGCGACCCGAGGAAAGCCATGGCATGACGGGGGGCGTCTCCTGCTGCGGGCGGGGCCGTGGGGACGGCACCGTCGCGATAGTCACCACGATGTGCGCCAAATGTGCAGCAAAATTGGAGAATCGATGAAGAACTCGCGCAATTGCTTGAATGTGCGGCGGACCCGGTGACTAATAGCGCCATGCCCAATGAACCATCGACGATGCAACTTGGCCTCTCGACCAAGCTCTTCCTGGCGATCTTCGCCCTGGTGGTCACGGTGGTGCTGGCCATGGGTGCCGGCGCCAGGCTCAGCTTCAGCCATGGTTTCCTCGGCTATCTGGCGGAACAGGAAACCGAGCGGCTGGACAATTCGGTGCCAACGTTTGCCGCCGCCTACGCCGAACACGGCAGCTGGGAGTTTGTGCGCACGGATCACCGGGTCTGGATGCAAATGATGCGTCCGCAGCAACGCAGGAGCGACGTGGCCGGTAATGACCACAATCCAGGCCCGTCTGTAGCCGACCTTACCGGCGCCAACATGCGTTTCACTCTGCTCGACGCCAAAGCTCAATACGTGTTCGGCAATCCGAACTTGGATCAGGCCAGGATCCGGCGCCCGATCGTGGTCGCAGGCAAGACCGTCGGCTGGCTCTGCATGACGCCGTTCCGGCAGGTCTCCGAAGTGGGCGACCTGCGATTCCAGGAGGGCCAGTACCGCTCAATGTGGATCGTCGGCGCCTGTGCCGCCACCCTGGCGGCATTGATCGCCCTTTGGCTGGCCCGCACCCTGCTTCGCCCGGTCCGCGAAATGGCGACCGCCACGCACGCGCTGGCGGCCGGCGACTACACCACGCGGGTCGACCCGGGGGCGACGGACGATCTCGGTCGGCTTGCGCGCGACTTCAACCAGCTCGCGCTCGCGCTCGAACGCAATGAGCTCCAGCGGCGCCAGTTCGTGGCCAATGTCTCGCACGAACTGCGTACGCCCCTGGCGGTGATGCACGGCGAGCTGGAGGCGATCGAGGATGGTGTTCGCGCGATGGATGCCTCCTCGATTGGTTCGCTGCAGCACGAAGTGCGTTTACTGAACAAGCTGGTCGGCGACCTCTACGAACTGTCGCTTGCCGATATCGGCACCATGCGTTACCGCAAGATCGACATGGACCTGGGCGAGCTACTGGAGCAGACCGCCCGCGGCTTTCGCGAACGGCTGACACGCGCAGGCATCGCCCTAGAGATCCGCCTGCCGCCGCAACCGCTGACCATTTATGCCGACGAAAACCGCCTGAAGCAGCTGTTTTCCAACCTGATCGAGAACAGCGTGCGCTATACCGACCAGGGTGGCCGGTTGCGCATCCAGTACAAGCAGGTCGACGACAAGGTGCTCATAGACATCCTCGATTCCGCCCCTGGTGTCGACAGGAACCTTATGCCCCGACTATTCGACCGCCTTTTCCGCGTCGAGTCCTCGCGCAACCGTGCCACTGGCGGGGCTGGACTGGGGCTGGCGATCTGCCTGCAGATCGTCGAGGCGCACGGTGGCAGCATCGAGGCACGCCCCTCGCCGCTGGGCGGGTTGTGGCTTTCCATCCACCTGCCCATCGAAGGCGCATAGCCGATGACCGCCAACGACGCCCCACAGCGGATCTTCATCGTCGAAGACGAGCCGAAGCTGTCCAGCCTGCTGGCCGACTACCTCAGCATCGCAGGCTTCGCCGCCCGGATCCTCGCCGACGGACGACAGGTGATCGACGCGGTGCGTGTGCAGATGCCGGACATGGTCCTGCTGGACCTGATGCTGCCGGGGCGCGACGGCATCGAGATCTGCCGCGAGCTGCGCAGCTTCAGCGACGTACCGGTGATCATGATTACCGCCCGGGTCGAGGAAATCGACCGCCTGCTCGGGCTCGAGATTGGCGCCGATGACTACATCTGCAAACCGTTCAGTCCACGCGAAGTAGTGGCACGCATCCGCGCCGTGTTCCGACGGATACGCCGCGAAACCACCGACGAGGCCGCGGACGAGGCCACCGGAAATCCACTGCAGATCGACCCAGAGACCTACAGCGCCCGGTTCAACGGCGTCCCGCTTGATCTCACCCCGGTGGAGTTTCGCCTGCTCAGTACCATGGCCGACGCGCATGGCCGCGTGTTCTCGCGCGACCGGCTGATCAACAACCTCTATACCGACCACCGCGTGGTCACCGATCGCACCGTCGACAGCCACGTGAAAAACCTGCGGCGCAAGCTCGAAGCGGCCGCACCCGGGCACAACCCCATCCGCTCCATCTATGGCGTGGGCTACAAGCTGGAGTTCTAGTCTGTACGAACCCGGCGAGAGCGCCAGACGTCAGCGGCGAGAGAGGCGCTGGCGCCTGGGCACCCATACAACCCAGTCCGGACGGACTCCTACCGGCTACCGCATCCCGGTGGCACGCATGGCTGAACGACGCGCCGGCAGCGGAACGGGCAAGCCAGGCGCGGGGCAGGAGAAACGCCGATGGGCAGGCGCGTGGCCGGCACGGCAATGAGGGCCAGACAAGGCCATGAGTTCGCGCCAGGGCCGGTCACGCAGAATCTCCACGGGGACAGGCAACTAGTTTTGTTCCAGGCGCCTGACCGCGCACTCGTCCGGCACGCCCGCATGCCCTGATTTCCCCAAGGTAGAAACGGCTCCAGCTGTAGGGCCATGACCGGAAATTCCGGAGGAACGGACCCGGTTAAAGCCGGCCATGGAGGCGCGACGGCCGGCTGGCCATGACGCGGACAAAACGGGCGATGCCCGCCCAGCACCACCTAGCGGGACGTCGTGCTGCGTGTCCCGACCGCTGCCGACCCTTGCAGAACGCCACGCGCCCACTTCCACAAAAAAGAGGCCACGATCCGGGGAGAGTCGTGGCCCCATCGGGTAGGGTTTGCGCCTTAGGGAGGGTCAGTACAGGCGCTTGTTATTAGAATGGGACAGTATCGGCAACAAAGGTGAAGGCTATTGCCAGCCGCTTGAGTAGGGATCAAGCAGTGTTATCGTTGATGGAGCTGGCAGGCCGCATCCAGGGTGCTCGTAAAACGGCTCTGTGTACGAAGTTGCCACACTTGAACAATATTGACTCTGCGAATACCCAAGTGCAGATTTGAAATAGACGATATCAGAGCCATTTTCTGAACCGGTGCGATTACACAAAGACTCACCGGAAGATGAGGTCGAGCAAGTTATTAACGGATCGGCGCACCCAAATTCCTCCTCAATCCTGTATGGGTCGGATGCATCTATGGTTCCCGAATGCTTATATGTGTTGGTGCAATAGAGTATCTGTTGTCCAATAATTTGATCGCTAGAATTGAAATATATAATACTTCGCGCATACTCCGTTGCAGCATAAGATGAAACAGAATAAACACTCATTATAATGAATAAAGAAAATGCAGTGCTTATTTTCATTTTTTCATCCTCTCAATGATGAGTATCGATTGCGGACATTAAAAATGTTAATGCCACCCTTCCTTTTCCGACCTATCCCCTTGGAGCGGAAAGCGTCCACTGATTTCCGCCCCAAGGAATTTCTCAACTTAGTTCATTCCTAGAAGTCGTAGGTGATACCGAAGCGCACGTAGCGCGGCGTGCTCCAGTAAGTGACCCGGTCGTAGTTCGTATCCACCGCGGTGGACTTGCCGTAGAGCACGTAGGTGGCCGTCGGTACCGACTCGTTGAGCAGGTTGTAGACCATCACGTTGAAGCCGAGCTTCTGATCGGCCCACATCGGGCGATATTCCGCCGACAGGCTGATGATGTGCTGCCAGGGTTGGCGGCCCGCCGCGCCCGGCGG